>JAEEGL017215964.1_pt1 | contig 91909 bp, 79 predicted proteins | sample 9134231 | NCBI WGS metagenome assembly JAEEGL01 (sample SAMN16246548, study PRJNA631951) | gut metagenome | biome: gut microbiome; feature: rumen; material: fiber-attached | host: Bos | place: Iran: Karaj | collected 2018-10 | reverse complement strand
GGAGTTAGTCAGGCGTTTTAATGCCGGTGGCCATGACGGAGAGGCAATACCCGTTCCCATCCCGAACACGGAAGTCAAGCTCTCTGGTGCCGATGATACTGGGTCCGTCCCGGGAAAGTAGGTAGCCGCCGGCTTTTTTTTCTTTAAATCTTTTTCCCTTTTTAAACCTGTCTTGACAGTGTTAATGGAATCTTGTTAAAATCAATCATTATGAAGAAATTTTTAGAATCAACTTTATTTATTACAATTATTTCGGTTATGCTTTCTGGCGTGCTTGTGTCATGCCGTGAGAAAAAGCCGCTTGTGCTTTCAACTCCTGTCGCAGAATCCGTGGAGGAGAGAAAAGAGGAGTCTTCAGTGTCTGAGCCGGTAGTGGAGCAGCCGAAAACTGAGAATGAGACTCAAGCCGTCAAGGATGAGCCTGCACCAAAGGAAGAGAAGTCCAAGGAGCCCAGAGTAAGCATTTCAAAGGTGGATTTAAAACTGTTCAGTCCGTTTGACTATGCGGCGGAGAATACGGGCAGTTATGGCCCTGGAAATCCTATGGGGACGCTGTATGAGTATCCAGAGTTTTGTGTCGTGGGATGGTCGAAGGACGGAAAGGTTGCTATTGCGAGCTGTGTTGCGGTGGAAGGACGTGGCGGCGAGACTGCGACATTCTATGTTCAGGATCTAGTGAGTGATGAGATTCTTTGGACCGAGAGCTTTGATTCTGAGGATGCCGCTTCTACGGAGGGATTTTTCAACTATTGCATCAAGACTTATGCCGCGAAAATAGACTCTGTTCTGGAAAAGTATGACATCCAGCTTTTGAACTCCAAATTCCTTGCGCTTCCTGTTGAAAGCAACGGTGCAAAAATTGAGTTTGCGGCCATTCAGAAGAGAACGAATGATGAAGAGGAATTCATCCCGGAGATGAATTATTCAATCAAGGCGACAAAAAATGGTGCGTCAAAAACCGTTGTGGATAAAAAATCAGTGCAGGCCTATGAAATCTATTTGTGCGGCTACATGATGAGTCCCATGGAAGACAGGGCGATGCTCATTTATGCGGAGAGAGTCATGGCGTTTGAGGGAGCCGGCCTCAGGTATCATATTGCGGGATGCGACCTCAACAAGGGATTCAAGAAATAATCCTGGGGTAGAAAAAATCCGCCAAAATGGTAAAAAAATCAATTTGGGTGTTGAATAAAACCGATTTTTTTGCTATATTATATAGAAGATTTTGAAAAGGAAAGGACTGTTATGATATCAACAAATGAAATCAAAGTGGGATCAGCATTCATTTTTGAGGGATCTCCTTTTATCGTCCAGAAGAAGCTTGGTCAGAAGGGTGGCCGCCAGGGAATTACAGTTTTGCTTCGTGTAAAGAACATTGTAACGGGCAGCACTCAGGACCTTGGAATTGATGCCGGTGAAAAGTTTGAGGAAGTTGAGCTTACGGAACAGACTGTGCGTCTTTCTTATCTTGATGGTGATGAGTATGTGTTCCAGGATCAGACCACTTGGGATGAAGTTCGTCTGAGCAAGGAAGACCTCGGAGATAACGCAGGTTATATTTCTCCTGATGATGATTTTGACGTAAACATTACTTTCTACGAAGGAAAGGCTGTTGGTGTAAATCTTCCGATCAAGGTTGTCCGCACAATCACTTACTGCGAGCCCGGAATCAAGGGAGATACATCTGGAAAGTCTCTGAAGCCCGCTACTTTGGACACTGGAGCTGAAATCCGCGTTCCTCTGTTCTGCAATACCGATGACCGCATTGTTATTGATACTCGCGAGGGAACCTTCGTGGAGCGTGCAAAGGACAAATAATCAGTTTCGTGCTGATTGAATATATGCCCGGGGCTTTTGTTTCGGGCACAAATCTGATCCACTAGCTCACTTGGATAGAGCGACAGCCTCCTAAGCTGTAGGTAGCGCGTTCGACTCGCGCGTGGGTCATTTTGGAATGTCCATTTCCCTTTCCGATTTTCGGGAAGGGATTTTTTTTGTGGCAGATTCTGATGTTGATTTTTATGGACGCACAGATTTTTTATAGGAAAGAAAAATGAGCGCATCGATTCTTGATGAAATTGTGGAAAGACGCAGGGCAGACATCGCCAAAAAGGGCTTTGACTTCGGATTTGACTTGCCTGAAAAACGCACGAGGGGAAATCCTGTTCCTTTTGTCGCGGAGAAGGGAGCAATCCTTGAGATTAAAAGGGCGTCGCCGAGCAAGGGAGACATCGCGCCGGATCTGAGCGCAGGTAAAACCGCTTTAGTTTACTGTGAGGCCGGGGCTGCCGCAATCTCTGTGCTGACGGAGGAGAATTATTTTCACGGTAGCCTTCTGGATCTGATCGAGGCGGGAAAATCCGTGGATGAATTTGCGGAAAAAAATCCCGGAGCTCAAAAAACAGCTCTACTCAGGAAGGACTTTCTGCTTTGTCCTGAGGAGATTGACGTGGCCTACAGATGCGGTGCCGACGCGGTGCTGCTGATTGCGAGAATTCTTTCTGCGGATGATCTTTCCCGCATGATAAAAAAATGCGAGTCGCTTGAGATGACGGCTTTTGTTGAGCTGCGTCTTAAGGAGGATTTGGACAAGCTCGCTTCCGTTGTAAAATCCTCGGATGGATCCGGAGTGGACAAAAGATTTCTGGTTTGCGGAGTGAACGCAAGGGACCTGAGTAATTTCAGGATTGACCTTTTGACTCCCTGCGCGATGCTCTCTGAAATCCGCGGGGTGCTTGGAAAGGATGCGCGTGTGGTCTTTGAGAGCGGAATCAGGACTCCACTTGCTGCGGGATTTGCCGGTAGTCTTGGTTTTACCGGGATGCTTTTGGGCGAGGCTGCGGCGAAAAATCCTCAGGTGGCGGGAAATCTTGTTTCGTCATTCAAGAACGGAAAGGAATGTGACAACTCACGGTTCTGGAACAATTATGCAAGGCTCCTGCACAATAAAAAATCACTCGGGAACGCGGGATGCGGTCACTCGAAGATGAGCCTTGAGAAGAGACCATTTGTGAAAATCTGCGGCCTGACTGTTTTTGAGGATGCCGTTTCCGCTGCCATGAACGGTGCCGATTTTCTGGGATTCATCTTTTCCGCGAAGAGTTCCCGGAAAGCGAGCGAGGAAGTCGTGAGAAAAGTCCGCCGTGTTTTGGACGAGCAGTATGCGAATCCCGCGGATCAGAGCCTGCCCCCGGATTGTGTGGATGAGAAGCCCATGCTCGTTGGTGTGGTGACGGAGCTTGACAGCGATGAGGGAAAAATCGCCCTGAGTCTGTGCCGAGAGAAAGTGCTGGACGTGATTCAGCTGCATGGAAAAAAAGCCGTCTCTGATTTTTACACTGACTCCAAAAACCTTGAGATTGCGCATTATGCCGTGGTCAATGTTTCATGCGAGGATGATTTGGCGGATTTGGACGAGCTCAGGAAAATGGGTGAGCCGAGGGTTCTTGTGGACGCAAAAAGTGCGGCGGCTCTTGGCGGAACCGGATCGCGTGTGGATTCGGATCTTGTGAATCTTGTCTCCTCAAAAATTCCCCTGTGGCTTGCGGGCGGAATCGGTCCTGAGAATGTGACAGGTATAATAGAAGATTTTGCTCCCGAGCTGATTGACGTGGCGAGCGGAGTGGAATCGGGACCCGGCGTGAAGGACTGCGACAAGCTTTTGAAGCTGGATGAGGAAATCAACAGGGCCTGCATGGTAAGCTGAGCTTGCCTTGATTTATTTTCCCGAGCGTTCCAGTTTGTCGGCTTTTTCGAGCAGGTCGTAGTCAACCTTGATGTCGAGACCCGCCATCTGTGCCATGACCTGAACGTTGAATTTCCATCTTGTGACGAGGGACTCCGGCTCAAGCGGCTTGGCATAGGCTTTGTTCTGGAAGACCCAGTCAAGGACGCGCATGTCCTGTGCGGATGTGAATGTCACGACTATCCTTTCGTTTCCGTCCTCATCAACGTCGTCCGTAATCTCCTGGTCGTCAGCCCAGTTTCCCATGCGGATTTCCTCAATGGCATCCTCGTAGAAAGCAATCTTGTATTTTCTAGGCGCATATCTGGTGAAGGCTCCGAAATGGCTTTTCCCGCAATGGTTCTTGAAATCAAAGTCGGCGGGCAGTTCGAACTTTTTCTTCGTGTCGGAAATCTCGTACATGTTGCTCAGGTAAAAGAGCCGGATCGCTTTTTTCTCCTCCATGAATCCGTAGATTATGTTCTTTCCCTCGTCTATCAAAAGCTGATAGGGTCGAAGGTGGATGATCTGCTGCTCAAGGTCCGGGTCCCAGTTGTTGTTGCGGTAGCGGAACCGGATTACGGTGTTGTGGCGGAGGGTTTCCTTTATGATTTCCCATGTCTCGGGCTTGACTTTGGCGGTCGTGTTCGGGGATGGTGCCAGTGCGATTCTGTTCAGAAGGGGAGTGTCATCCTGTGTCCTGCAGATTGAGTTGAGCTTCTTTTCTATTTCGCCGTAAAGTGGCGTGTTCTCAAAATGTGCGAGCAGGATTTTCGCGGACGAAAGTATGCTCATGTTGTCGCCGAACATCTCATCCTCAAGTGGAAAACGCCAGGCAGGATTGCTGTAGTAGTATCCTCCGTATTTTGGCTCGGATGTAACGGGCGCTTTGTACACTTCCTCCAGTTTGCCGATGTCCTTGTAGATTGTGTTGATAGAGCATCCGATTTCCTTCGCCAAATCCTCCGCCTTCGGTTTTTTGCCCGATGCAATCAGCTTGTGGATTTCATATAATCTTTTGAGCCTGGGCGTGGTGGTCTTGTAGTTTCCGAACATATTCGCTTCCTCCTGAAGATGTAAAAAAATCATTTTAGGACTTTACATAACCGGCAAGTCTAAAACTTATACTCAATATTCGGAGAGGAACGTGCTGTGCATGAGGGATGCCTATTTTTTTGACTCCGCTATGGCCTGTGAGATTGCGTTGTCCAGGACGGACTTTATGTTCTTCTGGACGGTTTCCTGAAGCTTGGATTCGAACTTGTGCTGGAAAGAGACGTCGAGCGCGGTGAATTCCATGCCCTTGGGAACGAGAAGCTCATAGGGATTTATGCCCAGTGCTCCCGCGAGTTTGGAGAAGGTTTCCGGTGTGCCCCATCGTCTTCCGCTCTCCAGGTCGCAGATGTAACCGACGGAAAGGTCAGAGATTTCCGCAAGTTTCATCTGGGTTAAATTTGCGCGTGTCCGCAGTTCTTTTAGATTGTAGGAAAAAGTCTCCTGTAATTGCACGGCGTTCATCTCTCCAGTTTATACGCAAATAGCGAAGTTGACAATTTGCCATTCGCGTAGTATACTGTGGCGATACGCGTAAAGAAATTCGCGCTGATTCTGGAGGCTTGATTATGTGCAATCTTAAGGTTCGTGGGCTCATGGGTTTGATTTTTTGTGCCTTTGCTTTTTCCTTTTTTACTGCGGTATTTGTGGGATGCCAGACGGAGGTAAGCGGACCTGCTGGTGCGGACGGTGTGAATGGCGCGGATGGTGTTTCAATCGTCTGGCTCGGAAGCTTTGCGAGCGAGGATGAGATAGAGAATCCTCAGCGACTCAATGCCTATTACAACACTACGGACGGATGCTCGTACATTTATGACGGAACTAAGTGGACTCTGCTTGCGAAGGCCGGTGCTGACTGGAAGGATGTTCTTTCCGAGGAGCCGGAGCAAAACAGCGGAATGATTGTACTTGTGCTTCCAAATGACAACGGGGAAACCGTAAAGATTACTAACGATTCCGCTCCAATCAGGGTGAGCCTGCCCGAGTCATTTCAGATTTCAAAGATTGTATGGAAAAAATGTGAGCAGAACACGGCGGTAAGTGCGGAGGAACTGCTTTCTGATTCCGATGCCCAGTCTGTCGTGCTTAATTTCAGCAACAAGGGAACTTTCAATGTTACAGCGAACGGCTGGTATTATGTCGCAGCCCGTGATGTTGCGGGACGGTGTGACTGGAGCCGCGTGGAAGTGAAGACCATTGATAAAAATCCCGCTCAGGCAGACAAACTGTGTGCTTTCACAAAGAATGAATTTGCGAAGGTGGAGTGGAAGAATGTTGCTCCGTCCGATGAATATGACAGTCCGCTGAAGAGCCTTAAAATAAAATATGTATACAATGATGATGCTACCGACCCGAACAATGGGGAAATCTCTGTGGCGGCAGATGCCGAGAGTGCTTCAATTCGGATTCCTGCTTCTAAGACTAAAGATGATTTCGTTCGACTGACTGTGCTAACCGAGGATGAGGCGGGCAATATCGGTGAGGAGACAAAGCTTATCACATGGTGTACCGAGGTAATTTACGCTACGTTTTACACTTTTAAAAGTCGGTTAAACGAAATGACTGCAAGTGGAACGATTGCCTATACAGGCCCCTCCCCTTCTGATGAAGCTGCATTTGGTGAAAAAGGATTAGGAAAATGCCTAAAAGACTTTTATAGAAATAGACCTGATATCATGGTTTCTTTGGATTTGTCAGAGGCGACAGGACTGACATGCGTGTTGAGAAACGCATTTTTCGATTGTCCAAATTTAGAGGAGATTTCGTTGCCAGAAAGTATTATGAGCATAGAACCTTTTGCCTTTCAAGACTGTAAAAATTTGAAAAAAGTGACTCTATCAAAGAATCTTGCTTGCATAAGATACTGTGCTTTTAACAATACCTATGGTGTTGAAATGACAATTCCAAAAAGCGTGAATAGAATTGGAAATCTTGCTCTCCCATGGTATGGCTCTTGGGAATTGCTTTCAGAGAAACTTCATTTTGAGGACGAAACAACGAACTGGTACAGAGGAAGTGGTTGGCCAGATTTTGATGGATTTACTGATGGAAAACTAGTGGGCCCCATGGGTGGAGATGGTTTAATGGAATTTTACGGAGGTACCCGGTATTCGTCGCATTACAGCGAGAAGTATGTTGGGGAGTGAGTGATTATATTTGATAGAATGGAGATAAATTATGGCTGATTCGATTTTAAAACAAACACAAATTGCAAATATCTTTGCTGCTGGGACAGGCTTTATAAGCCGCTTTCTTCAAGAAAGGAAGTTTAGTTGTTATACAGTTAACCCTCATTTTAATCAGTGTGATAATAAAGGTGTTGGAGCAATTTTTAGAATATCAGACAGTAAATCAGAGAAACTGTATTTTATCGGTGTTTTAGAAGATGATATTAAGTCTTTTGGATTGTACATTTGTTCTAGTAATTTATCCAATGAAGAAATTTTATCATCGGAAGATAACAAGGAAAAATGGACTCAAAAAGAGGTGGTAAATAATGAATACCTAAAGAGTAAATATCTAAATGATTGTGAAAAGATTAATTGTGCTGTTAATGAGTTGATCTCAGCTTTTATGAAATTCAATGCAGACATTTGTACGGGGGGAGATAGGATGAGAAATATTTAAACAATGTTTAAATGAAAAAATGAACTTTTTTAATATTTACTATAACTTGGAGGAAACAATGATTCAATACGTTTATATTCCATATGAAATAGACTCTGATAAGAATGTGCAGGCCAAGAAAAGGACTTTTGTTTGTAAGAATTGCCATACTGTTATAGTATCTGCGTCGCAACAATCTCCAATTGGTTGTCCAACAGCTACGAAAAGACATGTATGGTGTACATTTTCAACTTTGGGAATTAATCCAAAAAACTGGGTATGTAAAAATTGTGGATTACGCATAAGGTCAAGTATATCACCTGTCACAAGTACTATTGGTTCATGTGTGTTTGGTAAAGAGCATAGTTTTACGCAGGCTTAAGGGGAGGAGAAAATGGCTCTAATAACATGCCCGGAATGTGGAAATCAAATATCTGATAAGGCTCCTGCATGTATTCATTGTGGGTGTCCTGTAACAAAAACAAAAACTTGCCCTGAGTGCGGTGCCATTGCAAATGAAATTGATGCTGCATGTAAGACTTGCGGTTTTCCCTTTGAAAATACAACTGAAACTCCAAGAATTATTGAAGAGAGAGCAATTGTGCCGAATAGAACAGGAGATTTACTTACGGAGAAAACTGCAGTTGAATTGATTAACTATATACAGTTTTCTGTGGCGAAAATCATTAATGGAAAATCAAAAGGAGTGCTGGAGGATGAATTTAATTCTGTTATTAATAATATAAATCCAACATCTCTGCAAGATCCAGAGCTTATCAGCGCATACGACATTCTTTTGTCAACGCTTATGGAATTAAAACTAAATGAGAATCAAAGAGAACACACAATTAAAGTTCTTGAGAGAAAAAAGAAAAGTGCTGTGACAAATTGCTTAAATTCTTTTGGCTCTGTTTTTGTTCCAGGAATTAATCCATTGACCCTTTTGGCTTCAACAGCCTATACGGGGATTAGTGCTGTCCTTAATTATCGAAGAGCAGTTAATGATGTTAGGATTGAAGGGGAAGAAGCGTTTTTTGAGATGAATCAAAATGATGTAGAATATATTGATTCATTAAGAGCAAACTTGTTTATTTCCACTGCAAAAGTTTTTACTAATCGCAGCAATTCTGTTGAAGGGCTCATTAGTGAAAATACTATGAAACAATTTGCGGATGCTGTTAATAAAATATATGACAGCAAAGAAAGTGCGAAAAATTCATTGACATTTCTTGGAGCCGCAGAGAATGATTTAGCATTGTTCCCACCTTATTGGTTGGCCCGTGCTATTGCAGATTATAAGTCAGGAAGCGAGAATGGAGCTTATGCAGAATATTTGAATAAATTTAATGAATTAAACTCAAAAAATCCAATATTTAAGAAAAATCCATATTGTATTGAAGCTGCAAAACTGCTTATTGAAAGTACAAATGAAAAATTGGCTTCGAATATAACAGATGAAGGATTAACCGAGCAATTAAAAGAAAACATAACAAAATCAATTGAAATGATAAAGGATAATACGCAATCGATTCAATCTGATTTGGATTCCATGAATTTTGATTTAGTCCAGTTATATGAACAAATAGGCGATTTTGACAATGCTCTTCAGTGCATAAAATATTTGGAAGGAAGACAGTTAATTCCTAAGAATTCTCGTCTGAAATTACAGTGCAAAATTCTCCAGAATGATGTAAATGATTATGAGACTGTATCACTGATGGAAAAAGTTTTTTCTGCGGTTGAATTTGATTATTACAAGTATGCTTGGTTATTTGATTCTGAAAATGCAGATGATGCACTTATTGATACAGGAAATCCAAATGTAAAATTTCATATTTCAGAAAAGTTTATAAACGAATTGGATATAAAATCCGTTAAGTTTTCTCCTGATGGCAATAGAAATTTTATTACTGCGGATATAGTTAAGCATAACACCTCTCTTGATCCTAACGGAATTTATGGACCTATATATGAGTGTTCAAACATTACATGGAATGATATGGCTGAAAATCCATTTGTTGAAATAGATTTTGGAACTTTTAAATCATTTTATAAAGTTTCTATTTATGAGCCGAAAGATTGGGAGTACTATGAAACGATTTATCAGTTTGGTTCACTTTCAAAAATTACAGGAAGTCTTGATTTGCTTGATTCGGAGGAGGTTGTTTCTGGTTTTACAAATTATAATATAAAGGATGGAGCAAAACTTGGTGCAAAGATTGGGGCTGGTGCTTTGTTTGGACTGGTTGGTATTGGTGTTGCAGCTGTTGCTGCCGCAAAGGATATTAAGAAGGCTTGGGATGCAAAAGGCAAACACGATCTTACATGGCTTACAATATCCCTGATAGCTGTAAAAAAATCTTCTGGTGAAAAGAAATATGCAATTGATGAAGATGGTCAAATTTTATTAAGTGATTTGCGGAGCTGATTATGTGCAATAGGATTTTAAGCCTGGTTGAATCAAATTCAGCAAAATTAAAAGAATGATAGATATCTTTGTATCGAGTGTTTCATGTGGAGGTTCGAGAATATGGCAGATGAAGTGTTGCTAAGAAATGAACTTACAGATGTTAATTCTTTTTTTTCTCTTGCTCAGAAGATAAAAGTGCTGGCGGAAGATTGTGTTGATTGGCTTGTTGAAGAGTTTAAGGAATTAACTGTGAATTATTCTGACAGCACAAATGGAAATTTCTCGGAGCTAAATAAATTCCCAAAATTACATCGTGAAGGAAAATATTTTAGTACTGATAACTATAGAAGTTTTTGGTTCTTGGGATTAACTGTTGGACAAGACGAGTTTATTTTTTCATTAGCATACAATAAGGAGGGTAAAGTGAATACTGAAGGTTTGAAAGAGAATATTGATTTTAAAAAAGTAATGATTGGATATATTTCAAGTTGGATATGTCTATAGTTTGTAAAGAAAGTATGGATGAAAAAAAGAAATGTTTGCGGGAGACTGTTCAGGACAAAATAAAAAAGTTGCTGTGTAAATGAGGAAATGTGGGATGTCTTTGGAAAATACGGTTTTTTATAGATTAACAGATGAAAATGAAAACTCTTGTACGCAGTTACTTGCAAATATTATGAGGACTAAATTTGTTAGGGATATAATTTTGAAATTCCTATGTGGTAATATTTCTGATGAAATCCTTGATAGCATAAGAGAAAACTGTATTGAAACGCAATTGCATTTTTTTGGAAAATGGGCATCCTGATATAGGAATTCAAAATGAAAAATGTTGTATATACATTGAAAATAAAATTTTGGAAAAAACAAGTTTAACGAATAATCAGCCTAATGGATATTTGCGGAGTTAGAAGTACAATCCAATATACAATGTAAATATCTGATTTTCCTTTTGCCGGATAATTATAAACATGAAGATGAATTGAAAAAAAAAGATTGAGCTGTTGAAAAGCAATAAGCAAAATGTTGATAATATTATTTTTATAAGAAAATGGAATGAACTATTAAATGAATTGGTGAAACAGCAGTTAGATAAAAAAAATCTATTATTGCCGAATGTATTGAGTATTTTAGAAATACTGTGCAAATAGAAATACCTCATAGTACAGTTTTAAACTCATCGGAAACACTTTTGTTGTGCCAACCTAAAAAGGTTTATGACATTTATAAAAAAATAGAAAAGTTAAGTTCTGTATGCCGAAAGATTACTGACTGCATAAAGAAAGATGGAAAGTGCTTCAATGTCAATAATTCATTTGAAATAGGATCAAAAATAACATTCGATAAAAATTTGGAAATCTTTTTGGGGTTAAATCCATGTGTTGAATCTAACTACATCGAATATGCATATTCAATAGGTTTTTGGAGTAAAACCTCAATATATGGTGTGTTAGAAGTTCAAGGAAATAAATATGAACCATTTGTATCTCGTAAGAGGGATTGTGGTGGCTATTGGACATATTATAAATTGGACAATGACTTATTTTACGCGGATAATAATCAGGAGAGACTAAAAATAATTGTAAATGAATTCGTGGATAAAATAAAAAAAAGGTAGGAAAAAAATCTTGTTTCTTTATGCGAATACCGTCGAACAGTTCTATAAGATCATGAATCAGCTTGGACTGGGGTTTATCAATTCATTGACAAATCTTGTTTGTCCTAGGCATCCTAACGGAGCAAACAAAGGAAAACATAGTCCAGCGTTGTAAAAAAAATAGGGGCTATCAAAAAAAGATAGCCCCTTAATCTATAATAAAAAGTATCAATAAGTTCAAATGATATTGGAGGATTGACCATGAAAAGATTTCTGACATTGATTGTATTTTTATTGATTGTGACTGGCTCTGTTTTTGCAAAGACATATTCCGAGTATCTTGCGGAGGCGAAGAGTTATGAGGCTCAGAAGAAGTGGTGCCATGCGCTGGGATCCTATTACGATGCGATGGGTACGGATGGTGCTCCGGAGAGCAAGCGGGAGGCGTATGAGGGGTATACGGCTTTAAAGGAAGCTATTCTCTTAGGAAATCCTGGATTGGGTAAATTCAACGTGTTTTCAATCCATGATGAATGGAAAAATCTTTTGATAGATGCAGAGAAATATGGCTCAAGTTTTAATCCCTATGAGGTGACAGTCGGGAAGTTGAAACGGGGAAATTTGAATTATGCTGAAAAAACAGCCAGCTATAATGCAAAAGTGAATGTTAAGTTTAGTGATAGATATGAGAAAACAATTCAGATCGTTGTATCTGGATATAAAAGGACATATAAAAGTGATTTGAATGATTTACCCATGGATTGGCCAAACTTTTCTGTGAGTTCAGAAAGATGGAGTTATAAAATAACAAAAGAGGAATACCCGACGTTCGTTGAAAGGTCAAAGAAAAAGAACACTTTTTATTTCAATGGAGTGCCAGTAATCGTCCAGACTAGGGCTGTTCGAAACGGAAATTACGGTATACATTACAATGAAATCGAATACTATGATATTCAATGTTATAATTCTTTTTATTTTCCTAAATTGATTTCTTGCGTTTTTTACATTGTTGATGAAAAAGGTAAGGAGCTTTTAAATGGAAAACGATATATGCTACTAGATAAGGATGGAGTATTCAATTTTGATGGCATTTCTCCAGAAATTATGGATTATCTTGATTGTGGCAAGGCTTTCATTTGTCCGAAAGAATGTTACATAAAATATGGATTAGACGGCAATATAGAAGTCATAAGAAATCTTCCAGAAGTAAAGTTGAATATGGGAAAATCCGTTTTCATTTATAAATCGAATGAGAAAGATAAAATGGCAGAAAATGCTGCTTTGACGAATGCTTTCTTTTTATTTGAAAAAATGGAAGTGGAATATATGCCAGATGCAAAGTGTTGTATGTTGAAAACAAGAATTCCTTGTGTGTTGTTTGAATCTGTGTCTGGTAAGAAAATTGAGCAAGAGAAATCTGAAAAGTTGCCGGTAAAGGTTTCTTTGTTTGATGCTTGTTTTTTTTGTAATAAACTTAGTGATCTTAAGGGACTAGAACCTGTATTTTCTTTGTCGGGAAGAAGTATTGAAACTGATATATATGCTAATGGATTCAGATTTCCAACAGAAGATGAATTAAGGTATTTGAGAGAAAACACAGATGCGGAATTTTGTTTAGACTGTTCTTATAATAGTTATGATAGCAAGGAATTCCGTATTGTTTACAGAACAAATGAGCAGTTAAAAGAGATAATGGAAGAGAATGCTGCGTTGGAAAAAGCAAAGAGATTGAAGGCTTTGGAAGATGAAAAATCACGGACAGATGCTGTAAAATCCTATTATGAGAAAATATCTGCTAAGGGTTTTGTTGATGAAAGTCGTAAAACTTTGACGTTCAGAATTCCACTTGACGGTTCCTATAACTCAGGCCGAGGTACTTTTACTCTTAAAGATTCTGCCGGAGAGGAATGGACAATCAGTAAGAATGATTTCTTGAATAAAGTGAAAGAAATTTCAAATCTGGACTATAAAATCGATTCAACATATTTGCAGAGAGATGTAACTGCCGAAGAAAAAACGGCGTATGAAACAGCAAAAAACAATGTTATAAAATCCTATTATGAAAAAATATCTGCCAATGGTTTTGTTGATGAAAAAGGTAAAACTTTGACGTTCAGAATTCCTCTTGACGGTTCCTACAACTCAAGCCGAGGTACTTTTACTCTTAAAGATTTTGCTGGAAAAGAATGGACAATCAGCAAGGATGATTTCTTGAATAGGGTGAAAGAAATTTCAAGTCTGGACTATAAAATCGGTTCAACATATTTGCAGAGAGATGTAACTGCCGAAGAAAAAACAGCGTATGAAACAGCAAAAACCAATGTTATAAAATCCTATTATGAAAAAATATCTGCCAATGGTTTTGTTGATGACAAAGGTAAAATATTGATGTTTAGAATTCTTCTTGACAGTTCCTACAACTCAAGCCGAGATGTTTTTACTCTTAAAGATTCTGCTGGAAAGAAATGGACAATTGATACAGATGAGTTTTTGGCAAAACTGAATGGAATCACGAATCAGAGTTATGAAATTAATAGTTCATATTTGCAAAGAGTTGTGAACGAAACGGAAAAGCTGGCTTATGAAAATGCAAGGACTGAAGTAATAAAAACATATTTTGATAAAATTTATATGAATGGAGAATTAAAGGATAGTGCTGACACTTTATTAAAAACAGTGAATGATAGTGGACGCTTTTTGATGTTTAGGATTCTGCTTGATGAGTCTTACAGTAGTGATTACGGTAGATTTACTTTAAAAGATATGAGTGGGAAAAAATGGGAGATCAGTACAAATATTTTTCTGGCGAAAATTGGAGAAATTACAAATCAGAATTATAAAATTTATGGTATATATGGGACTCAGTATATTTATAGACAAGCTACAAAAGACGAAATAAATGCTTATGAGAAAAATTTAAAGCAAGGATTTTATTATAATGCTTTTTAAGCAAGGAAGACTTCATACAAATACTATGTATAAAAAGGGCAAAGGTTATAATTGTATTTTGCAAACAAAAGAGAAGGGGCTAAAAACTATTATAACTTCATTTGCCAAGAAAAATTCTATTTTTGAAAAATCTGGCCTAAAAAAGGATGATGAAATAGAAGAAATAAAATTGTTTGATTGTAGAGGAAAAAATATTGAGGGTTTCAGTCGTTCATTATTGAGCTATCAGTTGCTCGTCATAGACACTATAGAAGCTTCAATGACACTGCGTTTTACAATAGTGCGTGGAAAAGGAAAGAATGCCCAAACTCTTACGATTGATGTTCCTGTTGAATGGGATGAGGATGAATTGAAAATGATTGATAAGGAATGGGAGAAAAATAGGAAATAAAAAAAATTTATAGAAAGAATATGGACGGAGCCTATACCCTCGCCAATGGACATTCCGTAATCGCGACCCCTGTTTATCATCATCCCTCGGCGGCCTTCTCGTGGGAATACTGTTACCGTGTGTTCCAGGCGATGGGCATCATGTCGTAGACACATCCTAAAGGTTGCACACAGCGTAAAGCGGTATATTTATCATCCAGCCCTGGTCGCAATATGGCAGAAGTGAAAATCTGACCGAAAGATCGGGCTTGTATTTTTCATGGAATGCCTTGAGGCTCTGGGAACGGACGTTTGTTTCTGCCTTGACTTCTATCGGGACTATGCCCATGTCCTTTTGGATCAGGAAATCCTGCTCGAATGTGGCTTTTTCGCTTCCGTAATAATAGGGGGTGTAAGAGGAGTCACACTTTATCTGCTGCAAGACGTACTGCTCGGTGAGTGCCCCTTTGAATTCGACGAACAGGGAATTGCCGTTTATTATTGATTTCGCATCAAGCTCGCTCATCGCTCCCAGAAGGCCGACATCCAGGGTGAAAAGCTTATATGCTGAAAAATCCTTGTATGCGGAAAGCGGAACATGAGGCTCCGAGACCCGGTTGACCTTGTAGACAAGACCGCAATCCGTAAGCCATTGTATGGCCGTTTCGAAATCCTTGCTGCGTGCTCCCTCCTTGATTTTCCCGAAGAAGAACTTTTTGTTTTCCTTGGCGAGCTGCATCGGAATTGATTCCCAGACCATATTTATTTTGGGAAGCTCATTTGCTCCAGCGTGTTTTCCAAAATCACCCTTGTATTGCGCGAGTATTGTGTTCTGTATCTCACGCACCTCATTGTAATCAGTGTGTAGACGGAACATCTCGACGGCCTCCGGCATTCCACCGACATAATAATAATTCTTAAGGTGATAGATGTATTTTTCCGCGAAGGCGTCAATCAGCGAGTAATCCCTTGTGAGAAGCGCGTCTGCAAGTGCCTTCTGTCCGACCGCACATAGATATTCCCTGAAGCTCAGCGGATAAAGATTCAAAAGATCAACTTTGCCTACGGGATAAGAAACTCCCTCGTGCAATGCCACGCCGAGGAGCGAGCCCGCCGCGATTATGTGGTATTCCGGTGCTTCCTCGCAAAAATATTTTAATGACTCAAAGGCTTTTGGGGCGTTCTGAACCTCATCAAAAATAATCAGTGTGTCTCCCGGTGTGATCGGAAAGCCTGCCTCAATGTTAAGGAATGATAAAATCCGCTTTATGTCGTAATCAGCGTCAAAGACTTTTTTCAGCTCAGAGTTATTGTAAAAGGAAATGTATGCCGTTTTCTTGTAGAATTTTGCTCCGAACTCTTTCATCAGCCAGGTTTTGCCTACCTGACGCGCCCCCATGATGACAAGAGGCTTTCTGTTGGGCTTTTCCTTCCATTTTTTCAAGTCTTCCGTAGCAAAGCGTTCCATAATCACATTTTACATTTTTTCGGGCCTGAAATCAAGTGAATTTTACATTTTTTCGGGGCTGAAATCGGTCTGGTCTTACACTTTTTCGGGTCTGGCGCAAAATGAGATAATTTTAGACAGAAAATAGGTGAAAGTGTGTCTAAAATCAAGGAATTTATGCGAATTTAGACAGAAAATAGTTGATTTTGTGTCTAAAACTAGGTAGAATGTAGGCATGAACAAGAAGATTATAGGCAGAAAATCTGAATGTGCCCGGCTTGAAAGATGTATGGAAGAGGATTCCGCGCAGCTCGTGATTGTTTATGGACGGCGGCGGGTCGGCAAGACTTTTTTAATCAATCAGTTCTTTAACGGACGCTTCGACTTCAAGATTACGGGGCTTTATGACGAGCCGAAGGAATCGCAGCTGAGGGCCTTTATGATTGAGCTCAATTCGCAGACCGGAAGGGTGAATGAGAATCCGGCGGACTGGATGGATGCCTTTCAGCTTCTGAAAAAATATCTTGGCTCTTTGCCGGCGGATGAAAAGCACGTCGTTTTTTTTGATGAGTTTCCGTGGCTCGATACGGCGAAATCGGATTTCCTCCCTGCGTTTGAGTGGTTCTGGAATGACTGGGGCTCCACACAGGATAATCTTGTCTTCGTAATCTGTGGCTCGGCGACTTCGTGGATGGTGGAAAATCTTGACCGCAACAAGGGCGGCTTGTTCAACAGGCAGACATGCAGGATATATCTTGAGCCGTTTACTTTGCGTGAGACGGAGGATTATTTGCGCTCTCGGAACATAACATGGGAACGTCGGGATATTGTGGAGTGCTACATGATTATGGGCGGGATTCCGTTTTATCTGAGTCAGCTTGATGATGAGCTTGATTACGCTCGGAACATAGACAATCTCTTTTTCAAAAAAAGGGCGGTGCTTTGGGATGAGTTCGATCATCTTTATAAAACTTTGTTCAGCAACAGCGAGCAGCACATAAGGGTGGTGGAAGCCTTGAGCCGGAAGACAATCGGACTTACGAAAAAGGAGATTCTGGAGGAGACGAAACTTTCTGCGAACGGACTTTTTTCGACTGTTTTGAAAAATCTTGTGAGCTCTGGATTTGTCCGCGAGTATCAGTTTTATGGCGGAAAGAAAACTAAGACCCTGTATCAGCTTGCGGATTACTATACGATGTTCTATTATAAATTCCTGAAGGATAAAGTCGGGAAGGACGAGGCGTTCTGGAGTCACGGACTGAAAAGTTCCGCGAGGTACGCTTGGTCAGGATTTACTTTCGAGCAGCTGTGCAAGGATCACATCAGGCAAATCAAAAGCGGGCTTGGAATATCGGGAGTTATGACCCAGGAATCATCTTGGTTCATAAGCGGCGATGAGAATCAGGACGGGGCACAGATTGACATGATAATAGACAGGGATGACCGGATCATAAATCTTTGCGAGATGAAATTTTCAGAGACGGAATTTGAGATTGACAAGGAATATGACAGAAAGCTTATGAATAAAGTTGAGTCATTCCGAAAAGACACTGGCACGCGGAAAACCTTGCAGCTGACTTTTATTACGACTTACGGCGTGAAAAAAAATATGTATTCCAGCAAAGTGAACCGGCAGCTTGTCCTTGATGATTTGTTTTTGTCCTGAATGTTTTTTTCCGTCCTTGCACCTTACTTTCTGCCGCTGGTGTTTCGGAGAAGACCGGCAAGGTCGCTCGTGAGTTTTACGTCGTGGAATCCTGTGGAAAGGAAAATGTTGCGGGTTTTCTCTGCGTTGTACTCACCGGACTCCACAATCAGGATGCCGCCGGGGGTGAGCCGCTCGTATGCCTGTGGAACCAGTTGCCGCATTATGGAAAGTCCGTCGCCCTGGGGATTCTCTTTTTCCATCGTGTCGCCGTCCAGTGCAAGAATCGGTTCGCTGCGTCCGTCGGTCAGAAGCTCCCGTGCCTCCTTTGCCGGGATGTAGGGCGGGTTTGACACAATCAGGTTGTATGGGCCGGGGGTGTTTTCAAAAAGATTTCCAAGCGTGGTTTTTATGCGGTCTCTGTATGCGTCAAGTCCGAGGTGCGAGATGTTTTTTTCCGCAATCTCAAGCGCGTCCGGGCTGATGTCTGAGAGTGTGAGCGATGGGATGCTAGTGTCATCTGATTTTTTTTCGGGAAGATTTTCAATCAGTGTCTTGAGGATGGAAAGTCCCACGCAGCCGCTTCCTGTACAAATGTCGCAGATCGCGATTGTTCCGCCGGGATTTTCGTCGCGGATTTTTTTTATTGCCTCAAGCGCGTTTTCAACCAGCAGCTCGGTGTCGGGCTTTGGAATCAGGACGCTGGGTGTGACTAAAAAATCGAAGCCGTAGAATTCCTTGTGGCCCGTGATGTACGCTACCGGGAGCCCTGTCTTTCGCCGCGTGATTTTTTCATTGAAGTCCTCCTCCTCGCCTTGGGTGAGCTCTCTCTCTCCGTGGAAGAGAAGGAAGGTTCTGTCGCATTTCAGGATGTCCTGCAGGATGCAGTCAGTGTCAAGCTCCGGGGTGGGGCTTTCGACGAGCAGCTTCCTGCCGAGTTTTCTTGCCTGGGAAAGGTTCATCCTATCCCTCAAGGTCAGAGACATCCTTGAACTGTTCTTCCTTTGCGTAGACGTTCAGGGCATCGAGCATTTCATCCATGTTTCCCATCATAAAGGAGGGGAGGTTGTGGAGGCTCAAGTTGATGCGGTGGTCAGTAACTCTGTCCTGCGGGAAATTGTACGTGCGGATTTTTTCACTTCTTGCGCCGCTTCCGACCATGCTTTTTCTTGCGTCGGCTCTTTCCGCCTGTCTCTTGCTTTCTTCCAAATCAAAGAGTCTTGCGCGGAGAACGCGCCATGCCTTCGCCTTGTTTTTAATCTGTGATTTTTCGTCCTGCTGGATTACCACGATTCCCGTGGGGATGTGGGTAAGGCGCACTGCTGAGTCCGTTGTGTTGACGCACTGTCCGCCGGGTCCTCCTGCACGCATTACGTCCACGCGCACGTCCTCGGGCTTGATGTCGATTTCCGTCTCCTCGGCTTCGGGAAGTACCGCCACTGTTGCCGTTGAAGTCTGCAATCTGCCCTGGGATTCCGTCGCGGGAACTCTCTGTACTCTGTGCACTCCAGATTCCCAGCGCAGGGTTCCATAGACGAAGGTTCCGCTGATCGACGTGACAATCTTGTTGAATCCGCCGACTTCGGTTTCCTGCATTTCCATGGTCTCGGTTTTCCATCCCTTTCTTTCGGCAAGATGGATGTACATTTCCCAGAGGTCGCGCACAAAGAGACTTGCCTCGTCCCCTCCTGCCGCTGAACGGATTTCAAGGATGATGTTCTTTTCGTCGAGGGGATCCGGTGGAATCAGCTTGAGCTTTATCTGCTCCTCAAGCACGGGCTTCTTTTCCTCAAGCTCCTTAAGTTCCTCGCGTGCCATCTCCTTCATCTCTCGGTCGTCTTCCTCGGTAATCAGGACTGTGGCTTCCTCAATCCCGGAGAGCGTTTTCTTGTAGTCGGCGTAAAGGTCCATCAGCTCGCTCAGATAGCGGTGCTCGCGCATTACATCCTTGTATTTTTTCTGGTCCCTGACCAAATCCGGATCGGAGGTCATCTCCTGCACCTCAGTGAATCTCTTTGAAAGGTCCTCAAGTTTCTTTATCAAATCCATAGTTTTCCTCGTTTCGTCAAATCAGCCCAGAATCATTCTGTCGGGCACGGACTCTTCGCCTCCCGCAACCTGAAATTTCTCAAGCAGATCCTGTACCTTAAGATTTTTCTTTTCCTCTCCGCTTGCCTCATAGACAATCTTTCCGTCGAGCATCATTATGAGACGGTTTCCGTAGCGGATTGCGTCCTTCATGTTGTGCGTGACCATGAATGTGGTGAGGGAGTCCTCGGTGACAAAATGCTCGGTCAAATCAAGGACTTTTTTCGCTGTCTTCGGGTCCAGCGCGGCCGTGTGCTCGTCAAGTAAAAGCAGCTTCGGTTTTTGGAGCGTCGCCATTAGGAGCGTGAGTGCCTGTCTCTGTCCGCCGGAGAGAAGTCCCACCTTTGTCTGCATCCGGTCCTCAAGTCCCAGGTCAAGGAGCTTGAGTTTTTCCCTGTACGCGGCCCTTTCCTTCGACGTGATTCCCCAGCCGAGTCCCCTTCTTTTTCCGCGTCTGTATGCCATGGCGAGGTTCTCCTCAATCTGCATGGCGGAGGCGGTTCCCATCATTGGATCCTGGAATACCCTTCCAAGATACGCGGCTCTCTTGTGCTCCTTCTGATTCGTTATGTCGGTTCCGTCCAGCATGATTTTTCCTGAGTCGCAAGAATGTACTCCCGCAATCAGGTTGAGCAGGGTGGATTTTCCGGCTCCGTTTCCTCCGATTACCGTGACGAAATCTCCCGGGGCAAGGGTCAGGCTTACGTCCGTGAGTGCCCTGCGCTCGGTAATCTGTCCGGGGTTGAATGTCTTATATACATGGCTTACTTCCAGCATTTTTAGTCTCCGTTGGTTTCTGTGCTGCGGGTGATTTTCCGTCCCTTGTTTTTCGGGAAGAAATTCTTTTTGAGGACTGGAACCGAGAGTGATGCCGCGACTATGACCGCCGTGAGAAGCTTCATGTCCTGGCTCTTCATTCCGAGTTGGAGAACGATGGCGATTATGAGGCGGTAGATTACGGATCCAAGCATTACCGCGAGAAGACTGTACCAGAAGCGGTTGCGGTTTCCGAGAACCACTTCCCCGATTATGATTGAAGCAAGCCCTATTACGATCGCACCGATTCCCATGCTCACGTCTCCGAACCTCTGCTGCTGCATTACAAGCGCCCCTGAGAGAGAGACCAGTCCGTTTGCCAGCATGAGTGCGAGAATCTTCATTGTGTCGGTGTTCACTCCCTGCGCACGGCTCATGCTCTCGTTGTTTCCTGTGGCACGGATTGCGCTTCCAATCTCGGTTCCGAAAAACCAGTAGAGTATGATGATGAGTGCTATGGCAAAAATGACTCCGGTAATCAGTGCTGAGACGGAATTCGCGTTGTCCTTGAACAAATCCTTGAGCTTGAGCATTTCGTTGATTTTGCTCATGACCGTGACGCTGCTCCTTGAGAGGGGCTTGTTGGGACCGCCCATTATGCGGAGATTGACGGAGTAGAGCGCGAGCATCATCAGGATTCCGGCAAGGATTCCGGGTATCTTGAGCTTTGTGTGCAGGATTCCGGTAATCAGTCCGGCGACTGTGCCTATGAGGAATGCAATCAGCAGGGCGAGAAGCGGGTTCATGCCTTTTGTGATGAGAATCGCGCAGGTGCATCCTCCGAGTGCGAAGCTTCCGTCAACCGTCATGTCGGCGAAATCCAGGATTTTGAACGTAATGTAGACGCCAAGGGCCATCACTCCCCAGAGAATCCCCTGGGACACGGCTCCGAGCATGGCGCTGGAAAAAGCTGCTATACTTAAAAACATGGGTGGAATTATATCAAATTTTGTTTTTTTTTGATACACTTATATAGAAGAAAATTGCAAAAAAAACGTTTTTTCCTGTGCGTCGGCGTGGTCTGCCGGGGAATTTTGAAAAAGTTGCGTTAATAACAGGAATTTATAAGAATATAACATGTAGTTTTTGAATTTTTTTTTCTGATTTGATATAATGGAGATGTTAGAATTCGGGGGTGTATATGAAATTTTTGCGGACTGTGTTTGCCGTTGTTGCGTTTATGGCATTTGCCGGGCCCGGGGCTTCTGTTTTCGCAGAGGATTCCGGATCTGCTCTTGTGCTTACTGTGGACAGTGCCGTGGAATATGCTTTGGAAGGAAATTTGAACGTAAAGCAGGCCGCTATGACCGTTGAGTTCAAGGAGATGGCCTCCCATTACGCATGGAATTCCGTCAGTCCCTCAATTTCGGTGAACGCCGGCATCGGGAAGGTTCTTGCGGAGGACACAAAAGTGACCTATTCGCTTGGAGGCTCCGTCGCCGTGAGATTTACCCCCTCACTCATTTCTTCAATCAAAAAGGCCTCTCTGGATTATGAGCAGCAGAAGATTTCCTATGACGAGGCAGTCCGCAGCGTGGAGCTGAACGTAAGGAAACTTTTTTACTCAATCCTTTTGGAGGAAGAGAATATTGTTCTGCTTGAGTCCGCGGTGACTATGGCGAAAACCCAGTATTCGGCGAATCAGGCCAAGTTCAATCACGGAACGCTCTCACAGCTGGACGTGCTTAACTCTCAGGTGAATCTGCAGGACGCTGAGCTTAACCTTGAGTCCGCGAAGGTGAGTCTTGAGAATGACATGGCGACCTTCAAGCAGGTGCTCGGGCTTCCGGGTGAGACCAAAATCAAGCTTTCAGGCAGCATGGACGCTTTCCTCAAGATTGGCGAGATTTCGCTTGACGGACTTGAGCTTGCTCCTGCGTCGGTTATCTCATACAAGAAACAGATTGAGGCGGCGGAGAACCAGCTGCTTGCCACGAAATTCTCAGCGTGGGGACCGACCCTTTCCGCGGGATACTCATACTCGCTTGCAGGTAATTTCGGCGATGAGGTGAAGAGCCACAACAAGGGTTCCCTCTCGCTTTCGGTCTCAATTCCGCTGGACGGATATTTGCCTTGGTCGGTTGGTGCGCAGAGCATAGAGACCCAGAAGGCTACCATTGAAATCCTTCAGATTCAGATGGAGAACGCAAGAATCTCGGCGGACATTGAAATCAACAAATGCCTGAACAAGATAAAGAGCGCGAAGGATTCCATCAAACTGATGAGGCAGAGAATTGACCTCGCTCAGAAAACTTACGAGATGACTCAGCAGGCATACAACCGTGGAACCAGGGACATTCTCGTTTTGCAGAACGCGGCATCAAGCTTGCAGCAGTCAAAGTTGCGGCTTAAGTCGGACACGTTCAATCTGGTTTCCGCAATCTTGGATTTGGAGAATGCAGCCGGACTTCCTTTCGGTACGCTTTTAAAATAGAAGAGAAAATCAGGAGAAAAATATGAAGTTGAAAAAAATCATCGGACCCATAATTGTTTTGCTTTGCATTGGCGTTATTGCCTTTGTGTTTTTTTATGTGAAGCCGTTTTCAAAGGACAAGGGCGGAATGGGCGGATTCGGAGGTTTCGGAGGATTCGGTCCCGGCGGTCAGAGGGAAAATGTCGTCAGCGTCAGGACACGGATTGCGGAAATTTCGACTCTCCATGATTACGTGAACACCAACGGAGAGATAGAGCCCCAGAGCAGTGTGGACGTTTATCCTGACATCGGTGGAAAAATCGTGAAGGTGAACGTGGCCCTGGGAAGCAAGGTGTACCGCGGTCAGGTAATTGCCCTGATTGATCCCTCGGTTCCAGGCGAGTATTATGCGAACAGTCCCGTCACGGCTCCGATCTCGGGCACAATCACATCCAGCCCCTTGAAGGTGGGAATGAAAATCAGCGCGGGTACGGCCATTGCGAAAATTGGTGACGTTGCGAATCTTCAGGTGAGCGCGAATGTTCCCGAGCGTTATGTCTATGCGTTGAAAACCGGTCTTAAGGCGGACATTGAGCTTGAGTCTTATCCGGGAGAGAAATTCTCTGCGACGGTTACGAAGGTTTCCCCGCTTGTTGATTCTGTGAGCCGCACGAAGGAAGTGATTCTGAATCTGGACGAAAAGGATGACAGGGTGCAGGCCGGTATGTTCGCGAAGGTTCATCTTTGGACCGTGGACTACGAGGGCGCGATTACTCTTCCGACGAATTCCGTGATTGAGGTGAACGACGAGAAATATGTCTATGCGGTGAAGGACGACGGCACTGTGGAGCGCCGCTATGTTACCGTGGGTGCTGCCGTGGATGACGAGTGCCAGATACTTGAGGGAATCTCCGAGGGCGAGAAGATTGTCGTGGAGGGAATGAGGGTTCTGAGCAACGGTGCGAAAATCCGCGACATTGGTGAGGCTAAAAAAGAGGCTCCGGCGGAGAATCAGACACCGGTGGAAAATCAGGCGGGAGAAGGTGAGGGAGGAAACAGCTGATGCTTAGTGAAAAGACCCTGAACCATCCGGTCCTTACGCTGATTGTCTTCGCGCTTCTTGGAATGATGGGTGTGTTTACCCTGAGCAAGACGGAAATCAGCCTCATGCCGGACATTGACCAGCCCTATCTTATGGTCATGTCAACTTATACGAACGCGGGACCTGAGTCGGTTGAGAAATCAGTTACGAATCTTGTTGAGAACGCGCTCGCAAGCTTGAACAGCCTTAAGTCAATCTCGTCCAGCTCATCCGAGGGAAGCAGCATGGTCTCCCTTGAGTTCAACTACGGAACGGACCTTGACATAGCGACCAACGACGTGCGAGACAAACTTGACCGAATCAACCGGGCACTTCCAGACGGAGTTGATCCGATGATATTCAAGATGGACAGCTCCTCCCAGCCCATAATGCGCATTGCCATCCGAGGAAACAGAACCACCGACGACCTGAAGATGCTTGCTGAGAACAACGTGATTGACGTGCTTGAGCAGGCGGACGGTGTCGGAGAGGCGAGCGTCATGGGAGGACGTGCGAAGATCGTGCGTGTGGAGCTGGAGCAGAACAGGCTTGCGGCATACAATCTTACGATCAGCGCGGTTGCGAGTTCCCTTTCTGTGCAGAACCTTGAGCTTGGAGGCGGAACCGTCACCGAGGGAACCATGGACTACTCAATCAGGACTGTGGGTGAGTACAAGACCGTGGATGAGATTAACAACACCGTGGTCACAAGGCTCAACGGATATGACGTGAAGGTGTGCGACCTGGGACGGGCCTACATGGGATTCAAGGACGCGTCGAGCTATGTGTACATCAACGGTGAGCCCGGAGTTTACGTGCAGATTACGAAGCAGTCTGGCACGAACAGCGTTACGGTCGCGAACGAGGTCTATAAAAAAATCGATCAGGTGAAGGAAACCCTTCCGAGCGACGTTTCCCTTGAGATAATCAGCGACGACACCGAGACAATCCGCGACACATTGAGCACATTGCTTGACTCAGCGTGGCAGGGACTTCTTCTCGCCATCGTCATTCTCTTTGTCTTCCTCTGCAATTTCAAGAGTACAATCATCATCGGCATTTCAATTCCGCTCTCAATCATAATCACCCTGCTGTGCATGAACATGGCCGGAATCACGCTGAACCTTATGACGCTCACGGGACTTATCCTTGGAGTCGGAATGATTGTTGACGCTTCGATCGTTATGATTGACAATATTTACTCGTACCGTCTGCGTGGAGCCAAGCCGAAGATTTCCGCCATCCTTGGAAGCAGCGAGATGCTCATGTCGGTTCTTTCGGGAAACCTCACGACAATCTGCGTATTCGTTCCGTTCCTCTTCTTTATGGAGGACCTGGGCTGGATGGGTCAGATGTTCAAGGGAATCATCTTTACGATTGTAATCGCGCTTTTGAGTTCCCTGCTTGTCGCCGTGTTCCTTGTTCCGGTTCTTGCGGGGCACTTTTTCCCGCTCAGCAACAGAAATGAAAAGCCGGTCAGAAATCCTGTGCTCAAGGCCATCTACAAGTTCTTTGGATTCGGACAGAATATTGTGCAGAAGATTTACGACCGATTGCTGAAGGCTGCTCTGAATCACCGTGGGGCGGCTGTCATGGTTTGTATTACGGCACTCCTTGTGTCGCTCATGTTCATTCCGACCCTGCACATCCAGATGATGCCGAACGGACATCAGGATTCTGTTACGGTCTCAATCAGGATGCCGGTTGGAACCACGCTTGAGGAGACTGCCTCCATTGTGAACGATTTCCAGAAGATTGTGGAGCGCGAGGTCAAGGGATATACTACGCTGATTACAAGCATCGGTGGCGGCAGGGGCTCGTCATCATATTCCGGCTCCATCCAGATTCAGCTTCCGCCAAGCGAGGAGCAGATTGAGACCGACGTGGAGATTCAGAACAAACTCCGCCCCTTCTTTGCCGATTACACTGACGTGCAGTTCTCTTTCGGACGCGGAATGAGACAGATGATGAGCGGAGACGACATTGACATTGCGGTAAGGAGCTCCAGCCTTGACATGGCGATGGACGTGGCCAACAAGATTTCGGACGTTATCAAGCTGAACCCGAATCTTGGAGAGCCGTCCATTGATACGACCGAGGGACTTCCGCAGGTTGAGATTGAGATTGACAGGCAGAGGGCATACAACTTCGGCGTGAACGTGAATACGGTTGCGAACGAAATCAAGGCTGCCGTGGAAGGACGCTCGGCCACAACTTTCCGCGAGAACGGAGAGGAATATTCGGTCTATGTTATGCTGCGGCCTGAGGACAGACAGAAGGTAATTGACCTGGAGCAGATTTACGTGCAGGGAAGCAAGGGGCTTGTGAGCGTGGCGAATTTCGCATACGTGAAAAAGGGACTCGGACCCGTGAGCATACGGCATGAGAACCGCACGAGGATCGTTCACGTTACGGCGAACCTTCTTGTGGACATGAACGCGAATGAGGCTGAGGAACAGATTAAGGAAGGAATCGCATCCACATTCATCATCCCGGACGGAGTGACCCTGAGCTACGAGGGTTCATGGCAGGACACCACAAGTCAGATGGCGGTCTATGGAAAAATCATCCTCATGGCAATCCTTCTTGTCTTCGGCGTGATGGCGGCGACCTACGAAAGTTTCAAGGCACCGACGATAAACCTCACCACGATTCCGTTCCTTTTGATCGGAGTCATTATGATTTCCAAGATTACCGGCTCACCGATCTCTCTTCTTTCCGCAATCGGTCTGATCATGCTTGTCGGTATAGTCGTCAACAACGGTATCATTCTGGTGGACTACACGAACCTTCTTATTGACCGGGGCATGAAGATGAAGGACGCGTGTTTCAAAGCGGGATCAAGCCGACTCCGCCCTGTTCTGATGACCACACTGACCACGATTCTCGGAATGCTCCCGATGTGCTTTACCACGAACGGTTCCGCGATGATGGTTCAGCCGATCGGTGTGACGGTCGTCGGTGGTTTGATTACGTCAACCTTCATCACATTGATTTTCGTTCCCGTCCTTTACTCACTGATTATGAAGGAAAAGAAAGTCACTAAGAGCCAGGTGGTCGTGAAGGAGCTGGAGAATCAACAGGCGGCGGAAAAGGAAAGCGTCTCTTTGGAGAAGGATGAGAAATAGGGGGAAGCGATGTACAGGATTGAGATAATTTCAAACAAGTCCGTGGAGGAGGATATCACCGAGGCACTTGAGCAGTATGTTCCCGGCATCCTCTACACCACATTTCCGCAGGTATTCGGTCGTGGCGGTGATGATTACAAGCTCGGCAACGCTACATGGCCCGAGACAAATTTCGTGATGGTCAGCTACGTTGAGGACTCTGAGCTTGATAAAGTAAAGGCCGTCATAAAAAGCGTGAAGGAGAAATTCAAGAGCGAGGGCGTGAAGATGTTCTGGTCTCAGGCCGATTCGATGTAGATAATCTTTGATTAGTGAGACCCTAAAAACTGAAGTTTTTAGGGTCTTTGTAATTTTGTGTCAAATGGTCTCCCAGCTTTCCACTTACATAAACTTTTCCATCTCGTCGTGGCAGAGGCTGTCGCAGATTTCGTTGTACTTGACCCCGGCGTGTCCCTTTACCCATTTCCACTCAATGTCGCACTGGGAAAAGAGTCCGTCAAGCTCCACCCAAAGCTCCTTGTTCAGGACCGGTTTCTTTGCCGCGGTTCTCCAGCCGTTTTTCTTCCAGTTGTTTATCCATGATGTGATTCCGTTTTTCACATACTGACTGTCGGAGTAAATCTCAAGATGCCTTGACTTCCATTCATCCTTCGAGACCACAGCCTTCAAAGCCGAGATTGCCGCCGTAAGCTCCATGCGGTTGTTCGTGGTCTGTCTTTCCCCGCCGCTGAGCCGACTCTCATTCTCACCGTCAATTATTACTGCACCCCATCCGCCCGGTCCCGGGTTTCCTGAGCATCCGCCGTCTGTATAAATTATAAGATTGTTTGCGTTTTCCATGCGAGAAGCATATCATTTCAAGGAATACTTTTCAAGGTCCGGCAAATATGCTTTTCATGGTACTTGATTAAATCTCTGAAAAATATTATAGTGAAAGCGATCTGAATGATGTCGGGACCCGAGTGGTCGTATGAAAAATCCAATTACATTTTTAAGGAAGGAAAAAGATGGGTATTCGCGGAGAATTATTTACTACACAGGTTACGCTTGATAACCGTTCGTATTTTTTCAATGTGAAGGAAAACCGCAACAAGGATGTTTTCTTGCAGATTGTTGAGAGCAAGGTGAAGGACGGCGAGGATGACAGAAGGGCAATCGTTGTGTTTGCTGATGACATGCCGGAGTTTTTTGCGGGTCTTGATGATGCGCTCGGTTTTATAGAAAAGGACCGCAAGGAAAAAGCCAAGGCACGTGCCGAGAAAAAGGCGAAGAAAGAGGCCATGTACTCAAAGAGCGCGAATTCCGATGACGGTGACTCAAAGAAGTCCAAGATGCGTGTCTACAGAAGAAAGGGTGAGAGCCGTCTTGTCTCAGCAAAGCGTGCCGAAAAGCAGGGTGCCGAGGGCGGAAAGTCCGTGCGTCCACATGTGGTCTCAAAGCGAACTCCCCAGTCTGACAATTCCGAAGAATATTGATTTTTTGGCGGGGGCAAAGTCAGGCTATGAAAGATTCTCTGGGAGGAAATTTTTTTAGGGCAGTCCTCCGTGCCGTCTTGATTTTTATTTTCGCCGGATTTTTTTCGTTCGGCGGATTCTCGGAGGATTTGAGTCCTGAGCTTGATGCCGCCCTGGAAGATTATTTGGACTCGCTTTCGGAAAGGGAAAAAATCAGCCAGATTTTTCTCGTGAGCGTGGCAGGAAACAGTCTCTATGCTCCCGTGGAAGATTCAGGCGCGATCGAATCCATTGACGAGACCCCTGAGCCTCTTGTTCCGGGAGGAGCCCTTTTTTTCGCGTTCAACATAGGAGAGAGTCCCGAGGAGACTTCCGCCTACATAAAATCCATCGCGGACTATTGCGTGAAAAATAAAATCCTTCGTCCGTACATCGCGGTTGATCAGGAGGGAGGTGACGTGAACCGGCTCAAAAAAATCACGAGCAAGCTTCCGTCCCCCGCTCAGATTGCGGACAAACTCTCTCCGTCACAGGCTTATGAAATCTTTTCCATGCAGGCAAGGCAGATGCGACTTTTGGGCTTTGACATGAATCTTGCTCCCGTGTCCGAGGCTCTGAATGATGAGAACACAAGTTTTTTGCAGGAGAGGTCTTTCGGCGGGATTGCACAGAGCATAAGCTACAGCCTTGCGTTCGTAAGCGCGTTTGAGTCTGGCGGAGTCGGAACCGTGCTCAAGCATTTTCCCGGAAACACAAGCACCGACCCTCACTCAGGGCTTCCTGAAATCAAGTGGCCAATGCAACGTCTTCAAAAAGAAGTCCTTGAGCCATTTTACTGCGTGATGGGAGGAAAACCGAGCGCCGTACTGATGTCCCATGCACGTACTTCGGCGGTGGACTCATCTGTTCCCGCGTGTCTTAGCCGGATCTGGGTGAACGACATCCTCAGGTCTCAGCTTCATTACGACGGACTTATAATCAGCGATGACATTTTTATGGCCGCATTGAACGCAAACGGATTTCCTCCGGAGCTTGCTGCGGTTCAGGCCATTGATGCCGGTGTGCACGTGATTATGCTGAGCGAAAAAAAATTTGCGACCGTCGCCGAGGATTTGCTTTCCCATGCCGAGACTCATCCGGATTTCAAAAAGAAGCTCAGGGACGCGGAGAAAAAAGTCCTGGAGTTCAAGCTGAGATGCGGAATCCTTAAGGCAGAACCGAATGCCACGGGCGGATATGTAATCAGGATGAGCGATGACACGGAGCAGAACGGTGAGCTGAAAAAGCGCATGGAAGATTTTGCGGAAATCAAGGAAAAGGGCGACCGTTTCTGGAAAACTAATTCTGAAAAGGACTGAGTATGAAAAAAGGGACTGAGCAAAAACCACGCGGCAAGGAAGGATTCATCCAATATTATACGGAGCTCTATGGCGAAAGATGGACGGCACTTGAGTTCGCCCTGATGGAGGAGACCGTGCATGTGTCTCTTTCCGCTTCTGATTGCCGACCCTATTTTATGGATCCTGCGAGTGTAGTTGCGGCACTTTGTTTTCCCTCGTCAAAATCCACAAGGCTCCTTGATATGTGTGCGGCTCCCGGTGGAAAAACTCTGGTCACTTCCCTTGTCATGGAAAATGATGCATCCCTTGTTTCAAACGAGCGTTCGCCCGAAAGAAAAAACAGACTCGCAAAAGTCGTCTCGGAGAGTCTACCCCCGGAGATTGCCTCAAGGGTCAGCGTGAGACTCGGAGACGGTGCCACAATGTGCAAACGTGAGACTGAAAAATTCAGCGCGATACTTTTGGACGCTCCCTGCTCAAGTGAAAGACATGTCCTAAAAGACCCGAAGTATCTTGGTGAATGGACTCCATCGCGCATAAAGACTCTTTCCATGGAACAGTGGGCCTTGCTCTCTTCCGCATGGAGACTTTTGGAGGACGGAGGATTCATGCTTTATGCCACCTGCGCAATCTCCCGCTTGGAAAATGACGGCGTTCTCTCAAGACTCGCGAAAAAATTTCCCGGCGCAAAAATCCTTTCAAGGGAAGAGGTCTCACAAGTGTTCGGTGAAAATCTGGACTCGCTAAAAAATCACGGCGGAAAAATCCTTCCTGAAAATCCCGGGGAAAAAGAAATCAGCATGGAAAAAATTTTTGAGTGCGCTGAAAAAACAGAATATGGATTTCACATTCTTCCGGACAGTTCAGGGGGATATGGTCCGCTCTTTTTCTCCGCCATAAAAAAAATCGGTACGGTACTCAAATGAAAATAAAAGGATTTTATTCGGCACTTGTCGCCATCGCCATTCCCGTCTCTCTGCAGAATCTTCTTGCCAACTTCGTGAACATGCTGGACACCGTTATGATCGGTCGTCTTGGAGGCACGGAGATTGCGGCGGTCGGTTTGGGAAACCAGATTTTTTTCATCCTGAACATGGTGCTTTTTGGAATCGCTTCCGGCGGCGGAGTTTTTATCTCTCAGTTCTGGGGCAAAAATGATCTCAAGGGAATCAGAAAATCCCTCGGAATCATCCTTTGTCTTTCCGTGATTGTCGCTTCCATTTTTACGCTTCTCTCGCTCTTGATTCCCCATCAGCTGATAAGTCTCTTTTCTCCCGATCCCGCTGTAATTCAGGTCGGCGGTGATTATCTTCGGATTGTCTGTCTGAGCTACATAATCACCGCAATCAATTTTTCCTTTACTCTCGCATTCCGCTGTACCGAAAGAGTCAGGCTTCCTCTGGCATGTACTTCAATCTCCCTTTTTACGAACGCAGGCTCAAACTATCTTTTGATTTTTGTCGCGGGCTGGGGAGTGAAGGGTGCCGCCATTGCGACCGTCTTTTCCCGCGTGGTTGAGTTCTGCATTTTAATCTTCTGGTCATACGGTCACAAATACGAGGCTTGCGGAAAACTGAGGGAGATGCTTTGCATTACGGCGGATTCCCTTGCGAAGTATTTTAAAATTGCATTTCCGGTAATCATCAACGAAACTTTCTGGGGACTCGGCATTTCTGTTCAAAGCTCCATTTTTGCTCACGCCGGAACCAACGCAATCACCGCGTTCCAGATTACGAACACAATCAGTCAGCTTACATGGGTCTTCTGCATGGGATTCGGAAACGGCATCGGTGTTCTGATTGGAAAACGAATCGGCGAAAAGAAGCTGGATGAGGCCCGCGGATATGCAAGGCGCTCCATGTGGTTCATGCCCCTGGTCGGTGCCGTGGTCGGAGTTCTGCTTTTGCCACTTTCCGCCCTGCTTCCCCTTTTCTTCAAGGTGGAGCCCGATGTGATCCGTACTGCGACTTACATGCTTTGGATTTTAATCGCGTTCTATCCATTCAACTCTTTCTGCATGAACTGGGTTGTGGGTGTGTGCCGTGCTGGCGGGGACACTGTTTATACTGCCGTAGTAGAGCTATGCACTCTTTGGCTGGTTGCGATTCCCCTGGGATTTCTTGCTTCGTCCGTGCTGCATCTGAGCGCGGTGTGGATTTATATTTTTGTGATGAGCGAGGGAATTGTAAAGGCCGCCTTGGGATTTATCCGTGTCGCGAGCGGAAAATGGCTTCACGAAGTTACTTGATGTCCTTGTTGCGTGCGATTGCCAATGCGAGGAGTCCCCGTTTTGCGGGTGCGGTTTCGCTTGCGTTGCCTGACTCAATTTTGCCTGGCTCAAAGCGATGCTCCTCCGTGTATGGCTTTAGTACTTTAAAGTCGGGCGTAATAAAAACCCCGTATTCCAAAAGCGTCTCATCCATATTTTAATTCTATCTTATTTTCAGAATTTGTACAAGTTCCTTTTTTTCAAAATCGCTTGACTTTATTTGGGCTTTGTGGTATTCTGGTAAACATCAGCTCGATTAACTCAGTGGTAGAGTGCTACCTTCACACGGTAGAAGTCACTAGTTCGAATCTAGTATCGAGCATATCCGGTCCTTTCAAAACGATGGGGCCGGATTTTTTTGTTTTCGTCGCGCAATCCTCGTGTAATTGCCAATTCCCGCTTTTTGTGCTATAGTTCATGCGATATGGATTTTAGTTTTGAAAATGACAATGCGTTCGGCGTTGTGGAGAAAATCAAGCCGCCGTCAGATTATAAGGTCGTGCTGCTCAATGACGACTACACCACGAAGGATTTTGTGGTTGATGTCCTCAGGCAGGTCTTCCATAAATCGGAGACGGAGGCAGTGCAGATAATGGAGTCGGTTCATAAGAGCGGAAGCGGGGTTGCCGGAATCTACACTTATGACATCGCGCACTCAAAGGCCCGCATCACGATGGAGATGGCGAGAAAAGAGGGATTTCCACTTCAGTGCAGGATTGAAAAGGCGTAGGATATGGAAGCAGACAAATCAAGCCGGGAGCTGCTGAATCAGGCACATGCTCTGGCGGAAGAATCCAGACATGAGTTCACCACACCGGAGCACCTGCTTTTCGTGATGCTCAAGGATTTGGACATAATCGACGTGCTCATCTCTTGCGGGGCGAACCGACATGCAATCCGCGCGGACCTGGAGGATTATCTTGAGGAAAAGGTTCCGAAGATTCCCGAGGGGATTGAGGGACGCACAGATTTTTCCGACGGACTCAACACGGTTTTTATGAACGCCACTGCCCAATGCCTGAACGCGGAGAAATCCCAGATTGCGAAATATGACCTCCTTGTCAGTATGCTTGACGTGACCCAGCTCTATTGCTCGTACATACTCAGAAAAAACGGCGTGAAGCGTCTGCCCCTGATTGAGGCCGTATCATCTGCGAGAAACGAGGAAAAAATCAGTGAGCCTGATTCCGACGGCAGAAAAAATCGTTCTCCGATTCCTTCCAATGAAGACGATGACAACTTTGATTTGGAAGTCGGTGATTTTGATGACTCTGATATTTTTGATGATGACGAAGATTTTGATGAGGATTTCGACGAGGACGACGACAAGACCCGTGACAGAATCAACCAGAGATTTTTAAAACGCTACACCACCGACCTGACAGAAAAGGCGAGGAACGGAGAGCTGGATGCGCTTGTGGGAAGAAAAGAGGAGATAGAGCGCACCATAGAAATCCTTGGCCGCCGAAAGAAGAACAATCCCCTGCACGTGGGTGAGCCCGGAGTTGGAAAGACTGCGATTACCGAGGGACTTGCCTCCATGATTGCCGCGGGAAATGTGCCGGACGTGCTGAAGGGATGCTCCGTGTTTTCCCTTGACATGGGCTCGCTTGTGGCCGGAACGAAATACCGTGGTGAGTTCGAGGAGAGAATCCGCCGCGTGGTGGACGCAATCAGCTCGCTTGAGAAAGCGATTATTTTTATTGATGAGATTCATACGCTTGTGGGGGCAGGTGCGGTTTCCGGTGGTTCCCTTGATGCCGCCAACATGCTCAAGCCTGTGCTTGGATCCGGTAAAATCCGCTGCATTGGAAGCACGACTTTCTCCGAGTATTCAAAATATTTTGAAAAGGACAGCGCTCTTTCAAGAAGGTTCCAGAAAATCGACATACTTGAGCCGAGCAGGGACGAGAGCGTTGCGATTCTCCGTGGTCTTTCGCCGAAATATGAGGCTTATCATCAGGTGAAATACAGCGATGAAATCCTTGAGGAGATTGTGGACCTTGCCGTGCAGTATCTTCCTGACAGACGGCTTCCCGACAAGGCGATAGACATTATGGATGAGTCGGGCTCCTTCGCGAAAATCCACCTTGGGGACGCTGAGAAAAAAGAGCCGCTTGAGATAAAGAGCGATGTGGTCAGAAAAATCACCTCACGCATGGCACGCATTCCGCTTGAGAAAATCACCGAGGATGAGTCTGTCATGCTGAGAAATCTGGAAAAATCTCTCGGCGAAAAAGTGCTCGGTCAAAACCGTGCTGTAAAGGCTGTGTCAGTCGCGGTGAAAAAAGCGAGGGCCGGATTCAGAAATGAGGAGAGACCTGAGGGAGCATTCCTTTTCGTTGGGCCGACGGGAGTTGGAAAGACGGAGCTTGCACGCAGTCTTGCCTCGCAGCTGGGTGAGAATCTTATCCGATTTGACATGAGCGAGTATCAGGAAAAGCATACCGTGAGCCGGCTTATCGGTTCTCCGCCCGGATATGTGGGATACGAGAACGGTGGTCTTTTGGTGGATGCCGTAAGAAATGCCCCGCACTCCATAGTGCTTTTTGACGAGATTGAGAAAGCACATCAGGATATCTTCAACGTGCTGCTTCAGGTGATGGATTACGGAACGCTTACGGATTCCCAGGGACGACGCGCGGATTTCAGAAGCTGCATTCTGATTATGACGAGCAATGCCGGTGCTAGGGACATGGAAAAGGGATCCGTGGGATTTTCAGGCTCGGTCTCTGCTTTGGACGGAAATGACGACGCGACTTTGAATCATGCGGTGGAGGAGGCTTTTTCTCCTGAGTTCAGGAACCGCCTTGACGCTGTGATTCCGTTCTCGCATCTGGACTCCGAGGTTATTCTTTCCATTGCACGTACAGCCGTGGAAAAAATTGCCAAGAGACTTGAGACCCGGGGCGTGAAAATGGAGGCGAGCGAGGATGCCGTGCGTGTGATCGCGGACAAGGGATACAGCAGGGAATTCGGCGCGAGGAACATTTACAGGACGGCGGAGAGTGAGATTGCGTCCCCCCTTGTGGATGAGGTTCTCTTCGGCAAGCTCTGCGGTGGCTCTTCGGTGCGTGTTGACGCGCAGGACGGAAAAATCTGCTTTGAGTTCGGAGTCCCGGAATGATGGGGAAAAAATCGGCGGCGGAATTTCTTTCAGGCCCGGAATTCTTTAATCCGAATTTAATCATTCCGCTTCCCGAGCCGAGCATTGATGAGAGGGACAAAACTTTCGGCGTGTGCATGGTCACGGAGGACATTGACCTTCAGGTGCTTTATTCGGCATACGTCCAGGGGATTTTTCCGTGGTTCAACGAGGATGACGGAGACCCTGTAATCTGGTGCAGTCCCGACCCGAGGTTCTGCATTTGGACGGACGACCTTCACATAAGCCGAAGCATAGACCGTTTTTTGAAGCACAGTCCCTACACATACACGATGGACCGCGATTTTCGAAGCGTCATAGAGGGATGCCGCGAGGTGAGCAGGGAGGACCAGAGCGGAACATGGATAGGGGACAAAATCATCAGGGCATATTGCGAGCTGCATGAGGTGGGAATTGCGCACAGTTTTGAGGTGTGGCATGGGGAAAAACTTGTCGGCGGATTTTACGGCGAGCTTCTGGGCTCCGTGTTCTGCGGGGAAAGCATGTTCACCTTGGAAAGCGACTCCTCCAAATCGGCCTTTGCTCTTTTTGCGCGTGCCTTTAAAAAATGCGGCGGCAAGCTGATTGACTGTCAGGCATACACGGACAACATGGCCCGCTATGGTGCGGTGGAAATCAGCAGGAGTTCTTTCAGGTCGCTTGAGATAAAATATCTGAACATACCGCTTGCGAAGGATTTGAGAAGACAGTTCGAGGAAGATGTGAAATCATTTCCAGTGGTGACTGATGGGGAATAAAAATGGGGCAGACTGACTTGCAATCTACCCCTTCAAAAAAGGTCGGATTTATTTTCCGTTCTTGATTGTGACGATTCCTCCGATTATGAGCCCGTTCTTTGCGAGCGAAGAGACAGCTGGATGATGAAGATTCCCCATGTGCGGGGCTGTTTCTGTGACATAAAACACTCCTTGTTTTGGGTTGAGTCCCGCAAAAGCGGAACCATGCTATAATTTTACACCCCATGACCGCATTTGGCAAGTAAAAATTGGCTGTGGGACAAAAAAAGCCGCCACCCACAGAGGATGACGGTTTTGTGCGCTTATTGCGATATGTATATCGCGATATACTTAGCGTGTCAGGTCCATCTTCACGGCACCCGGCTTGTTGATGTCCGCGAGAGCCTTTGCGTCGTCAATGGAAGACCAAGTTGCTCCTCCGTTGTCGTTCAGCACCTGAGTCAGGTTCAGGTTGTCGCCGCTGAGAGTGTAGTAGTATGCGATCCAGCCCGGGCGGTTCTTGTTGTAGCCGTACAGGTATCCGTGCCTTGAGTCGAGGGCCTTTTTCGCACCCTTCTCAAAGGTCGTCATGTTTGAGCTGTAGCTTCTTTCTCCGTTGCTTTTTAAGGTAAAGCATGTCAGTGTATATGCTCCGCCGGTTTCCGCAATCTCGTAGCTGTTTCCAGTGCTTGACTGCTTCCAGATTCCCTCGATGACAGCTGTTGCCGCTGAGTCACCGCTTCTGTCCACCGGGGTCTGCTGTACGGTCGGAGTAAGAATAAGACATCCCGAGAAAAGGAATGCAACCATAATGGATAATGCCGCGCAAATTCCCGCGTGCCTGAATCCCTTGTAAGATTTCATAAGAAAAATCCCCCTTGTTTTAAATCTTTCTTTAATTATATATCTTCCCCCAGAAAAAAACAAGCTATGCTGGAAAACGTTTTCCACTTTCCACTCTCAACTTTCCACTTATCTAGTTCTGTGAATCATCAGGATGAAAGCGAGGATGAAAAAGAGGGACGGAACCACCGTAAAGAGGAGTGTCGTGAGAGGAATTGAAAAAAGTTCGATGTCCGTAGTGAAAACCACGCCGAAATCAATCAGCATGTCGTAGACGGTTCCTGTGTAGCGGATTATTGTGCCGGCGACCATGCTCATCCATGCCGCGTCCCTTGTCCTGCTCCAGAGGATGATCGCGAAAAATGCCGTAATTCCGCCGAGAACCAGCTTTATTATATAGAGAATCAAATCTGCCTGTGTCATGCTTCAATTATCGGACAGATTCAGACTGATTTCCACGGATTTTTGAGCAGCGACGAAAATACACCCCGGTCGGCTCCGAATGGCACTATGCTTGCTCCGTCAAGGGATGGATTTATGACGATCGTGTTGTCCAGGCAGTGAAGGACGAAATCCGCATAGCTTTCCTCGGTAAAAAGCTCCTTTTTCGGGTAGAGATAGGGTCCCTTGCGTGTCCAGTATGCCGCGATTTCCCGGTCGTAGATGAAAAAGTCCTTTTCCTTGCGGTCTTTTAGCTCCTGAATGAGATTGTAGACTGCCCTTGTGTATGCGGCTTCCATTGGCGGAGAAAGGATTGTCCTTGTGATTCCTGTCTCCGCGCTGATTTTTTCCCATTTTTCGCTGATTTCATTCCCGTCGTTAAGTGCGAGGATAAAAAGTTCCTGCGCCCAGGGTAGAGGTGGCTCGAAAATCAATGCACCGGCGCTTTCCACGTCGTTTTTTCCACTTTTCCAGGGTCTGTAAGAGATGATTTTTCCGTCGCACAATCTTCCGGCGGCCTCTTCCGCGTCCTTTTTTGCCGTAAAACAGAGGATTTTTTTATTTGAGCCGAAAAGATCGCAGACTGATTTTTCCAATCTGTGGCTGAAATCCGTCCTGTAGCTTCCGCTTATGCCCCGGTTCAGGACATTTTTCATAATCGTAAAAGCCGAGGAGCCTCCCCAGCCCAGGATTGCGCGTCCGTTTTCCTGGTAAAGATCCGTGAGCCTCACGTTTTTTGCCGTATAAAGGAAGGAACCCCTCGCGCGACGGATGCTTCCGTAACGCCGGTGGATTTCATCAGATAAAAATTCAGTTCTGCTTTTCATTGCTGCTTTGTGGCTCCGTATTGTCTGGCGCACAGCCTGGGATTGGATTTTTCCTGCAATGCTCTAGGAATTTGTCCATGTTCTCGCCGTCCAGTCCCTCAATGTCCGTGAGCATCTGATACAAAAAGTCCTCGTCTTCCTGATTCATAGAAAGAAAATCTCCTTTTACTTTTTAAAATGCTTTAATTTCTCAAGCTGAGTATAGCATATCGGGGCTTTTTTGGCAAATGGTTTCTTTCGGGTACTGTTAAAATTTCGGTTTTCGTCTTATTTCCATTCGGAAATCAATTTGCACAGAAGATTTTTGGTATTATTTGGCATTTCGTCTAATTTTTGAATTATGGAGTAATATTTTTTACAAAGGCTTTGGTCGAGTTGTGGCTGATTAGGCTCCGAATTTGGATTTTCCTCCATGTTTAGCAGAGAGTCTAAAGAGACGCCCAAGGAATGAGCAATTTTCAATGCGGTATCAGCGGCGGGGATATTTCCATTTCTCTCTCCCTTTCCAATATTTGACGCGTCAAAGCCTATTTCTGCCGCCAATTCCTTTCTTGTCTTACCTTGAAATTCTAGTTCCGCAACAACATTTTCCCAAAAATTCATAAATCTATTTTGCAGGGAAAATTCCTTTTTGGTTGACTTTCTGGGATAATTCCCTATAATAAAAATATGGGAAAAATCCCACTTTTTGAAATAAAAGGAAATAAGCAGTTATGACTCTGATTGAACAACAGAAAGCGGCAAGAGAATTTGCGGAAGAATGGAAAGACAAAGGTGATGAAAAGCAGCACTCTCAAAAATTCTGGATATCCCTTTTGCGGGATGTCTTGGGTGTTGAAAAACCGGAAAAATACATTGATTTTGAGAAAAAAGTGAAAATCCAGAATACGAAATATATAGACGGATATATTCCCCAGACTCGTGTAGCTATTGAACAGAAAGGTTCAAAAATTGATCTTGATAAAAAAATATTGCAAGGTGATAAAACCGAATTGACTCCCTATGAGCAGGCAAAGAGATATGATAATAATCTTAAATATGAGGAAAAATGCCGTTGGATTGTAGTCAGCAATTTTAAGGAATTCCGCATATATGATCTTGGAATAGAAGAGCCAGAGAAGCATTATGAAACAATTCTTCTAAAGGACTTGGAAAGGGAATATTACAGGCTCCAGTTTCTTGTGGATCAAAAAAACGAGAATACCAGAAAAGAGGAGGAACTCTCTGTAAGGGCAGGTGAGCTTGTCGGAAAGTTGTATGACTCACTAATCAAAGAATATAAAAATCCTGATGAAAAAAGTTTCCGCTCATTGAACATTCTTTGCGTGCGGATAGTGTTTTGTCTTTATGCGGAAGATGCGGGCCTTTTTGGAACAAGAACAGCCTTTGAGGATTATATAAAAAAGATTCCAACAGAACTGCTGAGAGATTGCATCAGGAAACTTTTTAAGTGGCTTGATACAGATAAGGATTCTCGTGACAAATATGATGAGGCGAGCCTGAAAGATTTTCCCTATGTAAACGGCGGATTGTTTCGCGATGAAGATATTGACATTCCGAATTTTACGGAGGAAATTGTTGATGTGATTGTAAATCATTGCGCCCCTTTTAATTGGAACGAAATAAGCCCGACAATTTTTGGAGCTGTATTTGAGAGCACCCTTGGAACAAAGATGCGGCGCGCGAACGGAATGCATTACACAAGCGTGGAGAACATCCATAAGGTTATAGATCCCTTGTTTCTTGACGATTTGAATGCGGAGTTTAAGGCGATTTGTGAGATTACGGAATTAAACAAACGCAACCCGAAACTTCTTGAATTTCAGAAAAAGCTTGGCTCATTAAAATTTCTTGACCCGGCATGTGGAAGCGGGAATTTCCTTACCGAGACATATTTAAGTTTGCGCCGGCTTGAGAATGAGGCCATAAAGTTGCGTTTTGGCGGGCAGTCTCTTATGGGGGAGTTTTTTAATCCGATTGAGGTAAATGTCAATCAGTTTTATGGAATTGAAATAAATGATTTCGCTGTCACAGTTGCAAAAACGGCTCTTTGGATTGCCGAAAGCCAGATGATTACGGAAACTGAAAAGATAGTAAATCAGAACATTAAGTTTCTTCCGCTTACGAATAAGGCGAATATCGTTGAGGGAAATGCCCTCCGCCTTGATTGGGGCACGTTAAAAGCCGCTGACAAGAATGCGTTGCCGAATGACGGATTGTTTGCGGGATTCGCTACAGAAATTGACGGCTCAAGACATGAATACGATTACATCATCGGGAACCCTCCGTTCGTGGGAGCACGAATTATGACGGCGGCACAAAAGGATGATGTGATTAATGTGTTTGGCAAAATCAAAAATGTCGGGAATCTTGATTATGTTTCCTGCTGGTACAAGATAGCGGCGGATTATATGAAGGATTGTAAAACAAAGACAGCCCTTGTTTCAACAAACTCAATCACACAGGGAGAGCAGGTTGCAATCCTTTGGAAAACGCTTTTTGAAAATTATAATATCAATATTGATTTTGCATGGCGTACATTCCGCTGGGATTCTGAAAGTTCTGACATGGCTCATGTGCATTGTGTTATTATAGGATTTAGTTGTCAAAATGAAGCTAAAAAGAAAATTCTTTTTGATGAAAATGGAAATAAACAGGAGGCAAAAAATATTAACGGATATCTTTTGGACGCTCCTAATATGTTTGTGGAAAATCGTCAAAAACCGCTCGCAGATGTACCGGAAATGGGAATCGGAAATAAGCCGATTGACGGAGGAAATTATCTGTTTACGGAAGATGAGATGAAGGCGTTCATCAAAATCGAGCCTGCATCAGAAAAATATTTCAGAAGATGGGTTGGAGCGGATGAGTTTTTATATGGATATTATCGTTACTGTCTGTGGCTTGGTGACTGTTCTCCTACGGAAATAAAGAAAATGCCGGAATGTTTCAAGAGGGTTCAGGCTGTCCGTGAGGCAAGATTAGCAAGCAAAAGTCCGGGTACTCAAAAATTAGCTGATAAGCCCACTCGATTTCATGTGGAAAATATGCCGACGAAAAATTATATTGTGATTCCAGAAATCAGTTCGGAAAAAAGAAATTATGTTCCTATTGGATTTATGCCGCCGGAGGTTATGTGCAGCAACCGTGTAAAAATCAGCCAAAATGCAAGCGTTTATCATTTTGGTATTCTTACCTCGTGTGTACATATGGCATGGATGAGAGCAGTGTGCGGTCGTCTTGAAACAAGATATTGTTATTCAATAGGAGTAGTCTATAACAATTTCCCATGGCCGAATCCCACGGAGGAGCAGAAATCAAAAATTGAGAAAACCGCACAGGCGATACTGGACGCACGTTCAAAATACCCGGATTCTTCCCTCGCGGATATGTACGGTGCTGATATGTATTTGTTCCAAGAGTTGTGTAAGGCTCATGAGGCGAACGACAAGGCGGTTATGCAGGCTTATGGCTTCAGGCAAAATCTTGAGGAAAGTGAAATCGTGGCTGAGCTTTTCAAGATTTACGAAGAATTGACTAAGAAGGTAAGTGCTTAAATAATGCATGGGAAATCAAATGTTGATTAAGGAAACGCTGTAATGGAGGCGGGGTTCGGGACAAGCAGACATTTGTGCGGGGGGAGCGTTAGCGACTCCAATACCTTATACCGCACACCCATGGCTGATTGGCACGGTTCCCGCCGCAAATGGAAGCGTTTCCTCGTTTTAATTTAGATTTCCCAAGTTTAATTTGGATTTGCACTTGCCTTCTGCAAAAATTGAAAAATCTCTTGACAAATTATGTTTCTATTGATAGAATGTTACTATAAATAGAATGATTTTGAGAGCTAGAGCGATGCTTCGCTAAAGAGAGGTTAAAAATGATTAAACGCAATGACAGCATATATATCAGTCTGCCCTCAGACAGGTACACGCCTTTTTCACTTGCCCGAAAGATTGGTGCGAAGGCCATCCTTGAGAGCGCAAGGTTCAACATGGGAAAGGAACGCTATTCAATCCTTTTGGCTGAGGAGGCGTTCAGGATTCTGCAGGATGACGAGGGAATCGCTTTCATCATTGACGGACGCAGGGTTCCTTTTACGCCGGAGACAGTACAGGCAGCGGGGGGCAGTGTGGAGACAATCGCGCCGGGAAGTAAAATCCTCCATAAGCCCGACATTTTGGACGCGCTTCTTTATGTGGCCGGTGAGAACGAGCTTCCCCACAAGGAGATTCCGGTACCAGCGAGCGGCATCGGTTATTTGAGCTATGAGTTCTGCGCCAGGTGCGACACAATCACGCTTGCTCCACAGACCGACGAGCTGAAAATCCCCGAGAGCGAATTCATTGCGGGGCATCTTTACATTGTGTTCGACCACTTTACCGAAAGACTCCACATCTTTGCCCTGAACTACACCGAGCATCAGATTGATTTGCAGAGAGCCGTGGACAATCTGAAAAAGCGACTCGGTGACATGGACTTCAGCTATCTTGAGCCGCCCGAGGATCCCAAGCCGTGCCGTGTGCTCACTGATTTGGACCGCTCCAGGATTGAGTACATGGACAAGGTGGTTGCCCTTAAAAAACGGATTGTCGCAGGAGACATCTTCCAGGCCGTCCCATCCCGCAGGCTTCAACTTGAGTGCGAGACAAGCGCGCTGGAAATCTACCGCAGGCTTAGGAGCGTGAATCCCTCTCCGTATCTCGTCTATCTTGATTACGGTGACAGGCAGCTCATCGGTTGCAGCCCGGAGAGTCTTGTTCGCGCAAGAAACGGTGTGGCTTCAATCCGGCCGATCGCAGGTACTAGACGACGCGGAAAAAATGCGGCTGAGGACGAGGCCTTGAAGGAGGAGCTTCTTGCCGACAAAAAGGAAAATTCCGAGCACCTCATGCTTGTTGATTTGGCACGAAATGATTTGGGACGTGTGTGCGAGAGCGGAAGCGTTAAAGTTACACGCTACATGGACTGTGAATTTTTCAGCCACGTAATGCATCTTGTGAGCGACGTGGAGGGAAAAATCAGGAGCGACTTCAAGCAGATTCAGGTCCTCCGCTCAGCATTCCCTGCCGGTACCGTAAGCGGCTCCCCGAAAATCAGCGCGATTGAAATCTTGAGTCAGCTTGAGAAAGTGAAGAGGCGCTTTTATGCGGGTGCCATCGGTTATTTACAGGCGAACGGTGATTTGGATTTCTGCATCGGAATCCGCTGTACGTTGAGGCAGGGCAGCACATGGACATTGCAGGCGGGAGGCGGAATAGTCTACGACAGTGTTCCAGAGAGAGAGTGGGAAGAGACCAACGAGAAACTTGGTGCCTTGCGTGCCGTGATTCAGGGCGAGAAGAAAGCTGAGTGAGTGGAAAGTTGTACGAGTGGAAAGTTGAAAGTGGAGAGTGGAGAGATGAAAAATCAATGGACTTCAAATCTCCCCACTTTATGCGCTGTTATTTTTTCAATTTAAAATCCATCTCAAAGACGGCGATTACCTGTTTGCTCGTGTAGACGCTCAGGCGGAGTGTGTATTTCCCGGGGGCATCTGTTTTGTCAAACAGCCAGTTGAATTGCTGCTGGGCGGCATAGATGTATGTGCTGTTTTGGGGGGCCTTTGTGGCAAGATTCACTTTCGTCGCTTTGAAGGCTGATGTCGTTCCGTCCGGCTTTATCAGCTCACCGTCATAATAAATCGGATAATCCATGGCGGCATTTGCGCTGTACATGATGAAAGGAGCAATGCTGTTGATTTCCTTTTTCAGGTTGACTTCCGAGCTTGGTTTTACCGACGGCATTTCCTCCGCGTCCAAAGAGTTCCAGTCATTGACGGTTCTGTCCAAATCATTTATGAGCACCGGCATCAGGTAGATTTTGTCGTTGCTGTATTCTGCCGAGCCCTTGTCTGATTTCAAGAGGGGAATCTTTTCGTTCAGTCCCAAGCCCAGGACAAAAGTCATATGAGCCTTTTCGTTCAGATATGGCAGGCGCTTTTGGATGGCTATGTTTATCTCCTCGTGCTGGTTTGCGTTTGAAACCAGGGACCAGAACGACGTGCTCTTTACAACACCTCTTATGAACATCTCATCCGGGAAAAATGAGTAGACATATTTTGTGGCATCGGCAAATTCCTCGTCCTGCACGAAAAAGCTGACCATCAGCTCAAGGTCATAAGCAAGGTCAAACTTGTTGCCGTTGACCTCAGCTCCCAGATGCTCCATTGCCTTGACGAAGTTTTCGTCTTTCATTAAAGTCTTGGCCTGCTTGTTGATTTTGGTCATCATCAAATCTTCTGAATCAGCATAGGCGAGGACATTCTCAAGATACGTCTCGTCTCCTGTTTCAAAGTACATGTCCCAGTTCGCGTCCATGTCATGCGTCTTTTCCAGCGTGTATTCCGGCGAGGCCTTTTTCTTTGACGACTTGCCTGCCGCACTTGCGAATGAGCACATCATTGCAGCACAAATAAGCAGACACAACTTTTTCAAAATAGTTTTCATACTTTTTTCCTCCATAGTATAACAACAAGGGTTCGCAACTTAAAGATGCAAACCCTCTTGATTATACAGTTTATTTTATTCACTGACAATATGTATCAGCTGCGAGTTGAAATCTCCCCAGAGACGCGGTGACAAAAATCCTGCGTTCATCAGCGTGAGTCCCGTCCAGATTCCCTCGTCGCTCGTTTTTCCAAGGCTGTCCTCAATGGTGATACGGTATCTCATGTTTGGGTCGAGTCCCTTCGCAATGACGCGGTGTGAGTGGAATCCCGGATGATTCAGGACCTGCACGAGGGTAATCAGTGCCTCCTTTTTGTCCATGCTCACGACCTCCCATGCGTCCCACTCATGGTTCTGCGAGTAACTTGCGAGCCTCCAGTATTCTCCTTCGCGCACAAGGGCATTGTATTTTTTGTACATCGCAATCTGCTCCGGGATTATCGCGCGGTCCTCAGCCGAAAGTTTCGTGATGTCAAGCTCGTATCCGAATGTTCCGGCGAGTGCGACAAATCCGCGTGTCCTGAACGGAGTTACCCTTCCTATGGCGTGATTGGGGCAGACGCTCACGTGTGCTCCCATTGTGGAAAGCGGATAGACGAGCGATGTTCCTTCCTGAATTTCAAGGCGCTCAATGGCATCGGTGTCGTCGCTGCACCAAATCTGCGGACTGTAATAGAGCATGGCGGCGTCAAATCTGGCTCCTCCTCCCGAACAGTTCTCAAGAAGCAGATGGGGAAATTCCTTGGTGAGTCTTTCCTGCAGCTCATAGACCGCAAGCACGTGCCTGTGGTAAAGCTCACCGGCGTTCTCTCCCTGGAAAAGAGTGGAGCCAACGTCGCAGAGAGGTCTGTTCATGTCCCACTTCACGTACTCAATGTTCGCGCTCTCAAGGATCTTTTTAAGCTGGTTGAATGTGTAGTCCCTTACTTCCTTGCGGCTCAAATCAAGGACATACTGCATTCTTGCAAGTCCCGCGGTCCTGTCCTGAACTTTCAATGCCCAATCCGGGTGTGCCCTGTAAAGCTCGCTGTCCGGTGAAATCATCTCGGGCTCAAACCAGATTCCGAATTTCATTCCGAGAGCGTTCACTTGATCCACAAGATTTTTAAGGCCGCCTTCAAGTTTTTTCTCGTTCACGAACCAGTCGCCCAGGGAACATTCGTCGTTGTCGCGCTTTCCGAACCAGCCGTCGTCCATCACGAGCATCTCAATTCCGTCCTTGCTTGCTTCCCTCGCTATATCAAGGAGCTTTTCCGTGTTGAAGTTGAAGTAGGTGGCCTCCCAGTTGTTAATCAGGATGGGTCGCATCTTGTTTCTGTACTCTCCGCGTATGAGGTGATTGCGGAACAGATTGTGGAAATTGTGGCTCATCTCGTTGAAGCCGCCTGTCGTGTAGACGATTATTGCCTCTGGTGCCTGGAATGATTCTCCCGCCCCGAGTTTCCAGCTGAATCCCTCGCTGTTGATTCCAACCTGGGCTCGTACCGTATCGAACTGATCCACCGAAGCCTGTGAGATGAAGTTGCCGCTGTAGATGAAGCTGAATCCGTAGACTTCACCGCCGTCGTAATCCGCATTGTGGGCCGCGAGTGCCATGAAGCTGTGTTCCTGATGCGATGTCTCTCCCCTGATTGAGGAGACCCCGGATTTTCCGTGGAAGAGAGGAGTGCGCTCGATGTGTCTTTCCCTTGCCCATGAGCCGTGTAGGGTAATCAGGTCGTAGCCTGAGTTCTCCATGTCCAAGCTTGCGGAGTACACCTTTTTGAGCATGACCGCTTCCTTGCCACGGTTGCAGATTCGGACGCTCCTTGCCACGGCATCAATTCCGCGGAACACAGTATAATAGAGGAAAACTTCAAGGCTCAGAACTTTGTCCACGCACTTGATTTCAAGCGTCATGCAGTCGTCCTCGCTTCCCCATGTTGCAGGAAGTCCCTCAAGGCACGGTTTTCCCCTGATGATTTTATGGGAATCGTAGCTCAGGTTTACGGCGTTCTGTCCCAGGCTGTTGGTGACGTCCAGTGCGCTCTCCCTGAAATCCCCGATTCCGCCGCAGGGATATTCCCATCTGGTTGAGTCATAGAAGGAAAGCCTGTCCCGGTTGTTTTTTGAGGGAACGTGCGGGTACTCATCCTTTCTGAGAAGATGAGGAAGGTCGTCCTCAATGGAAATCTTTTTTCCGTAGTGAACGTGGCACAGAAAATTGTCGTCATCCACCACAGCCATATAATAACCTGCGTTCTCCGTCTCAAGCGCAAAAACGCGACTTTTTTCATTGTAAGAAATGTTCATTCCTTGATTATATTACACAGATTGGAAAAATGGAAGTGCAAAATTGGGAATTCTAGGCCCTCATTCCTCTATTGAAGATTTTTGCTTCAAGTGGTAATATTTGACCGCATGGAGGCGTGGAAAATGCAATCGGAAAATATCAGCGTGGAGACTTTTGACATGAGGAACATTCCGTTTATGCTGGATGTCCTTACGCCCATGTGGTGCGCGCCTTATGGTGACGAAGAGTACAGACGCTTTTCTGTGGAGAATATCGTCCGCAACAATATCTTTGAAAATGACTACAGGTTTCAGCTCGTGGACAAAAACGACGGCACTTTTCTTTCAGCTGCTTTTTTCGCAAGGAAGACTGACTTGAACAAGGCAGCCGAGTGGCTTTCCGAAAATTTCAAGTACCCGGACGACGCGATGATTCCCCTCAGCCTTAGCACTGAGTACATTGACATTATGGACGAGCGCACGAGGAGCCTGATGAAAGAGAGCGACATTCAGATGACCCTTTTCGTGAGCAGAAAAAGCGGCGCGGGCTCCATTCTTCTTGAGTCTGTCCTTGAGAGATTGCGGGGCGAGGGATGGAAAAATCTTTTTCTGTGGACTGACTGCGACTGCAACTGGGAGTGGTACATCAGGCACGGATTCTCGCTTCTGAGCAAGGAAGAGTACGAGCGTTTCAGCGAAGGCGACGATAAATACTGGACGTACATTTTCAAAAGGGGGATTTGATATGGGAGCAAACATGCGGACATCTGATGAGATGATTTCATTGATTCTGAGCGTGGCGGAAAAAGATGATCGGATCCGTGCTGTGGGCATGGGCGGCTCAAGGGCAAATCCTGAGTGTCCTCCAGATGCTTTCCAGGATTTCGACATCACTTATTTTGTGGATGATGTCTCTCCGTTTTGGGACAACGACCGCTGGATCAAGGAAAACTTCGGGACTCCCTCACTGATGCAGAAACCTGAGTCCATGCACTTGATTCCTCCCGATGATAACGGAACTTTTGTTTACCTCATGCTTTTTCCCGATGGCAACCGCATTGATTTGTGCATCAAGGACGTGGGTTCTGCATTATTGGAATCCGAAACAGAGCCTATGATAGTTCTTCTTGACAAGGACTCCCGTTTCGAAGGATGGAATGAAAATCTGGACGGGGGAAAATACTGGCACATAAAGGAGCCGACAGACGAAATGTTCGCCGACTGCTGCAATGAATTCCACTGGTGCATGAACAACGTGGCAAAGGGAATCGCGAGGGATGAGGTTAACTATGCGATGAAAATGCTCAATCATTACGTGCGCGACATGCTCACTTTGATGCTTGAGTGGTATGTCGGTGCCGCGAATGATTTCAATGTGTCAGCGGGCAAAGAGGGGAAGTGGTTCAAGCACTATCTCCCGCCGGAGCTCTACGAAAGCCTCCTTGCCACCTATCCCACTGCAGAAACGGAAGCAATGTGGAATGCCGCGTTTGAGATGCTGAGACTCTTCTCGACCGCCGCCCTCTTCGTCGCCGAAAAACTGAATTTCATTTACGACGTAATGGAAAAGAAGGGCATTACGGATTACATGAAAAAAGTCCGTGCCGGAAAAATCAAATGATCGGAATGCGGTGGATAAAAAACCGCTCCGACAATCTTTCCACTTTCCACTCTCAACTTTCCACTCGTTTTCTTTTCCACGTTCCCGAGACTAGCGAGCACAGGAATTTGTAGATGAACGCGAGAAGAATCGTGCCTGCGAGAACCGCAACAAGATAAAGGGCCAGATTGTAGCGTCCTGCCTTGTAGATTGGTGTCGGCTGCCATGAGTTTCCCTTCGCGTAAATCAGGAAGCGGAATACGGTGATTGCAATCAGGTTCATCATGTAGGTTTCAAGCGACATCTTTCCGAAGAAGCGGCTCACTGGATTTGTCGCCCTGTATTTGAGCATGACCGTGAAAATCAGGATGACGAAAACCATGCTGAAAGGAATCTGACCGAAATAGGTTATAATCTTTTTTACGATGTCGGGGCCGTTTCCGCTGTACTCAGTCCAATATCCGAACTTGTACTGAACGAATCCGGCAAGCACATAAAGAGCGGCGGTGACAACAATCACGGCGAGCAGTTTTACCCAGTAGAGCTTTTTGAACCAGACGCGGATTTTATCCTCAAAGCGTGCGAAGAGCATTCCGATGAAAAGTGCCGGGGCTGAGTTCACCCACCATTCGCCGGAAATGAGAAGAACCTTCTGCTGCATCCACCATTTAGGCTGGAACTCAGGATGACGTCCGATCCACCAGTTCTTCGGACCCGCCCACCAAGCGAAATGTCCATTCACGCAGAAAATCATGCCGAGAAGAATTATGACGAGCGCCATCAGGGTGAAGCAGACTTTCTGATTCTTGATGTTCTTGAAAATCAGGTAGAAGGCGACGTAAAGAATTCCCGCGATGACAGGATACCATGCGTACTCGTTCATCATCGTAACGCCGAGGAAATTCGTAATCCACTGCGCCACCGGAAGTTTCTCGCCCATTGCGAAACGGAAGATTCCATAAATCACTATGCTCACGTAATAGGGAATCACGAGACCCTTGAGGACGCGTTTTTTCAAAAAGGTCTTGAAGTAGTCGGGCTTTGTCTCAAGGCTTTTGATGAGTCCGAATCCTGAGCAGAAAAAGAAGATTGCCACGAAAAGATATCCCGCGTTCACGAAGATTGCGAGCTCTCCCGGTTTTCCGTGTCCTCCGTTCGCCCACTGAAACGCACTCTCCTGGGACACATGGTGCAGAATCACGCCGAGGGCAGCGAATCCGCGAAGTGATTTCGTAATCTCAAGCGAGGTGGAATCCTCATGGAACTGAGTGCTCTTGAATCCCGCAAACTTTCCGCCCCAAATCAAAAGCAAAATGCAAAGTCCGTAGACCGCATAAGTCAAATACATAAAATCCTCCGTTGGTATTTTTTAATTATCCATTATAAACTCTCAATTGTCAACTTTCCACTCTCCACTTTCATCTTTCCACTCGCAACTTTCCGCTTTCAAAGCACGTATTTGTTGATGAAGTCTCCCACGCCGCTCTCGTCGTTTGTCTTTTCCGTCACAAAGGCTGCCATGTCCTTGATTTCCTGAAGTCCGTTTTTCATGGCGATTCCGAACGCACATTTTCTTATCATGCTCTCGTCGTTCATGCTGTCTCCGAATCCCATGGTCGTTCCGGGGGGCAGTCCGATGTGGTCAGAAAGCCAGCTGATTGCCTCTCCCTTGCCGCAGTCCGGTGGAAGAATCTCAAGGAAATAGGGCTTGGAGATAAAGACGTTCGCGGTGTTTCCGAAATCAGATTTGAGCACGGCCTGTAATTTTTGAAGAAGGTCTGGGTCTCCGGGAATCAGCATTTTTACGAATCCCTGCTTGAGAAATGTCTCGTAATCCGGGACCACGTTCAGCCTGATGTGGCAGAGGTCAGAGTCAAGCCTTGTCCATTCGGTCTCTTGTTCAGTGTGGATTGTGTCGGGTTCGTAAACCTCTGTGACAAGTCCGAATTCCTTTGCGCGCTTGTTCGCATGAAGCAGGATTTCCGGGGCGACCGTCTTGTTGTAGATTCGCTTTCTTTCGTGCAGGTCAAACACCGAGCATCCGTTTACCGCGATTATGTATCTTCCTGATTGTGTCCCCGCAATCTCAAGCCGTCTTACGAAGGGGAGAATCGCATCCTCCGCGCGTCCTGAGCAGAGCACAACGTAGATTCCAAGAGCAGCCGCACGTCTCAACGCACGGACATTTTCTTCGCTTATCTGCTGGTGAGAGTCAAGGAGGGTGTCGTCCAGATCCAGCGCGATGATTTTTGCGGGAAGTTTTCCCTGTGGTTTGTCGCTTTCTTTTGCCATGCGGAAATTGTACAGGAATCGGGGGAATTTGTAAAGGGAAGTGAAATGTGTCAGTTAACGGGAGTTTCGTGTTTTTTTTAACCGGACGGATAAATCGTGCTATATTATACATAGAAGAAAATGAACGGAATTCATCAGGGCCGCCGGGGAATAAATCTGTAACTTTCCGGTCTGAGCGTTGTTTTTTATAATAGAAAATATTTTCGCTTGATATTAGCGGCTTTTCGCTGTACAATATAAGTATGACGGAAATTGAACTTAAGGCTCACGTTGATGACCGGAAGACTCTGACGGAAGTGCTGGATAAAATCGCCTCGTACCAGGGTTGTCTCGTAAGAGATGACTGCTACTGGGGTATGAAAGGAAAAAAACAAAAGAAGCTTCGTATCCGCAGGGAAAGTGGATGGCCGAATGACGCCAGATCAACCGAGCCGCGTGTCATAGTGACGTACAAGCACAAGGAACTTCGGACTGACAGCAACGGATGCTGCATTGAGGTCAATGACGAGAAGGAGAGTTCCATTTCCAGTGCGGTTCCTCTGGAGCTGTTCTTGAGGGACAGCGGATTTGAGGTCCTGCAGAAAAAGCACAAGGAAGTGATGGAGTGGACGATGCTTCTTGATGACGGTGACGGTTCCGGCAAGATTTCCGTGAACCTTGAGCTGTGCAACGTTCCTCCTCTGGGTGACTTCCTTGAGATAGAGATTCTTGCTGATGACCCGGACGAGAACCAGATTTCAATCTACCAGTCCAAGCTGGAGTACATTTTGGACATGACGGGGATTCCGAGAGACAGGATTGAGAGACGGTATTACAACGATATGCTTCGTGAGGCAAGAGAGATGAACCAGAACGGAGGAAATTGATTGGGAGAAATCCGAGTCAGTTTTGAGAATTTAAAAAATCAGGGGTTGCCCTGGGACAGGAGTGTTTATTTATGAATGGAAAGAAAATTTTGGGAATTGCGGCGTCTGCCCTTATTGTCATGTTTACGGGATGCACCACTTCCGACGGATTCGCATTTTTAGGTTCTGTCGCTTCCGCTGTCGGGGATGACAGCACTGCGGCTGCATTCAACAGCATCTCAAAGGCTACCGAGGAAATTACCCCGGAAAACGAGTATTACATTGGTCGTTCGGTTGCCGCCAATCTTCTTACGAACTACAAGACCTACTCAAGTCCCCGTCTGGAGGCTTATCTGAACAAAATCTGTCAGGTCCTTGTAATGAACTCCGACAATCCGGATTCGTACAACGGCTACCATGTGAAAATCCTTGACAGCTCCGAGGTAAACGCGTTCTCCACATCCGGCGGACACATACTGATTACCACGGGTCTGATTGAGTGTGCGAAGTCTGAGGACGGACTTGCCGCTGTTGTGGCGCATGAGATCGGACATATCCACCTTAAGCACAGTCTCAAGTCAATCAAGACGAGCAGGTTCACTTCGGCACTCAAGGCTACCGCAAGCGCTGTTATGGCGACGGAACTGGACGGAATGGTTGGCGACGTTATGGGAAGCATGTTCAAGAGCGGATACTCACAGACCCAGGAATACGACGCTGACGAGATGGGACTTAAGCTGATGGCTGCCGCGGGTTACAATCCGAATGCGATGCTTGACATCCTTGCGCAGATGCAGATTCTTGAGTCACTTCCCTCGTCAAAGGGAGGCATGTTCAAGACTCACCCGAGCGCAAAGAAGAGAATTGCGAATGTGAGACTCGCCTTGAAATCAATCGAAATGCCGGAGGATACGACCTCCTACAGAACGGCACGCTATTCACTTTCGTCAAAGGGCTGATTCCGTTTGCGATGAGAGCGTGAAATTAAAAGTCCCCCTTACCTTGAGTGGCAGGGGGATTTTTTGTTGAATTTTTTATCTGGAAGTTTGGGGAAATCGAAAATCTGGGTTTTCAGAAATCCCCACATTATATAGAAGAAATTACTTCAGGATTACTCCTGGAAGAGCGGGGTTGAGAGGTAGCGGTCCCCTGTGTCGGGAAGAAGCGCGACTATGGTTTTGCCCTCGTTCTCGCTTTTCTTCGCTTCCTGAATCGCTGCCCAGAGAGCCGCCCCCGAGGAGATTCCCACGAGCACGCCCTCGCTTTTTCCGATCAGACGTCCGGTTTCAAAGGCAGCCTCGTTTTCCACCTTGTAGATTCCGTCGTATACATCCTTGTCCAGTGTTTTGGGCACGAAGTTTGCTCCAATTCCCTGAATCTTGTGAGGACCCGCATGTCCCTCGGAAAGCAAGGGGCTTGTCGCCGGCTCCACAGCATAGACCTTCACTGAGGATTTCTTTTCCTTTAGATATTTGCCTACTCCGGAGACTGTTCCTCCTGTTCCGACTCCTGCGATGAAGACATCCACGGAACCGTCGCTGTCCTCCCAGATTTCGGGGCCGGTTGTCTTGTAGTGTGTCTCGGGGTTCACGGGGTTCTCAAACTGACCCGGGATGAAAGCGTTCGGTGTGGTCTTCAAAAGCTCCTCTGCCTTTTCCACGGCACCCTTCATTCCAGCGCTTCCGTCAGTCAGGACGATTTCCGCACCGTAAGCCTTGAGCAACGCACGTCTCTCCACGGACATGGTCTCGGGCATGGTCAGAATGCAGCGGAGTCCGTAGCTTGCGGCAACTGATGCGAGTCCGATTCCGGTGTTTCCAGATGTCGGCTCTATGATGACTGATTTTTCGTTGATTTTTCCCGCCTTGAAAGCCTCCTCGATCATGGACTTTCCTATCCTGTCCTTTACGCTTCCGGCCGGATTCAGATATTCCAGCTTAGCGAGCAGACGTGCCTTGAGCCCGAGTTTCTTCTCAATATTGGTAAGTTCCAGAAGGGGGGTGTGTCCTACGAGGTCCGTAACCTTCTTTGCAATTTTCTCTGCCATTTTTTTTCCTCCGGGGATTTCCTGTGGGATTTAATTTACTAGAAATCCTATAAGTTTAGTATGTTTTAAATTCTACACCACATGCATCCGTTTGTCAAGAAATTTTTTTCTTCTATTAAATAATTCTCATGTGAAAAAAATCAAGAAAAAATATGAAAAAAAATCAAAAAAAGAGAAAAAAGTATTTGACAATGATTCTAGCTTGCCGTATAATACAAGAAAGTGCAATCGTCGGTCAGACATTGCTCATGTAAGATTGACGTTTGCCTGAAAAAGAATTGGTTTTTCAAATTTAGGAGGCAAAAATGAAAAAATCAAGGATTATTGCTGGTGCCGTGCTTTGCGCAGCTTTGGCAGGTTTTATGGGCTGCCAGAAAAATGAGGCTGGAAAGAAAGCTGATGGAAAGGCATCTAGCAACAAGTTGGTTGTTTGGTCATTCACTGACGAGATCGAGGGATTCCTTAACAAGCCAGGCTATGGCTACAAGGCTACTCACCCGGATGTAGAGTTGGAGTATTCATTCACACCAACTGATCAGTTCCCAAGCAAACTGGACCCCGTTCTGGCTTCTGGAAATGGAGCTCCTGATGTATTCGGTCTTGAGGACGCATTCGTTCGCAAATATGTTGAGTCTGGACTTCTTCTTGAGCTCGATGACCTCTATGCAGAAGTAAAGGACAAGGTTGCTGATTATCCTGTAAAGGTTGGTAGCTATAACGGACACGTTTATGGTATGTCATGGCAGGTAGCTCCTGGAGCTCTCTTCTATCACAGAAGCCTTGCAAAGAAGTACTGGGGAACAGATGATCCTGTAGAAGTACAGAAGAAGCTTTGTGACCTCGACACATTCCTTGCTACAGCTCGTGAGCTCAAGGCAGCATCTGAGGGAAAGTGTAGAATCGTTTCTACAACTGGTGACCTCTTCATGCCATACAAGGGTGCTCGCAAGCAGCCATGGGTTGTTAACGACAAGCTCGTTATCGATCCCGCTATGGAGAAGTACATGGATATGTGCAAGCTCATGGAAGATGAGAAGCTTGCTGTTTCTGGTGTTGGACAGTGGTCAGAAGGTTGGTTCGCTGGTATGAACGGAACTCTTAAGGATGAGACTGGTGCAGACGTTGAGGTTATGTGCTACTTCCTCCCGACTTGGGGTCTCCACTATGTTCTTAAGACAAACGCTCCCAACACATCTGGTGACTGGGCAATGTGTGCAGGTCCCGCTCCTTATCGCTGGGGTGGTACTTGGATTGGTGCTTACAAGGGAACAAAGAACCCCGAGGCTGCTAAGGAGTTGATCCGCTACCTCGCAACAGACGACACATTCCTTGAGAATATGGCTAAGGAGTCTGGAGACGTTGTAAGCAACATCAATGTTCAGAACAAGATTAAGGATACATTCTCTGAGCCGTTCCTTGGTGGACAGAACCACTACGCACAGTTCTGCGAAATGGCAAAGGGTGTTGACGGATCTCTTACTCAGGGAACCGACCAGCAGATCGAAGCTCTTTGGACAGAGTCTGTAACCGCTTATCAGATGGGCGAGAAGACAAAGGAAGAAGCTCTTGATGCTTTCAAGGAGCAGGTTGCTAATACAATGGGATTGTAATCCCGAATCTAATGCGGTGTCCTGAAAGGGATGCCGTATTTAAAGCCGTGTGAAGGATGCTGTCTTTATAAGATATCTCTAGCACGGCTTTTTTTTTGGCAAAAACACTTGATTTTTTTCTGGACAGGTTGGATTAGGATTTTTTCTGGTTTTGGACCTGTTTTTCTAAGGAGGATGTCGCATGGGTAAGCGAGTTGGAATGCAGGCAAGGACGAACCGTTACGGATATTTTTTCGTACTTCCATTTGTCGTTGTCTTCTTGGTTTTTAACTTTTGGCCCACTATATATACTTTCATGCTCTCATTTGGAAATCTTGAGGGTTTGAGAGTTAATTTTGATTTTGTTGGTCTGGCTAATTATAAAAGATTGTTGGCGGATAAATATTTCTGGGGTGCTGTCGGCAATACGTTTATCATCTGGGGACTGAACTTCCTTCCTCAGTTGGGACTTGCGCTCTTGTTTGCCATCTGGCTGACGGACGTAAAATTGCATGTACGCGGAAAGAATCTGTTCCGTGCGCTCTTCTATCTTCCGAACCTCCTTACGGCGGCTTCAGTTTCTCTTCTTTTCAGATCCTTGTTCGGACATCCGATCGGACCGATTAACCAGATCCTGATGAAATTCGGCCTGATAGACAAGGCGTTTAACTTCTACAGAAGCGGTACAGCTTCACGTCTTATTGTTGCGTTCATCCAGTGGTGGATGTGGTGTGGTCAGACTTTGATTCTGTTGATGGCCGCCATTACATCAATTTCACCATCTCTGTATGAGTCCGCAGTTATTGACGGTGCGAACGACTGGCAGTGCACATGGAAGATTACTGTTCCTCTGCTCCGCCCGATGATGTTCTTCGTTCTCGTAACATCAATGGTTGGTGGTATGCAGATGTTCGATATTCCGTTCCTTATTACAGGTATGCACGGTGAGCCGGACTATAAGATTCGTACCTCAGCTGTTTATATGTACAACATTGGTTTCCAGGGTAAGACAAATTATTCCTATGCGGCTGCCATATCCGTCGGAGTCTTTATTATCACTACAGTTCTTGCTGTATTCATCAATAAGATTACCGCCGAAAGAAAGCCCCGTAAGCGTAGAGCATTTGTCGCAGAGGGAGGTGCAAAATGAAAAATTACCGCGTCCAAAAATCCGTAAAAGAGACTATTATCTATATATGTATGATAGTCTTCGCTTTGATCGCGCTTGTTCCTGTTTGGATTCTTCTTATAAATGCTACCCGAAGCACAAAGCAGATTAACGCAGGATTGTCTCTTCTTCCGAGCGTCCATGCTTTCCACGACTGGACCGATCCCGTTACCGGTGCCGTAACAAAGTCAAACTGGCATGCTCTTACTGACCGCGGATTCAAAATCGCCCTCGGTTTCAAGAACAGCATCATCATCTCTGCTCTTTCAACTCTGTTTAACGTCTACTTCTCTGCATTGACGGCTTATGCCATTCATATCTACCGCTTCAAGGGACGCAAGCTTCTCTGGGGCGTTGTTATGACTCTGATTATGCTTCCGGCATCCCTGTCGTTCATCGGATTCTATCAGTTCATGGCAAAGATTCATCTTACGAACACATACATTCCGCTGATTGTTCCTTCCATTGCAGCAGCAGGTACGGTTCTGTTCATGAAGCAGTATCTTGAGTCAATTCTGTCACTTGAGCTGATTGAGGCCGCCCGCATAGACGGTGAAAACGAGTTTATGATTTTCAACAGAATTGTTCTGCCGGTTATTAAGCCCGCACTTGCCACTCAGGCAATCTTCGGTTTTGTTGCCAGCTGGAACAACTTCATGACTCCTTTCGTCCTTCTTTCAAAGACGGAAAAGTATACGCTCCCGATGCTCGTTCAGATGCTTCGTGGTGACATCTACCGCACTGAGTACGGTGGAATCTATCTCGGAATCGCAATCTCACTTGTCCCGATTATTATCTTCTATATATTCATGTCAAGATTTATCATCAGCGGACTCACAATGGGTTCTGTCAAGGAGTAATTGCATCACTCTTCTGAGGAAAAAGGAATCTCTGAAAAGGGGTTCCTTTTTTTTTGTAAAAATTTGAAAAAATTATTTGACAAAGGCAATCGCTTGCCATATAATATGACAAAACGGCAATCGGTTGCCGTCAGTTTCAAATTAGGAGTATAAGATGTGTGCGTCCATCGTCCGGGTAAAAAACCCAATTCTTCCCGGTTTTCATCCTGATCCGTCTTTCTGTGTTGCAAACGGAGAATATTTCGTAGCCAATTCAACCTTTGAATGGTATCCCGGTGTGGAAATCAGCCGGTCCAAGGATTTAGTGCACTGGACTCCTGTTCCGTCTCCTCTTTCCGAAAAGCGTCTGCTCGATATGAACGGCGAGAAATTCTCCTGCGGCATTTGGGCACCGTGTCTTTCTTACAGCAACGGTCTTTTTTATCTGATTTATACGAATGTCCGCAACTGGAACGTGGGTCCCATGAAGGATGTCCCGAATTTCCTTACCACAGCTCCCAGCATTGAGGGTCCCTGGTCTGATCCTGTTTTCCTTGATGCCTCCGGATTTGACCCGTCCCTTTTCCATGACGATGACGGCCGCCACTGGTACATTCATCCCGAGTGGGACTACAGGGCTTTCGGACCCCATCAGTTCTCCGGTCTGATTCTGCGCGAGTATCTTCCTGAGAAAAAATGCTTTGCCGGTGAAAGAAAGAAGGTTTTCCTTGGCACGGACATCGGTCTTGTTGAGGGACCCCATATCTATAAGAGAAACGGCTGGTACTATATCCTTGCTGCGGAGGGAGGAACCAGCTACGAACATGCCCTGACTGTCGCGCGCTCAAGAAATGTGGACGGTCCCTACGAGGTGCATCCGTCGAATCCGCTCATCTCAACTTACGGACACGATGAGGCTCCCTTGAAAAAAGCCGGTCACGGAAGCTGGGTCACGTCGGTGGACGGAAAGAAGACTTACCTTGTTTTCCTCTGCGGCAGACCTCTTCCCGGAACGAAGCTTTGTCCTTTGGGACGTGAGACCGGACTTGCTGAAATCCAGTGGAAGGATGACTGGCCTTATGTCGTGCAGGCGGACGGAACTTTGGGTTGTATTCCCCCTGCCGAGATTGACATTGAGCTTGAGTCTGACACAGGAAAACCCCAGTGCTGTCCCGGTGGCGATGCCGTGCGTTATGATTTTAAGGACGACTCGTACAAGGCTGACTTCAAGTCTCTCCGTGTGCCAATGGGCGAGGACAGATGCAGCATAAAGAAAAATCCCGGATGTCTTACGCTCAAGGGAGGGCAGTCTCCGTGGTCATTCTATGAGCAGAGCGTTCTTGCACGCCGTCAGATGCATTTTTGTTTCAGGGCGGAGACTAAGATTGACTTCGAGCCGGATTATTTCCAGCAGTACGCGGGTCTGACATATCGCTACGATGAGGAATCCCAGTATCTTCTGCAGGTGGGCTACGATGAGCATAAGGGCAAAATCCTCCAGCTCAACACAATCCTGCCGGAGAATCTTTTTCAGCCCGGAGTTGAGATTCCCATCAAGGAAGGTCCCGTGTGGCTCCGTCTTGACGTTGAGTACTCAAAGGCATGTTTCTCATGGTCGCAGGACGGAAAGAACTACAGGATGATCAGGCCTCTTTGTGATGCCTCCAAGCTTTCGGATGATTATTTCAACATGGGATTCACCGGGGCTTTCGTGGGAATGTTCTGTGTGGATACGGAATTCTATCAGAAGGAAGCAAAATTCCTTTGGTTTGACTATATTCCGAAGGAGTAAAGGGACGGACGCTTGGGCTTGAGTTCATTCGGGTTCTGGAACGACTATGGCAACTATTTATGATATAGCGAAAGCTACAGGATATTCGGCACCGACAATTTCAAAGGCATTGAACGGAACCGGACTCCTGAGTGAGAAGACCAGAAATAGAATCATACAGGTGGCCAAGGAGATGGGGTATGCTCCGAATCTGAGCGCCAGAACTCTTTCGACCAAGAAGTCCAGCCTTATAGGGGTTGTCTATGACGATCCCATGATGAACCGTTATTTTGACCATCCTCTGTTCTCCATAATCTTGAACAGGTTCAGGGAGCAGGTGGAAAAGTCGGACTATGACATTATCTTTCTTTCGGGAAAAAATGCCATGTCGTATACGGCTCATGCTTTGTATCGCTCGGTGGATGCGGTGGCCATAATCAATCCTGACCTTGACCACTACGCTGATTTCAGGGAGATGGCGGAAAGGAGCCTGCCTTGTATCTCCACGAACGACACTATTCCCGGGATCTGCGCTATTTTGAGCAGAAACTACGAGATAGGGTATCAGGCCACGAAATATTTCATAGACCGTGGACACAGGAGGATAGCCTATCTTTCGGGACCGAACTATGAGTTTTCAAGGGCTGCCGAGGAGCGTCAGTCAGGATACGAGAATTGTCTTGCTGAGAACGGAATCCCCGTGGACTCAAGTTTGATTGAGGTCTGTCCCCTTTGGCGGGCGGACAGTGCTTACGAGGGCTTTTCGAAATTGATTGAGAGGGCTCCCGACATAACGGCGGTCTTTGTGGCTTCCGACAGTCTTGCCGTGGGAATTTACCGCTATGCCGAGGAAAAAGGAATCTCCTTGCCGGGACAGATTTCCCTGATCGGTGTGGATGACGACAAGATTTCGACGTATCTGCACCCGAGGCTTACGACATTCCGGCAGGACGGGATTTCCATAGCGGACATGGCTGCGGAAATGCTGATGAATCAGATTGCAGGTCTTCCGGTTCCTCCCGAAGTCCGATTTTCCGCGAAACTAGTGGAAAGGGATTCCGTGCTGGACTTGAAGAAGAGTAGTATATAGAAAGAAAAAACTAGGAGAATTGCTGTGAACTATCTTATTGGTGTGGACCTTGGAACCAGCGGAACAAAGACGGTCATTTTCGACTCAAACGGAACTCCGCTCGCTTCAAAGACGATTGAATATCCCCTCTATCAGCCGAAAAACGGTTGGGCGGAGCAGGATCCCGCGGACTGGTGGCATGCCGCATGTGCAAGCATGAAGGAAGTCGTTCAGAAAAGCGGTGTGAAGCCTTCCGACATTAAGGGAATCGGAATCAGCGGACAGATGCACGGACTGGTCATGCTCGACAAGAGCGGTGAGGTTCTGAGAAAGAGCATCATCTGGTGCGACCAGAGAACCGCAAAGGAATGTGAGGAAATCACTCAGAAAGTCGGAGCGGAGCGTCTCATCGCGATTACGGCGAATCCCGCGCTCACCGGATTTACAGCAAGTAAAATCATGTGGGTCAAGAACAACGAGCCTGAGGTTTATGAGAAATGCGCACACATTCTTCTTCCGAAAGATTACGTCCGCTACATGCTCACAGGCGAATTTGCGACCGAGGTAAGCGATGCTTCCGGAATGCAGCTTTTGGATGTGCCGAACCGCAAGTGGTCCGATGAAGTGCTTTCTAAGCTTGGCATAGACCCCTCACTTCTTGCAAAAGTATATGAGTCACCCGAAATTACAGGAAAGGTAAGCGCAAGGGCGGCGGAGCTTTGTGGAGTCCCCGCAGGAACACCAGTTGTCGGTGGAGCCGGAGATAACGCTGCTGCTGCTGTTGGAACCGGAACCGTTGAGGACGGAATAGCATTCACAACATTGGGAACTAGCGGTGTCGTTTTCGCGCACACGGACAAAGTTTCTATCGACCCGAAAGGCCGCGTACATACATTCTGTTGTGCAGTCCCCGGAGCATGGCACGTCATGGGAGTGACCCAGGCCGCTGGACTCTCGCTCAAGTGGTACAGGGACAATTTCTGCCACGAGGAGATGATTGCGGCTGACGGAATGGGAAAGGATCCCTACTATCTCATGGACAAACAGGCCGAAAGAATTCCGATCGGTTGCGACCGCCTGCTCTATCTTCCCTACCTGATGGGAGAGCGCACTCCTCACCTTGACCCGAACTGCCGTGGTGTGTTCTTCGGACTTTCAGCCATGCACACAAGACAGCACATGCTCCGCGCCGTAATGGAGGGAGTTACATACAGCCAGAGGGATTCCGTTGAGGTTCTTCGCGGCATGGGAATCAAAATCAATGACATGCTTGCCTGTGGCGGTGGTGGATCAAGCCCGCTTTGGAGACAGATGCTCGCCGATGTGTACGGATGCCCGGTAAAGACAGTCGTAAGTAAGGAAGGACCCGCTCTTGGTGTGGCCATCCTCGCAGCCGTCGGAACAGGCGTTTACTCTTCGGTTCAGGAGGCATGCCGTCAGGTAATCAAGACGAACGAGCCCCAGCAGCCGATCGCCGCAAATTCAGCCGAGTATGAGAAATTCTACAAGCTGTACACCCAGTTGTATCCTGCGCTCAAGGATTCCTACAAGGCACTGGCCAGTTTATAAAAAGGGAGGTATATAAAGATGAAATTGAAGATTCAGAGCGTGTTTTCAAAGGATTTCGCGCGCTACGGCAAGGTTCTTGACGGATATGACACAAAGGAGCTGCTTTCCGTTCTTGACGCGAAGACTCCTCTGCCGACGGATTCCGTTGTGTATGAGCCGGGGGACTCAAATCTTGAGGCACTTCCGATCGCAAAGGAATTCAGCGTGAACGCATACGGCGGAATGCCCATCCAGGTGGGATACTGCAACGGATTCAACACCAAGCTCAACTGCTTTGAGTATCACCGTGGAAGCGAGCTGAACATTCCCTCAACGGACTGCATCCTTTTGCTTGCATGTGTGAGCGACATTGAGAACGGAAAAATCTCCACTAGAAAGACAAAGGCATTCAGGGTGCCCGCGGGAACAGTCGTCCAGGTTTATGAGACGACCCTGCACTATGCTCCCTGCTGCGATGTGCATGGAAGTGATATTTCATCCGGATTCCGCGTGGTCATCGTTCTTCCCAAGGACACGAACACCGCGAAACCTGAGCTCCAGAACAAGAATCTTGAGGACAAGATGCTCTGGGCAAGGAACAAGTGGCTTCTCGCTCATCCCGCTTCATCAGAGGCAAAGGCAGGAGCCTATGTCGGTCTCACCGGAGAGAATGTGGACCTGAGCAAAAACTGAGGTCTTGAAATCAAATGCTTTAATTAGTGTTTTGAGTGGCTGTGGTGGTGCTGGACTCTTGGACTCATCTGTTCCGGCACCTTAATAATGAACAAAATCAATTCCGACTTGGAATCGGAATTACAGAAATTTTATAGGAGCAAAACAATGATTAACAACAAACCAAAGGTCAAAATCGGTATCGTAGCTGTCAGCCGCGACTGTTTCCCGGAGTCTCTTGCCGTAAACCGCAGAAAGGCTCTTGTCGCCGCCTACACAAAGAAGTACGGGGCTGATGAAATCTACGAGTGCCCGATCTGCATCGTGGAAAGCGAAATCCACATGTGCCAGGCTTTGGAGGACATCAAGAAGGCCGGATGTAACGCGCTCTGTGTTTACCTTGGAAACTTCGGACCTGAGATTTCCGAGACCCTGCTTGCAAAGCACTTCGAGGGACCAAAGATGTTCTGTGCCGCTGCGGAAGAGACATCAAAGAACGGCGGACTTATCCAGGGACGTGGAGACGCTTACTGCGGTATGCTCAACGCCTCCTACAACCTCAAGCTCCGCAACATCAAGGCCTATATCCCTGAGTATCCTGTTGGAACCGCCGAGCAGTGCGCCGACATGATTCACGAGTTTGCTCCTGTCGCAAAGGCTGTCTATGCCTTGAACCACCTCAAGATCATCAGCTTCGGACCCCGCCCGCTCAACTTCCTTGCATGTAACGCACCAATCAAGCAGCTTTACAACATCGGTGTTGAGATTGAGGAGAACTCTGAGCTTGACCTGTTTGAGTCATTCAACAAGCATGCGGGAGATAAGAGAATCGCCGAAGTTAAGGCTGACATGGAAAAAGAACTCGGTGCCGGAAACAAAAAGCCTGAGGTTCTTGAAAAGCTTGCACAGTATGAGCTTACGCTTCTTGACTGGGTTGAGGCACACAGGGGCTACCGTGAGTTCGTTGCAATCGCCGGTAAGTGTTGGCCTGCATTCCAGACTCAGTTCGGATTCGTTCCTTGCTATGTAAACAGCCGTCTTACAAAGATGGGCATTCCTGTATCTTGTGAAGTAGATATTTACGGTTGTCTCTCAGAGTTCATCGGTACTGTTGTTTCCAACGACACCGTCACTCTCCTGGACATCAACAATACAGTTCCTCAGGACATCTACGACGAGGACATCAAGGGCAAGCACGGAACATACACACTCAAAGATACATTCATGGGCTTCCACTGCGGAAACACGGCTTCATCAAAGCTTTCGTTCTGCGAGATGAAGTACCAGCTGATTATGGCACGCGCCCTTCCGATCGAAGTTACAAACGGAACTCTGGAAGGAGACATTGTACCGGGCCCAATCACATTCTACCGCCTGCAGTCAACATCTGACAACATCCTCCGTGCATACATCGCACAGGGTGAGGTATTGCCAGTTAAGACACGCTCTTTCGGTGGAATCGGTATCTTCGCAATCCCGGAAATGGGACGCTTCTACCGCCACGTGCTCATCGAAAAGAACTTCCCGCACCACGGTGCCGTCGCATTCGGTCACTTCGGAAAGGAGCTCTATGAGGTGTTCAAGTACATCGGAGTCGCTGTTGATGAGATCGGTTATAACCAGCCAAAGGGTGTAAGATATCCTACGGAAAATCCATTTAGCTGCTAAAGAATAATCCAACTCCAAAAACCTCCTGCCTGTCCAGCAAGTTTTTTGTTGGGCAGGCATCTTTTTTTACTTGAAAAACCATATCCGCTGTGCTACAATGTGCTGATTCCAAAGCGACTCGGGAGGTATTTTCCATGGATTCATTGACGGCTTCAATTTACGACCCGGCTGATTTGCCTGATGCGTTCGTAAAAATCTACGGGGGAAGCAAGGACTCTGTTCAGGTGTTTTCGGCACCCGCTAGAATCAACATCATCGGCGAGCACATCGACTACAACGGTGGCATGGTTTTTCCCGCCGCAATCAACCGCTACCTTTACATCGCAATCAGAAAAAGGAGCGACACGAAGATTCTCTACAATGACATCCGTTTTCCGGGAAGCTATGAGTTTGACGTGAACGACAATTTCGTCTATGACAAGAAAAACGATTATGCGAACTATCTGAACGGAATCCTCTCTCAGCTAAAATCGTCGGGGCACAGCTTCGGCTCAGGATTTGAAATCCTCATGGTTTCCAATATCCCGGCGGGCGGCGGCATCTCATCGTCCTCTGCCCTTGAGTGTGCTTTTGCCTATGCCGTGAGCGAGACTTTTGGTTTTAACATTGACCGGATAGAAATCGCCAAGCTTGGTCAGATGAGCGAGCATGTCTTTATGAACGTAAACTGCGGAATCATGGATCAGTTCATCATTTCCGTGGGCAAGAAAAATACCGCCGTCAAGCTCAACTGTGCGACCCTTGAATACGAATATGCGCCCCTTGATCTGGGAGATTACCGCTTCGTGGTGATGAATACCAACAAGCAGCGACGACTTGCCGACAGTAAGTATAACGAGAGACGTGGACAGTGCGAGAGTGCCCTGAAAATCCTCCGGGATGCGGGCGTTAGGATTGAGTCCCTGTGCGAGCTTACTCCCGCGGATTGGGAAAAGCACCGCCCCTTGGTTTCTGATCCGATCCTCCAAAAGCGCGTGTCCCATTGTGTCTCTGAGAATCAGCGTGTGAAGGATGCCGTGAGCGCGCTTAAGGCCGGGGACTTGAAAAAACTGGGACTTCTTCTGAACGCTTCCCATGAGTCCTTGAAAAATGACTATGAGGTGACGGGAATTGAGCTTGACACTCTTGCCGAGACGGCCCAAAAGCAGGAGGGATGCCTTGGTGCGAGAATGACAGGAGCCGGATTCGGAGGGTGTGCGATCGCTTTGGTCCACAAGGATTCTCTGGACGCATTTTTTGCAAGAGTGCAGGAGACTTATTCCGCGAAGGTCGGCTACGATGCGGGATTCTTTGCATGTGAGAGCGGAGACGGCGTGACCCGGCTGAATCTTCCTCGCCTGTAAACTTTCGTCCTGAATTTGCCGAAAAAAGAAACATGAATCTGAACGAACTAAAAGATTTGTGCATTGAAGTGCTCAAAGACTGGCGCGTAATTGTCGGCGTCCTGGTTTTCATAATTTTCTCATCCCTTGCGGGCTATGTCCTTAAATACAGAAAGAAGCCCCGTCCAAAGAAGGTCAAGCATGTCCCCGCTCCAAAGCCGGCGAAGAAGGAGCCGACGGAGAATGAGGAGGAAGAGCCCAAGGCATGATTCACGGGTTGGCAGGAATTTTTTTCTTCCTGTCAATTTTCTTGTGCCACGGCCAGATGCATTCCTTTATGTATCCCTCGTTTTGAAGCCACAGAAGAATTTCATCCGCGTCCTCCACTTCCCAGATGTTCTCTCCGAAGTCCGTCCTGTCCATTTCGTTCAGTCTCTCGTGAATCAGCTCCCTCAGCTCAATCTTCGTGTACATTTTCCGATGTCTCCTGATGAATGAGAGCGCAATCTCCGCGTCCCTCGCAAACGGAGCCGGTCCCTTTCTCTCGCATACGTCACAGCCGTCGCATGGTGCCTGCTCACCTCCAAGAGTGTCCAGCAGAATCTGTCTCCTGCAAGTGTCGGCCTCCGCAAAATGAAGCATCGCGTGTTCCCTGCTTTTTTCTCCGAATGAGGCGAATTTACGGCTGTCCTCCGGGCTCCACAAAAGAATCGCATTTCCGATGGATCCGTCCCTTGCCGCGCGACCCGATTCCTGAATGTAGGCCTCCACGTTCGAGGGACTTTCCAGGTGGATTACCGTGTGGATGTTCTTTTTGTCCACGCCCATTCCATAAGCGCATGTGCAGCAGAGAATCGCGTCGTCCCTTTCGTAGAACCATTTTTCTATGTCTGTTTTCTCGTCCCTCTCAAGTCCCGCGTGGTAGTACCTCACTTTTTCCCTTCCATAATATGCTGTGAGTTCCCTCGCCATGTCCTCGGATTTTGCCCTCGTTCCGCAGAAAATCAGAAGCGGTTTTTCCTGTGTGATGGCGAGCTTGAATGCCTCCCTCTTTTTGTCGAACGCATTCACAACATGGAAATGGATGTTCGGTCTGTCGCAGTCCGAGCGGATTATGTGGACATTGCCGCCGAAAAGTACCTCGCTGACCCTTGAGAGCACCTGTGGGGATGCCGTGGCGGTAAAAGCCGTTACAGCCGGAGCGTTTATCTTCTTGATGATTTTCCCGAGCGTAAGGTAAGCGGGCCGGAAACTGTCTCCCCATTCTGAGACGCAGTGAGCCTCGTCAATCGCAATATGCCGGATGCCGCATTTGGAGAGTCTTTCCACAAGGGCCTCGTTCTGAAGCACCTCAGGATTTGCAAGTATGATTTTCGCACCCTCTGAAATCAACCTGAAATTGTTCTCCCTTTCTTCGGCACTTTGGCCTCCCCTGAATTCCACCGAAACCATGTTCCCGGAGTCCATGCGCCGCTTTTGGTCAGACATCAGGGCGAGAAGCGGATAGATTACGAGAGTCGGTCCGTCAAGAAGAAGAGCCGGGGTCAAAAAGCAAAGTGATTTCCCTGCTCCGGTCGGCAGAAGCACAATCTGTTTTCCCCTGCACACAACGTCGTTAAGCTCATCATCCTCAATCTCCTCGCCGGGGTGGGGGGATGCCGCGTCAAGTATGTTTGCCACCACAATCCTCTGCCAGGGAAAGAGCGTGGTGATTCCGAATGCCCTCTGTGCCGCAAGAACCGCCTGGTCGTCAGTCTGATTTATATAAGCGTCTGCCGAAACCGCCTCGTCCAAAGCGTCCTGATTCTCAACTTTTTCTTCCATATAATTCCTCCATATATATAATAGAAAAATTTCTTCGCCACGGTAATCAAAATGCAAAAAAATCTATCTTTTCACTCTAAACTTTCCGTTTTCCGTTTTCCACTCTCCGTTTCCATCTTTCCATTTTTTCAAAACTATGATATACTTTAAGGTAACTTTTAAAATGTGAGGTATTAAATGAAAAAGTTCAAACGTACAATGGGGCTCTTCCTTGTACTCATCCTTTCTCTGTCGGGTCTTTTTGCGAAAGGGACTCCGGTGGAAAATCTGCATAAGTTCGACCTTGAGAACGGACTTACTCTTTTTGTCGCGGAAAATCATTCCGTGCCGCTTACTTACATCGAGATTGCCGTGCGTACAGGTGCGGTGGATCAGACTCCCGAGGATGCCGGGCTCTTCCATCTTTACGAGCACATGATGTTCAAGGGAAACGAGCTTTATCCGAATGCAGCGGCGATTCAGAACGCGCTTTCCGACATGGGCGTCGCGAACTGGAACGGAACCACGGGAAACGACCGCGTGAATTATTTTATAACCGTGCCCTCATCTCTTCTGGAAAAGGGACTTGCCTTCTGGAATGCGGCAATCAGGACACCGCTTATGGATCCGAAGGAATTTGAGAATGAGAAAAAGGTCGTCATATCTGAAATCTCAGGCTATGCGGTTGACTCAGGACACATCTACGGAAACTACATCAGCAACAAGCTTTTCCCCGACGCTCCTTACCGCATGGATCCTTCCGGCTCAGTAAGCAATGTTCAGAACGCCACGGTCGCTCAGCTCAGGGACATCCAGAGACGCTATTACATTCCGTCAAATTCCGCTCTTTTCGTGGGTGGTGACGTTGATCCAGAGGAGACTTACGAGCTTGTTAAAAAAATCTACGGCACATGGAGCAACAACGGAAACTCAGCTTCTGTCCCGCATGACCAGCAGAACAGGGCTCCTTTCAGCGGGGTAAAACTTGCGGTAATGCCCTTCGACAAGCTTTCTCCTTACATGGCCGAGGTGGACATCTCTTTCAGGGGACCGGACGCGGACTTCAACGTTCAGGACACATACTCGGCGGATTATCTTTTCTCGCTTCTTTCTGAGCCGGACGGATTTTTCAAGACGAGCATTGTGGCGGATCCTGAGTTCGGAATCCCTCAGCCGGATTATGTCAGCGCGGGTTATACCACTTGCCGGGCGAACGGTAGAATCGGGTTTACGGCAATCATGCTGAATCCTGAGACTAACCTTCCGGATCGTGCCCTCAAATTCCTTAGCAAAATCAAGGGGGAGACTCTTCCGAAGATTGCGGCGGACAAGACACTTTTCAAAAAGTCTAAGGTGCAGCAGATTGTGTCTGTTCTGGAAAAGGGCAGGGACGAGGCTTCTGACACAGCGACTGGTCTTCTTTCCGAGCTCAGGTTCTGGTGGACTTCCACATCCTATGAGTATTATTGCGACTACTTCAAGAACATGAGGGCAGTGAGTCAGAAATCCGTGCAGAAATTCCTTGACGAATACATTTTGTCCAAGGATCCGATGATTACGATTCTGGTGAACCCCGCCGTGTATGAGCAGACAGCCGCACAGTACAGGGAGCTTGGCTTCGAGATGATTGGAGCGGATAACGCATACTGGTGGAACGACAAGAAATTCGCTCCCGACCAGAAAAAGATTGCGGCCATTACCGATTCCTCGTCTCCTGAAAAACTGAGCGTCTATAAGCCCTCCGAGAAAGACAGCCACAAATCAGTTTTTGCCGGCGAAAAGAACGTCACCGAGCTTAAACTCAAAAACGGAATCCCGGTCTATGTGCTTTGCGACAAGTCAAAGAAAATGGCATCCGTTTCAATCTGTCTTAGGGGTGGTGTGGGACATATCACTCCTGAGTCTGCTGGACTTGAGGACGCGCTTTTTTCAATGATGGCATCTACCTCGCAGAAGTACAGTTTTGACCAGAGACAGAAGCTTTCATTTGAGACAGGGGCTTCAATCTACAGCAATTCGGTAAGGGACGGCAGCTCGCTTTCTCTCTCCGTGCTTGAGAAATCACTTTACAAAATGCTTCCCGTTCTGACCGACGGTTTTGTGAATCCGGCTTACGAGCAGAAGGTGTTTGACGACAAGATGATTGGTTACCGCCAGCAGATTCAGACGACACTCAATGATCCTGCGTCCCTGCTCATATATACCGCGGGAAAGACAATCTACAAGGGACATCCCTACGAGACATCCTCCGAGGTGAGCGTGGATTCCGTGGACAACATCACAATTGATGCCATGAAGAAGCTCCATTCTGAAATCATTGCGCCTGAGGATATCTTCATTGTTGCGGTCGGAAACATCAACGCCAAGAAACTTGTGTCCGAGCTTAACAAGAGCGTCGGCAAGCTGTGTGCGAAGAATCCTTCCGCTGAAAAATCACCGGCTGTGCAAGATGAGATTCCTGCCGTGAAGATTGGAGGTGATCCGGTTATCCTTACCCATAAGGATGTCGCCGGAAACGGATACGTGGTCAGGGCTTTTGCAGCTCCTTCATTTACCGACGCAGAATACATTCCGGCAGTTCTTGCGAGCAATATTTACAATGACATCATGTTCAATGTGGTGCGTGAGAAGTACGGTGTCTGCTATTCGCCTGTTTCAAGCATAAGCGGATCCAAGGCTTCCGTGGGACTTGAGATTCTGGTCAATCTTACGGGGCACGAGAAATTTGCCAGAGTCATGTCGGAGGCAAGAAATCTCATGGCTCAGGACAAGGTGATTACAGGTCTTGACGCGCAGGGAGCTTACACTTACGAAAGCATTGAGGGATGTCTTGACCGTTACAAGAACAAGTACATCAACGCGACTTATGCATCTCTTGCGAGTACACGGGGAAAGGCTTCCACTCTGGTCTACAATCTTCTCCAGTATGATGATCTTTACCACGATCACAAGGAGGTCCAGAAAGTGATGGACTGCACGGCTGAGGATATTATTGCGGTCTTTAAAAAATACTGGGTAAACGGCGGCTCCAGATGGTTCGTCATTACAGGCCCGGAAGACAAAGCCAGGTTGAATTTCAAGGAATAAGATAGGATAAAATAGAAAAAAATTGGGGCAGTTGCAGGATAAGAGTCTTGCAGCCGCCCCTTTTTGATTTTTAGAGATACCCTTAAATGTGGTCTTTGCCAAGGGTCCTCATGTCAGTTACATCTTTGACCTTGCGACACGGAATCCAAGACCTCCCCAGAAGATCGAAACCGTTTTCTCTGGATCCTGTGGTTTTCTGAGTGTGCGTGCATCGCATCCCTTGTCCGCCTTTATTCCGCGGGTAATGTGCTGTCCTCCGCAAACATAGGTCTCGCGCGGATCCTCCTCGTAATCCTTGGTCAGCTCCTTGTATGTATCCCAGACCCACTCATCCAAACGTTCGAACTCGTCATAGCTTGGACATGCGTGAACCCATTCCGCGTCAGTGAGCAGACGGTAGCCGTTTGCGTTGAAGTCGCATGAGAATCCTCCGTTAAGCATCTTTCCCTTTCCAGGCTCATAGTCCCACAATGCTACGTCGCTCATTCCGTCCTTTGTGTAGCACGGCTGGAGTCCTTCCTTTTTGCTAAGGAGATTGCAGAAATAAACCGCGTCGAACCAGCTTATGTTCTCCACGCAGAAATCGTCTCCGAGCTGGTCAGTTGTGGGGTTTGTACCGATCACTTCGAACCACTGCGCCTGTGTGATGAGTTTTTCGCTCATGTAGAAAGTGCTGACCTTCACCTGCTTTCCGTACAGCTCATAGAACTTGTCAGAGCCTCCAAGCTCCTCATACCAGATTGCGTCTCCTCCCTCCGTTGCCATTATGAAAGTGCCGCCGTCAACTTTAACCATTTTTATCGGCTCCACCGGAGTTTCCTTCATCTTGTAGGGACCGAAGGTTTTCGCGAGTTTCTTGTACGCGTCCTCGGGCTTGGTTTTTGCCCCGTCATAGAACTTGAGCTTGGACGGATAATAATTGTCGTGCTTCGCATCTTTTCCCGCAAGCTTCTGATCTTTGAGTCCTGTCTTCGGGTAGATAAAGTTCATCTTTGATATGGCGAGAAGAACGCTTTTGTTTTCCAGCAACTCAATGAGCTCGGAGTCCACGTCCTCGACAATTCCTTTTTCGCCTGGAATCAGGGTGACGAAATTGTCTTTGAGCACGGTGCCGTCTTTGTAAACCACCTTGAATGTGAGTTTGTATGCCTCGGGGATGAATGGCAAAAGTTTTGTGCTTCCGTCTTTCATGGTGCATATTACGCAGGCATCCTCGCTTGTCACTGTGGATTTTACAGGCCAGCCCGGAAGATCTTTCCATCCGTATTTTTTGCTCGCATTCGCCCATCCGTCGTAGGCTGCTTTCTGAACGTCCTCATAGGTGGGGACAAAACTTGCTTTTACGGAGATTTCAAGGCTGTATTTCATTTTTGGCGTTTTTTTGCCAGGTGCTCTAGTCCCTCTTTTCCTTTTCTGGGTCGCTCCTCTTTCCGCAGGCTCCGGGATTTTTCCGTCCCCACGTATTTTCTTGATTTCCTCAAGCTCAAATTCAATGGGACAGTCAAAAAAGAAATAGGCGTTCTCAAAGCCGTACATGAATTTTTCCCATCGTTCCCTCGTGTGCTCCTCTGTCGCTGATTTTACACAGAAGTTTCCGCTCCTTATCGTCTCAAGGACCCTGCAGTATCCTTCGTAGGCTTCCTTCTGGACATTTTTGTTTTTTGCCTCGGACATGGCATTGTAATAGTCTTTTGCCGCCGAGATGAATGATTTTTCAGCTTCGGATGATTTTGCACTCCTGAGATATCCCTCGGGGGTGGGCTTTTCCGACTCGCCTCCGCCTCCGCCTGCGAACGAAAGACTGCCTGCGAGAACCAAGCATAGAACCGTCAGAATTTTTTTCATGTTTCCTCCTTTAAAAATCCGCGTTAGCGGCATGGATAAATTTCCCAATGACAAAACAATTTCTTCTATATAATTGTAACATTCTTGTTGCGATTTTGCATGTTTTTTTCGTAATAATGAGTTTGTTGCGGGGATAAAAGGCCTCGGTTAAAAAAAATTTAAAACTTGACACTTGGAAAAAAAAGGGGTATAATTAAAACTAATCAAAAAATCAGGAAAGCCTTTTCTTTGAGGAATGTGTGCAATTTGTTGCAGGAAAACAAGTTGCGTGCGGGTGGACGGAGAGGAGCCTGAAAAAATCACGATAAAAGGGTAAAACCCTTGTAACGGCAATGGTCTTAGTTTGTTCAAAGAAATTTCTTTCCTTGGGCTTTTTCTATTGACTTATTTTCGTTCTTGCTTTATCCTATTATTATAAGTTGCGAGCTGTATTACAGTTCAAGGAGTGACTATGATTTTTAATAAGAAAAGTGTAGCTGTCGCAGTGGCTGCTCTTGTGCTCGGTGCTTCTGCAGCATTCGCAGAAGTTTCGTTTACTAACACTGTCAGTACAGGTATTGTTGAAATTATCCCTGGCTTTTCACCTATGATTGACTTTGCTGGAGTCTCAGAAAGAATTGAAGCCGACTATACCTCTGACAAGTTTGATTTCGGTGCTCAGGCAGAGCTTACCTTGGACAATCAGCCTGGTATAAAGATTGTCTATACAAAAGAAGATGAGAACTGGAAGTTCATGGACCTTAAGTGGACAGACCTGGACTTCTACCTTGAGTTCCGCCCTTGGAACTGGCTCACAATCTTCCTCTCTGATGAGATTTACACACCCGGTTCTTACCTGCCTGTAGTTGGATTCCACATGGCTTCTGGAAACCTGGGAAGCGACATCGGTGTTATGTGGAAGCCCTTCAACGGACTTCGCGCTGCCATCGGTCTTGACGTAATCAGCTACTTCGGTGGAAACCCCGATGAGGATGAGGATGTTTGGCTCGCTCCACAGCACATCAATTCAAAACTTCCGAAAATCAACATCGGAGCTGACTATACATACAAGAACATCTGGTCTGTTGGTCTCGTTGGACGCAACATCTTGAACTGGTCAACACCAAAGATGGCTTCAATCGGCCTCTTCGGATCTTTCACTGGTGTTGAGGGATGGGCATTCTACACAGGCGCAATGTTCAACCACAATTATGACTACTACTGGGATGTCAATGACCAGTATCCGAACGACAGAATCGTGGGATTCATCGGTGAGTACCGCGTTGAGGGTCTTCTCCTCTTCGATTTGGGCTTGAGCTGCTGGAACGACAAGATTTCTGTTGACTTCGACCTTTCTACAAACTTCGGTCTGAAGCGCGGTGTTAACTGGGATTACCGCTGGTATGAGAGAACAGGTGGTAACGGTGGTTCTGGAGACAACTCTAACGGTGGAGAGGGTGGACTTACCCTTGGAACAAATGGAGCTCAGTACAACGAGGCCAACCAGTACCGCCACTACTATGAGGCGTTTGACTTCTACGCAGGTCTTCGCGGAAAGTATCAGTTCACAAAGGCATTCAGCACGGACATCACACTCAAGGGAGTTGCTGATTTCGAGCCCCGCCTGAGCACAACTTCTGCTACCAACGAACCCAGAACAGACACCAACTGGAATGGTGTTTATGAAGAGCTTTATGATGATATGTACAACGGACGCGGTGTAATCTTCGAGACAATCCCGACCGTGCAGTATCATGTCGGACGCCACACATTCTCATTCGGTGTTGATCTGGTATTCGCTGATCCATTCGTGAATATCACATTCCCGCTGTCATGGACATACAGATTCTAAGATTTCACTCTTGAGTCTGCAAGTCTGACCAACGAAAAGGCCGTTTCCTGCGAGGGACGGTCTTTTTTGTTTTTAAAGTTCTTTAGGTAAACGGGTGCATGGCAAATGGGTGCGTTGCGTATTTCCGCGATTCATGCTAGAATGGGGGAAAGGATGGTTTTTATATGATAAAGAAGGTTTATATAGTTGGACACCGGAATCCTGATACGGATGCTATCGTTGCGGCCACGGCTTATGCTGAGCTCAAACATCTTTTGGGTAAAAATGAATATATGGCGGTTCGAGCGGGGCATCTTTCGCCTCAGACCGAGTACATCTTCAAGCGTTTTGATGTGGAGCCGCCGAAATACATGCCCGACCTGCATCCCAAGACGGAATACTACATGAGCGACTCTTTTCAGACCGTGGATGAGGGAGCCTCACTGTGGACCGCGATGGACAAGCTCGTGGAAAGCGGCGAGACGGTTCTTTCCATTGTGGACTCGGAGGGACATTACAAGGGAATCCTGAACTACAACTCAATCGCGCTGAATTCCGTGAAGATTCTGAATCCCAAGCGGAACGACATCTTTACCGCAAGCCTGCGCCTCATAGAAAAGACCCTGAACGCGACACCCATCGTTGAGTTTGACCCGGACGAAAAATTCAACTGCTCCATAATGGTCGGAGATGACGACGTGGAGACCTTCAAGGCACTTTTGGAGGAGCACAGAAGCGAGAACGTAATCGTAATCACAGGAGACAGGCAGGACATCCAGAAACTCTGCATTGAGTTCGGTGTGCGCGCCCTGATTGTGACAAAGGATTATGTCCTGGGAAAGGAGCTGCATGAGCTTGCGAAAAAAAATCATGTCTCAATCCTCGTCGGACACGACTCCACCATGACCACCGCCATGCTGATTGAGTACTCGTCCCCGGTAATTGACATGGGGGATAAATCAATCCAGCCCGTCCATGCCGACGACACAGTGCAGAAAATCCGCCCTCTGCTCGCGAAGAGTCCCAACCGATGCCTTCCCGTGGTGGATGACGATGGAAAAATAATCGGCATGATTTCAGAGACCGACCTTTTGCAGGAACCGAACATACAGCTGATTCTCGTGGATCACAACGAGCCGACCCAGGCCATAGAGGGAGTGGAGCATTTTATCATTCAGGAGATAATCGACCACCACAGGATAAACACCTTCACCACGCGATACCCAATCACACTGATTAACAAGCCCGTCGGTTCCACAAGCACGATCATCAGCAATATGTACCGCGAGAACCGCATCCCCATCCCCAAAAAGATGGCGGCCCTGCTTTTGTGCGGGATCCTGAGCGACACCCTGATTTTGCAGAGCGCGACCACAACCGAATACGACGTTCTTACCGCCGAGTACCTGAGCAGCATCGTGGACCTGGACATTCAGGCCTTGGGAAATGACATAATCCGCTCGGGAAGCCACATTGGAAACCGAAGCGCAACGGAGGTAATCCATCAGGACATGAAGGACTACACCGAGGGCAAGCTGAAATATACCGTGAGCCAGATTGAGGTGGATTCCACAAGCGAAATCCTGAAACGAAAAAAGGAGTTCCTTGACGAACTTGAGGCCAGCAGAAAGGCAAGCGGCAACCTCTTCAACGCCCTACTTGTGACCGACATAACCCAGCTCTCGTCAATCATGTTCCTCGCAAGCGACCAGACCTTCGAGCAGGTAGTGAACTTACCCCAACAGTCCGAACACGTGTACTACATGAAAAACATCGTGAGCCGCAAAAAGCAACTGATACCGCTCCTTACGGATTTGCTCTCGCAAGTGGAAAGATGAGGCGAGGGGAAAGTGGAAAGATGAAAGTGGAAAACGGAAAGCTTCTAATAGGGATATTTTTTTCTATGGTCCGTTTCTTTTCTATGATGGAGGAGAGGAGGTAGAGACGGCCTCTTTTACGAAAGGGACTTGAAAAAGGTTTTTCTACAAAGCGATGTAAATGTCGAGTTATATAATTTGGGATTAAAATTGGCGTAAGCGAGGTTCCTGCGGGGAAAAACATCTGCACAAGCGCAGCGCGGTATTCGTAACGAAGTTTCTAACGAGCCGTTTTTCCACGCAGGGTTCTCGCTGAAGACAATTTTTTATACTCAGGTTAAACTCGACATTTAGTTAGTTGTGGAGCAAACCTTTTTCATGTTAATTCAGGTTTGAGGCCGGCTCTTACTCCCATCCGAATGTTGCGGGGGGCTTGTTTGTCAAATCAAAGAAGATTGCGTCCACATAAGGCAATGCGGCAATTTCCTTGACAATGCTCCTCAAATCATCCTGGGGCAGCTGCGCGAATCTTGCGGTCATCACATCCTCCGAGCAGAGCGGTCTGAGCACTATACTGCAGTGATCTGGACTGGATGCGTAAGGCAGGTTGATCGTAAGGTGCTGGAAAATCTTTTCGTACCATCCGTTTTTATGCAGTGCCGTAAGCATGATGTTGTCGGCTTCCCTTGTCTGATCCAGTCGGCCCTTGTCGCAGTATCCTTCCTGAAGCTTCATGTCGCTGATTTTTACAGACGGATTCTGATACAGGCGGATTATGGTTCTGTTGATATAAGTGCTTGCGTTCGTGATTGTGGACGATGCCTGCTCCAGTTTTTCCCATTTTCCCGGAAGATGATAGAATCCCTCGCCTTCGTGGGCAAAAGTAAGGACGGATGGAAATCGGTAGGTTCTGAAATCACCCTGAACGCCGACCGAGCGAACCGGAAGGACTGACCTTACCAAATCCTTGGAGCAGTTCTCGCAGAACATATCCAGCTTTATGGACTCAATTTCCTTCTGTGCCTTTGCGTATTCGTCGCGGTCTTTTTCGGAAATCACTCCATCGGAGCAGAGCACGTTGATGCTGAGTCCGGGGCCGGGGAAGGGATGGCGCATGACCAAATCATCCTCAAGGCCGAGTTTTTTTCCCATGCGGCGAACTTCATCCTTGTACAAGTCTTTCAGGGGCTCGATGATAAGACCCTTTTCAATCAGCTTCTGGATTCCGTCCACGCGGTTGTGGTGTGTTTTTATGACCTTGGAATTTTTTGTTCCGCCGCTCTCGATGATGTCCGGGTAAAGCGTGCCCTGTGCGAGCATCCACTTGTCCTCGTCAAGGTTCTGCTTTGCGACGACGGCATTTCTTACGGAGATGAAATTCTCACCGACGGCCATTCGTTTTTTCTGCGGGTCGGTCAGATGGTACACGGCTTTCAGGAAGGATTCGCTCGCATCTTCCACGATGAAATTTGTAAATCCGTGTGATCGGTATGCCTCGGCCACGTTCGCGCTCTCATTCTTGCGCATGAATCCGTTGTCAATGTGAAGTCCGAGCACCCTATCCTGTCCGAGTGCCTTGTTCAAAAGTGCAAAAGCGACAGTGGAATCAACTCCGCCGCTCAGGAAAAGAAGCACGTTTTTGTCCGCCGCCTGTGTTTTGATTCCTTCTATTATATGGTTCAGAACAGTGTCCTCATCCCAGTTTCTTTCCATGCCGCAGATTGTTTCGGCGAAATTCTTGAAGATTGTGTTTCCCTCAAGCGTGTCCTTTACCTCGCAGTGGCACTGAAGGCTGAACATTTTCTTCTCAAGGTTCTGCAATGCCGCGTAGGGGCAGTCCTTTGTTTTTCCGATGACCTCAAATCCCGGGGCAAGCTCAAGTACTCCGTCCTGATGGCTCATCCATACCTGTGTGGAAGCCGAGACTCCCTTGAGCAGCGGTGATTTTTTTCCTGCCTCAGTCTGCTCCAGCTGTGCGAATCCGAACTCACCGACCTCAGCCTTGCCGACCTTTCCTCCCTGGCAGAAGGACATGATGTGATGACCGTAGCAGAGACCCAGAACCGGCACGCCCAGCTCCAGATTCTTTTTGTTGAACTCAGGCGCGTTCTCCTCGTAGACCGATGAGGGACCTCCGCTCAAAATGATGCCACGGACGTTTTCCATTGACGAAACATCTGCGGAAGGAAGCGCAATCTCGCTGTAGAATCCCATGATGCGAAGACGCTTTGCAATCAGGTGAGCGTACTGGGAACCGAAATCCAGAACTAGAATTTTGTCTCGTGACATGATTTACTCCTTTGTCTATTTGTTGCCGCCGTTTTTATGGTCGCAGCTTGCCTTTATGAATTCCCGGAACAGAGGGCCCGCCTTGTTGGGACGGCTCTTGAACTCAGGATGAAACTGTCCGCCAAGCATCCACGGGTGGTCGGGAACTTCCACAATCTCCACAAGATTCCGCTCTGGGTTCACTCCCGCGATGATGAGTCCGGCATCCTCCAGATCCTTTCGGTACGTGTTGTTGAACTCGTAGCGGTGCCTGTGTCTTTCCCAGATTGTGCCGGTGCCGTAAGCCTTGTGGGTGAGTGTTCCCTCTTTTACCGTACACTCGAATTTTCCGAGGCGCAAGGTTCCTCCCAAAATCTTTCCGTTCTGGTCGGGCATGAGGTCGATTACCGGATGCGTCGTCGCTGAGTCAATTTCGCTTGAGTGTGCGTCACTCCAGCCAAGGACATCGCGTGCGTACTCAATCACGATTATCTGCATACCGAGGCAGATTCCAAAGCAGGGAACCTTGTTGGTGCGTGCGTATTTTGCGGCCCGGATCATTCCTTCAATGCCGCGTGAGCCGAATCCGCCGGGGATGATTATGCCGTCAGCGGACTCAAGTCTTTTTGCCGTGGTCTCATCGTCGGTCAGGGTTTCGGAATCAATCCAGTCCACATTCACTTCGGCCTCGTTAGCAATGCCGCCGTGGGTCAGGCTCTCCACAACCGAAAGATATGCGTCGTGCAGCTCCACGTATTTTCCGACGAGTGCGATTCTTACGCTCTGCTTGGGGTTCTCAAAAGTGTGGACCATCTTCGCCCAATCCTCAAGGCTTGTCGGTTTTGTCTCCAGATGAAGCGCATGGCATACCGCGTCCCCGATTCCTTCTTTCTCAAGATTCAGCGGAACCTCGTAGATGGACTTCGCATTCAGGTTCTGTATGACCGATGCTGAGTCCACGTTGCAGAACTGCGCGAGCTTTTCGCGGGTTGAGTCGTCGAGCGGAACCTCGGTCCTCACCATGAGTACGTGGGGCTGGATTCCCAATGCCTGCAATTCTTTTACCGAATGTTGGGTGGGCTTGGTTTTCAGCTCCTGGTCGCGTCCGATGTGGGGAATGAGCGTGAGATGAATGTAGCAGCAGTTTTCCTCACCGACCTCGTATTTAATCTGCCTGATTGACTCAATGAAAGGAAGGGACTCAATGTCGCCCACGGTTCCACCAATCTCCGTGATGATTATGTCAGCGTCGGTCTCCTGTGATGAGAGGAGCATCCTTCGTTTGATTTCGTTCGTCACATTCGGGATGACCTGCACTGTGCCGCCGTGGAACTTTCCCTCGCGCTCGTCGTTCAGGACCGCAAGATAGACTCGTCCTGATGTGGTGTTGTTGCTTTGTGAAAGGGCTGTGTCGGTAAAACGCTCGTAGTGTCCAAGGTCAAGGTCGGTCTCCGCTCCGTCGTCGGTGACAAAAACTTCTCCGTGCTGAAAAGGATTCATGGTTCCGGGGTCGATGTTCAGGTAGGGGTCGAATTTCTGGTTGACCACTTTCAGACCTCGGCTTTTTAAAATAAGTCCCAGGGAGGCAGCCGCAATTCCCTTGCCAAGACCGCTGACTACGCCTCCGGTAATAAAGATAAACTTTGCCATCCTTTTCTCCATCCGCGGAATTGAGCATTTCACATCCGCTTGGAACCATTATAATGAAAAATCGCTTCTTAGTCCACAACACACGGAAAAAAAAGACCGGCGGAAAATGATTTCGGATTTGCGTCCGTCATTCTCCGTCGGCCTTTGGTTAAAATGTCCTCTCAGGGTGGATTGCGTTTTTTAGAAGCCGTCGCCCTGTTGATTCCTAACGTCTGTCTTCGTTGCGAGCTCTTGGTCTGTGGGCATCTGCAAACCCTCGGTAGAATCCTTCTTCGTATTTTGCCGCAACCGAAGCGTATTCCGGAGGAATTGATGACGGTTTCTCTGTTGGACTGATAGCGCCAGCTCTGGCTCCTGCATCATACGCTTCGTCACGCAATTTCTTCCAGTATCCATCATGGAAGCCTTTCTTGTATTCGTCTGCGTATGCGGAATACTGTGAGGGAACTCTGCTTGGTGTGTCGGAGGTTGCCTGTGAGCCTGCCCGGTATCCAGGATTGTAATAGTTATCCTCTATATAGCGTTTTCTGAATCCCTCCTTGTACATATCGGCGAATTCAGAGTATGCACTTGGAATGGAAGATGGGGTTATGCTGTTGCTTCCCTTTGCGTCGGAGTAACCTGCAGAACGAGCCTTTTTTGCTTTCCTTCCGGTTTCCCAGCCCTCTGCGTATTTTGAGGCATATTCCCAGTATTGTTTTGGAACGACGTGCAGGTCTTCATCGCCTGCTTTTTCGTAGCCAGCGTCAAGTGCCTCTTTTTCTGCCTGCTTCGTCTCGGTGTTTCCGTTTCTATAGCCGTATGAGAATCCCTCCTTGTACTTTGCTGAGTAGGCGGAATATTTTGATGGAACAGATGGCGCCGTTGCCGAATTTGCTGTTTTTCCAGCCTCATACCCCGCTCTGTACGCTCCGTCAGCGGGATGCTTTTCATACCATCCGTCCTTAAAGCCCTTTACATACGTTTCGGCTTCGATAGGAATGCATTTTATGCTTTCAGAACCGCCATAACCACCGCGGTAATTGTCACTGCTCAATGAAGAGGTTTTTCTTCCAGCTTCTGCACCCTCATTGAAGATCTTTTCCAAATGGCCCTTTTGATACCCTTCCGTATATTCGGGATAGCCGTCATATATCGCTTTACGCCCAGAACCTCCGCTTTTTCCTTTCTCATATCCGGCGTTGTAGGCTTGAACCAAAAATCCCGCCTGGTAACCTTCATGATATTTATCCTTATATTCAGAATACTCATTGGGGATGGTTTCCTTGAGGGGTATAACTTCCGTAACTTTTCCCGCCTCGTAACCCGCGTTGTAGGCGGCTTCCACTTTTTTCTTTTTTTCGGCATAACCCTTGTTGTAGCCTTCTATATAGTTTGTTTTGTATGTGGTACTATATTGCTTTGGAACCGTGGGAGTCGCTCCCGTACCTTTCAGTCCTGCGGCGTATCCCGCGTTATAGGCATCCTGCACCTTGCGGTCGTCAAGGCCATATTCATATCCTGCGTTCCATGCGGCCTCATACTCGGCGTATGCGGATGGGACGGATTTTTTGCCGCCACTGAATCCAACGTCATATCCCGCCTGTCTCGCGGCCTCCTTTTCCTGTGTGACCTGCTCTACGGATTTCTTCGTTTTTTTCGTAGTCGATGAGGATGATGAACCCGAGGATTTTGAGGTCGATGATGATGCCGTTGACGTCGTTTTCTTTTTTGCCGACGCGGCGTTTACTGGGCTCAGTGCGAATGAGAGAGCCAGTGCAAACAACAGAATCTTTTTCATAAAGTTTCTCCTTGTAATAAAAGATTTATGCTTAGAAAACAGCAAGCTGCTGTCTCCGTTGCTTACGAAAAAAGTGTGAATGTTTTTGATTGTGCATGATGTGCCGAAGATTATTGGCAGTCTGATGAAACCAGGGAGATGAGTTGTACTATATGTTTGACGAGTGGGGGGGGGGTAACTTCCAAAATTTCATATTAAAAAGTATATAGCAGCTTTTTTGCGGTGTCAAGGAAAATTTCAGGAAAAATGGAACGGAAATGGCAGGCTTTTTCCTGTTGTGGAAACTTTTTTTGTATATTTTAATGAAATATGGTATAATGGTATTACGAAAAACCTATTTTCAAAGATTCTTCGGGATTCCCATAATCAAATGTGAGGTAAGAACTATGGAAGCACTTGCATTAAAAAATGAGGCTGTAAATTTGATAGAAAAGTTGCCTGTCAATAAGATAAGGTATGTAATACAGTTTACTCAGTTTATCTCCCAGCAAAACTTTTTTGAGGAAGAGCAATCAAATCCAGCCCCCTCAAAGCATCTGCCTCTTGGTTTTTTGAAAGGCAAGGCAAAAGTTCACTTCGCAGATAATTGGGAGATCTCTCCAGAGGAGCTTTTGGGCTTATGAAATATCTTATCGATACTCATACACTTTTATGGGCAATAACTGATGACGATGAGTTGTCCGAGGCGGCCAGAGAGTTACTTTCTTTTCCTGATAAGAATGATATACTTGTAAGTACCGTTTCATTTTGGGAAATTGCAATCAAGACAAGCATTGGAAAATTGAATTTAGAAAACTTCGATTTTTTCCGGCTTCAAGAATACTGTGACGGATTGGGGTTTTCGGTTTTGAAACTTGATGCGCAGGATTCTTTGTATTATGCAAAACTTCCATTAAAGGAGAAGCACAAAGATCCTTTTGACCGTATGCTCATAGCTACCGCAATTAACAATGGTTTTACTTTTGTAAGCAGAGATCATAATATGCCGTTGTACCGTGAAGATGGTTTGTCAGTTTTTTGGTAGAAAATTATAGTTTTCAGGAAAAAAGGGGGAGTTCCGTGGTGGGCTTGTAGAAGCGAGCGAAGTATTTGCTGATTTTGGAGAGGGCCTTGTTGTTTGCGGAGGGATTTTTCTCAAGGAGGGTGAAAAAATCTTCCTCGGGGATTCGGAGCAGCTTTACGTCGGTGTAGGCGGTGGCATCCTCGTTGCGGACCTCATCCAGAAGACATGCCTCCTCGCCGAAAAAGGAGCCCGCGTCCAGATATGAGAGATTGTTGGTTCTTGTTATCAGCACCGAGCCGTTTGCTATGAAATACGTGTACTGACCTCGCTCTCCGCGTGAGTAAATCTTTCCGCCCTTGGGCACCGTCATCACTGAGCCGCTGTTTTTGAGCAGGGAGTCCGGACGGATGAAAAGGAGCCGCTTTATGGTCGCAATCCGGCTTGTGTCGTCGCGGTCGGGAAGCAGGTACAGCTCGCCCATGAGCAGGGAGTCGAAATATTGTCTTACGAAGACCATCTCGGCGAAAAATAGAAAAATCGTGAAGAAGAAAAATGCCTCAAGCAGGAGAACGATCGTGTTGCTGAGGACTCCGTAGACTATGTTGTAGTTGTTCAGGTTGATGAAGTGTCCCATCAGCTTTTGCACGGCGACAAACGAGATGACGCATAGCAGGGATGAGACGGCGCAGATTTTGAGCGGGGGCTTGGATCGGCTCGCACCCTTGTAGCAAATCAGCACGATGACAAAGACAAGCAGGTAGGGGAGCGTGTTCAGCATGAAGTCCGTCATTGTGCTCAACAGAACCGGCGGAATGGGAATGATTTTTGAGAAAATCGGATAGCGGGTGATTGCCCTTGCCGTGGTGAACAGAAAGATTACGATGGACGTGCCGACTATGAGAATCGCTTCCCCGGCGAATACAATCAGCTGGCTTATGAGCGGGCGTGACTTAATCTGGGCGTGGAAAATCCGGTTGACGGAGTTGATGATTGAGCTGAAAAAGCGACGTGCCATGAAAATAATTGCGATACCGATTACAATCTCGAAGTTCGTTATGGTCTTGATTTCCGAAATGGTTTTTGCGACCGAATCCAGATTCAGGAAACGCATTATCTGCTCGTTGCCGCCGAAAAGCTGCTGGAGCATGTCAGGAGACGCGTGGAGTACCCGGATCAGGATAATCAGAATCATCATGACGACCGGGATGAAAGAGAAGAGAAATCCGAAAGTGCAGGCCGATGCATAGGCGAAGAGGTCGTTTGAGAAAAAAAAGACTCCGGTGAAATAGATCGTCTGTATGACCGTCCTTCCCGTCATTCGTTTTTTCTGCGTCTTTTGTCCTGCGTTTTTCATTTTAATCCTGAGGGGCTCCGTCCGTTATTTGGACTTGGATTTCGCCTCGTTTTCTTTCTTTTGTTGCGCGGCCTCTTTTTTCATTGCCTCTGCAAAGGCTTTTCCCTGCTGGTTGTAGTTGGTCTCGTCCCTGCGCTCGCCGTTGATTGACGCGGCCAAATGTGTCTGAAGGGTCTCAAAAACATAGTCCATGATCGGCTCCTTGAGTCCCGAGACGGTTTCGGGGGTGAAAAGCGTGATCAGAAGCTCCTTGTCTCCTCGCGTGTGTATGTCATAGACGATGAAGTTGATTATGTACTGCTTGGATCCGAGTTTAAGTGTGGCTCCCCGGATCAGCGTGTTTTTCTCCAGGTTTGTGTTCCTTATGGCGGGTGCAAGGGTCGCGGCGCTCATGTGGCTTATGTCCACGAGCTTGAGCTGGTTGATCAGGTTGCCGTCGTTGAAAATGAGCATGGAGTTTTTGTCGGAGAGACAGTTGGCGCGGACATACTGACGGCGTCCCTTGGCGTTGTTGATTTTCAGGATGTCCTCTATGTTCTCGACGATTTTCTTTGAGTCTGCCGATGCCTCCATCACCCCCGCCTTGGGATTGATTTTGTCAAGGAAGAAAGTCTTTTCGATGGGGGTGAGCCTGTCCGATATGATTCCGATGACGGTTCCCTTTAGCAAATCCTCTTTTTCGAACTCAGAGAAGAAAATGTACCATCCGTAGGTGGAAAGCTGGGAGTCAATGTTCACGAAACAGATGGAATTCGGATTTTTCCTGAGAATGTTTTTCGCGTCACGGTAATTGTCAATGATATAAACCTCGTATTCCAGCATACGAAGCTCTGAAATTACCTGTGTCTTGAATGTGTAGTTCGGATTCAGGAAAAATATTTTTTTTCCGAATAAATCCTGATTTTGTTCCGCCATAAATACTCCCAGTTTGCTTGTCGGGACCCCGGGCAATCCGTTTTCAAGTGGACTCTCGAGGTTCTGCAGTATAGTTCTATTTAATATCGGCAAAAAACGTCTGAATCAAAACCTTATTTGCGTGGCCAGTCCGTAATTGCTCGTGACAGGATCCACAATCGGGAGGAATGAGACGCTTTCAACCTTCTCTTCCAGACCCAGTGCCGCTTTCAGGTCCTTGTTGTAGTTCTTCGCGAAGTTGATCGGGCGTATGGTTCCGAAGATTTTGTTTCCGATCCAAAGCACGCCTCCTCCGATCATGAGACCCGCCGCCCAGCCGAAGAGTTCGTCTATCTGCTCCTCCGCCATGCCTCCGCTGAATGCCGCGACCAATATGCCTACGAATCCCACGCAGAGACCGCCCGCCTCGCTGACCAAAGCAATGGTGTCAAATGTGACTCCGAGACTTCCTCCAAGCACGTCTCCCTGCACGAATGAGCCTGAGCCGAATCCCGGAAGCCAGTTCATGCCGATTGCGGTTCCCTTTGTCTTTGAGAACACGTCATACAGCTCCTGCTTCTGTGCCTCGGTCAGATTGAAGGTCAGCTCCAGAATCTGCTCGGAGTTCTTTCCCGGTTTTTTCAGTGCCGTCTTGAGTTCCTTGCTGATTTCAAAGCTCAGCCCGTCCTTGTTTTTCTCAGCCTTCTTGTCGCTGCTCTTGGTGTCGGACTGCTCCTTGCCTGCATCCTTTGTTTCTGAAACGCCGTTTCCGTCAACTGTGATGTACTCGTAAAGCTCGTCCTCCGCATCCTGTGCGAGGGTCATCGTTACGCTCATGATGGCGAAAACCGCCGCTGAAATAATTCTCTTTAATGCTTTCATATTGAGCCTCCTGCAAAAATCTGTACGAGGAATCTCGAAAAACTGAAGCTTTTGGAGATTTCCTACAATCACTTTTAAAAACACAACATGAAAATAATGGTTACTTGTCCGGATCCGAATGTGAAATTTCCGAACAGGCTTACTTTATGAACTGACGTGAACCACCGGTGGAAAATCCTCCGGCGGTCCTTTTTGGGAAAATATAAGCTGATCCCTTACTTTGCCGGGAAGAGCTTCCTGAAGTCCACGAGAACTTCCTTGCTGTCACGTGCCGAGTTGATGTCGGTCAGCTTGTTCAGCTTGCGGTAGAAATCAATCAGCGGCTCGGTCTGCTTGCGGTACACGTCCAGACGGTTGGTGATTGACTCAAGCTTGTCGTCGTCGCGGGTGTAGAGCTCACCTCCGCACTTGTCGCATTTTCCCTCGACCTTGGGCGGCATGAACTTCACGTTGTAGTTGGTTCCGCATCCACGGCACACACGGCGGTTTGAGAGACGGGCTATAATCAGCTCGTTGTCAACCTCGAAATTGACTACCTGCACGTCGGCCTTGATTTTTTCCAGAGCCTCTGCCTGCGGGATGGTGCGGGGGAATCCGTCCAAAATGAATCCCTTCTTGCAGTCATCCTGCTTGAGCCTGTCCTCGACCAAAGCACAAGTGTCCTCATCGCTTACGAGCCCACCGGCATCAATCACGGCCTTTACCTTGACTCCAAGGGGGGTCTTGTTCTTGATGTTGGCGCGGAAAATGTCACCTGTTGAAATGTGCGGGATTCCGTATTCCTCTGCGACCTGTCCTGCAAGTGTTCCCTTTCCGGCTCCTGGTGGACCTAAAAAAATGAAATTCATCTGTAAATCTCCTTAAATCGTATTTTAGGGGCAGAATCTTCTCTGTGCTCTCAGGCACTTCCATTGATTTTCTGTCCTATATACTTCTATTTTACACTCAATTTCAGGATTCGGCAAGTTTATTTTTTTCAGGAATGTCAATTTTATTTTGGCGGGCGGTCAGGGTCTCTTTCAGCGCGTCGTCATATCCTGCGAGTGCGGAGAAGGGCAGGAAGATTTTTGCCCTCTGAGCAAGCGGCATCCGGTTCGGCAGGGAGTCTTCGTTCCATTCGTAATTTATTATGTCGTCGTAGTTTCTTTCGCTTGTCATGCCTTGTGTCCTCCAATCTGATTGTTCCTGTCCCTCGTCGTGGCACCCTCCTCAAGGTTCGTCCCTTTCAGAATCGCATTTTTCCCATACTTCCTGATGATTTCAAGGCGCGCTTTCTGCAGGCTGTCCTCCTTCTGGTGATTCTGTCCTCCCTCGTCCTCGTCAAGTGTGTCAAAAAGCTCCGGCTGCCTCTGGTCCGACGGAATCGTGTTGTTTGCTGTGATGTTCACCCGGCGCACGAGAAGCCTTTTGTCCGTGATTTTCTCAAAAAGGGAGACTAAGGACTCTACGATTGTTTTTGACGAGTTTGTCTGTGCTCCAAGGGGACAGTTTCCGTGAGCTGGTTTCGGAACCTCACGGCCGTAATAATCGCGCACTACCTCCCCGTCAAAATCCGGCAGACTCAGGCTTTCCACGTCATAGCCGATATATAATGCCACCGAGCTTGCGACAAGATTTTTTTTGAAGAGATCCAGCGCAAGGAGCTCCGCCATCTCACGAACGATTATCCTTGCCTTTTCGAAAGTGTAGGGCTCATGCAGGACCTGTCCCGTCCCAAGGCTCTTTGTCTCGGATTTGTAGGCCTTGATTTCCTTCATCCCGACCGTCTCGACTCCCCATGCGTGGTCAATCAGAATCTCCGCGTCAATTCCGAACTCACCATAGAGCGTCCCTGGGTTTTTCAATGATGTGCGTGCGAGGTCTCCCATGGTGCGGATAAGATGCTTCTCAAGTCTGCGTGCGGTTCCTTTCCCAATCCTCCAGAAATCAGTGAGCGGCCTGTGGTTCCAGAGTTTCCTGCGGTAGGATTCCACATCAAGACATGCAATGCGGACTCCGTCCTTGTCTGCGTCAATGTGTTTCGCCACAATGTCCATCGCAATCTTGCTGAGATAGAGATTCGGTGCGATTCCTGCCGTTGCCGTGATTCCGGTTTCCGTGAGCACGTCCTTGATTACGGTCCTCGCAAGTTCCCTCGCATCCATTTTGTAGAGCGGAAGATAGGCGGTCGCGTCAATGAAAACCTCGTCAATGGAATAGACATGAATGTCCTCGGGCGCGAAGTATCTCAGGTACACGTCGTAAACCCTGCTTGAGTACTGTATGTAGAGCGACATCCTTGGAACCGCCGTGATGTACTCAAGTTTTTTCCCTGTCCTCTTTTCCACCTCCCTTGACTTTGCCTCGACCTCAAAAAGTCTGCTCCGTCCGCTGAGACCATAGGCCTTCAACGCTGGAGTCACTGCAAGACAGATTGTTTTGCTCGTCCGGCTTTTGTCCGCCACAACAAGTTTCGTCGTAAGTGGATCCAGTCCGCGCTCCCGGCACTCAACAGAGGCATAGAATGATTTCAGGTCAATCGCAATGTAGGTTTTGTTTTCCATTTGACGCCCTCTCTTCCTATTATATCTCATATTGCAAAATATTCTACTTAACATCTGTGATTATATGTGTTATTATGTTTAAATTAAGGAGAGCATCTTATGAAGAATAAGTACAGGAAGCATAATATCTACTTGATTGCCTATACATCCATGGTTCTTTTGTGGCTTGTATCTGTTCTGTTCAAGGCTTATCGTGCGGAAGGGGAGCAGATTCTCGTTCATGACGGCGACTATTATGATATCTGCGACGGCTGGTATGATGACGATGGCAATGTCTATAATATAGAAAATATTGTTTTCACCAAGGCTGATGTATTAAAGGAAAAAGTCATTCATTACAGGATACCCGAGGACTGCAAACTTAAGGGGGGAGAGGCAATCTGTTTTTTCTCCAGGGGAATGGATTTCAGTGTTTATGCGACCGCGCCGGAAGACAGTCCGTATTATGGCTCGGAAGAGTTTGGTTCGAGAACCATATATGAGTTTAAGCAGAATTCAGCCAACCTTTCTGGAAAAGATATTGGACTGACCGTTCAGGTTGTTCCGATCAGCATCATGGACAGGTATAATGAGATTTCAATTTCGATTGTGCCCACGGAATACTCCGCGTTTATCTTGGAGATGCGCATAGAGAAATCTTCCGATTACATTTACAGCACGATCCGGTCCAGGATGCCGAGGTTCATCTGGAGTATCTTTATTATCTTCTTCGGAATAGCGACAATAGCGTATACTCTGTTTGCTGTTGAGAAAAAGCGTGAGGATAAGACCGCCTTTTTTGCATGGGGCTTTCATTCCATAATTTTAGGACTGCTGCTTACGACAGAGTCTCAGGTAATACAGATCCTTGTGGGAAAGCCGGAATTTCTGAGCTCGCTAAAATATGCGTTGGCTCTGCTTATTTGTTTTCCTTCCGCTGTTCTCTGCGACTCAATCACTCAATATCCGCACAAACGTTTTTCCCATATCATAGGTGCCGTGGTTGCCGTACTGTTTGTCATAGAATCAGCGGGCTCATTCTTCTTTAATGTCTCCTTATACAGATTGTTCTTAATCTCCGCAATCCTCATGATATTTAATATGATCATTGCGTTCCATTTTACAATCAGGGAAATCAGGAGCAAAGATTTTACCAAAAAAAGACGGTTTTCAATATTCGTCAATATTTCGTCAATACTCAACTATTTGGTTTTCATACTCGATCTGGGAGTCTATGCCATTTCATCGAGACACATGACGGATTGGGGAAGGATTGCCCGTGTGTATTATGTGGTTTTTCTGTTCGTGGTGCTCATCGTTCTTCTGCGCTTGGCCATTCTTCGTAATAAGCAGGCGATGCTTGCGGAAGAATATAAAGTCAAGTCCAGGACGGACGCGCTTACGGGGCTTTTGAACAAGGGAGCGTACATCGAAAAAGAGGCTGAGTTGACGGAGAGACTCAATAAGGTCAGGGAAAATGGAGAGAAAGATTTTTCATTCGCAATAATGGCCATAGACCTGAATTATCTGAAAAAAGTCAACGACAATTTTGGTCATGATGAAGGAGACCGTTTTATTCAGAGTGCTTCGGATATACTCCGTGATGCAGTCGGAGAACATGGCGAAACATATAGGACCGGCGGCGATGAGTTCCTTGCAATCATCTATGGCGATGATCCTGAGGCCGTGTATCAGTCCGTTGTAAAAGATCTTAATGACCGGATAGAGAAATATAACGATTCGGAAAATAAAGAGATTCCATTAAGCCTCGCCTACGGACATGCGCTTTGCATTTCAAGCCAGAACTATTCCATCCACGATTCGGAAAGAATTGCGGACAAGGAAATGTATGAGTGCAAACGCATGATGAAAGCGGAGCGATGATAGAAAACTAAAAGAGGTATATATGGCAGATTTTACAGTCAGATTTTTTTCAAAGGCATTGAAGAGGGACGTCAGTTTCCTGATGGTGATTCCAAATGACATCCGCATGGATTATCCTCGGAATGACTTGAAGCGCATGGACCGTCCAATGAAGACACTTTTTCTTCTTCACGGATACAACGGAGCGGCATTCAACTGGCTGCCGGGAAACCTTGCGGAACAGTACAATTTTGCAGTCGTGATACCAAGCGGCGAAAACAGTTTCTGGCTGGACTGTCTTCCAACAGGATGGCAGTTTGCGACCTTTGTTGGAGTTGAGCTGGTTGAATACGTTAGGAACACATTTCATCTGGCAATGACGGCGGAAGACACCTATCTGATGGGATTTTCCATGGGAGGATTCGGAGCACTCCACACGGCCCTCGCATACCCGGAGACATTCAGCAAGACGGCGGCACTTTCCTCCGCTTTGATTCATAACGGTGTCGCGCAAATGAAGGAGGGTGAGGCTAACGAGATTGCCAACTACGATTATTACCGCATGTGTTTTGGAGATCCCGACAAGCTGGCAGAAAGCGACAACAATCCCGAATACCTGATTAAAAAGCTGATTGCCGCAGGCAAAAAGATTCCGGAGATTTTCATGGCATGTGGAACCGAAGATTTCCTTCTTGAGCCGAACCGTGCCTTCCACAAATTCCTTGAGGACCAGAAGGTGGAGCACGTCTATCTTGAAAGCAAGGGCATCCACGACATGAAGTTCTGGCAGGAATACGCGGAAAAGTTCATCCCGATGATGTTCTGATTTTGATGGGGGAAGATTTGAGGCACTTCTTCAATGCTATTTCTTCCCCTTGACCAGATTGAAGCTTTCTTCTGTAAGTTCACAAAGTCGTTCAAAATCCGTCACCGCAGACAAAAGTACCGTTATCCAGTATTTCTTGTTCATGTGATAGGCCGGAAAAATTGATTTTCCATCCACAACAGATTCCGCACTTTCCGCCTTGAGGTTTACCGCCCACACAGGCTCCTCACTTGCAAAACCAAGATTTTTGAATTTTATCCGCATCACAAGAGCAAACCATTTTCCGTTAGGACATCGGTAGACAGTGCTGTCCGCGTCATCTTCCCAGGGATTGTCCCCCGTCGCTCCAAAATGCTCGTGCAGAAAATCCACGTATTTTCCTTTGATGTCACCGCTGACAAAACATTTTTCAATAATATCATCAATCACCTTCTGGACCTCATCACGAATCTGTCCCACGAAAGAACCTTGTGCCGATGCCACATCAAACAGGACATATTTTTCATCCGTCTCGCTCTCAAACACCTGTGCCGAAAGATTTTTTTCCGACAGAATAATCCGCACATAAAAATCCCCGCCAGAGATTTCTTTTTTCAGCACAAGATTTCCGCCTGATTGCGAGAATCCATAGGCGAGGAGTTTTTCGGTCTGCGGTATTGCCGTGGTCAGAATGTGCGGGTAGGTCATGTGGTGGCTCCTTTTTAATCTTAGATTTTAAGAAAACTCGATTCCTTGATATTTCTCTCGGTCTCATTCATAAGACTTACAAAATCTCGGTACTCTGGTTTTGAAGGAATCGGAACACCGTAAGTTGCGACTGTTCCGCCATAGCCGTAAAGAGTTTTTTTCGTGCTTACAATTATTTCGGTTGAATTTTGTTTGTCGCTTTTATCATAAGGATAAATCAGTCCTCCGCTTTTGGCCGGCATGATG
>JAEEGL013522802.1_pt1 | contig 91926 bp, 75 predicted proteins | sample 9134231 | NCBI WGS metagenome assembly JAEEGL01 (sample SAMN16246548, study PRJNA631951) | gut metagenome | biome: gut microbiome; feature: rumen; material: fiber-attached | host: Bos | place: Iran: Karaj | collected 2018-10 | reverse complement strand
ATAGAAGAATACATTGTATTTTTTAATGAACAAAGACCAGCATATTCTTTGAATTATTTAACACCTAAAGAATTCCGAGAAAAATATAGTGCCTGAATAAAAAAACAAAAATCAGTGTCCAAAATATATTGACTAGTACAAGTCCCAGTGGATCAAGGGTTTACGACAAGATTCATACCAACAAAGTCAAAGAAAAACCGACAGGATTACCGACAACTTCTAGAACAAAATCGACAAACGCCGACACGATATAACAAGAACCCACAAGGAATCTCTGAAATCACTTACAGAAACCGACAAAGAACTGACAAACTATAAGGGACCGGGACGTGTATATCTGGGCGGCAAAAAAGAGATCAAAACACCGATATTCAAGGCTCGGCATCTTTGATACAAGGTGCGCCTTGCGCACCTTAAACACTACACAGCACCTGCGAGCAGGCGGTCAAGAGCGCACGAAGTGCGGGGCAGAGCCCGTACTCTTGACGGCTAATGCGAAGCAGGTGCTATTTCTTAATGGTTCAATGAGATATTAAGTATCTCCGTAATACTCGTCATCATCGTATCCGCCGACGTAGCTGATGTTGAAGATCACCATGGGGCGGCGGCCGGACTTGGAGTAGACGAAGTTCTTGATCTGTTCTCGGAAATTCCTCTTCTGGAGGAAGGCTTCTATGCTGCCTGCTTTGTTGCTGGCCTGCTTAAGAAGGTCGTCGACTTTGTCGGAGATCTGTTCGTGAAGGATGTCTTCGTTGTTGTCGCTGTCAAAGCAACCGATGGAATTGACGGCAGGTGAGCAGGCAAGGTCGCCTGTATCTTCGTCAACGGTGATTGCGATTGCAAGACAACCGTCTTCGCTTAAGTGGATCCTGTCGGTAAGAACCTTGTCATCGGCATCGACCGTGCCGGTGCCGTCGATGAGGACGGGAGCGGCAGGGACGTGATCTGCGATCTTTGCGCCGTCTTCAGTGAGTTCCAATACGGCTCCGTTTTCGAGAATGTAGATGTTATCTTCGTTCATGCCTAGGTTAACTGCCATTTCTTTATGGAGGCAGAGCATACGGTATTCGCCGTGAACGGGGATGAAGAATTTCGGCTTGATGAGGGTGTGGAGCATCATGAGCTCGTCTCTGTAGGCGTGGCCTGATACGTGGACGTCTGCAAGGGACTGGTAGATGACATGGGCGCCCTTTTTGTAGAGTTCATTAATGAGGCGGTAGATCGGCTTTTCGTTGCCCGGGATAGGGTCGGCGGAAATGATGACCGTGTCGCCTTTTGTAATATCGACGGCGTTGTGCGAGGAATAGGCCATACGCGTTAGCGCACTCATCGGTTCGGCCTGTGAGCCTGTCGTGAGGACGACGATCCGGTTGTCAGGATAGTTGTCTATCGCATCGATATCGATAAGAGTGTCGGGCTTAATGTCGATGTAGCCCAGTGTGTTTGCGATGTTGAAGACCTGTACCATGGAACGTCCGGAGAGACAGACGTGGCGGCCGTATTTCTCGGCTGCGGTGATGATCTGCTGCATGCGGTGAACGTGGGATGAGAAGGTGGCAACGATTATGCGGCCTTCTGCTTTCCTGAAATAATGCGAGAAAGCTTCGCCGACGTGTTTCTCGGAAGGCGAGAACCCTTCGATCTCCACATTTGTGCTCTCGCACATGAACATCAGGACGCCCTCTTTACCGAGCTCACCAAGACGCTGGAGATTTATAGTCTTACCGTTGATCGGAGTATAGTCGATCTTAAAGTCGCCGGAATGGACGATCCTTCCGACGGGCGTGTTGATGCAGAGCGCATATGAGTCTGCGATCGAATGGTTGACCCTGATGAATTCGGCTGAGAAAGAATTGCCTAATTGAATGATGTCGCCGTTCTTGCAGGTCGTAAGCTTGATGTCCTTGAAAGGAACGTTCTTGTCCTGAAGCTTAAGCTTTATCAGTTCAATAGCCATAGTGCCGCCGAAGACGGGACACTTGAATTCCCTTAAGAAGTAGGGAAGTGAGCCGATGTGATCCTCGTGACCGTGAGTGATGAGGATGCCTTTGATCTTCTCCTGATTGCGTCTTAAATATGTGAAATCGGGAATGACGCAATCGACTCCCGGCATGTTTTCTTCGGGAAAGCTCATGCCGCAGTCTACGATTATTATGTCATTATTGTATTCAAAGGCGGTCATGTTCTTGCCGATCTCGCCGATGCCGCCCAATGGAATGATCTTTACCGGATTCGTATTCTTATACTTGGGGTTATTGTACCCGTGTCTTTTTGAATTGCTGCTCATATTTTTTCCTTATGTAAAATACAAATACTTCCCATCGGAAATGAGAAGTATCTGCTTATGTTGATCGTTGTTTTTACACTACGTAAACTGTGCGGTTGCAGGTGCTGTAGTTGCCCGTCTCACCATCATCGGCATAGATGTCTATGTGGTAGCCCTTAGCGCCGGGACCGGTGTCTTCTACGGTGTAATATCCGTCTCCACCCAAAGGATCGTTCTCGATGTAGATCACGGTTCCTGCGGGGAAAACAGACCAGTCAGCGCCGCACGTCCTGCCCTGTGTGCATGTCGTACCTGTTGCAGTGGTGGTGCTGTATGATCCGTCGCTCATCTTTACAGGTCCGTAGAAAGTAATCTTACAGACATGTCCTTCGCCTGAAGGTGTGGTTGCCACAGCCTCCACGGTCGTAGTCGTTGCAGCCTCAGTCTGTTTCTGCGTGGGCTTGGGCGTGGGAGAAGGCTTAGGCTTCGTTTCTGTAGTATAGTCTTTACTTACGTAGTTTCCGTTATAAGTCTTATACCATCCGTTAGAGGTAACAGCGACGACGTCTATCTGGTCACCGGCATAGACAGTCTTAACGATATCGTATTCTGTGCCCGGACCGGATCTTACATTGACTGTAGTGGTTGCATAGACTGCAATATATAATTCCTTCTCGGTGATCTTTTCTGCCGTTTCCGCAGTTGTTGTCGTGCCTTCCGTTGCTTCGGCTGTTTCTTCTGTGGTTTCTATGGCGGTTGCCTCAGTTGTTTCCGTTGTCTCGGAAGCCGAGGATGATGCTGAAGTCTGGGACGTTGCCACTGAAGAAGAGGCAGCAGCAGATGATTCAGAAGTCTCTGAAATGACTGCCGATTCGGTGACGTCCGGCTCTGATGTTTCGGTCTGGTCAGGAAGAATGGAAGACTCTACCGTGGTCTCGATTGGCTGAGCCTGTACGGTCTTGGTGTTAAGAGCTGTATCTACGGCAAATGTAGCTGTTGCGCAGACGAAAATGACTACGCTGCAGTTAACGGCTGAGATGATCTTAGCGCGTGTAATGTTATAGAATTCTTTAACTCCTACAAGCTTCAAAAGCAGATTCTCCTTGTTGTATTTGCGCCATATTTAAGCGCATAAATTCAATATTATTATATCATACTTATATTTTTGGGCATTCTAAGTGAAAAAGTGGGTATTTTTGCAAGAGTTTTCAGGCGTGTTTTCGCACAATGCCCAATAAATAAAGGCTCTTACCGCAAAAGTGATTTTGAGTAAAGCGTTTTTTGAAATTTGTCAATTGATTGTCACAACTCTGCAAAGCATGACATATTCTAAGCGTCTATAATCTAAATCACCGCAAGGGAGATTATGTGAGGGGGTAAGAGCTGATGTCTTTGGGACGCGTACGCAAACCGGCCAGGCGAGAGACTTATGGCACGACAGAACGAGATGTCGAGAAAAAGCGTACACGTCTATACTTTATCTGTGCTCTGATCATCCTTGCATGTATCATTCTTGATGTTCTATTCTTCATTGGAATCTTCTCCGTTTAATTGCAAAAACAAGACCTCTCGTATATACTTTACCCCGTAAAAATATTAATAAATAAGGGAGCAAGATATGAGAGTTTCCGAGCTTTTTCTGGCTACACAAAGAGAGATACCTGCTGATGCAGAGATACCTTCACACAGATTGATGTTAAGAGCGGGTCTTATCCGCAAGATGGCCTCCGGCGTTTATTCGTTCATGCCCATGGGTTACCGTACCTACAGGAAGGTTGAGGCAGTTATCAGGGAAGAGATGGATAAGGCAGGAGCTCAGGAGCTCATAATGCCTGCACTTCTTCCTGCTGAGGCTTACCAGGGTTCAGGCAGATGGGAGAAATTCGGTCCTGAGATGTTCAGACTGACAGACCGCGGCGGAAGAAGCTTCTGTTTAGGTCCTACGCACGAAGAACCTTTCACTGAAGCCGTAAGAGATTCCATCAGATCTTATAAGCAGCTTCCTGTAACGCTTTATCAGATACAGCATAAGTACAGAGACGAGAAGCGCCCGAGATTCGGAGTTATCAGGGCAAGAGAGTTCGTCATGAAGGATGCATATTCCTTCGACGTTGACGAGGCTGGCCTTGATGTCTCATACAAGAAGATGTATGACGCTTACCGTGCCATTTTCGACAGACTGGGACTGGATTACACGATCGTTGATGCCGATTCCGGTGCAATGGGCGGATCAGGTTCACAGGAGTTTATGGTAAAGAGTGAAGTAGGCGAAGATGCCATCTGTTTCTGCGACGAGTGCGGTTATGCGGCCAATGAGGAGAAGGCAGGCTGGACAAGAGGCGCTGCCGATACTGCTGAAGAGCTTGCTATCGAAAAGATACATACGCCTGACGTAAAGACGATCGAAGAACTCTGCGGTTATCTTAATTGCGGACCTGATGCTTTCGTTAAGACTATCCTTTACAACATTGACGGAAATTTCGTAGCTGCAATGTGCAGGGGCGACAGGGACATCAACGAGACAAAGCTAGGTAACCTCTATGACGCTACAGAGATGGAGCTCGCTGCTTTTGCAGACGTGGAGATGATCACGGGCGCAAAGGTCGGTTTCGCAGGTCCTGTAGGTCTTAAGCAGAAGATCGACATCGTTGTCGATCCCGAAGTTACCGGAATGAAGAACTTTGTAGTCGGTGCATGTGAGAGCGATTACCATTTCAAGAACGTAAACATCGGAAGAGACTTCGAAGCAGATAAGGTAGCTGATATCACAAACGCAAAAGCAGGTGATATCTGCCCTAAGTGCGGAAAAGGAAAGCTCGGAATGGCAAGAGGCGTTGAGGTAGGACATATCTTCAAACTCGGCACAAAGTATTCTGATGCATTAGGCTGTGTATACCTTGATAACAACGGCAAGGAACACAGCATGGTAATGGGCTGCTACGGTATCGGCGTATCGAGAGTCCTTGCTGCTATCATCGAGCAGTATCACGATGATGACGGAATCATCTGGCCTTCAATAGTTGCACCTTACAAGATCATCGTCGTTCCCACAAAGGCAAATGACGAAGAGATCATGGGCGTTGCAGAGAAGATCTACGGTGATCTTACCGCAGCAGGCTGCGAAGTGCTGATAGATGACAGAAACGAGCGTCCCGGCGTTAAGTTCAAGGATGCGGATCTGCTCGGTATTCCGCTCCGTATCACGGTCGGAAGAAGAGCCGGTGAAGGTATCGTGGAAGTCAAGAGAAGAAATTCTGACGAGACTTCAGAGATCTCAGTTGACGAAGCGGTCAGGATTGCTAAGGAGATCTGATAATGTCTTTGAGGCTGATAGCATCTCTGATGCTTAGTGCTTCTATATTCTTCGGTTCAGTTCCGTTTTCGGGTTTTCCCGGAAAGGATAATCCCGACGGAATTGTGGCCTTTGATGGCTCATTCGTTCCTGCATCTTACGATTCATATGAAGTGACGCTTGCAGACGGGGGGACTGTGAAAATGAGTCTTACCGGAAGCAAAATGATCCTTGACCCGAGTGATGACAGGTCATTTGACATTACTCTTTCAAAGTGTTCGAATCAGAAGACCGTCAAGAGTTTTTTCCGGGGCGGTGATGTTTTCGATATCGAACTGGCAAGCTATATGAATGATGGAGAGATCTATTACCTCTCGCTGTCTTATGATGCTTTCGGTACGAGTATTACCAACGGCAACAACATAGTTTTCAAGAACGGTAATAACGTTTACTTCTGGAAGTCTGCAAATTACGAATATAACCTCGAGACTTGTTCGGAGATGTGGACTGACGAGCAGTCTCTGAAAGAATGCTTAGAGCCCCAGAACGACGTCGAATGTGATGATCCGGAGGTCGTCCGGTATTCAATGATGATCTGCGACGGTGCTGCTGACGATTGGGAGAAAGTCTATCGTATTTATGATTACATTGCGCACGGAATGGCTTATGACAACGTTGAGTCGAATGACAATTCCTGTACATATCAGGACAGCGCATTGGATGTTTTAAGAGACGGTAAAGGATTATGTGAGGGCTTTGCCAATGTTTTTGTTGCTCTCTGCAGAGCACAGGGAATCCCGGCAGCAGTTGAATTCGGATTGGGTTATGGAAGCTATGGGGATATGATATCAAGAACTCCGCAGGAAGGCGAATTGGCAGATCATGCCTGGGCTGCGGTTTTCCTGGGAGGCAAGTGGCTTTTTGTCGATCCCACTTATGATATTTCCAAGTACTATTACAGCTCCGGTTATACATCCTCGAGCGATGATGAAACGAATTATTATCTACTTCCTTTGGAGTCTTTCTCGAATGATCACGTGATAATGGATGCAGATACAAGACACGGTATCGAGTCATCAGGAAGCTGCGGGCCGGATGCGAGATATAAGATCACGCGTGACGGTACATGCTATATCTGGGGTTCAGGAAAGCTTAAAATGCCTGTCGGTGTTAACTGTTTCAATAAGATCGTTTTCGATGAGAACTGCACCATTACCTATATCGAAAAGAACTGCTTTAACGACTGCGACCTGATCACTACGGTAATACTTCCAAGAAGTGTTAAAAACATAGAAGAGTATGCATTTAAATCGTGCGAAGACCTGGAATATGTATATATTCCGGAAAGCTGTAAAAAGATCGGCAATCAGGCATTCGATTATTGCGATGAATTAAGTTACATAAGGATACCTGATTCGGTCAAGGAGATCGGATCCTGGGCATTTGACGATTGCCCGAGGCTTTACATCAGCGTACCGTCGCATCTGGCAGATTTCGTTGATGATTATTCGACGATGCCTATGTATATCGAGGTAAGATAAAAAATTATATATGGTCCTGAAAGACCGGATTGACGGAGAGGGTTATGTCTTATATTGAATTTCGCGACGTAAAAAAGATCTATAAAACCGGGTCCGTCAATGTCACCGCGCTTGACGGATGTGATTTCTTTATCGAAAAGGGTGAGCTCTGTGTTATAGTCGGGCAGTCCGGAGCGGGTAAAACAACACTTCTTAATATCCTCGGAGGAATGGACAGACTTACGTCCGGCAGAGTCTATCTCGACGGCAAAGAGATATCGGTATTGGGAGCAAATGAACTGGCCCTGTTCAGAAGACAGAATGTCGGGTTTGTTTTCCAGTTCTATAATCTTATTCCGAACCTCACGGCTTATGAGAACGTCGAGATGGCCGCGCAGCTTGTAAAAGATCCGATAGATTGTGATCTCCTGATGAATGAAGTAGGTCTTGCAGACCGTAAGAATAATTTTCCTGCACAGCTCTCCGGAGGTGAGCAGCAGAGAGTCGCAATAGCAAGGGCGATCGCAAAGAACCCCAAGCTCCTTCTCTGCGACGAGCCGACCGGTGCTTTGGACTATCAGACAGGAAAAGCAATCTTGAAGTTACTGCAGTCATTGAGCACGGAGAAGGGCATGACAGTGGTAATAATCACACACAACTCGGCTCTTACCGCCATGGCGGACAGAGTCATCAAGGTAAAGAACGGCAGGATCACGAGTAATGTGGTAAACGAGAATCCCGTAAACGTAGATACGATCGAATGGTAATGAGCTCTTACGTTAAGACTGTCTTAAGATCAATAAAACTTACACTGCCCAGGTTTATCGCGATATTTGCGATAATCGCTTTGGGTGTAGGTTTTTTCGCCGGTCTTAAGGTCACTACGCCTTCGTTCGTCTATACTGCCGACAAATACACGAAAGACCTCTCTTTGTTCGATTTCAAGCTGATCTCGACAATCGGTTTTACAGATGAAGATATCGAGGAACTGGCCAAGAGGACTAATGCGGTAGTCGAAGGCGCATATTCTGCTGACTGTTCTGCGAGAATGGGTGATAACGTAAGCACTGATACGGTGCGCTTCCTGTCTATAACCGAAAACGTAAACAGGCTCAGCCTTGAGACCGGAAGGCTTCCTCAGAAAGATGATGAAATAGTCATTGATGCATACAGGTTTCCTGAGATCGAGTTAGGAACAAAACTCGTATTATCTGATGAGACCTCCGCAAAATCTCTGGAGATGTTTAAGTACAGGGAATACACGATCGTCGGAACTGCAAGATCTCCCATTTATCTGAATTTCCAGAGAGGTACTTCAGACGAAGGTTCGGGAAGTGTTACTTACTATGTCTGCGCGCTTCCGGGCGCATTTGATTCAGAGTATTATACCGAGGCATATCTTTATGCAAACACAGGTTTTTATATCTATTCTGACGAGTATAAGGATTGGGCCGGAACTGCAGAAAGGCAGTATAAGGTTGCATTGAGGAGTGTTATCAATGACAGGTTCGAGTCGATATTAAGAGATGAATACGACAAGCTCTATGACGGTGTTGACGAATTCAATGAAGGCATAGATGATGCAAGAAAAGAACTTGAAGATGCCCGCAAAAAACTTGATGATGCAAAGAAAGAACTGGAGGATGCCCAAGAAGAGCTTGATAAAAAGAAAAAAGAACTTGATGACGGCAAGGCTACCCTTGATGAATCCCGTGATCAGCTTTATCAATATGAGCAGGAACTGTATTCGACCAAGGTCCAGCTTGATGAAGCAGGGGAAAGGGCAGAAAGCGCCAAAGCTGAATTGGACAGCCTCAAGAAAAATATAGATGCTCTTCATAAAGAGATCACCGATGCACGTTCTGAGCTCAGAAACGACAGGACAGAGGTATCTGCCAGAAAAGCAGTGCTCGAATATTCCGTTACGGTTTACCAAAACGCGATAAAAAGTCTGGAAGCCGGCATAGAGGACAGTAAGGCGAGGCTCGAACAGGCAGATAACGACTGGGACAGATTTTGGATCGAGGGCCAGCTCAATGCCCAGGAGGAATCCAAGGCCAACTATGAGTTTTTGTTGAAACAGGCTGAGAAGGAGATGGAAGAGCTTGATGAAAAAGCTTCCGGATTTGAGGCCAGAGAGAAAGCAATAAAAAACAAGCAAAAGAGCTATGACAGCAAAGTCGCAGATTATAACGATAAATATCAGGCATATATGTCGGATAAGCTTCAGTATGATACGGGGATCAGTACTTATGAGAGTTCCAAGGCCCAGTATGACAGCGCATACTCACAGTATCTGAGCGGACTTGCCCAGTACGAAGACGGCCTGGAGCAGATCGAAGATACTCAGGCGCAGATAGATGACGGCTGGAAAGAATACCGTGACGGTATTTATGAATACTGGAAAGGTTATACGGAATTCTCTTCTACGGCTGATAATGTGTTCAGGTCCAACCTCCAGTACGGATATGAAGTCCTGGAAAGCATTGACGATCCCGATACATATATACTCGGAAGAGACAAGAATACGGGCTATGTCTGCTTTGATAATGACTCACAGATAGTTGACGGCGTGTCGGCAGTCTTCCCGGTATTTTTCTTCGCCATTGCCGCTTTGGTATGCTCTACTACCATGAGCAGGATGGTAAGCGACGAAAGAGGCATCATCGGAACGATGAGGGCGCTCGGTTATTCTGATTTCGCGATAGTGATGAAATACGCCATTTACGCGGGTTCCGCAGCAATATTGGGTAGCGTTCTGGGATATCTCGGAGGGACGAAGCTCTTTCCGTATGTCATATGGGAAGTTTATAAGATGATGTATGGATTCACGTCGCTCTCTTTCAGAAACAGCGTTCCGTTGTTCTTCCTTGTCCTTGCAGTCTCGCTCCTCTGCACGGTCGGTGTTACTGTAGTAACATCATTGTCTGCACTTAAGGGAATGCCTGCAGAGCTCATAAGGCCCAAGGCGCCGCTTCCGGGCAAGCGCATTCTTCTGGAATACGTCGGTTTTATATGGAAGAGGCTTAAGTTCCTTCATAAGGTGTCTTTGCGAAATGTATTCCGCTTCAAAAAGAGGATGTGGATGATGATCGTCGGCATAGCCGGATGCACGTCGCTGCTTCTTACCGCTTTCGGTCTTTACGACTCGATCTGCAACCTCGTAAACGTTCAGTATGACAACATCATGAAATACGATGTTGACATCATGTTCGATGATAAATACAGGCAGTATGAACTTGAAGAGGCTGCCATAAATGCAGGTAAAGATGCGGGCGTTAATTATGAATATGCGATCGTTAAGAGCGATTCTGCCAAGAATAACAGTTCAGGCTATGTAAGGGACGTCGGCCTATTCATTTCTGACGATCCCAATATCGACACGATCTTCGGCCTCATGGATGTAAAGACAGGAGAGAAGCTGTCATGGCCGGCTGACGGCGAAGTAGCTATCTCGCAGAAGCTTGCCGAGAAGAATAAGATCAAGGCAGGGGACACTGTAACATTGTTATACGGCGACGATGAGCATGAAGTAACCGTCAAAGTAGGTGAGGTCTTCATGAATTACACCTTCCATTATGTTCTTATGACGCCTGCGACCTACAGGGAGTTTTTCGGAAAACCCTATGCTCCGGAAACCCTTCTTATCTCGACAGAAAACAAGACCCAGGAGGAAGGATATAAGTTCGCGTCATACCTGTCCGATAACTATGACCTCAAGACATGGTCGGTTACTTCAGATTCCAGGGAAAGCTTTTCCAATACCATGGAACGTTTGAATTATGTAATAGTCCTTGTCATCAGTTGCGCTGCCGCCCTTGCGTTCATTGTTCTCTTTAACCTCAATAACATAAACATAACTGAACGTATCAGAGAGATTGCGACTCTAAAGGTCATGGGATTTAACCGCGTTGAGACCGGAGCATATGTAACGCGCGAAAACATAATGCTCGTTATTATGGGATATTTCGCAGGAATCCCATTAGGATTCCTGCTCCACAGATTTGTAATGAGCCAGATAGCAATGGATATAGTCACCTATGACGTAAGGATCTCGCCTTTAAGCTATCTGTATTCGCTGGCTTTCGTAATCCTGTTCTCCACGATAGTTAACCTGATAATGCGTGCCAGGATCGAGAAGATCGACATGGCGGAGTCATTAAAGAGCGCGGAGTGATTATTCTTCGCCTTCACCCATCCAGCTCTGGTGGTAATTCTTGCGGCGGTACTCTTCAGGAGTCATGCCGGTGGACTTCTTAAATACCTGGATGAAGTGTGACTGGGATGAGAATCCGAGGTAATTAGCGATCGTGAGGGAGGACTCGTCCAGATGCCTTAACATGTTGCATGCTACGTTGATCTTCTGGTCCCTGATGTAGCGGCTCAGTGTGATGCCCATCTCCTGCTTGAAGAGCTTCGAAAGATAGCTTGAATTAAGGGATAATGAGTCAGCAATCGATTCCACGGTGAGATTTTCCTGGATGTGTGATCTGATGTAATCTATCGCTACCACGATGTGGCGTGATACGACGCGGTTCTTGGACAGATCGCTCATCTTTCGGCAATACATGCGGAGCATGTCATTCTGAACGTTGTATATCTCATCTACAGTGCTTGCGGCATCGATCAGCTCGATGTAGATATCACTGAGATTATAAGCGACTGAGATCTCGAGACCTGCTTCTATGCAGAATCTGCTTACGAGGGCAGTGAGGATTACCGTGTGATATTTGACATTACGTACTTTGTCGGGGCTTAAGACGCCGAGTGTCTGGGTCGCGCCTATCGTTTTGAGGGCTTCTTCGAGCCTGTGCATGTTTCCGCTCGCAACGAGTTCATAGAAACTTATCTCATGATTATATGCGACCTGACGGTTGCCGGATTCGCCTTCGTCCATCAGTCTTTTTGCGAGTTCCTTCTCGATATTCATATGTTATCCCCTTCCGAAAACGTGCATTGATGCAAAAAATGTTATATCTATAACAAAAATTTTATATTTCTTTTCTCGAAGTGTAAAGCATACGTTCAAAATAGGTTTATGAAAAATATTACAAACTCGTAGAATAGGGGCTTTGAGCTCAAATTCTTATTGAGTTATTTCTCGAAAAGTAATAAAATTTTTACGATAGAAAGATGATGGAGGGATGTGCATTTATGACTGATGAACTTAAAGACATTATCTATGCCGATTTGTTCAGATACACCGGTAATGCACGCCGCTACAAGAACATCTACGCCTGCTATCTTGAAGAGAGAAGGTCAAGCCCCGAGTTCAGCTACATAAGCGTAATGAGACGTACGAGGTATTATGCTGACCAGATCAAGAAGCATGACGGCATCAAAAAGAAGCTTTATCAGCTCAAGTTTGGCGTAAGCAACTTCAGACTCGACAGACTGAGCCGAAAATATCATTTCCAGATACCTTACGATACCGAGATAGGCAAGGGCTTTTATCTTGCACATTTCGGCCGTGTCATCATTCACCCGAAGAGCGTTATCGGTCACAACGTCAATGTATCGACAGGTGTTGTAATCGGCACCCAGTTCAGAGGTAAGAGAAAGGGTTCTCCGCATATCGGCAACTATGTTTGGATCGGTGCAAATGCAGTAATCGTAGGTAATATCAGGATCGGCAACAACGTCCTTATTGCGCCCGGCGCATATGTCAATTTTGACGTTCCGGACGGTTCCATCGTAATCGGCAACCCGGGACTCATCAGAAGGTCGCCCGGTGCCACATTGAATTACATCAATAACACCATTCTCTTCGACGAATACAATGTTCGTTCGGACGGAGTCAAACAGTGGTAGAGCCTTCGGTTTACAGACAAAACAGAGAGCGCTTTGCCGCCGCGTTGCCGGACCGCACCGCGGCGCTGCTTTTCTCTGGAGAAGAAAAGCACATGACGCGTGATTCCGATTACAGGTTCTTTGCTGACCGGAATTTCTTTTATCTTACGGGACTGGAGCGTCCCGGTTTCGTACTCGTCATTGAAAAGAATGAAGGCGAGGTCATCTCGCGCATATATGCTCCTTCAAGGGATTCCATGAAAGAACGCTGGCACGGCAAGCGGATGGATCATGAGGATGTGGCTATTGCCTCGGGCCTTTCTCCTGAAGATGTTTTCGATCTTGAGAAATATGAAGAAAAAGAGTTCGAACTCATCAAGAACACTGATATCAGGATCTTTCTGGATCAGTCCTCTGTTATGGCGAGACCTTTTGAGCTTAAGAAGCAGATCGAGAAAGACGGAAGAAAGGTAAGTGACCTTTCAGAGATAACGACTTCGCTTAGGCTTGTTAAGCAGCCCTATGAGATCGAAGCGATCAGGGAAGCTGCCAGGATCACAGAAGAAGCAATCGAAGAGATGAAGACTCTGATCCGTCCCGGTGTTTCCGAGTATGAACTCTATCTCAAGCTCGAGTACGAGATAGCGAAAAGAAGTTCCATGGCATTTGCCTTCGAGACCATCGTCTCCTGCGGAAAGAATGCTTTCTACCTTCACCATTCCGAGCCCGAGAAGGATGACGACGGATTGGCAAAAGAAGGATCTATAATCCAGATCGATGTCGGTGCCAGATCTGACGGTTATTGTGCCGATATTTCGAGAGTGTTCTTCGTGGGAGCACCTGCTGATGAAGATGATAAGAGAATGAAACTTCTTGGGCTTATTCAGGCTCTCAGGAAGGCTGCTTTTGAGTTCATCGCGCCCGGTAAAACGTTTGCCGGACTTAATTCACAAATGTATGACATCGCCGGCAAATGGCTTGCAGGACAAGGACTAATACCTGATAATTTTACGGAAGAGGAGGTGCGCCGTTACTACTGGCACAACACTTCTCACTATCTCGGACTTGATGTTCATGACGTCGGACCGAGAGACAAGGAATTTGAAGCGGGTAATTGTCTTGCAGTAGAACCCGGTGTGTATATCCCCGAGTGGGACACCGGCTTCAGGATCGAGGACGACTGCCTGGTAACTGAAGAAGGCTGTCAACTCCTGAGCTCCGGGAAGGACAGCCCGGAGGGAATAATTGTCGGATAACAGTTCAGGTGTAACCGCCATTCTCGTTGCGGTATTGATAATCCTATTATTGGTCCTTGTCGCAGGAGGACTTTTAATGCTGTTCCTGAATTATACCGACAAGATATTCAAGAAGGTCTTCAGAAGACCCAAGCCCCTTCCTCAGGTCGACAGATCACCAAAAAAGATCGACAGAAGCACTATAATCGGACGCGGAAAAAACTGGTTCTATTCATTCCACAACGAGTGGCTGGGAGTAAGGACGACATCCTTTGACGGATGCAAACTGTCCGGTTATTACAGGCCATCCTCAGACTCAACTTGCAGGAACATGGTCATACTGGTCCACGCCTACGATGAATCGCCAGCTGAAATGGCCGCATATGCAAGGCTCATGATGCGAAAAGTCCAGTGCCACTGCCTTATAACGCACATGAGAGGGCATGGCATGAGCGGCGGAAAGAACTTTACCTGGGGACTCATGGAAAGCGTCGATCTTGATCCGTGGTTCACTTTCACGAAAAGACGTCTCGGCAATAACTGCAGGATCTATCTCGTCGCAAGAGGCGTTGGCGCTACCGCATGTCTTCTTGCCGCACAGCAAAAAGAATTTGACCGTTGTGTCTGCGGTATCATCGCTGACTCTCCGATGTCTTCGCTTACATCATTCCTGAAGACTACTTTGCCCCAGAGCACCCAGATGTCTCCCGATTGGATTATCGGCCGCATCAGAAGCCTTGCACAGCGCAATTTCGGTTTTGACATCAACCGCTGTGATGCAGCGACCCACGCAAGTTCGATCAAGGTCCCTGTCCTGATCTTCCAAGGCGGAGAAGATGAGATAACACCGCCCACTGATACAAGGGAGATCTACGATAACCTCCGTTGCAGAAAAAGGATGGTCATCGTTAATAACGCCAAGCATCTTGAATGCTACGAAAAGTCCCAGGCAATGTACGAGCGCGAAGTGCAGAAGTTCATCGAATCCTGCATCGTAAGGCTGGTTAAGATCGGCCGTCTCTGATTCACGGTATTTGGATCATTTCCTCAAAAGAGTCTGAAAATGTAGCACCTGCAGTGTCACCAGTCAAGACACCGGCTGTGCCTTGCCTTCGGCAGCCTTGACTGCTGCCACTTTGCAGGTGCTTTGTAGTGTTTAAGGTGCGAAAGTCGCACCTTGCATCACAGATGCCGGTTATACAACGACACGCTTTTTAATCTGCGTTTTGCCCTCAGAATATATTCTTCCGAGCCCCTAATATCTTGTCGGATTCATAGGGGTATTTTGCCGTGGTTTTGTTATATTCCTTGCAGGATTCTGTAACACTTTGTAAGCTTTCATGGGTTTTGTCGTATTCCTTTAGTGATTTCTTGTGTGTTTTTCTTTGACATTGTCGGTGCCATTTTGCTGATTTCCGGTGTTTATGAATGTTTAATTCAAGACTGTACTGTCTAACCAAAAAGTCACCGATGTACAAAAAGCGACAAACAGTGTCCAATAATTCAGTAATCTAAGCCGTTCCAGCGATTTGACTTGAACCTCAGAAGTCCTATGGTTCTTGAGTTTCCGGTCAAATTCATACCGACAATGTCAAAGAAAAACCGACAGGATTTCCGACAACATCTCGAACAAAATCGACAAATGCCTACACGATATAACAAGAACCTGCAAGGAATCTCTGAAACCTCTTACAGAATCCCCTAAGGATACGACAAACTATAATGGTCCGGGAGGTAACAAATCCGGGATCTAAACCTGTATTCGTGTGGCAAAACGGTAGTATCTCCGTGAGGGATAAACACAGATTGTCCAAGTCTCGGCATCTTTGATGCATGAGGCGCCTCTTAAACACAAAACAAGCACCGGCGAGCCGGCGGTCAAGAGCGCCAGCAGGGCGAGGCGGAGCCGGTCTCTTGACGGCTTGGGCGAAGCTGGTGCTACTTTTCCGGAGTATTTATCATAAGTGAATCTTTTTGTCAGATTAGTTTTTCTTTTTTGAGAGAAATCTAAAAAACTATTGACTATAAATTAAAAGGTGTTATAAACATAAAGTTTTCCGTTAATAGAATAAAAGGTTGAAGGTGCATTTAGCGCCGGTTGATAAATGCGTAATGAGTACTGTGACGACTGACAGAGGATCGATGACTGAAGGGAGCTTGTGGAACAAGATTCTCGGATTTGCTTTTCCTTTGGCATTGACCGGAATACTTCAGCAGTTGTTCACTGCGGCTGACGTTGCTGTCGTCGGTAATTTTACAGGTGATCTCGGCCAGGCAGCCATGGCTGCGGTCGGTGCCAACACTCCGATAGTTGCTCTTATCGTCAATTCGTTTTTGGGAATATCTTTGGGTACGAATGTAGTTGTTGCGAATGCCGTTGGAAGAAAAGATGACGAGACTGTCCAGAAGGCAGTACACACTTCCATGATCGTCGCGATCATTGGAGGAATCATCGTTTCGATCATAGGACAGATCATCGCTGATCCGCTTATCAGGGCACAGAACATTTCTGATGAAGCAGTTGATATGGCTATCCTTTATTTCCGCATATACATTGCCGGTCTTCCCGTGATACTGCTTTATAACTTTGAGGCAGCGATCTTCAGGGGAATCGGAAATACGAGGATACCTTTTCTGGCGCTCGTGATATCCGGTGTAGTAAACGTCGGCCTGAATGTGTGTTTTGTAGTCGGATTCGGCAGGAATGTTGACGGCGTTGCGACTGCTACAGTCATTTCGAATCTGATCAGCAGCATCATACTTTTGTTGTTCTTAAGCAGGTCAAAAACCGCTGCAAGATTTGATGCTAAAAAGCTCCGCATCAATGGAGCGATCCTATGGAAGATATTGAGGATCGGGCTTCCCGCGAGCGCGCAGGCGGCGGTGTTCTCTACGGCGAACATCATAATCCAGTCTGCCATAAACGGACTAGGGACCACTGTTGCCGCAGCTTCGAGTGCTGCCTTTAACATTGAGATCTTTTCGTATTATGTTCTGAACAGCTTCGGACAGGCATGCACGACCGTTACCGGTCAGAATTACGGTGCCCGCAAGTTTGACAGGTGCAAGAAGGCATTAAGACTGTGCATTTTGGAAGGCGTGATCATCGAGGGAATAATGGTCTCCACTTTGCTTTTCTTCGGCAAGGAGCTGCTGGCGGTATTTAACCCTGATCCCGAGCTTGTCGAGATCGGGTATGTAAGGATCATGTTCATCACGACGGCTCATCTGCTGTCGCTCTTTTATGATGTCATGAGCGGTTACATGAGGGGTTACGGAATATCTCTTACGCCTGCGATCGTGACTATGATCACTATCTGCGGTACCAGAGTTATATGGGTATTGACGGTTTTCGCGCAGTATCACACGTTCATGAGCCTAATGATCGTTTATCCCGTAAGCCTCGGTCTTAATGCAGTAATGATCTTTTTGCTGCTCCTTATCAGAAGGCCTGCGAAGAAGCTAAGTCAACAGCCTTCCGTCAAATGATTTTGTTATTTGTCAAAGCTCTTGTAAAAACGAAATCGTTATAGTATATTTGTCGCGACAAACGGAAATCGGGGAGCCTTAAAAAGGCTGAGAGGGATTTAGATCCGACCCGCTGAACCTGACGGATAATGCCGGCGTAGGGAACCAAATATATACTTTCGATCCTCTTGTCATCGGCACTGCCTTAAAGGTAGCGGACTCAAATGAGTTTTCCGTGACGGAGGTGTTTTTATGTCCAAACAAACTACAAAATCCAACCGTGAGAACATCTTAAGGATCTCCACGGGCGGTATCTGCCTGGCTCTGGCATTCGTGCTTTCACAGTTAAAGCTTTTCGAGATGCCGATGGGCGGATCAGTTACTCCCGCATCAACGCTGCCTATCATCGTTTACGGTGTTGCTTTCGGACCCGTGTGGGGATTTATCGTTGCGTTTATCTTCAGCCTATTGCAGCTTATCGGCGGATGGCTCGTAACGCCTTTCCAGGTACTCCTTGACTACACGATCGGCTATACGGCTTTGGGCTTTGCAGGTTTCGCAGCACTTAAGGCTGACAGCAGAATGAAGATCAACGGAGCTTTGAGCAGATACAGAGGCACATCGATCCTTAAGATCTTAGGATTCTCGCTTGTCGCATATTTCGTAAGATGGCTCGGCTCAGTAGCTTCAGGCGTTATCTTCTACTCTGAATATGCAGCAGATGCAGGTTATGACAGCGCTCTCGTATATTCCATGGTCTACAACGGTTCATTCCTTCTTGCTGACCTCGCAATCCTTGCAGTAGTACTTGTTGTCCTCTACATGGTCATCCCTTCTTCAAGAGAAGATAATACTCTTTCAGTTATTCAGAAATTCACTGCTGAATTCGTCGGAACATTCGTCCTCGTTTTTGTAGGATGCGGTACTGCAATGGCGGTTGGCTGTGATTCAGAAAACGGCGGCGGATACATCCTTACCGCACTTGCTTTCGGTCTCGTCATCGTTGCTATGGCTTATTCCATCGGAAATGTTTCAGGCTGCCACATCAATCCTGCTGTATCTCTTGCAATGCTCATCTCGCGCAGGATGACGATCTCCGAGTTCTGGGGCTATGTGGTTTTCCAGATTCTCGGAAGCATCTCAGGCGCAGGTCTACTCCAGTATCTGTTCTCCACATCAGGCAAGATCGACATGACAGGTGTTTACGATGCGGAAGAGGGAGCTATGGCTTCATGGGGACTCGGCGCTAACGGTCTTTCAGGCGTAGGCGGCAGTATCCTTGCAGGCATAATCATCGAGCTGATACTTACGTTCATCTTTGTTCTCTGCATCCTCGGTGTAACTGACAGCAAGTTTAAGCACGGTTCTTTAGCAGGACTCGTAATAGGTCTTGCGCTTGTCCTTGTACACATCCTGGGCATTGCTTTCACGGGAACATCCGTAAACCCCGCCCGTTCCATCGGTCCTGCGATCTTCGCCGGCGGAAAAGCCCTTACGGATCTCTGGGTATTCATCATCGCTCCTTTTGCTGGTGCAGCTCTTGCAGCACTTGTTTACAAGGCGATCACAAGAACAAAGGAAGACAGGATTGCTTTAATCTCCGATGATACGGAAAAGGAAACAGAAGAATAAGTTTTTGAGTTCATTTTAGGTATCTTCTGATACCCTTCCACGTGCTTACCGGCCGGATCTGACAAAAGGTCCGGCCGGTAAGATTTTTATCCGTACTTTTTGGTATAATTAAAAAATAGATGGACCTGCAGCTATCGGTTTCTTGAAGAAGTAGCGGGGAATGCGGTTTACAGCCGTTTATCCGCAGATGTGCATTTATGCGGTGGAGAGGGAACCTGAATGACGGTTTCTAAGAGAAATAGTCTATTTGCAGTAAACGTGATAGTTCCCCTTGTTTGCGGGTTGTTTATTTTCTTGACCAAAACTGAGAATATATATTTATCTGATTCGTTGCGTGGTGTCCGCTCGGTGCTGCCTGTGATCAGGTATCCGAAGATAATCAATTTCTTTGCAGTGGTTTTCGAGATATTACAGCTTAACCAAAGGTTTCCAGGGACTTTTGATCCCTGGGACATAGTTGTTGATCCTTATGACTTCGATCCTTCAGAGCCCATCGGCGGTCTGATGTAGGATGATCTGACACCGGGAAGGAGGCCTTGCCGTGCATCAGTTTTGCGGAAACTGCGGAAGTCCTTTGGGGACTGATGAACGTTGTCGGAAATGCGGATGGACTCCGCCTGTACAGGCTAAGTCTGCACCGGTTGTAAAGCACAGGTTTTGCGGAAACTGCGGTAAACCGCTTGGTCCCGATGCCCGCTGTGCCGTTTGCGGATGGACGGCACCAGCTGCGGCAGTTCCTGGAGTGCCAAAAGCGGCCTCGCCTGTTCTTGCTGCCGTACAACAGAAAAATGTCTCAGCCCCAAAAAACGCTGCCAAAAAGCAGAGTTCGAAGGCTGTCGGCATATCAAAAAAGAAGAAAAACATTCTGCCTGTAATTATTCCTATTGCAGTCGTTCTTACGGGTCTTATTGTGGTATTTGCCCTGAACTTTTTCGGAGTGATACATCTGTTCGGAAAAAATACTGCAGAGACATTAAAACGTCCGTCTGCTGAGGAATACCTGTCAGAGATTGGTGACGTTTCCGATAAAGAACCCGCAGATGAAGATGACCTTTTTACCGAGGCTGAAGCCTGCAGGGAGTTCTCGGAACGGGGTTTTAAGGATGTGGAGATAGTTGCTTATTACAATACTGACGGTGAGCATATCGGCACGCTCACGATATCTCCTGACAGCAGGGAAAAACACCCGTACTATGAGGCCTTGTACAAGACTCCTTCCAATGTGGTATGGACTGTTGTACTGATGGGTGATTCTTTCTATGCTGAACCGCTTTCCTTTAAAGCGGGTGATGTCTGGGATACTCCGCACATGGTATCCGAGATGGAGAATTACCGCGTTTATGACGGAGAAGCCAATGCATTTTTCACTGTTGAACCGGATGATGACGCACTTGAGCTTAAGCTCGTCGACAGGATCGATGCCGTTACCCTTAACGGACTGGATGCTAAGGGGGTGGATGAATTATGAAGAAACTGAACAGACTGATAGTTATGATACTCTCAATGAGTCTCCTGATATCGCTTCTGTCGCAGCCCGTAATGGCTGATAAGAATAAAGAAGATCTTAAGAGAAAGTACCGTAAGGGAACCAACCTTATTGCCATTGGAGATTCCTTCTCGTCAGGAGAGGGTCTGGGTGAATACGGGAACGGACTTAACTATTTCGGACACCGGTCTGATAAATCATGGCCTGGAAGACTTAAGCTTCCCGGAGCCAAAGGCACTATGCAGGACAACCGTGATTCCAACTTTGTGCTCGCTGCAAATGCCGGCGCAACTACCGAGAATGTACGCACGACCGGCAAAGGACTAGCTGATGCGGAGACAGGACGGAGGGTAGGAGAGCAGACCAAGACTGTTAAGAATCCTAATTTTACCAGTCAGGATATTAACCTTCCGGGACAGCTTGATGTTTTCAAAAACGGTCCTATTCCAGCTGAAGAAGTGGATTATGTTACGATGACCATCGGAGGAAACGATGTCCATTTCGAAGATATTATCGGCGCAGCGGCAGTAACCTCCGAAGGTAACTACGGTCTTACTTTCGATGCCGTAAACAAACAGATAGATAAACTGCATGAGCCGGGCGGGACCATGGACCAGCTGCGTAATACATACCGCAGGGTTGCAAAATCCGCACCCAATGCGACCATCATCGTTGTCGGATACCCGCCGCTGATCGATCCTAAAGGCAAGAACAGCGATGTTTTCAATGAATTGGAGGCAACGGCAATAAATAACGGTGTTGCTACCTTCAATATGGAGATCTCCAAGCTTGTAAAAGAGTGTCAGAAGGAAGGAATAAACATCGAATTTGTAGATGTCCAGGATGCATTCAAAGACCATGAAGCATATTCGGATAAACCCTGGATAAAAGAGCTGGAATTTACCAATGAAGATGATCTTAACCAACTTACCCCGATAAGCTCCGGATCGATTCATCCCAATGAGGCCGGAGCCGCAGCGATTGCCAAATGTGTTCAGGAGGTGATCGACAAAAAAGAAGCGGAGAAAGCCGAGAAGAGAAAAGAGCTTGGCCTGGATGACGATGAGCCGGACGAAAGCGAGTCGTCAGAGACAACAGAGACTGAAGAGACCGAGATTCCGACTGATGATTATCTCTGGACCGGATATCCGACCGCGGATGAACTCGAAGGTTCATATTCAGACGGATATTATGTGGTTACTGATTATGATATTCCTCCCGAAGTAACCGATAAGATGAATAAAAGGACTAAGACCGCTGGAAAGCTTATGGGTTGTGAAGATGAGGATCTTGACGCATGTGAGATCGATGAAGATGATATCTCCGTTGGTGACGCAGAGTATCCGTTTACCCTGGAACAGACAGGGACTAATAAGTTTATTTTCGATTGTCCCAAATTAGGCAAAACGACTGCGACATACGATCCGCTCACCGGAACACTCAGTGTGGATCCGATAACCACTACGGACGTGGGTGTAAAAGCAACCATCAGTTTTGACCTGAATTGTTACTATTACGACGATTCAATGTCGGCCGTGGTCATAACCGGCACCGCATTCTTTGATTTTGCCGGTGATTATAAAGGTATGTACTTTGACGGCGATTTTTCCGGAAGCAGGGAACTGCCGTACCGTGAAGCCAGCGTTCCCGTAACCGTATCTGAAGAGTGGGGTGAAGGGTTCGAAGAAGACTGGGGTGACGGCGGTGAAGAAGATTGGGATCCTGAGCTCTGGGATGAAATTGAGAATGGAGGCGGCGGAGATGACTGGGAAGATTAAGGCAAACATCATGACGGCCGGACCTAAAGATGCTCCCGGTTAAGGTGTTAATGACAACATGATCCGTGAATTTACGATTTTCGGTCTGACGGTCGGCACATACTCTCTGATGGCATTCATAGCAGCCTTAACCTGTGCTGTTATGAGTTGGCGTCCTCTGCGAAGGACCAGCTTGCCGCGTATAGGCGTAATAGTCTTATTGGCGGTGACATGCATATCATTTCTCGTGTGTGCGCGTCTTTGGAATGTGGCAGTCAACCCTGATTCGTACGGTGATACAAAACACTGGTATACGTTGCGCATGACGGGCTTCAGCATGTATGGCGGTTTGCTGGGCGCGTTTCTTGTTATCTTGGCCTGCTCGAAAATATTTCGCATCAGTCCCGCAAAGATCTTCGATGCATTCACGGTCCCCGGTGCTGTAGCTTTCTGCCTGGCCAGAGTGGGCTGCTTTCTTAACGGCTGCTGCGGAGGCAAGAGAACCGATCTTCCATGGGGCGTGATATTTCCTTCTGAAATGGACGAGCTGATCAAAGATGTAATCCCGATAGTCCCGATACAAAGATATGCTGTTCATCCGACACAACTTTATGAACTGGCATTGGCATTGATTGGCATTCCTTTATGTCTTTGGCTGGTAAAGCTGTTCCGTGCAGGTGACGGCGGACGTTTCTTCATTTATGGCGTGTGGTTCAACACATTGAGACTGGCCGTTCTTCCGCTCAGAGCCCTTCCGTACTCACGGATTGTAACGAGGGTTGTTTATCCGCTGATCTATTACGTTCTGATTGTTATCGGCATATTCCTTTTCGTGTGGTCGTGCCGGAAAAGCCGGACAGAGCGTGAAAAAGGGATGCCTGCTGATTCCGACTGAGATGCCGACATTTTTTGTGAATTTATTCGGCGAAAAAGTCGGAATCAGGGAAATCCGACTTTTTTGCCGAATTTTTCCGCTGATAAAGTCGGATTTATAAGTGGAACGTTTTCGCTATTATTTACAAAAGTCCCGCATCATATATAATCAGGATAATTTGCTGTTTAAAGGGGATAGATTATGGCAAGAGGCGGATTTCACGGCGGAGGATTCCATTCCGGCGGACATCACGGCGGTTTCGGTGGTGGAGGTTTTCATGGCGGCGGTTTCCATGGAGGTGGTTTCCACGGTGGCTATCACGGCGGTTATTACGGAGGCGGCAACGGATCGGATGAGGATAATTCCTACCGTTTTGCTGCCAGCATTGTTATAGCAAGCATCTGTTTGATCGGCTTCATTAGCGAAAATAGTTTTGAGGGCAATTTACCGGGACTTGATTACATTAATCTCATCATATTTTTCATAAGCCTCTGTTTCTTTATCTACATGATCAAAGAAAACATACGCACTTCCGTTTTAAGTAATATCAGGAAAGGCTATGGTTCTTCGGGATCCGTGTTTAAAGGGGAAAGCCCTAATTTCAGAGTGGGCAACTATCTCACCTGGTATGATACGACTTCTTCGCAGTACTGTATTTCTTTTTATGAAAAGTATTTTGGTGATTCGAATGCTGATAAAGTAAAAGAGACCATGGACAGGACTCCTAAGATCGTCTGGGTGAATAATTATGTGTGGTCTATATTTGGCGGGATCTTCTTTATCTGCACCTTCTTTTTCTATGAGCTTGTTATACCTGTTTTCGAGAATTCTGTAATGACCGATGAGGCATTCGCTTTCATGGATGATTTCATTTTCTATCTGCCGTCAATACTGACGCTTCTTTGTGCTGTGACCGGTTTTATAATGGTCAAGGTGAAAGACAAGCTCTTATATAAATGTGCTTACAGGATAGTTCACGATAATATCGCTGCAGAAGAGAGAATGAAGACGGAAAGCATGATCGCTTCCAAGCTTAGCAGCAAATGGTACTACAACAGATGTCCAAACTGCGGAGCTGAATCTTCAAAAGCTCTCAGGATCTGCACGCATTGCGGAGCATCTCTGGAAGTTAGGTCTTTTGAGGATGGAATATCCGGTGCGATCCACCGTATATCAAAAGAAGACGAGGAAAAATAAGGGGATAGTTCATGGCTAGAGGCGGACATCACGGCGGCGGAGGCCATGTCGGCGGACATCATGGCGGCGGTTTTCACGGAGGGTTTTCCGGTGGCGGTTCTTATGGAGGCGGAAGTCACGGAGGCGGTAACTATTCCGATGAATTCTCATTCGCAGACTTTATCCTCAACTGGGGATTAGTCATTATTTTGCTTATTGTTTACGGAATCATTAAGATTGCACAAGGAGCTGTATCGGGATTAGATCTCATAAATCTTGGCATATTCTGTTTAAGCGGATTATTTTTTTATCTCGCACTCAAAGAATATAAGAGGACGGCTGCACTTAACGGTTTTAAGAGGTTATTCAGACCTGTATATTCCGGCAAGATCTGGAAAGGCCGAAAACCTTATGACAGGAACGGAGACAGGTACACGTGGGTAGGAAAATACGAGAAGAATTACTATGTGTCATTTACCGATAATGAGTTCGGCCCCGAGAATGCCAGGAAAGTTAAAGAGACCATGACAAGGACTCCAAGGATAATCTGGATGAATTCATTTGTCTGGCTGGTGATTGGAGTCATATCTTTTTTTAACACGTTCTGGTTCTACGAGATGGTTATTCCGTATTTCGAGCAGGCAACGATGACCGATGAGGCCTTTGCGTTTATGGATGATTTCATTTTTTATCTTCCTTCGTTTGTAACATTGTTATGTTCAATGGCATGCTATGTATTTATGCTCATAAAGGATAATCTTTTGTATAAATGCGCAGTAAGGATCGTTGCGGATAACAAGGCTGAGGAAGAAAGACTCAGGACGCAGGAATATATTGCGTCACAGCTCAGCAAAAAATGGTATTACAATGTCTGTCCGAACTGCGGTTCTGAAGCTTCGAACGATGTCATTTCATGTACTCATTGCGGGACCTCGCTGGAAGTCAGATCTTTCGAGTCGGAGAATCCTTCAGCCGTTCACAGGATCAGTTCTGAGGCGGAGTGCAAAGGTGTCGGTGAAGTCAATGATGGCGAAAAGGAGAATGCTCAATGATGCTTACTAGGTTTTTCAAATATTCGCTTCCGATCGGAATAGCCGGCATAGTTCTTAACATATTTCTTTTCGCAACGAATCTTTATTATGAACTCGTAGTTCCTATTATCGAAAATTCATCGCTGGAAGGCGATATATTTACGTTTTTCGATTATCTGATTTTCTATACGCCGTGTATATTTATGGCCTTGTTCGTTGTGTATATCGTCCTGGGACAGATCTACATGAAGAGGAAACATGCCAAAAACGAAGATAAGGTGACTGAGGATCTCATGATAAAAAATGCCGAGGTTCAGAAAGTGCTTAATGAAAAGGCAGATTTCCTGAAATACAAGTACTATACCAACTGCCCGAACTGCGGTTCGGTACGTGTCGAAAATACCAGTGTGTGTTCCTTCTGCGGAGCCTCGCTGATCATTGAAGAAGATAAGGAATGAAGAAGTTTTTCAAGGCTGCCGGCAAAGTATTGTTAGTGCTGCTTATTGCAGTTGTTGTCATATTGGGAGCAATCTTTGTCTACAACAGGATAATGATGAAGCAGGAAGAGCCGCTCCTTGCTGAACCGTTGGGACAGTTAGTCGAAGTCGACGGCCACAATATGTGTATTTATACAGAAGGCGAAGGAGAGCATACTCTGCTCTTTCTGTCCGGTTCCGGAACTGCTGCGCCGATACTCGATTTCAAGAGCCTTTATTCACTTCTGAAAGATGATTACCGCATTGTTGTAATAGAGAAATTCGGTTACGGCTTCAGTGATGTTGTAGACATGGAAAGGTCTTTCGATACGATCTTAAGGCAGGACAGGGAAGCGCTTGCAAAGGCTGGGATAGAAGGTCCGTTCGTACTCTGTCCTCATTCGATGTCAGGACTTGAAGCAATAATGTGGGCACAGGATTATCCTGATGAAGTCGAGGCGATCGTAGGTCTTGACATGGTGCTTCCGCGTACATATGACGGATTCGATTTTGAAGGTGTATTCAGATATGAAAAGCTTGCTGCATTTGCGCGCGAAATGGGCATCGTCAGGTTCTATTATTCCGACAGTTATCTGCCTTCAGCTCTTTCTAAGGAAGACAAAGAATTATACCGTGCAATTGCCTGCAGAGTCGCAGTTAACGTTGATATCATTAACGAGGGGTTGGCGATCACAGACGCTGTCAGGGAGATCGACAGCAAACCCAAACCGGATGTCCCGATGCTGATGTTTGTTTCAGACGGAAAGGAGGTCCGCAGTTTGAACTGGGGCGGGGCTCATCACGATTATGCAGCTGATCTTACAAATGCTGAGGTCATTGAACTTGACTGCGGACACTATGTGCATAATTTCGAGCAGGATCTTATAGCGGAGAAAATAAGGGAATTCATTATCTGATCATCAGTGTTGATGTTTTTTATCCCACTTTTTCTTCACTTCTTTGGCTTTGGCGATGATCTTTTCTTTCCATTCATCATCTTGCGCGTCCAGTTGATAGGCTTCAAAACCGAATTCTCTTCCGTATGAGCAGATTACGGCTTCATCGTCAACGTGAAGCGATATCCTGTATCTGTTTGGTACTTTTTGTGGAAGTATCTGCGACCTGCCCTGTTGGACTTCTTTCAGGTGTCTTGTTCCGTTGACTATTCCGTCGAATCTAACTCCGTAATGGCGGAACAGTCCTTTGATGTATCTTTCTGAACGGAATGAGGATGTGTAGACCCAGACTTCGTATCCGAGCTTCTGCAGAGAATTGATAAGATCGGGCGTGCCTAATCTGAGTCTTTCCTTGTAGATGTTCCTTAAAGGAAAGGAAAGCTCTTTTTCAGTCTTATGTGTTTCCGGATTAACGAAAAGAACCTCATCCAGATCGAATGAGACTCTCATCTTTTCCGTTTCACTTTTTCCCGGCACGCTTTTCGATCTCCTCAATGATTGCTATGGCATTTTTTGCCCATTCTTCTTCAGGACCTTCGATCGTATATTCATTAAAATCTTTTGTCTTGCTGTGAGTCTCGATTATCGATTCGTTATCTATGTGAAGCCGCATCTCATACTTGCTGCCGATGAGTTCGTTCATGCGCATATGGCTCGCAGACTTGTTCTGTTCGCGCTTGCTGACGCCCGTGATAATTCCGTCGACATGTACCGAATATGCTCTGAAGAATCTTTGGATATCATCTATGGAATAGTATTCCGAAGCATATACCCAGATGTCATATCCGTGCTTTACAAGGAAATAGAACAGGGCAGGGATGCCTAGTCTTACCCTCTTGTTAAATCTTCTGTCCATGGGGAAGAGGAAAGGCTTTTTCTCGAGATGCGGATGATCCGGAGATCTGAAAATGACTTCATCAAGATCTATCGCCACTCGCTTGTCATGCTGCGATTTCTCGAGGATCTTTTTAATGTCGGATTCTGTTGCGCAATTGATTATCTTGATAGGGACTTTCTTTATGTTGCATCGCATTGCGGCAGCCCATCTGTGATGTCCGTTCAGCAAAAGATAGCCGCGTGGACGGAGCTTCTCGACAGTAAGCGGTTCCTCGATAGGTCTTTTATCGAAATGCATCGCTTCACGGAATTTGGTCTCATACTCGCTGACTATCCTGTAGCTCGGTCCGACGGAGTCCATTGAGAATTCATCTTCGGCATTAGGATGAAGATTTGAGCAAGCTGTCTTCCTGACCAGCAATCTTTCGAGCAGACCGGCATGTACGGGGATCGATATGCCTTTTTGTTTTTCAAGATCTTTTGCAACGAATTCAGACAATTGAGTTTTAGCCATAAGCCTGTTCACTCCCCGAAAACCGAATCACAATACCTTACCGTAGCCATAGCATCCTTGGCATATGCATCAGCACCGATCTTATCAGCATATTCAGGCGTCATAACGGCGCCGCCTACAACGACTTTGGTGCCGGGCTTTTTCTCACGAAGAAGTTTAATAGTCTCTTCCATTGATGCGACCGTTGTGGTCATGAGGGCAGAGAGGCCGACGACGCGGATGTTGTTCTCTATCGCACAATCGACGATTACCTCCGGAGGAACGTCCTTGCCGAGATCGATGACATCGTAACCGTAGTTCTCGAGCATGACTTTTACTATGTTCTTTCCGATGTCATGGATATCGCCTTTGACTGTTGCGAGTATGACCTGTCCTTTAGTGTTCCTCGGCTTGTCTGCCATGGCTTCCTTGACGACTGCGAAAGCTGCTTTGGCGGCATCGGCACTCATGAGAAGCTGGGGAAGGAACACGGTTCCTGCTTCGAAACCTTTTCCTACACGGTCAAGAGCAGGAATAAGTTCTGAATTGATGATCTCCAGAGAGTCTCTTCCTGAATCAAGTGCCTCTTTCATGGCTTCGGAAGCGCGTCCGGTTACGCCTCGTTCTATAGCCTCGGCAAGGGTCAAGACTGCGCCTGAAGATGCGGAAGATGTTTTGGTGCTGCCTGAAGATGCGGAAGTTCCTGCCACGTAATCTTTGTAAGCATTGATGAATTCTCCGAGATTCGGATCGAGGTTCATCAATGCGTTATATGATCTGTATGAAGCCATCATGGGTCCGTTGCAGGGGTTGATGATGGCGCACGAAAGACCGTTCTGCATTGCCATTGTAAGGAAGTGCGAGTTGACCAGTTCGCGCGCGGGAAGACCGAAGGATATATTCGATACACCGAGTATAGAGTGGCCTGAAAACTCATCCCTGACGCGCCTTACTGTATCGAGGGTCGCGATCGCGGATTCGGGATCCGATGATATTGTCATTGCAAGACCGTCGATCACGATGTCCTTTCTGGGAATCCCGTAACTGTCTGCTGCTTCGTATATACGCCTTGCGATCTCTATTCTTCCGTCAGAAGTGGCAGGGATACCGCTCTCATCCAAAGGAAGAGCGACAAGTACGCCGCCGTATTTAGCGACCAGGGGCATGACTGCCTTGATGTTTTCTTCCTTTCCGTTTACGGAATTGATCATGGGCTTGCCGTTATAGATCCTCATTCCGCGCTCAAGAGCTTCGATATTCGTTGTGTCGATCTGAAGAGGAAGGTTTGTAACCGACTGTATCTTCAGGATGACACTCTCCATCATTTCGGGTTCGTTTATCTCGGGCAGGCCGACGTTGACGTCGAGCACGTGCGCGCCTGCTTCTTCCTGCTTCAGTGCTTCTGTAAGGATGTAATCGATGTTGTTATCACGCAGAGCCTGCTGGAGTTTTTTCTTTCCGGTAGGATTGATCCTCTCGCCGACGATGACAGGCTTCCTGCCGATCTTTACGCAGTCGGCAAAGCTTGTAACGTATGTAGTTTGTTTTTCGACAGGTGGGGTGAAGGGCACCTGCTTTACTTTTCCGATCATCCTGCTGATATGATCCGGAGTGGTGCCGCAGCAGCCTCCCATGACATGAACTCCGAGCTTTGCGATTTCCTCCATGACCTGAGAGAATTCTTCAGGATCAACATCGTAAACAGTGGCTCCGTTTTCGGTTCTTGGAAGACCGGCATTCGGATTAACTACGATAGGTAGTGAACAGCAGGCAACAAGTCTTTCGGCTATGGGGAGCATCTGTTTGGGACCAAAGCCGCAGTTGATGCCGATGGCGTCTACCTTAAGTCCTTCTAACATGGCGACGGTGCCTTCGACGCTGCCGCCGGTCAGGAGCTTTCCTGATTCATCATAGACGGTCGTAACAATGACAGGAAGATCACATACCTCGTGAGCAGCAACGACTGCTGCCTTAGCTTCGTAAGAGTCGCTCATGGTCTCTATAAGGACCAGATCTCCGCCTGCTTCATATCCAGCCTTTATAATCTCTGCGAAAATATCGACTGCATCATTGAATGCCAGGTCTCCCATGGGTTCTAAGAGTTTTCCGGTAGGGCCTACGTCGATCGCCACATATGCGTCATCTTCACGTCCGGCTTCTTTTCTGGCTTCCTGACATAGCCTTACGCCTGCCTTTACGATGTCTGATACGTTGTCAAACTTGAACCTGTTTGCTCCGAAAGTGTTGGTGTTTACTATGTTTGAGCCTGCCTCGAAATAACCTCTGTTAAGAGATCTGATGTCGTCCGGTCTTGTGAGGTTCCATGTCTCGGGAAGCTCGCCGCCCTTAAGGCCCATCTTCTGCAGGATGGAACCGGTGCCGCCGTCGCAGAACAGCCATTCTTTGCCAAGTCTTTCACGTAAACCCATTAGTTAAGCCCTTTCTTTGGAGAAATCGCAGGTGCCTTTTTTATTGCATCCGGCACACCCTGAACAGCCCTGAGTTCCCTTATTTATTCCGATCCCGATTATCGCCGTGACAGATTTTGTCGGAACCATAAGGAGTGAATCGGTGAGTTCGATGCCTATCTGTTTTGTTATGTCGAGAAGCCTGAACCAGTCTCTCTGGTGATCGAGCTTCAGGTCACCATATCCGGGCGAAAATCTCGGACGGAGGAAAAGTCCCTGCGCTTCATAGTCAGCTTTGTATCTGTCGTTCATGTCGTCGAGAAAGCTTTCGATAGCTGCAGCTCCCGCTGCCTGATAGATCGAGGCATCGACGGCAGATGTCACGCCCGCTCTTCTGACCAGCATGTCGCAGGCAGGACCAATGGTTGCAGCGAGAAGGATAGCTCCGCAGCATCCTGAGAGATTCCTTGCGAGTGATTCAGAATGAAGAACGACATCTTCAGATCCTGCGTGGATTGTTACATCGTTGTCTCTGACAGTGACCGGGTATTCTTTAGAGATAATGCGCGGATGTGACTGAAGGCTTACCTGACCGATCGCTTTGTCGATCTTAGCCCTGATGTCGGGCCCGATATCGGCGATACCGCGGTAGCCCATGTATCTCTGAACTTCTTTTACGGGTATCTCTGATTCGAGCGGCATTAATTGATTATCCCCTTGAGGTTATAGAGAATGTCTGACGCGACATCCGGCTTGTTCATGGAATAAACATGAATGTGTGTTATGCCGTTGGCGATAAGGTCGATTATCTGTTCTGAAGCATAGATTATGCCTGCCTGGCGCATTGAGACCGGATCGTCTCCGAAACGGTCAACGATAGCCTTGAAGCGCTCGGGAACGCTTGTCCCGGAAAGCTGGACAGAACGTGAAAGCTGTCTTGCCGTTGTGATGGGCATTATGCCCGGGACGATAGGGACATTGATGCCTACATCCTTAACCCTGTACAGGAAATTATAGAAAATGTTGTTGTCGAAAAACATCTGCGTGGTAAGGAAATCGCAGCCTGCGTCAACCTTCTCCTTAAGATAGCCGATATCGTCAGCTTTGTGGGTGCACTCGACGTGTCCTTCAGGATAGCAGGCACCGCCGATGCAGAGGTCGTTGTCTAATGCTCTGATATCTCTTATGAGATCTGAAGCATGCAGGTAATCCTTGCAGATTATGCCGTCTTTGGGCAGATCGCCTCTTAATGCCATGATGTTGTCTATGTTGTTGTCACGGATGCTTTTGACCATGTTCTTTACATGCTCTTTTGTGGAAGCAACGCATGTGAGGTGGGGCATTACCGGAACTCCGTGGAGATTCTTGATGTCAGATGCGACTTCGATCGTAAGCTTGGAAGTGGAACCGGCTGCTCCGTAAGTTACCGACATATATGAAGGTGAAAGAGCAGCTATGGCGCCTGCGGCAGTCTTTACGTCATTGAGACCTGTTTCCTGCTTGGGAGGGAATACCTCAAATGAGATGGTAGGTGTCTTGTCTGCGAGTATTTTGTTAATCTTCATAATAAAATGTCCCGTTTGAGCATAGATTTTTGATATACAACAGTTGCCTTAAAGTATACCTCAAAAGACACATTATAGATTATAATTTTTTCGATAAAAGACCAGGCAAACAAGTTCTTGCCTTATGCTTTTGGAGGTAAATGCAAAATGAAAAAGATTCTATCGGTCTTCCTGGCTGTCGCAACCGTTATTTCACTGGCAACCGGTTGTTCCAAGCTCACGGAGATCAAGGAGATGGCCGAGAATACCGATGTCTCGGGTATAGTATCCGTAGGACAGGATATTGTTGAAGACGTTAATCTCGACAAGCCGGTCAAGGACCGCGCAGGTAATGATATTAAGGTTCCCGATAATGTCGAAAAGATCGTTTCGATGGCTCCTTCCACGACACAGGTTCTTATTGATCTCGGTCTGGGAGACAAGATCGTCGGTATCGATACAAACTCCGTTACTTACATTGATAAGCTTCCTGCAGGCGTAGCTCAGTTCGACATGATGTCTCCTGATAACGAAGCCATCGCAGCTCTTGCTCCCGACATCGTTTTCACTTCGGGAATGAGCTCTGTCGGAGGAACTTCCCCGTTCCAGTCACTCATTGACAGCGGTGTCTGCGTTGCGGACATCCCTTCGCCCGATTCCATCGAAGGCATCGGAGATGACATCAAGTTCATAGGCACATGTGTAGGCAAGGGCGCTGAAGCGTTTGCTTATGCGAAGGGTCTGACGATCTTCATGGATGGTGTAAAAGAGTATGCATCTACGATTCCCGGTGATCAGACAAAGACGGTCCTCGTTATGATGAACGTACCTTCCGCTGATTATCCCACGATCTATACATTCGGTAAGGGAACTTACATGAACGAGATGCTTGAAGATCTCGGTGCAAAGAATGTTTTCGGAGATCAGGAAGGCTGGCTCTCGGTATCAGTTGAAGAAGTTCTTGCTGCAAATCCCGATGTTATCCTCATGGACTGCAACTGGATGCCCGGTGCGGCAGACCAGGTCAAGGCTCTTGAGGGCTGGGAGAATGTAAACGCTGTTAAGAACGGAGCAGTATATCAGATAGATGAGGATCTCTGCTCACGTCCTAACCAGCATGTTTCGGAAGCGACGATAGAGTGGGCAAGATGCATCTATCCCGATACTTTCGGAAACTTCACGAATTCATTCGATCAGATAAAGGATGATATCCTTGAGAAGATCCTCGGATGACGGATTAAAGCGGGAAATAATATGACTAAGAAGGGCACAGAACTTAAGATGGCGATATCGGCAGTCCTGTGCCTTTTTATACTTGTTCTGGCGATCAGACAGGGAAGTGTCTATATATCGCTTAAAGAGCTTTTCGGGATTATAGCCGGTCACATAACCGGAAAAGGTCCCGGCGAAAACGTTTCTCCCATGATGGATTCGATCTTCTGGACAATAAGGATGCCCAGAGCCATTATGGCTTTTCTGGTAGGCGGCGCGCTATCGGTAAGCGGCGCATGCATGCAGGCTCTGCTTCAGAATCCTCTGGCATCTTCATACACGCTTGGTGTGTCTTCAGGTGCGTCTTTGGGTGCCGCGATCGTTATGATCCTCGAGATATCCGTTCCGGTCTTAGCCGGGTTCATGCTTCCGTTCGCCGGCTTCGTATTCGGACTTGCTACAGTCGCAGTCGCGCTTTTGCTGGCGTCTGCGATCGACAGGAGCGTATCTAACACCACAGTGGTTCTGATAGGTATGATCCTGTCGCTTTTTGTGAACGGCATGATGAACCTTTTATCCACTCTTAATTCTGATCACTCCAAACAGCTGGTACTCTGGATGATGGGTTCGTTTTCTGCAAGGGGATGGAAGCATTGCGCGATCCTTTTCCCGGTATGCGTCATCGGGTTTATCTGTCTGATGCTGATGTCCAGGAAAATGGACATTATGAGCTTCGGAGACCTCCAGGCCCAGGCAATGGGCGTTGATGCGAAACGCACGAAGATTATTGCGATAATCATCTGTTCGCTCCTTACCGGAACCTCTGTAGCATTTACCGGCGTAATCGGTTTTGTTGATCTGGCGGCGCCGCACATCGTAAGAAAGATATTCGGTCCTGCGCACAAGCTGGTATTGCCGATGTCATTCATATACGGCGGCGCATTCATGGCATTATGCGATCTCATTTCAAGAACATTGCTGTCTCCGCGTGAGATACCGGTAGGCGCTGTTACAGCACTTATCGGAGCTCCTTTCTTCGCTTATGTTTTCTTCGCTTCAAGGAGGAAACGCGCATGAAGATTACCGTAAAGAACATGTCGGCAGGATACGGTTCATCAGAAGTTCTGCATAACATAGATCTCGAGATATCTTCCGGCGAAAAGGTGTTCATCGGAGGCGCGAACGGTTCGGGAAAGACAACGCTCCTAAGGGTCCTTGCAGGAATAATACCTCATAAAGGAGAAGTCCTGATAGACGGTGCTGATGTGTCATCCATGAAGAGGAAAGAAGTCGCGAAGCTCATAGCATTCATGCCTCAGACGAGTGACATGTATTTTCCCTACACGGTATATGAGACGGTGCTCCTCGGAACATATGCTTCTTCGGGCAATTCATTCTTCGGGAACAGCGCGCCGGCAATCCAATATGCGCTCAAGTGCATGGAAGACTGTGGAATAAAGGAACTCATGGACAGACATCTGGATGAACTCTCAGGCGGGCAGCTCCAAAGGGTCCTTCTGGCAAGGACATTTGCCCAAAGGTCGCCTTTCCTGTTTCTTGATGAACCCGGCAATAACCTGGATATCAAATATAAAGCGGAATTGTGTGATAAGCTGAATAAGTGGGCTGCAGGGAAAACCAGCGATACGGACAATTCGCTGGTAGCGGTATTCCACGACCTGGAGCAGGCGAGAAGGTGCTGTACGAGGGCGGTCATGCTTAAGGACGGGCAGATAGTTTTCGATGGTGACATAAGAGACGGAATGACGCGGGAAATGCTCCTGAAAATCTATGATTTTGATGTTGCGTCTTTTATTGATACTATATAAGTGCTGTGATAATATCTCGGCAACTTCTTAAGGAGGGGTTGGAAATGAGCACATCCAAGGCAAAGAACAGGACTTTTAAGCAGTTCCTGGAAGAAAAGGATATCGAGATCACATTAAAAAAATATTTTGTTGATGCCATGGGCGGAATGGCCCAGGGCCTGTTTGCTTCTCTTCTGGTAGGAACGATCCTTTCTACGCTCGCTAAATATCTCGGAATGGTTGATAACGCTTTTGTTCAAGTTGTGGCTGATTTTATCGCCCAGGCAGGATCCCTCGCGTCAGCAGCTACAGGTGCTGCGATCGGCGTCGGAATCGCTGCTTCACTTAAGGCGCCCATGCTCGTTATGGCATGCGCTGCAGGTGTCGGTTTCTTTGCCAATTCCTATCCGGGCGATCCTTATGCAGCCGGCCCTCTTGGTGTATTCATTGCAGTAATCTTTGCCGTAGAGTTCGGTAAGATGGTCTCCAAGGAGACAAAAGTTGATATTCTTGTTACTCCTCTCGTAACCATAGGCGTTGGTCTTCTGATAGCATTTTTCACGTGCCCCGGAATCGCAGTCGCTATGAACTGGATCGGTACGTTTATCAACAACGCCACACAGCTCCATCCTTTTGCGATGGGTATCGTTATCTCTGTTGTAGTAGGAATCATACTCACGCTTCCCATCTCTTCGGCTGCCATCTGTGCCTCTATTGGAATTGCAGGCATCGCAGGCGGAGCTGCTCTTGCAGGGTGCTGCGCGCAGATGGTAGGGTTCGCCGTTGCTTCATACAGGGAAAATAAGTGGGGCGGAGTTGTTTCACAGGGTCTCGGAACTTCTATGTTACAGATGCCTAATATCGTGATACATCCCCAGATCTGGATTCCCGCAACGCTTACTGCTGCGATCACCGGCCCTCTGGCAACGATGGTATTTAAGCTGGAGTGTAACGGTGTATCTGCCGGCATGGGCACATGCGGTCTCGTAGGTCCCATCGGATGTTTTTCCGCAATGACGGAGTCAGGAACGTTATCTCCGATGGCCTGGATAGGAATGGCTGTGGTCTGCATTATTGCACCTGCGATCCTCTCGCTTATATTCAGCGAGCTTATGCGGAAGATGGGTTTGATAAAGAATGGATACATGAAGCTCCAAAGCTAAAGTTAATTTACAACAGAGGTTTTCTATGGACGTCAGACTTGAACACCTTACCAAAGTTTTTCCGAGCAGAGACAAGAAGGGCAGTGAAGTTGTTGCCGTCAATGATTTCAATTTCACCATACCCGAAGGTAAACTGATAGGTCTTCTGGGACCTTCAGGCTGTGGAAAGAGCACCATGCTCTATATGATATGCGGACTGGAGAATCCGACCTCAGGAAAGATCTATTTCGGAGATGAAGACGTTACGGATATTCCTTCCGAGAAGCGGGGCGTCGGACTCGTATTCCAGAATTATGCTCTTTATCCGCATCTTACGGTCAGGCAGAACATCACTTTCCCTCTCGAAAACCTGAAGGGTGAAGAAAAGCTCACAAAAGAACAGCGCAATCAGAAAGCGCTGGAAGCCGCCAAGCTTGTCCAGATCGATGGCCTTATGGACAGAAAACCGGGTGAGATGAGCGGCGGACAGCAGCAGCGTGTGGCAATCGCAAGAGCTCTTGTAAAGATGCCTAAGGTCCTGCTTATGGATGAGCCTTTGTCGAACCTTGATGCTAGATTAAGACTCCAGACAAGAGAAGAGATAAGAAGGATACAGAAGGCAACGGGGATCACCACGATCTTCGTTACTCACGACCAGGAAGAAGCGATGAGCATCTCGGACATGATCGTAGTCATGAAGGACGGCATATTCCAGCAGATGGACCAGCCGCAGAAAGTATATGATGAACCGGTAAATCTTTTTGTCGCCAAATTCCTTGGAACCCCCGCGATCAATGTTTTCGAGGCTGACGTAAAGGATAAGAAGCTTTATATAGGCGAAGATATGGTCATGGATAAAGTCAACGTCAAGGACGGACCGGTATGGTGCGGCATAAGACCTGAGGGCTTTATCCTTGATGAGAACGGCGCTCTTAAGTGCAGTCTTACCGGCGTGGACGTTATGGGACGTGATACGAGCATCGTATCAACGAATCCGAAGATGACGGGGCTTTCAGTACGCTCGATAATCAGTGCTGAAGACCTGAAGCTGACTTCGAAAGATTCCGTCAGGTTCAATATCAAGAGATCCAAGACACTTTTGTTTGATAAGGAATCCGAGGCAAGGATCTTTTATGACTAAGAGCGGTGTAAGGAAAGAAGGAATAAAAGGCACTCTGACCGGATGGCTCTATCTGGCGCCTGCGCTTGCGTTCCTGATCTTCTTTATGGTCTATCCTCTGATAGATGTGTTCATCTATTCATTCGAGGAAGGTTATAATTCAGCTTCGCAGACTTATTTCGGGATAGGCGGATACAACTATTCGTATGTTTTGAGAGATCCGTATTTCCTTCAGGCAGTAAAGAATACATTCATCCTTGTTATCTTTACGGTACCGATATCCACGGTCCTGGCTCTGCTGATCGCACTTGCGCTCAATTCGATCGATAAGCTTAAAAAGCTCTTCCAGACGATCTACTTCCTTCCGTATGTAACAAATACTCTTGCGGTCGGACTGGTATTCATGATCCTCTTCCGTAAGACACCTTATACTGACGGTCTTATCAATCTTTTGATCAAGGCATTCGGAATGTCTGCAGTCGACTTCATTGAAGGTCCTTACTGGGCAAAGATGCTTGTTCTCTGCATCTACGTTATCTGGATAGTAATGCCGTTTAAGATCCTCATCCTGACGTCTGCTCTGGCGTCAGTCAATCCGGTCTATTATAAGGCGGCCAGGATCGACGGAACTTCAAAGCCGCGCATATTCTTCAGGATAACTCTGCCAATGATCTCGCCGATGATCTTCTATCTTGTCATCACTGGATTTATCGGAGCATTTAAGGCTTACAGCGATGCGGTTGCCATCTTTGGCGTGGACCTTAATGCCGCCGGAATGAATACGATGGTAGGTTATGTCTACGACATGCTCTATGGTGATGGCGGAGGATATCCTTCATATGCATCTGCTGCTGCGATAATACTGTTTGCCATCGTCCTTACCATTACTGTCATTAATCTGATAGTAAGTAAGAAGACTTCGCAAAAAGGTTAAGGAAGGAGGAAAATGCATTGGCTAAGAGTCAGGAAATATTAAAGCTCGAGAGAAATGCCAAGACGAAGAATGCAGTCTTTAAGACTGTAATGTACATTTTCCTCGCCTTCTGGGGACTTGTCGTATTATTCCCGTTTTACTGGATGCTCTTGTCTTCGATAAAGAGTTATGCGAGCTATATGAGCGAGCGTCTTCCGAAGTTCTATGCTTCGGAGCCGACATTTGAGAACTACGTAAATGCATTTACCCAGGTGCCTTTGGCTAAGTATTTCCTTAATACGATCATATACACGGTTATCACGACAGCTCTTATGATGATCGTCATCGTGTTCTCCGCGTATGCATTCGCAAGACTCGATTTCAAGGGCAAGTCGCTTTTGTTCGTAGGGTTCTTAGCGCTTATGATGATCCCGAACGAACTCGTAATAATCACAAATTTCGTTACCATCACGAACATGAATCTCCGGAACACGTTCCTGGGACTCATACTTCCGTCCGTAACGTCAGTGTTCTACATCTATCTTTTGAAAGAGAATTTCGAGCAGGTTCCTGATGAACTCTATTATGCGGCTAAAGTTGATGGTACGTCAGATCTGAAATATCTGTTCAAGGTCATGATCCCTGTATGCCGTCCGACGATAATCACGGTCATCATCCTTAAAGTAATCGAGTGCTGGAACTCTTATGTATGGCCGAGACTTATCACGGATGATTCGAATTATTTCCTTGTAAGTAACGGTATTCAGGAGATCCGCGAAAACGGCTTCGGCAGGGACAACATCCCTGCGATGATGGCTGCTGTCGTAGCAGTCTCACTGCCTCTCATAATCCTCTTCCTTATCTTCCGCAACAAGATCATGGAAGGCGTATCCAGGGAGGGAACCAAGGGATGAAGAAGCTTGTCAAAGTGTTTTCTCTTATATTGTCGTTTGCGTTCCTTCTTCCGGTGCTCACAGGCTGTCACGGAAAGAAAGGGACAACTGAATTTGCCATGCCGGAAGGACTTGATCCGAATAAGTCTTACGAGATCGTCTTCTGGGCTAAGAACGATACCAATATCACACAGACAAAGATCTATAATCAGGCCATCGAGGAGTTTGAAAAACTGTATCCCAACATAAAGGTCAACATCAGGCTTTATACTGATTACAACAAGATCTATAACGACGTCATTACCAATATTGCCACAGGAACGACGCCTAATGTCTGCATTACATATCCTGACCACATAGCCACCTATAAGACCGGTAATAATGTTGTCGTACCGCTTGATGTGCTTATCGATGATCCGCAGTATGGTCTTGGCGGAAGCGAAGTAAAGTTCGATTCGCCTACGAGGGCTGAAGTCATACCTGAATTCCTTAATGAGTGCGTTCTTGATGACCATGTTTATGCATTGCCTTACATGAGATCCACGGAAGCATGTTATGTCAATAAAGACTATGTCGAGGCATTAGGTTATGAGATACCTGAAGTCCTTACATGGGATTTTGTCTGGGAAGTTTCCGAGAAGGCTCTCGAAAAGAATGCGGACGGAACATATAAGGTCAATGGTAAAGACGTTATGATCCCGTTTATTTACAAATCTTCTGACAATATGCTCATTACGATGCTCAAGCAGCAGGACGCAGGCTATTCAGATGCTGATGGCAATATCCTGATCTTCAATGACACCACCAAACAGGATCTTATGACCATCGCGGAGCACACCGGTACGGGTGCTTTTTCGACGTTCAAGATCTCAGGTTATCCCGGAAATTTCTTCAATGCCGGCGAGTGTATCTTTGCCGTCGACTCCACGGCGGGAGCTACATGGATGGGGTCAGATGCACCGTTGTCGGACATCGACGCTAACCAGATTGCCCGTTTTACGACAGTAGTAAAGACGGTTCCGCAGTTTGACGCCGGTAACCAATACATGATGTCCCAGGGTCCTTCTATCTGTGTCTTTAATAAGCCGGACAGCGGTGAGGTGCTGGCATCATGGCTGTTTGCCCAATACATGCTTACAAATGACGTCCAGATAGCTTATTCTTCTACGGAAGGCTACGTCCCGGTAACATCAAAGGCTCAGGATTCAGCTGAATATATGGAATATCTGTCACACTCGGGAGAAGATAATTCCAAATACTATTCGGTTAAGATTGATGCCGCGAGGCTCCTCATCGATAATACTTCGAATACTTTTGTAACTCCTGTATTCAACGGTTCGACATCACTCCGTAATGCGGCAGGACAGCTGATCGAGAATACAGCCAAATCCGTAAGACGCGGACAGAAGATCGATGACAAATATATCGAAGACCTCTATAAAGATACGGAGTCGCTATATAAACTTGACCAGTTAAGTTCGTCAGACAGGAATTCTAAGGAAGATCTGGGACCGCTGCCGGCCGGATCGGTAGTGCTGCTCAGCACGCTCGGTGTTACCTGGATTGGTATAATTGCATATTTTGCAGTTCAGTTTGCCAAAAAGAAAAGGGCAGATTGACACCGCGTCATTTCCGTTAATCTATATATAATTTCTTTGAGGGTATCAGAAATACTCTCATATGACTTATGCCTGACTGTGACTGTTCTATTCGGGTTTATCATGTTGCAGAAGGCATTTTCTAAAAAAGGAGAAAAATTATGAAGAGAACAGCAAAGATCCTTTTGTCCCTGATGCTTACTGCTGCTATTTCTTTTGGAGCATTCGGATGCAGCAAGACAAATGAAACTACAAGCGGTGCCGGTGCTGATACCAAAAAGGGCGAAGGCGTAATGACCTATGCGGAATATGCTGCAGCTGCTATTGATTCCGAAGTAACCATTGAGACATATGTTCAGGCTAAGCAGGGCTGGTGGAAGAACGAAGGCGTAGGCATGTCATCTTTCTATACACAGGATGCTGACGGAGCTTACTTCCTCTATAACATGCCCTGCACAGAAGAAGAGTATATGAACCTTAAGGTAGGAACAAAGATCAAGGTAACAGGTTATAAGTCTGAATGGTCAGGCGAATATGAGATCATTGATTCGAAATTTGTCATCGAGGACGGCAATTATGTTGCATCTCCTATTGATGTAACCGATAAACTTGCTTCTTCAGATCTTATCAACTATCAGAATATGTTTGTTTCCTTCAAGGGAATGACAGTTGAAGCTATCGGTGACGGAGCAGCTTATCTTTATGGATGGGATGGTTCAGGCTGCGAGGGTGATGACCTCTACTTCAATGTTTCTTTGAACGGTCAGACATATACATTTACGGTAGAGTCTTATCTTACAGGCTCAGAAACAGATGTTTACAAGACTGTAAAAGGACTTAATGTCGGTGACACAGTTGACATGGAAGGCTTCCTTTACTGGTATGAGGGCGCCAATCCGCACATCACGAGCGTTACAGTTAAGTAATACTGCCGGATTATGAAGCTTTCAGGCGCGATACTTTGTAAATCGAATTGTTGTTTTTGCATATTTTCGCCTGAGGTTTGCCTAAAAGATAAGGGCAATCTGACACGGTTAGAATTTGAACAAATCTAATATAATGCTAGCAAGGGAACTTAAATAGGAACCCTCAGACATTTAACTAGCGATTTAAATGTTTTTTGTTTCTCATAGGCGCGGCTTCCATAGCGGGAGCCGCGTTTGCATTTGGGAGATGCTTTTTCGCGACAGGCAGTCAGATTTCTCAGATTCCGAGTATTTCTCCGACTTTTAACGCCCGAAAACATTGATGATGCATTAACAACATCAGAATATTTCCGACTTTTAACGCGCGAAAACTCGGAGAAAAAGTCGGAAATCAAGAATTCCGACTTTTTTTCCAACTTTTCCGGTCCCAAAAGTCGGATTATCAAAAATTCTTATCGACGGTTTTCATGCAATAATTCCGGCGGTTAATAATTTGGAATAGCACTTTGTAACCGTTTGCTGATTATCCTACACTTTTTTATTCAGTGTTTCTGTGATAAAAGTAGCATATATCGAAAAAGAGGAGACTTATTCATGCCACCCGGAGGAAGAGGTATGGGCGGCCCGATGGGAGGGCAGTTCCTGACGGAAGAAGAGAAGGCGAACCAGCCTAAGGTTACGCCTGAGCTCTTGAAGCGCGTCTTCTCATACCTGAAGCCTTATACCAAGCAGTTTATACTGGTTCTTCTCTGCATCTTCGTATCGTCGTTCTTTTCGCTCCTGCCGTCGATCATAACCGGCAAGATCCTGGACGACGGACTTCTTAAGAAAGACTTCAATGCACTGGTCTATTACATAGTTCTGTCGCTTATAGTCACGCTTGCGGCAAGCCTCATCGGTGTTGCCGAAAATTACATAAACACTTGGATCGCCCAGCATATTACCTACGATATGCGCAACCAGATGTATTCTCATCTGCAGAAGATGTCGCAGAGGTTCTTTACGACGAATAACCAGGGTGACATAATCACGAGAATGACGAGCGACATCGACGGCGTAAAGGCCGTCGTCACCAACACTTTCAGCAGCATTCTCTCCAATTCGATAACTCTCATAATCGCTATGGTCGCCATGTTCCAGAAGAACTGGATCCTGGCTCTTGTGGGCATCGTCATCGTGCCGGTATTTACTCTCCCCACGAGGAAAGCAGGCAAGAAGAGATGGACTCTTACAAACGAATCCCAGCAGGTCAATGATGAGGTCAACGGAATACTTAATGAGACATTATCCGTAAGCGGACAGCTCCTGGTAAAGCTCTTCGGCAAGGAGGCTTACGAGTATGAAAGGTATGAGAATGCCAACCGGAAGATGATCGGTCTGAACATTAAGGAGAGCATGGCCGGACGCTGGTTCAGGGTAGTGCTCACGACGTTCACGAGTATCGGACCGATGCTTCTATATCTTGCCGGCGGAATACTCATGATGAAGTACGATTCTGATCTTACGATAGGTGACATCACGGTGCTCGTATCGCTCCTCGGAAGGATGTATATGCCCGTGAACAGTCTTCTCAACATTCAGGTCGAATGGATAAGATCGATGGCCCTTTTCAAGCGTATCTTCGATTATTTTGACATACCCGTCGAGATAAAGAATGCCGATGATGCGGTAACGCCTGATAAGGTCACCGGTGACGTTGTTTTCGAGCATGTGGAATTCTCTTATGAGGAGTCGAAAAAGATACTTAAAGACATAAGCTTCACGCTGAATGCCGGAAAGAGCATTGCCATCGTAGGACCGTCCGGTTCGGGCAAGAGCACGATCGTAAATCTCATTCCACGCCTTTATGACGTGGATTCGGGAAGCGTTACATTTGACGGTATCGACGTAAGAAAGCTTGACCTGAAGTTCTTAAGGGACCAGGTAGGCGTGGTTTCTCAGGAAACATATCTTTTCAACGGAACTATCAGGGAGAATCTTTTGTATGCCAAACCTGACGCCACCGATGAGGAAATGACTGAAGCTTTGAAAAAGGCTAATATCTGGGACTTCGTCGAAAAGCAGGAAAAGAAGATAGATACTGAAGTCGGTAACAGGGGACTAAAGCTCTCAGGCGGAGAGAAGCAGAGAATATCGATTGCTAGGATTATCCTTAAGGATCCGACGATCTTTATTTTCGATGAAGCGACATCCGCTTTGGATTCCATTTCCGAGAAGAAGATACAGGATGCGATCGATCCGATCATAAAGAGCAAGACCAGTATCCTTATCGCTCACAGGCTCTCGACGATACTTGCCGCAGATGAGATCCTCGTGGTAAAGGACGGAACGATCGTCGAGCGCGGATCGCATAAGGAACTGTTGAATAAGGATGGCGTTTACCGCGAGCTTTATGAAACTCAGTTTTCAAAGGCTCTGCTTGAAGGAGACGGCGTGTCAGAATTGGAACAGTATATCTGGGGTACACAGCCTGCTGACGAGCCTGTGGATGAAGACTGACATTGTCCGGATAAACTGAGTGCCGTAATCATTGAAAATGTACTAACGGAATGCCCTCCGGTGCCTCCGATTTGTACATTCGTCAAGGTGTGCGCATAACAGTTAAATATCAAAAATATAGTATAATAACTTCTTGGTTAATCCAGGAGGATAGATTAGATGACAAAACCATTTTCAGCTTCTGCTGAGCACGTAGCTCGTGAATTAGATACAGATCCCATAAGAGGTCTGACTTCAAATGAAGCATCTTTAAGATTTGCGAAGAACGGTCCCAATACTTTAGGCGAAGAAAAGAAGGTCCCTCTCTGGAAGAGATTCCTTCAGCAGTTTGCAGATGCGATGGTAATAATCCTTATCGCAGCCGCAGCGCTTTCAGCTTACATGGCTTATAAGAGCGGCGGCGGATTTGAAGATTGGATCGACGTTATCGTAATCCTTGCGATCGTTATCCTTAACGCTGTTTTGGGCGTATATCAGGAAGGCAAGGCCGACCAGGCACTGGCAGCATTAAAGAAGATGAGCTCGCCCCAGACAAAGGTCATCCGTGACGGAAAGCTCCTCATGGTCGATTCGGAAAACGTTGTAGTCGGTGACGTCATCTCTATCGATGCAGGTGACAGCATCTCGGCTGATATGAGACTTATCGAGTCCAGTTCTCTCAAGGCAGAAGAAGCATCCCTTACCGGTGAGTCCGTGGCTGTCGAAAAAGATGCGGAAGCAATACTTCCTGAAGACTGCGCTTTAGGTGACCGTAAAAACATGCTCTATATGGGCACCGCAGTAACATATGGCCGCGCAAAGGGTGTAGTAGTTGCCACAGCCAGGGATACTGAACTCGGTAAGATCGCGACAAAACTCACCGGCATCGAAGACGAGGAGACACCTCTGCAGGTCAGCCTTAATAAGCTCGGCAAGATCCTTGCCGTCGTCTGCATAGTTGTATGCATCATTGTCCTTCTCGTTGATATCTTTGTTCAGAAACAGCCTTGGGAAGATGCCCTGATGACCGCGGTATCACTTGCAGTAGCTGCCATTCCGGAAGGCCTTGCCGCAGTCGTTACCATCGTCCTCTCGATAGGCATGACCAAGATGGCTGAGAGCAATGCGATCGTAAAGAGGCTTCTTGCTGTAGAGACATTGGGCTGTGTTGACGTTATCTGCTCAGATAAGACCGGCACCCTCACTCAGAACCAGATGACGGTTAAGGTCATATATGACGGCGAAAAGAAATATAACGTCGAAGGCGGCGGATATGCCCCTTCCGGAAACATAGTTGACGAAGGCGGCAAGCCCGTCAAGATCGAAGGAGACCTTAAGACTCTCATCCTGTCTTCGGTACTTTGTAACGATGCTGCGATCGTAAAGCAGGGAGACAGTGATTATTCATGCATAGGCGACCCGACGGAGGGTGCTCTTACTACGCTCGGCATGAAGGCTCAGATGCTCAGGGAAGAGACGATGCACAGATATCCCAGAGAGACGGAACTGCCTTTCGATTCTGACCGTAAGATGATGACTACGTTCCATTCAGGGATCGAAGATCACAAGTGGATCAGCTTTACAAAGGGTGCGCCTGACATCGTTATCTCGCGTTGTACATCGATCCTCACTCCGGCAGGCGTTCAGGCAATGACCGAGGAGAAGCGCGCAGAGATACGCGAGGTCAACCACAACTATGCGATCCAGGCAATCCGCGTACTTGCTTTTGCGATGAAAGAGCACGGTGACGGATCCAAGGCAACATTCGCCGATGAAGAGAATATGACATTCTTAGGTCTCATCGGAATGATCGATCCTGCACGTAAGGAAGCAAAGGATGCCATTGCGGTCTGCAAGGAAGCCGGTATCCGTGCCGTAATGATCACAGGAGACTTCAAAGATTCTGCAGTCGCTATTGCAGATAATCTCGAAATGCGTGATGAGAAGCACATGGGAGCATATTCCGGTGAGGAGCTCGATAAGCTATCAGATGAAGAACTCCTTGAAGTAGTTGAGACAACGAGCGTTTATGCGCGTGTATCTCCTGAACACAAGGTCAGGATCGTTAACGCGCTGAAGCATAATGAACACATTGCATCCATGACGGGCGACGGCGTAAACGACGCCATGGCTCTTAAGTCGGCAGACATCGGAGTTGCCATGGGCATCACCGGCACGGACGTTTCCAAGAATTCAGCCGACATGATCCTCATGGACGATAACTTCGCCACGATCGTAAAGGCAGTCGAGCAGGGAAGGACCATATATTCGAACATCAGAAAGTTCGTAGGCTTCCTTCTGTCATGCAACGTCGGTGAGATCCTGGTAATCTTCCTGCTCTCTCTTGTGCCGAAGACGCTTATACCCGGCATCGCAGCACCTTTGACCGCGATCCAGCTCCTCTGGCTCAATCTCATCACGGACTCATTCCCGGCTTTGGCATTAGGACGCGAAAAGGGCGAGCCCGGCATAATGAAGATGCCTCCGAGATCAAAGAAGGAGCCAATCATAAACAAGAGCATGCTTGGACATATCACTCTGCAGTCAATCGGTCTTTTCGTTTCTGTTGCCGCAGCATTTATCATCGCTCTCGTAAGCATGAACAACGGAAGCACATTCTTCTACTCAGGCATAATGGCTGATGCCGCATCAAAGGGCGTACATCCCATAGACATTGCCCGTACGGTAGCATTTGCGACGCTTATCTGTGCTGAGCTCTTCAGGGCATTTGCCGCCAGATCTGAAAGGACCTCGGTCTTCAAGCTGGGCATCTTCTCAAACAAGATGATGAACATCGCTGTGGCCCTCTCGCTTGTAATGCTCGTGGCTGTAATCTACATCCCGGGAGTCAACGGCATATTCAATAACGTTGCGATAGCCCCAATGGCGTGGCTTGTTATCCTGCCGCTGGCTATCCTGCCTTTCGCAGTGAGCGAGATAAGCAAGCTCGTAAAAGGCGGTTTGCATAAGTAAAAGCCATGTGTTATTATTCATAAGCTTAATTTATAAAGGGAGGCATAGAACAGATGACAGTATTGAATATCGTTCTTTGTGTTTTAGATATAATATTGGCAATTGCCATCATAGTCCTCTTCCTCGTTCAGGAAGGTAACGATAAGGGTATCGGTGTTGTAGCAGGCGGTTCTTCTGACTCATATTACAACAAGGCCAAGGGCAGGACATTAGAAGAGCAGCTCAAGACCTGGACGGTCATCTGCTGCATATTGTTTGCCATCGTTTCCATCGTTCTTTATCTCTCCATCGCCAAGGCCTGGTAAGATTAACAAACAGCATTTAACGGGGTGCCTTTCGAGCGTATCTGCTTCGAAGGCACCCTTTTTTATTGTTTTGATATATAATTTCTTTGATATTTTCGGGTGCTATTTTTCGGAGGGTTTAAAGTGAAAAACGTCAAACGGGCAATTTCATTAACGCTCGCTGCTTCCATATTGTTTGCGGTATGCAGCTGCGATGAAAGTGATAATGCTTCTGCTGAAGGTTCCTTGAATCTTAAATGGCTTGATTCATCTCTGTTCGAGAACGTGGATCAGATGGCAGGGGCAGACATAAAAGATGATTTCGCTGCAGCCGTGAATTATGAATGGGCATCGACCCAGGAAAGAAATCTCACATATCCCGTCTCTACTTTCGGTGAGGTCAGGGAAAACGTCGTTAAGAGGAAACGTGCTCTTATAGAGGACGAATCTGTCCAGGGAAAGAACATTGAACTGCTGCGGACGGCTGACGGTCTGTTCTGCGACTGGGAGTACCGTGATTCCCTTGGCATGGACCCGCTTAAGAAATACCTGGCTTACATTGACGAAATACAAAGTCTTGATGATGTATCGGCTTATATGATCGATAACGATAAAAACCCTTTTGCTTATGCTCTGGTCCAATTTACATACAATACAAACGAAGCAATAGATGAATACAAGGTGCTGGACATCAGAAAGCCCACTCTGATCCTTGATCAGGATAAATACTATGTCTCGATATCCGAGGACGGGTACAAGAAAAAAGAAACAGTCGAAAAAAAGGTCAGTTATCTTCTGGAAAGATGCGGTTATTCCGAAAAAGAGATCAATGACACTCTTACAAGAGGATTAAAGTTTGAATCCGAACTCGTTTTGCTTGATTATGCCGACCTGGCAGATTTTACATCCATAAAAAATGAAGCTGAAGTTTTCGCGCTCGCAGGAGATTATCCTTTGGAGAATATGCTTACGCATTATTCCATTACTGAATGTGACCATTTTATGGGCGAGTTCTCATATCTGGACAAACTCGAGAATGTTTACAAGCAAAAGAATGTTGAGGATATGAAAGCTTATTTTAAGGTCCGTCTTGCTTTGGATTCCATTCTTTATCTTGATGCCGGAGCATACAACTGTTATATGGATTCGAACCTTGACCGTTCAAATCCCTACGATGAAAGGATCGACAAAGATCCTGATTTCAATTTCTTCGATCTGCTCAGCAAGACACCTTTGACAGCGGCAATAGATCAGGTCTATATCGATAATTATTTCAATGAAGACACATATAACCAGATCTGCGAATATGTTCATCTGATCAAGGAAAAGTACCAGATACTCATCAATGAGAATGAATATCTTTCCGAGGAAAGCAAGAAAGCCGTTTGTGAAAAACTGAGTAACATGGGCGAGAATATCTTTCTGCCGTCCAACACCGCTGACTTTACGGGTGTAGAGCTTAAATCCAGGGAAGAGGGCGGTTCTTTCCTTGATGCAATGTGTGTCTTAAGCAGGATCCGCTATGAGCATGTGGGAGACATGGTCCAGTCACCGACGGATAAATCCTTCTGGGACATATATGACAGAGACTTGTCGACCACTGCAATCAATTCAAATTATCACAGAAGACAGAATACCATCTACCTGTCCATGGGAATATTTGAAGCCCCTGTGTACACTCCCGGTGCTCCTTTCGAAGTAAATCTCGGTACCAGTGCAACGATCATCGGGCATGAGATATCCCATGCGTTTGACAGCAATAACATAAACCGTAATGCGGAAGGAAAACAGATCAATACGCTTACGGCTGAAGAGATGCAGATCTGGAGCAGGATGTCGACTAGGATCCAGAATCACTTCTACGGTTACGAACCTTTCGAGGGTTCCGGTGCCTATACAGCGGTGTCACTTATGACGGGAGAGGTCATAGCAGATGCCGAAGGAATGAGAGTCTGTCTTATGATCGCCAAGGATCAGGAGTCATTCGATTATGATCTGTTCTTCAGAAGTTATGCTTTTACCTGGAGAGGCCTTGACGCAAAGACTACCCAGATGGATGCAATTAAAAATGACAAGCATCCTCTGTTTTATCTGAGGATCAATTATACGGTAATGCAGTTCGATGAATTCATAGAGACTTATGATCTTAAGCCCGGTGACGGCATGTATCTGGCTCCGGACCAGAGGATCATTATCTGGTGAGGTGCCCCATGACAGGATTAATAAATGAAGATCTGTTAAGCATTGTAAAAAAGAAGAGATTCATCATTCTGACCGCTCTTGTATACATCGGACTGATCATCTTCATGATCGGTGAAAAGAGTGAATATTTTAACGATCTGACATTTTTCTTTGCGGTAAACAAATACATTTTCTATGTGTTTGATCCGCTGATCGGGATCACGCTGATCATCAGTGTGTACCGCAAAAAGTTCACGAAAAACTCCATCCTTCAGGTCGAGGCGCACAATGCCAAAAGAGCTGAAGGTGTGATCAGCAGGATCATTTCAGGCTCCGTTATCCTTATAGCCTGTTATCTGATAATGGCCTTGCTCGTAATCATTTTGGGACTCTTTTTAGGTGCACACATTAACGCCGGGCAGACAGGGCTTTTAATGTTAAGACTTGCGGTTGATTGCCTGGCAGGAGTAGCGGTTTATATCACCGCACTTTTCTGGTTGTATCTTTTTGCTTTCCCCATAGTGCCTGTTTTGGTATATGGTATCGAAATGCTCGCTTTGCCCGCATATTTCCTGGGTTCCGATGCTGTTTTATCGGATATCTTCAAGTATCTGAGCTGGTTTTTCGTTAAGCTCAATACTGATTACATTTACACAAATCTTCTGTTTTCAGATCTGCATATTATTGCTGTCTTTATTTTCCTTTTGCAGGTGGTCATTCCTTTATTGTTCACGCTTCTTGTCTTTAAGCTGAAAAAGATAAGGCCGGATAAGGTCAAGAAGAAAAAGGTCAAGACCGGAGAGCAGGAAACCGATCCTTCATCACCTGACATAATGGCTGCTACAAGTAGTAAGATATAGAAAAAACATAAGAGGAATCAGAGATGGATGATAAGAAGAAAAAACCGGGATTTGCCGAGAATATGAGTGCATCCCAGAGACGCAGGAACAGGATAATCAAAGCCAAGGAAGAACAGGCAGCTTTTCCCGAGACTCTGGCTGACCAGGCGCCGAGAGGACCTTTGCAGGTCAGGAATCAGGTCATCGGAATCTTAAGGCAGTCTCCTACCGGAGGCGTCGTTATTCCCGATCCTTCATTCAGGAGCACTGATTACGGTGCTATCGACATTGATAAAAATCATCTGAACGGCGCACCTTTTAACATGGTCGTCGTCTGCGAAGTGTTAAATCCGAATTGCGAGCGCGGTGACTGCAGGGGAACGATCACTGAAGTCCTGGGTGATTATGGAAACAATGACGTAAGGATGCTCACGGTCCTGAGGCAGTTCGGACTTTCGCAGACATTCCCGGAGAAAGTTATAGAAGAAGTGGAACCGCTTCCGGTCAATCCCGATCCGGAACTGGTAGTAAACGAGATTGCAAAAGGAAGACGCGACAAGCGTGATCTGCTCACGATAACTATCGACGGTGAAGACGCGAAAGACCTGGATGATGCCATTTCCATCGAGAAACTCAGGAACGGTAATTTCAAGTTGTACGTTCACATCGCTGATGTTTCGAATTATGTCAGGGAAGGAACATTCCTTGATGCTGAAGCATTCTCGAGAGGCACATCGGTCTATCTTGTCGACCGTGTTATCCCAATGCTCCCGCCAAAGCTTTCTAACGGCCTTTGCAGTCTGAATCCCAATGTTGACAGACTTGCCATGACTGCTGAGATGCTGGTCGACCGCGAGGGCGGTATCTATGGCGGTGAGCTTTACGAGAGCGTTATAAGATCCGACAGGAGAATGAGTTACAACGAATGCTACAGGATCCTTACCGATCCGAAGCCCGAGGACGATGAAGAATACGGCGAGATCATTCCGATGCTTATCAGGATGAAGGAGCTTGCAGAGATCCTGAGGTCGATGAGGGAGAGGCGCGGAGCGATCAATTTCGAGATGCCGGAAACCAAGGTCATATTGAATGATGACGGAACTGTCAGGGATGTAAAGCCTTATCCGATAAACTTCACAAACGGCATAATCGAGTCTTTCATGATCTGTGCCAATGAGTTTGTCGCTAAGAAGTTCTTCGACCTGAAATATCCGTTTGTTTACCGTGTTCATGAAGATCCGGATCCGATAAAGATCGCCAGGTTCTCAAATATCGCAAGATATTTCGGAGCATCGGGAAGATTATTCGGTCATATCAAGCCCCTGGATGTCCAGAGATTCATGGGAACGATCGGAGACAAGACCGCTCTTCCTGCATTAGATGAGCTGCTCTTAAGATCGATGGCGAAGGCGAGATACTGCTCTGACTGTCTCGGACACTTCGGTCTGGCATCGAAGTTTTACTGCCATTTTACGTCACCGATCAGGCGTTACCCTGATCTATATATCCACAGGATAATAAAGAGCTATCTGCACGGTGAGAATTCCAGAAGTCATTTCGCGGGACTCGTTGACAATGCTGCCGAACATTCATCGGACATGGAACGGAATGCAGTCGATGCAGAGCGCGCTTCTGACGATATCAAGATCTGTGAATACATGGCAGATAAGATCGGCGAGCACTACGACGGCGTTATATCTTCGATCATTGACTCCGGATGCTTTGTAAGGCTCGAAAATACTGTCGAAGGATTTGTTCCTTTCAGATCTTTAAGAGACCACTATTTCTTTGATGACAGAAGTTACCGCGCGATCGGTGCGCACGGAGGCAAGATCCTTTCCATCGGTATGCCTGTAACCGTTGTGGTCGAGAAGGTAGATACCGAAGAAAACAAGATAGATTTCTCTTTTGAGTACGGCTTCGAAGAGGAACGGGATCCGAGAGAACAGCGCATGTCAAAGGGACCCAAAAAGGAGCCGCACAGAGCCAAAAAGGGCGGAAGAGGCGGCAGATCAGGCGCTTCAAGAGGCAGCGCTGTAAGAAGCGGATCAGGAAAGCCGGGTTCTTCAGGAGGATATATAGGAAGGCCCAAGTCATCCGGAGGAAGATCAGGCAGAGGCGGATCCCGGGGAAGAAGGTAAAAGATCGTGGAAAAGTTTAAGAAGATATTTGTATCAATTCTTGCTGCAGTATTTTGTGTACTTGCATTTGCCGGCTGCACCGGTCAGTCCAAAAAGGAACCTTTGGATGTGAAGAGAATTACATATCTGATATACGTCGGAGACCGACCTGATGTTGAGATGTATGTCATTACCGCTGACTGTAAAGTCACGGAGTACAGCATACGGCTTGAAAGTGATGAGCCTTATGGTAAATATGATTTTTTCGCAGGCGAACTGCCTTCTGAAGACCATTATGAAGTATCCGAATTTAAGATAACGGAAGAAAGTTGGACGAGTATGGTAAATACTCTGACCGAGGTAAATTTCATGAATCTTTTAGAGGAGTTTTCACCTGATGATTCTGACGATGCTTCTTCCTACTATATCAGAGTTGAGACCGCAGACGATGTTCATCAGTCAGGCGGTTATAATGCAGGTGGCCATATGGATCCTGAAAGCAGGAAATTCTCTAATGCCAGGCAGGCCGTAGATCGTGCGCTGAACCGGAATGTTTACTGATCATCAGGGATATCGCTGTTTATATTGACAATCTGCTTTTAAATGATGTAGTATTACGCATTATGCGATGACGGAGACCTCAGTAGTCGTGGTATGTCGCCTTCAGAGAGCTTTGCCCCCGGGCTGAAAGGCAGAGCGGAAAGAGACCACTGACGAATAACAACTCTAACAGCAATCCGGTATAAAGAGATTCCGCATTTGCGGAATAAATCAGGTGGCACCGCGGACATGTTTGTTCGTCCTGAACTTAAAGGAGATTTAAGTTCGGGGCGTTTTTGTTTCCCCGAAGAAAGGATTGGAATATGGCTAACCAGTACAGAGACAGGATCATCAGCTCTTTGTCTGAGAAGGACGTAGGAACCGAACTCAGAGTATGCGGATGGATCGAGAACATCAGAGACCACGGCGGCGTTTCTTTCATTGACTTGAGAGACATGTACGGCACACTTCAGGTCGTTATGCGTGACACAAGTCTTCTTGACGGACTCGTAAAGGAAGAGTGCATTTCGATCGAGGGAAAGATCGAACACAGAGACGAGGAAACATATAACCCCAAGATCGCTACGGGCACGATCGAGCTCGAGGCTCACAGCGTTGACGTTCTGGGCAAGGTTTATACCCAGCTTCCTTTCGAGATCATGACGTCTAAGGAGATCAGGGAAGACGTAAGACTTAAGTACAGATATCTCGACCTCAGGAATCAGAAGGTTAAGGACAACATCATCTTCAGATCTAATGTCATCGCGTTCTTAAGACAGAAGATGACAGAGATGGGCTTCCTTGAGATCCAGACTCCTATCCTCACCAGTTCTTCACCTGAAGGCGCAAGAGACTATATCGTTCCTTCCAGAAAGTGGAAGGGCAAGTTCTATGCGCTTCCGCAGGCACCCCAGCAGTTCAAGCAGCTCCTGATGGTTTCAGGTTTTGATAAGTATTTCCAGATCGCTCCCTGCTTCAGAGATGAGGACGCGAGAGCAGACAGATCTCCTGGAGAGTTCTACCAGTTGGACTTCGAGATGTCTTTCGCTACACAGGAAGACGTTTTCAGGGCAGGCGAAGAAGTACTCACCGCTACTTTCGAAAAGTTCGCACCTGAGGGCGCGAAGGTAACTCCTGCGCCTTATCCGGTCATCTCCTACAAGCAGGCCATGCTCGAGTTCGGTTCTGATAAGCCTGACTTAAGAAACCCCTTGAGAATAATCGACGTTACTGAGTTCTTCTCAAGATGCACATTTAAGGCTTTCCACGGAAAGACGGTACGCGCTATCAACGTACATGCGAAGCTTTCCAAGGGCCAGCACGAGAAGATGCTCAAGTTCGCACAGGATGACCTCGGAATGGGCGGTTTGGGATACCTCGAAGTTCTCGAAGACATGAGCTACAAGGGACCTATCGACAAGTTCATTCCTGATGACATGAAGACTGAACTTAAGGAACTCGCAGGCCTTGAAGCAGGCGATACGATCTTCTTCATCGCTGACAATGAAGCACGCGCAAATGAATGCGCAGGCAAGATCAGAAATGAGCTTGGCGCAAGACTCGACCTCATCGAGAAGAACGCATTCAGATTCTGCTTCGTCAATGATTTCCCGATGTATGAATGGGATAAGGAGACGTCAAAATACATCTTCACACACAACCCGTTCTCTATGCCCCAGGGCGGCCTCGAAGCGCTCAATACAAAGAAGCCCGAAGAGATACTCGCTTACCAGTATGACATCGTCTGCAACGGTATCGAGCTTTCATCCGGCGCCGTAAGAAACCATGACCTCGACATCATGAAGAAGGCATTTGAGATCGCAGGTTATTCCGAAGAAGAGCTTAAGACGAAGTTCGGCGCGCTCTACAGCGCATTCCAGTTCGGCGCTCCGCCGCACGCAGGAATGGCTCCCGGTGTTGACAGAATGATCATGATCTTGAGAGGCGAGGAAAACATCCGTGAAGTCATCGCATTCCCCATGAACGGCAATGCACAGGATCTTCTCTGCGGTGCTCCGGGCGAAGTCACGGAACAGCAGCTCCGAGAGACTCACATCAAGATAAGAGCCTGATAAATGAAAGTCTATTTTCTTACATTAGGATGCAGAGTAAACCAATATGAGACAGACGCCGCAAGGCGCCTGTTTCTTGATAATGGGCACGTGAACGCAGAGTCTCCCGAAGAGGCGGACGTATGCATCGTCAACACATGTTCCGTAACGGGTGAGGCGGACAGAAAGTCTTATCAGATGTTAAGGCGGATGGCCAAGAACAATCCCGGTGCAGTCATTGTCGCGATGGGATGTTCTTCGGAGATATCGAACGGCGAGGTGCCTGCAGATATCGTTATCGGGACACGTGACAAGAACACTGTCGTTACCAGAGTCGAAGAGTTCATTTCTAAGCGCGAAAATATAGAGCTTCTACATAAGACGAGCCATACAAGACCCGAAGTCAGCAAGACAGATGAGTATCACGATTTCGGTACGGTATTGTCTCCCGAAGGAACAAGGGCATTTATAAAGATCGAAGACGGCTGCAATAACTTCTGTACTTACTGCATCATTCCTTATGCCAGAGGACGTGTCGTCAGCAGGGACGAAGGCTCGTGTATCAAAGAAGCTGAATTTCTCGCTGAGAGCGGATATAAGGAGATCATAGTATCCGGCATCCATCTTTGTTCATACGGAAAGGATCAGGGCAAAGATATTTCCGCGCTCTTGGATCTTTTGAAGAAGATCGATGCCATTCCCGGTATCGAAAGGTTAAGACTTGGCTCGCTGGAGCCGAAGTCCATGACGCCGGAATTCATCAGCGGCCTTAAGTCTTTAAAGCACCTCTGCCCGCATTTCCATCTGTCTCTCCAGTCAGGATCGGATACTGTCCTTAAGCGCATGAACAGGAAATATACCCTTGCCGAATTTGAAGACAGGGTAAATGCGTTAAGAGCGGAATTCCCTGATATGTCGCTCACGACGGACATCATCACGGGCTTTCCCGGAGAGAGTGAAGAGGAATTCTCGCAGACGATGGAATTTGCGGAAAAGCTTTCTTTCGCAAAGATACATGTTTTCCCTTATTCGGTAAGAGAGGGAACAAAGGCAGCAGAAATGCCTCAGATCGACATGAGCATAAGGAAAGAGCGCGCAAAGAGGCTTATTGAGCTTTCCGACAGGCTTTCTGCGGATTTTGCCGCCGGCTTTACCGGAAAGGAAGCAGAGATCCTGGTGGAAAAGATCGTGGAAAAAGACGGAAGGCTTGTCGCTGAAGGCTATACGGCCAGCTATATCAGGACTTTCGCGGATGTCACAAGCGGGGATTTTTCGAGAGGCGACATTATTAAAGGCGTCATTACGGGATCGAAGAATGAGACCTGCCTGATGGAAGTCTCTTTTTGAGATATTCCGGTTGGAGCAGTTTTCTATCGCGATTGCTGGTTTTTGGGATTTGCGATAGGATTTACGGCTTTTTCTATCGCGAGTGTTTAATTTCTCGATTTGCGATAGATTCGGGTACTGTGTTCCCAAATGCAGAAAACATAATAAAATCTGTAAAAATTTATCAAATCTTAATAACATTTTACCTGTCATTTAATATTTACTGTGTTAGAATGAAAATGTCGAAGAATACTTCGTTTGGAGGTTTTTTGTGGACGGTAACACGGAAAGATTCGATTTATCCGGTGATAGGACCGCTGACGTACACGCTTTAATGTCGTATGTATTAAGCGCGCTTAAGGAGAAGGGCTACAACCCTATCAATCAGCTGGTCGGATATTTCATTTCGGGTGATCCGACATATATCACTAACTATAAGGGAGCCAGGGGCCTCATCAAGAGGATCGACAGAGACGAGCTCCTTGAGGTTATCATTAACGATTATTGCTCCAGGTTGTAAAAGGGTTTAAGATACCTTTAATAAGCAGTAACGGCGGCTTATGCCGCCTTATTTTTTGAGTTTCCGAAAGGAGAAATGACATGGGAAAAGCACCCGGAAGGGTAATGGGGATAGATTTCGGTACAAGACACATCGGTGTAGCCGTATCTGACGAATTAAGGGTTATAGCAAGGGGGATCGAGACCGTCAACTGGAACGGAGAGGATCCCGAGTGGGCGCTTAACCGCATCTGCGAGATCATAAAGGAGATGGAGGTTAATGCCATTGTCATAGGAAGACCCGCCAGGACCGACGGTACAAGGTCCGAGACACAGGACAAGGCGGAAGCTTTTGGCGCGAGCTTGGCCGAGAGATGCGGCATAGAGCCTGTCTTTAAAGATGAGCGTTATACTACGGTTCTGGCTTCAAGATATCTTCACGAGAGCAATATAAAGGCCAAGAAACAGAAAAAGGTCATAGATCAGGTCGCTGCCGAGATAATACTTCAGGATTATATTAATACGTTATCATAGTCCGCTTTGCTCATTAATTTGATATAATTAGGCATTATGGTTATTTAAAAGATAACCGCACGTTTAAGGAGATTAACTATGGCAGACGAGAATACAAATAACGATATCGGCCCTACGGATGAGCTTATCGAAGCAATCGCGCAGCTCGAGGACGAGAACGACAGAATGATCGAGATCGCCGATGAAGAGACCGGTGAGAAGAGAAAGGCTTATGTTGACCAGACTTTCCAGTTCAACGGAAAAACTTATGTTGTCCTTATCATTGATTCCGAAGAGGAAGGTGAGGAAGAGGACAGCTACTATTACATAATGCGCTTTGTTGACAAGGGCGGCGAGGTCCTTCTGGAGAATCTCGTAGGCAAGGAAGCCGACGTGATCTACGATTATTATGACAAGCTCTGTGAAGAGCTTTACGGCGACGATGAAGAATCAGAAGACGAATAATAAACCTGCCGGTCTTAAAAAGAAGATCGCCCTGGAGAAGGACCGCAAGGCCAAGCTCGCCGGCGAACATCTTAAAGACAGCAAGAACGAAGAACTGATCGTGTTAAGAGATCCTTACAGCAAGAAGGATTATTATATGTCGCGCATTGATTCGTTTACGCTGCTTAAGACCGAGTATGTTGTCATGTATAACTATGTGCCTGATGACGGAAGCCACTCAAAGCCTGAGCTGGTCATCATGCGCACGGCGATAGGCGAGAACGGTGACAGGGTCTATTATTCGATCAAGGACGGTGAAGAGCTTGAGAAAGCCTTTGTGTTCTTTATGAGAAGATATTACGGTGCCCAGGCACCTGATGCCCGAGCTAAGAACGGAGTATCCTCCGGAGAACAGAAGTAAAGATGAGTTTCTGGGATAAAGTCCTGATAAAATCGGCAGCGGTATTTAAAGCAGCTTTGGGGCTGGGATTCTTTATCTGCACTGCTTACATCATTTTCTCCATTTTTGACTTTCTGAAAATTGACCGGAAAGTTTATGAAGGAACTTATAATATGGTATTCTGCCTCGCCTCTTTTGCCGTGATGTTCATTATCCACAAGATAAGCTCATTTCATAAAGAACCTCTTTTTAAGGTCAAAAAGCTCAGTCCTGACCAGGTTGCGGCCATTATTATAGTGGGACTTGGAATGCTCGGGCTTGTAGCGACTTATATTAACATAGTCAATCTGCTTGCCGAAAGCAGGGAGACTGTAAGTGAAGCGATGGAAGAATACAGGGATAATGTTGACAGGTTTTCCGATGTGCCACAGACAGTTATTCCCGTATGGGATTCAATCCTGTATGTGTTTAATATTTGTTTTATCGTACCTGTCATTGAAGAGATGACCTTCAGAGGAGTTGTTTTCGGCCAGCTCAGAAGAGAGTTCAGTCCCTTGATATCTATAGTATTAAGCGCTTTTGCGTTTGGCATCATGCACGGAATATCCATACATATCGGCTATGCGTTTGCCTGCGGCGTAATAATCGCAACCTGTTATCATCTGACAGACAGCCTTATTGCTCCGGTAATACTTCATTCGGTATTCAATATTTTCGGATCAGGTATCCCTACGTTCATGAGCATAGAAGAACTGGGAATACCGGGTGAGATTACAAGTTCGTTTTCATATGGCATCCATGTCTCTTCAATGCTCTTTATGCCTATATCCGTTCTTGCTATTGCATATCTGGTCAATATCAAGCGTAAAAAAGCGAAGGAAGCGGCTGAGCTTGAAAAGGCACTTCAGACCGGTGACGGGGAAGAGCAGGAAACGGAGATCAGCGTAGAAGAGAATGTTCTTCCGGCTGATGACGGAAGTGAGGCTGCATCATGAAAAAGCATGCAAGACTTACATTCGGAATCACCAAAAAGACCCGTTTCGCAGCGACTATGGTAGTCGTTGCCGTTGTCCTTGTCCTGGCAATGGTCGTTCTGGGTTATGTCGGAGTATTCGGATTAAGGTCTGAACTATGCGAAGTAGCTGTCACTACAGACAGAGCCGGGGATACTTTCGGAGGTACCGGAATAAACTGTGATCTTATTCCGAATATCAATCTCATAAGAGATGCTTCTTTCGAGAGCTCGACCGGATATGCGAGCATGCTTGTAGCCGGTGCCTCTGAGGGAAGTATTTTCATGACTCCTGATGCGGTAGCTGCGTCAGGCTATGACACGTCTTTGTGTAATGGTGATACGGCAAGGATCTTATCCATCGACAGCGACGGCGTAATGAGTGAGAAATTCACGGGAACGGTAACCGGATTTAAACCCGCGAGACTCGGCGTTGTCACCCTGATAAAGGATACGAAAGTCCTTTGGGACGAAGACCGCATCAGTAAAATGACCTTCTACGGAAATATTGCCTTTGCTTTAACAAACAATGGAAAACTGATATACGATGTTACGAACAGCCAGCTCGCCGGATTTGTCGATGCGGATGAGAAATTTGCACTGATAGATTCAAATGATACAGGAGTTGTCGCCGTTGCTTCGAACGGTTCGATATATTATTCACAGGATGCCAGGAATCTTGTGCTTATATTTGAATCGGAATTATTAGATCCCGAAAGCAGATTGTGCGGTATCGGAAGCAACAGCTCGACGTTTGCAGTGTGTTATACCGACGGAACGATCGTTACGGTCACAAACGGTAAAACAGCATTATCCAGACTTCCAAGCACAAATTTAATTGCATTTGTTTCAGATGGCGAAAGGTTCCTTGCGTGCAACGACAAAGGAGATATCTATTCTTCTTTCAACGGATTGATCTATGAGCTTATAGGAAATAACGAAATGCTTAAGGATGTAAAAGATCCGCTCGTCTGCGCAGCTGAAGGCGTCTATTGTTTTGTCATCGATAATTCAAGATCACTGATAATCAGGGTAGATGATTCAGAATGCGTTTTCGAGGAGAGCGAGATAACAAGAGCTACCGGATCTGATGTTAATTCAGTTCACCTTACTGATTCGGGACTGATAGTTGCAGGTACATCTGACAACAAGGCATTTGCAATCAATCTTCTTACGGGGAAGAGTGCTTCTCTTGCTTCGGAGAACATCATTATCGAGAACATAATCGGAGTAAACGGTGACAAGGTTTATTTCGATACGGGGAAGGATATTTATAAGTCACAGATCCTGTCCGAACTTACCGTCGAGGGCAATCTTGACGGCGTTGATATAATCGCCGACGACATCCTCGTTGCGGGTCATGTTCAGAAAGCCGCAGGCGGGACCGTGAAAATATCCGATGCCAGTGATTCCTGGGATATCTCGGACGTTTCGGCATGGAATGTATACGGAAACGGAACGACCGTTACTTCGACGGACAGGGCATACAGCGGAAGATACGGTGCAAGACTCACAGGAAACGGAATCGGTACTCACGCGATGGTTCAGGAGCTTCCGGGCTCTGCAAAAGATAACTTCATCGCAGGAACATTCTACCGGTTAAGTTTTTATGCCATGTCCGATAACATTCCGGAGAAAGCATATTGCTGGATCGAAGGTGACGGTTTCGGAAGATATGGTTTCGAGCTTACGCAGATCGGCAGAAATTATAAGAGCTTCAGTTACGTTTTCGCTGTGACGGATTATATGATCGATGCTGAAAACATCAGGATCAACATTGCTTTTGAGGGATCGGGAAATATCCTTCTTGATGAGTTCTATCTTGGACCTGACAGCTATTCTTCTGCCGGTATCCCGCAATATTATGCAGATGCTCTGGCATCAGGAAGACCATCTGCTATAAGGCTCAATAATCTTAATATCGGAAACAGCGGTTTTTCTGAGACTTCGCTATATCTCATGAGTTCTGATTCTGTATCCCGTGGAGTGGAAGGCTCATCAAGCAGAGCGGATTATACCGGCGACGAAATAATATCCCTGTCGGCATACAACGGTAAGTCCGTTACAACATCGCTTGAGGAAAGTCTGAAACTTGTTAAGCAATGCAATTCTTCACCTTGGCTTGTTATCGGACCTTATGCAGATCAGTCTGATATCGATAAGATCCTGGAGTATCTCTGCGGATCATTGACTTCAGATTACGGAGGGCGAAGGATCAATAACGGTACTGCGCTTCCGTGGAGCAGACAGTTCACCAGGTTCTATATCGAGATAAACGACAGCGGCAAGGTGTTTAAGAGCGATGTCCAGAAAGCTGCTTACGTAAATTATGTTATCTCTATGTTTTCGCAGTCTGAATACTTCAGCGATATCAAGGATAAGACGGTATTTCTTGACGGAATGAAATACGACGGTGGTACCATGATGTCTGATGCGGACAACCACACCATGGGTGTTAAGCTTGTCGCAAATGATAATACGGCAACCTATATAGACAATATCAATACAAGTTTTGTTCTTGCCCGTTATGACTCTCCGCATGTTGTTTCCGGTAACAACAGCGGTGAATACATTAATACCCTGGATACCAGCGGAAGCAATTGCGCAAGGGTCATTTCAGCCGTAATGACAAACGAAGCTGATTATGCAGAGATGTTCCTTTATGATGCTTCAGTGGATTTCGTGCCTTCGAAATATACCGGCAAGGACATGTTTGTGGGTAAAGACGAGTTCATCAACATGATGACGGTATCCGGGCTTTCGGCTGATTTCGCTGGATTTGACGAGCTTTATCTCGAGATCAAGGAGCCTTTGGACCAGTCTTCCACACAAAGCGTTGAACAGTTCGTATCAAATATTACTTCCGCTTGTTTCAGTAAAGACGGGAAAACATATCTGATCATTGCGAATTCATCAAATTCACAGCAGAGTTTCCTTATTAATGACAACAGGCTTGGACGCTCAGATAGTGTGGTCAGGCGTTACGATGAAAAGGGAAGGCTTATCAATGAACGGACCTTCAGATATGAACATCTGCGTCACATCCTCCAGCCCGGTGAATTCGTGATCGTCGAGATAGTGACAAATGATTAGTTAAATATCCGTTAGGGTTCTTTTAGTCTTTAAGGAGCTGCTTTATGAGTTCTTCGGAAGCTGATGCGCAGTTCTTTTTCCAGTTCTTGCAGATCTTTACGGCAGTTGCTTCATCATCAACAGTCAATGTGGCGGAAAAAGGCTTTCCGTCGCCCGGACAGCTTAATGAAACTCGGAATTTACGATCTTCCGTAAGTTCGAGCGAAGCATTGATCCCGGAATATTTAGCCATGTCATTCTTAATGCCGGCAGCCGCTTCGTCAAGATGCGCAAGCAGCGGCGCGTTCAGGGAAGATATGAGATCGTTTAAGACAGCCTTGCCGCCGTCGGTAAGCTTCAGGTTCTCTGTAGAGCCGACGGCATCGCCCGAAAAGGTGCCGGAACTGCTCTTGTCCATGAGATTGCCCGAAATAAGCTCCTCGTAAGCCCTGCTGAATGTGAAAAAGTCCGTATAGAGCGATTCCATGCACTTTTCCATCAGGAGATGATAGCTCACTCCGGGGGCGCGGTCTACAAGATAAAGTATCTGTATTTTCGATTCTGCGATAGAAATCTCAGACATATGTAAATCCTTAGTAAATGTAATGAAATCCTGACTTAATTATACTCGAAAAGAGCGTTTTACGGGTGTATACTCTGTATGATTTTTGAATAAACCTGTAAGGAGAGTACGAAAATGATTACATTTGATTACCAGAACGCCCTCGACTTCATCGGCGGCGAAGAGGCAGTCGCTAGAATGGAACCCCAGGTAAAAGCCGCTTCTGATATGCTTCACAAGAAGAACGGTCCCGGAAATGATTTCCTCGGTTGGCTTGACCTCCCGACAAACTATGATAAAGAAGAATTCGCACGTATCCGCAAAGCTGCCCAGAAGATCAGAAGAGATTCTGATGTCCTCATCGTAATCGGTATCGGCGGTTCCTACCTCGGAGCCCGCGCTGTTATCGAGCTTTTGGGACATTCTTTTGCTAACGCTGCTTCCAAGAAGGTAAGAAAGAGTCCTCTTATCCTTTTCTGCGGTAACTCCATCAGCGCTACATATCTTGCTGACATGATGGATCTCATCGAAGGCAAGGACATTTCACTTAACATCATCTCAAAGTCCGGTACAACAACCGAGCCTGCCATTGCTTTCCGTATCCTCCGTGCATATATGGAGAATAAGTACGGCAAGAAGGGCGCCAAGGACAGGATCTATGCTACAACCGACAAGGCAAGAGGCGCTTTGAAGGGCCTTGCCGATAAGGAAGGTTATGAGAGCTTTGTCGTACCTGATGATGTAGGCGGCAGATTCTCCGTTCTTACTGCTGTAGGACTTCTTCCTATTGCTGTTGCTGGAATCGACATCAGAGAGCTCATGAAGGGCGCCAAGGATGCTTCAAAGGCTTACAAGAAGCTTCCTTTGTCCGAGAATCCCTGCTATCAGTATGCTGCAGTCCGTAACTGCCTCCTTCGTTCCGGTTATTCTACGGAAGTCATGGTCAACTACGAACCTTCTTTCCACTTCATGACAGAGTGGTGGAAGCAGCTCTACGGTGAGTCCGAGGGCAAAGACAGAAGAGGTATCTTCCCGGCAGGCGTTGATAACACGACAGACCTCCACTCCATGGGTCAGTTCATCCAGGACGGCGCAAGGATCATGTACGAGACAGTCGTTCAGATCGACCAGCCCAGAAGATCTTTTGAGATCCCTAACGACAAGACGAATCTTGACGGTCTGAACTTCCTCTCCGGAATGGATATGAACGAAGTTAACGCTAAGGCCATGCAGGGTACGATCCTTGCTCACGTTGACGGTAAGGTCCCGAACCTTCTGATCCATATGTCCGAGCAGAATGCTTACGCTTTGGGTGAGCTCATATACTTCTTCGAGAAGGCATGCGGCATCTCAGGTTATCTCCTCGCCGTAAATCCTTTCAACCAGCCCGGCGTTGAGGCTTATAAGAAGAACATGTTCGCTCTTCTCGGCAAGCCCGGTTATGAAGATCAGAAGGCAGCTCTCGAGGCAAGACTTAAGAAGTGACATTTAAAGCAGTTGCTTTGAACTTTGAACAGGCAGGGACCGGAGTATTCCGGTCCTTGTTTTTTGTGGAGAATCAAATTCCCGATTAGATTAGTGGTTCCCCCATCAAGTTTGCCCTCAAATTGATTTCAACGGTTGATTATATTTATTGATGGCAGATAGTTAACTTATTTTCGAAAAATAAGAATTAAAGTTAAAAAATCGGGCAGATTTTTAACGCAAATCTTCATATCTGTAATATGCGTTAAGTTTTTCGCGAAATGTTTAACGCGTTTTTCGAAAACAAGAATTCACGTTAAGATTTCTCCTCAAATCTTAACCTTTTTTTGCAAATACATAATTTGAGTTAATTCCGGGGCGGTAGCAAAGACTATCCCGAAAAAGTACATTGCATCCGCAAGCAAGGTGCTCGATTGCGTGCTATATTCGTCGCTTCGCTCCATGAAGCACTTATCTCGCACCCCTTGCAAGCAAGGTGCTCGATTGCGTGCTATATTCGTCGCTTCGCTCCATGAAGCACTTATCTCGCACCCCTTGCAAGCAAGGTGCTCGATTGCGTGCTATAATAATGCGCGTAATTTATTAATGAAGAGGTAGATACTATGATTTCCACACTCGAAAACGGCGCCTGGTTATTAAACGGCGTCGAACTTATCGAAGATTCCGGCAATGCGGCAGAAGCTGTTGCTGCAAAATCAGGCAAGACTGCTGACAAGGCATCCGCTAAGCAAGGCACTATCGCTTACGGCATCCTTAAGGATCACAACACATCAGATAACATGGAGCAGCTTAAGATCAAGTTCGATAAGCTGACTTCACACGACATCACATATGTAGGAATCATCCAGACAGCAAGGGCTTCGGGTCTTGAGAAGTTCCCGATCCCTTACGTTCTTACAAACTGCCACAACTCACTTTGCGCTGTAGGCGGAACGATCAATGAAGATGACCACATGTTCGGTCTTACCGCTGCCAAGAAGTACGGCGGTATCTATGTACCTCCTCATCAGGCAGTCATCCACCAGTATGCAAGAGAAATGCTCGCCACATGCGGTGGGATGATCTTAGGTTCTGATTCACACACACGTTATGGTGCACTCGGTACCATGGCAATGGGTGAGGGCGGTCCTGAGCTCGTTAAGCAGCTCCTCAGCCAGACATACGACATCAAGATGCCTGATGTAATCGCCATCTACCTCACGGGCGAGCCGATGAAGGGCGTAGGTCCTCAGGACGTTGCTCTTGCGATCATCGGTAAGGTATTTAATTCCGGTTATGTTAAGAACAAGGTAATGGAGTTCGTAGGTCCCGGTGTTGCAAGCCTTTCGGCTGATTTCAGGATCGGCATCGACGTTATGACAACAGAGACAACATGCCTTTCATCAATCTGGCAGACAGATGAGAAGACAGAGCAGTTTTTTGAGATCCACGGAAGAAAGGGCGACTACAAGAAACTCGCACCTGCTGATGTTACATATTACGATGGCGCAGTTATCGTTGACCTTTCTACGATCAAGCCTATGATCGCAATGCCTTTCCATCCTTCAATCGCTTACGAGATCGAGTATGTTAATGCAAATCTCAAGCAGATGATCGCTGAGACAGAAGAAAGAGCAAAGGTTTCTTTCGGAGACAAGATCGAGTACTCACTCCAGAACAAGATCGTTGACGGTAAGCTTATGGTAGACCAGGGAATCATCGCAGGCTGCGCGGGCGGCGGATTCGAGAATATCTGCGCTGCAGCTGACATCATGAAGGGCAAGTATATAGGTGCCGATAAGTTCACGATGTCGATCTATCCCGCATCCACACCTGTATACATGGAACTCGTAAGAAACGGTGTTGCAGCAACGCTTCTTGAGACAGGTGCTATCCTTAAGACCGCATTCTGCGGACCTTGTTTCGGTGCCGGAGATACTCCTGCAAACAATGCATTCTCCATCCGTCACTCCACAAGAACCTTCCCGAACAGAGAAGGATCCAAGGTACAAAGCGGTCAGATCAGTTCCGTTGCACTCATGGACGCAAGATCAATCGCTGCAACAGCTGCTAACAAGGGCGTTCTCACACCTGCTACGGAGTTCACGGGTGAGCTTAATAACTACGCTTACACATTCGATTCAAAGATCTACGCTAACAGAGTCTTTGATTCAAAGGGGGTTGCAGATCCAAACACAGAGATTCAGTTCGGACCTAACATCAAGGACTGGCCGAAGATGGAAGCGCTTCCGGAAAACCTCGTTCTTCAGGTCGTATCCGAGATTCACGATCCTGTTACTACAACGGACGAGCTTATTCCTTCAGGTGAGACATCTTCTTACAGATCAAATCCTCTGGGCCTTGCAGAGTTTACGCTCTCACGTAAGGATCCTGACTACGTAGGACGCGCAAAGAACATCCAGAAGGCCGAGACAGCTTTAGTAGCAGGCGAGAAGCCCTGTGAAGCAGTTGAAGGTCTCCATGATGTTATGCAGGTTGTAAAGAGCATCATTTCTTTCGAGCACGGTGATACAAAGGCAATCGGCTTCGGTTCCGTTATCTTCGCAGTAAAGCCCGGTGACGGTTCTGCAAGAGAGCAGGCTGCTTCATGCCAGAAAGTCCTTGGCGGATGGGCTAACATAGCAAACGAATATGCTACTAAGAGATACCGTTCGAACCTCATCAACTGGGGTATGCTGCCTTTCATCATCGAAAAGGGCGATCTGCCGTTTGCAAACCTCGATTACATTCTCTTCCCGGGAATAAGAACTGCAGTCGAGACAAAGGCTGAAACAATCAAGGCAATTGCGATCAAGGGCAATGAGACAAAGGAATTCACTTTGACTCTGGGTGACCTCACCGACCGTGAACGTCAGATAATACTCGACGGATGTCTTATTAACTTCAACCGTCAGAAATAAAACGACATAATGGGGGCGTCAAAAGCGCCCCCTGTTACGATGTTTGAGGGGGTCTGACCCCATAAAAGATTTATGAATGCTAAGAAAGCAACGCCAAAAGAACAGCAGTTGAATTTCAATTATATCTTCAAACAGTGGATAGCACCCCTGTTCTTTATTACAGTGGGTGCCGTAATTGCTGCGTTTGCGCTGGAAGAATTTCTGGTTCCCTTTACCATTCTTGATGGCGGCGTCGTCGGTATATCAATGATCATAAGCCAGCTGTCAGGTCTTCCTCTCGGCGCACTTACGATCATACTGAACGTTCCTTTTATGTTCATCGGGTACAAGAGACTGGGAATACGGTTTCTCATAAAGGCAATCTATGCAATGGTCGTATTCTCTTCTTTCCTCGGTGTTTTCGAGGACATGAAGGCGGTAACGGAGCAGGAGATACTCGTAGTGGTATTCGGAGGACTGCTTCTCGGCGTCGGCGTGGGACTGATTTTAAGACACGGCGGGTGCTTAGACGGCACGGAAATCGTTGCGATGCTGCTTTCGCAGCATACGGAGTTTTCGGTCGGTCAGATCGTATTGTTCTTCAACATAATCATATATGGAGTAGCAGGGTTGTTATTCGGCCCCGACAGGGCTCTTTATTCGCTTCTCACATACTTCATAACGTCCAAGATCATTGACATCGTCGAAAACGGAATGGAGCAGGGCAAGTCGGTAATGATCATTACGGATCACGGCAAGGACATCGCCGATAAGATCTATTCCCAGCTCGGACGCACATGCACCCAGATGGAGGGCAAGGGCATGGTCAGCAACGGCAAGAAGACTGTGCTTTACTGCGTCATTACGAGAGTGGAAGTGCCAGCGATAAAAAAGATCATCAATGATGCGGATGTGTCTGCTTTCATGACTATCTCAGATGTCTCGGAGATCGTCGGAAATCATATAAAGAGAAGAAAAAGTCCTGCTCAAAAGAAGTGATTGTAATAATTTCGCATTACCAAATAATTACTGAAATCGTGTGTAAATCATTAAGCTTTTTGTAATTTTGTCCCCAATTACTAAATCCTTAATGGTTTCTAGTCTTTTTTCGTAATTTTTCAGTAATCAGTTTTCCAATGCCACGAAAAAAGCTGTCTCAAAAGTGATCACTACCACTGATGAGACAGCCTTTAGCATAAGAAACGGTTTTTGTTATTTCTTTCCGAAGGTGTTATTGAGTGCATCTACGTCAGGAAGATCAACGCCGACCTTTTTCTCTACGGCATCGATGGCATCGTTTGCAACCTTTTTTGCATTATCGTCCTTGGCGACTTTATCCAATGCGTCCTGAGCTACGTCTTTTGCTTTGTTGATATCAATATCCATAAAGATACCTCCGTATGATTTGATATAATCATTGTATCACTTTTATCATCAGGGTAATAATGTAATGAGTTCCAGATTGATCCTGCCTGAGAATATCAGAAAACTGATCTCCGGTCAGCTGCCGGAAGTTGATAATACCGGGCTTTCAGGCGCCAGTGTGTATGTCTTTGAGGATTCGGTCCTCAAGATCGAAAAGATAAGTGAGAATAATGATGCCACCGTTGAGATGATGATGTGGCTTGAAGGTAAGCTTCCAGTCCCCAGAGTCATCTGCTGCGAAAAGGATTCTGAATACCAGTATCTTCTCATGAGCAGGATGCCGGGAAAGATGAGTTGTGACAGTTACTATATGGAACGCCCCGGGCTTCTTGTCAGAACTCTTGCAGAGGCGATCAGGATGCTTTGGTCCGTTGATTTATCCGGATGTCCCCGTGACAGGAACTTAGAGACCGAATTGAAAGAAGCGGAATACCGCGTGGAAAAGGGACTTGTGGCAATTGACAGAACTGAGCCGTCGACATTCGGAGACGGGGGATTCAAAGATCCTGAAGAACTCCTGATCTGGCTCGAAAACAACAAGCCTGGATATGACCCAGTTCTTTCGCATGGTGATTTCTGTCTTCCCAATCTGTTCATGGACGGAGACAGGTTCAGCGGATTTATCGATCTCGGATCGGCCGGCGCCGGCGATAAATGGAGAGACATTGCACTCTGTTACCGCAGCCTGAAGCATAATGCGGAAGGCTTTTATGGTGGCAGGGTTTATCCGGGTATTGATGCCGGAATGTTGTTCGATGAACTCAGGATCAAACCGGATCAGGAGAAGATCCGTTATTACATCTTACTTGATGAATTATTCTGACAGGAGCGGTTATGGCAGTCTGTGTATCGACAGAAGTAATGAGAGCAAGCGACAGGTGGACCATAGAGAATCTTGTTCCGTCTAGGGTGCTGATGGAAAGAGCCGGAAGAGCGATTTTCGAACAGGTGGACTGGAAAGGTCCTGTAGGTATCATTTGCGGTAAGGGCAATAACGCCGGTGACGGATTTGTAGTCGCTTCTCTGCTCAAAGATCAGGGAATAGAATGTGAGATCGTACTGCTTTTCGAGGACTCGTTCTCAGAGTACGGCAGATACTTCTACGAAAAATGCATTGAGAAGGGAATCCCCGCGGTTCCTGATGCTGATTACGGCAGATACAGGACCATTGTCGACTGCATATTCGGAACCGGATTTAAAGGTGAACTCAAAGAGCCTGCAAAAACTGCGATAGAGAAGATAAACGCGTCCGGTGCATATGTTGTCAGTGCTGACATTAACAGTGGTCTGAATGGTGATACGGGTCTCGGTGATCTTTATGTGATCTCGGATCTGACGGTTTCCATCGGAACATATAAGTACGGACATTTTCTCGGTCACGCGAAAGAAGCGATGAAGGATAAAGTGAATTGTGATATAGGGATAAAGATCATCGGTGAGACGAAAGAGTTATCATAAATTGAGCGGAAGGGAAGATATATGAGATTTGAAGAAAGAGAGATAGTCCTGAAGGACGGAAGAAAGTGCATCTTAAAGCCGAATTCGCCGGAGTATGCGGAAGCCATGATCGAGTATCTGACAAAGACATCCGGTGAAACGGAGTTTCTTTTAAGATATCCTGACGAAGTAAATTACACACTTGAAAACGAGCAGGAGATCCTGCAGCGCCTTCTTGAGGATCCGTATGTGATAATGATGGCGGCGATAGTAGATGGTAAAGTCGCAGGCAACGGAAGCGTCAGCGGAATTGGCGATAAGCGCAAGATACGCCACAGATGCTCAATGGCCATTGCGCTTTATGAAGAATACTGGGGTTTGGGCATCGGCACGGCGATGATCGGATACATGACTGAGCTTGCGCGTGAGATCGGCTGGCACCAGATGGATCTTGAGGTAGTCGCTGAGAATGAGCAGGCTCAGGCACTGTATAAAAAGTGCGGTTTTATTGAGTCGGGAAGAAGGCATAATGCTTTGCTTTTCGATGACGGGACATATCATGACGAGATACTGATGTATAAAGATCTGAAGTGATGACAATAGGAGACGGAGATGGGTCAGAAAGAATACCTGAAGCTCATAGATGACACGATCAGCCACGGAAAATATAAGGATGACTGGCAGTCTTTGTCAGGCCATAAAACTCCTGACTGGTACTACAGGGCGAAGCTTGGGATCTTTATCCATTGGGGTATATACAGCGTTCCTGCATATGCATGTGAATGGTATCCGAGATGGATGTATAATCCCGGTTCGCGCGAATATGAATTCCACAAGAAGAATTTCGGTGATCCGAAGGACTTCGGATACAAGGATTTTATTCCGATGTTTAAGGGAGAGAATTTTGATGCAGGTGCATGGACCGATCTCTTCAAAAAATCAGGCGCGAAATACGTTATGCCGGTGTGTGAGCATCATGACGGATTTGCGATGTATGAATCGGACTTTAACCGGTGGAATGCTGCGAAAATGGGTCCTCGCAGGGATATCGCGGGTGAACTGAAGAAATCCTGTGAAGAAAAAGGACTTGCATTCTGCGCATCATCTCACAGGGCTGAACACTTCTTTTTCATGAATATGGGAAGGACGATAGAATGTGATGTTAATGACGAGAACTTTCGCGATTTTTACGGCCCTGCATATCTTTGTCCGGAACTTTCGGATGTCGCTGTATTCCATACTCTTGAAGATGTTTTTTCACCTGCAAAGCCTACGGAGGAATGGCTTGTTGACTGGCTTGTCAGAACATGTGAACTGATCGACAGGTATAAGCCTATGATTCTTTATTTTGATACTTGGATACAAAATGTGGCATTTAAACCGTATCTTAAAAAGATGTGTGCATATTATTACAACAGAGCTGAAGAATGGGGACAGGAAGTAACGATAAATTATAAGCACGAAGCTTTCCCGCCTGACGTTGCTACCTTTGATGTGGAACGCGGCGCGTTGACAGACATTTCTCCGGTACCGTGGCAGACTGATACTGCCATCGGAAAGAAATCATGGGGTTACATAAAAGACAATGAATTCAAACCGTCAAGACAGATAATATGCGATCTGATTGATATCATCAGCAAGAACGGAATGCTTTTGATCAACATTGGGCCCAAGGCCGACGGCACCATTACTGAAGAAGAGACTGCGGTGCTGAATGAATTAGGAGACTGGATGAACGTAAACGGTGAGGGTATCTACGATACGATCCCATGGAAGATCTTCGGCGAAGGCGAAGTGAATAATGTTGCTGGTTCTTTTCAGGATAATGATGAGAAAGAATATACTCCCGAAGATTACAGATTTACGTATAAGAAAGGTTTCCTCTATGCTTTCTGCATGAGACCGGATTCTGAAAAGTTCCTGATACGGTCATTGAAGATAAAAGGCGAACGTGATTTTGTAACTGGTCCTGTCGAAGTATTGGGCGATTACAGGATAGTTAATTCAGAACGCAATGAGCAGGGACTGTCCATTGTCATGGACAGAAAACCTGAATCAGACAAACCGGTATGTTTTAAGATCGGTTTCTAATCACAACAGGGGGTCAGAGAGTATGAAGATTAGCAAATCAATTTCCATTATTCTTGTTGCGTCTATGATACTTAGTCTTTCTGCGTGTAATAAAGCACCGGTGGAGAATATTCCTGCTGTCGAATCTTCCGGGGCAATTGATCTGACGGATGCGCCCGGAGTAAAAGATGCTGTTTTAGTTACAGATGCTGATTCCCTAAAAGAAAAAGAGATGCCGTTGTATTATCGCTCTCCTGATGATGTGAGAACCATTAAGCTGTATTTTGCGGATAAAGGCAAAGAGATACCCTATCTTGATACCGGTACGGTAAAGGAACTCCTGGAGAACATCTATCATGATTTTCGCTATGATAAAGGTTATGCTTTGAATGTTTCTACAGAAGGTCATAAAGCAATATTCACCAGAGAAAACAATAGCACCATGGTGATTGACTGTGATGAGAATACGATCTGGTTTGACAACTATGATGCTTTCCTTGTTTACGGATATTCCAATACTATTATAGATCCCATAGACAGCATTGATAAATTCCCGTTTCTTGATGAGTCAGAAGACAGATCTTACAGCAGGAACGGATCTGAGGTTTGCTTTTATCTTGATCCATATGCGATAGATCTTATCGAAAATGAAGGGGAGTGTTATATTCCCATGCAGACATTCAGTGATCTTCTTACCTCGTCATACGGGTATGTGAATTTTCTTTATAATCGAAAATCCGTATTTGTTAATGATTGCTTTTCGGACTATGAGGAAGCACTTCTTGAAAAGTATTATGATACAAAAGTCAAAAACATAAACCGAAGTAGGAAACTGGCAGAATTCTCATATCAGGAACTGTGTCTGGTAATGGATTACTGCTATGGTTTGAAGGAAAAGCATAATATTACAAGTTTTGATCAATATTTTATTGAAACAGGTATAAAGGAAAGCCTGTTGAGTTCAAATATGATTGAATCTTCAAAGGCGCTCTCTGACTTGATGGTATTTTATCTTTCTGATGGACACTGTTTTTACGATGGAAATTCTTATAGGCTCGGAGAGGACTTTATCGCAATAGAAAGATATGGTCAGTCTATTGAGGATTTTTTTCAAACCTGGTCGGAAATAGATCAGATCAGGAACGAGTATTATCCCGATGGTATACCGGGATACGAAGAAATCGGCAATACAGCATATATAACGTTCGATAGTTTTGATTCTTATCCTTCTGATGCGGACTATTACAATAACCCTCCAACGCCGGATTCTACGGATACAATGGCAATCTGCCTATATGCTTTTTCCCGGATCACCAGAAAGGATAGTCCAATTGAGAATGTTGTCCTGGATCTAAGTGAAAACACAGGCGGAGATGTTTCTACGGCTTTCTTTGTTATCGGTATGTTCATAGGGCAATTTGATATCTGTTTTGAAGATCCTTTGACAGGTGCATATGTGAATAATGTTTATCAGTGCGATGCTAATCTTGACGGGAAGTTTGATGAGAACGATGCGCTTAGTGGTTATCGTTTATTCTGTCTGACCTCTCCTGTCAGTTTTTCGTGTGGCAATGATGTTCCTTATATTTTTAAGTATTCGAACAAAGTGAATATGTTGGGAATGCCGACCGGAGGCGGTGCCTGCGTTGTCATGCCTTTATCTTTGGCGGACGGTACAAGATACCAGATATCAGGATTAAACAGAGCTGGTTACCTTATTAACGGTTCAGTATATGATATAGACGCCGGCTTGGAACCTGATTATCCGATAAGTTCTTACGCCCGGTTTTATGACAGGAAAGCTTTAACAAAGTATATCAACAGCATATATTGAGCGAGTTATTAGGGAAGCATTTTCGCATATGGGGAGATAAGAAATGTGTCCTGAAATGAATGTGGTTATTGTAGAGCCTGCGAAAACCGATAAGAAGGTTTTATTGGTTATTGGTACTGCTTTGCTGACATTGATATTGGGAATATCAGGTGTTCTGATATACCGTTTTGCCGTGCTTCAACAGATACCTGAACTTAAAAGGGTCGATGAACTCGACGTGAATTATTATGACGTGTCCGTCTCATGCTATGACGGGGAAAAATATAAATATGTTTCTCCGAATTCCAGAACAAAAGAAGAGTCATTAGCTTTATTGGATGCAGTACATAAATTCGCATCCGTAAAAGGCAGGAAGGTTAACGACTGGACTCCGGATAAGATCACATATCCGGTATATTCCGTCACGATAAGTCCCGTGATCTTCAAAAGCGAAGAATATGTACCTGGTGAGACTGTAGTCTGGAGCAATGGTTACCTGTTTACTGCTTTAGGTGATGTGTATAAATGCAATCCTGATTTCAGATCTTTCACAGAGACAGATGATAATGATTTTGTGCGTGAAGCGGATCTTGGAGATGTTGCATCCGTGAGGGCTTTCCGGCCGCTTTATTATGTCGGTTCCAAGTGGCATAAAGAATTGCTTAATCCTTCTAAGCTTTCTTCAGATGATCATGCGGAATCTGTTGAAGCTGAAATTATCGGGATATCTGAATGGAGAGGTTTTCCCATGGTTACGGTTACTCTTACGAATACGGGTGAAGAAGACTGGTGTTATGATGATAATTCTCTGTTTGTTTCCATGGTTGTGGTCTTGGACGGAGAATGGTATTACCTTTATCATGATCCTAGCGTTGATGATGATATCAGGGCCATGTCGGGATATGACGAGATCCTTGAGGGCGGCTCTCAAATTTCCGTTCAGATCAGTCTGGGATTCTATGGAACGCTTCCTCCCGGAGATTATATGATAGTGATTCACGGAAGTGACAGCAGCGGGTATTGTTACGCGTGTGCGGAGTATCACAAACAATAAAAAAGGGGTGTCATTACGACAACCCCTTAATATATTGGCTTTTTCCGAAATTTACTTCGCTACGATATTCGCGATCCTGCCCTTAACATAGATGAACTTGACGATGGATCTTCCGTTCAAAGCGCCTGCGAGACGATCATCAGCATTAACGATCGCTTCGACTGCAGCCTGGTCAGCTTCAGCAGGAATATTTACCTTAAACTGAACCTTACCGTTGATCTGGACTGCGATCTCGATCTCATCTTTAACAAGCGCGCTCTCGTCAACTTCTGGCCACTTCTGATTATAAACAGAATATGCATTTCCAAGAGCTTCGCACCAGAGTTCTTCCGTGAAGTGAGGAGCGAAAGGTGCAAGAAGGAGAACGAGTTTCTCTGTTGCATATCTCTTGAACTCAGGCTTAGCTGAAGCGTCCTGGCCGTACTTGGTGATGGCATTTAAGAGCTCCATCATTCTTGCGATAGGAGTGTTGAACTGGAACTTCTCGATGTCTGCTGTAGAACTCTTGATAGCATAGTTGATAGCATAGTTGAGTTCCTTGTCGGCAGAAGTCATATCAGCCTTTGCGGGAACTGCAGAAGAAACAGCGCCGGCACAGTCAGCTACGCATGTCTCGATCCTTCTGAAGAACTTGACGATAGCCTGGAGTCCTGAATCAGACCAGGGACCGCCTTCGATGTAAGCGAAACCGAAGCCAAGGTATGTTCTGAAAACGTCGGAACCGTACTTACTGATATAGTCATCAGGTGCAACTGTGTTGCCTCTGGATTTACTCATCTTCTGACCGTCAGGTCCTAAGATAGTTCCCTGATGTACGAGGCTTGTGAAAGGTTCATCGAAATCGAGCATGCCCATGTCACGCATAGCTTTTGTGAAGAATCTTGCGTAGAGAAGGTGCATGCAAGCGTGCTCGGCTCCGCCGACATACTTATCGACAGGACAGAACTTGTTGATCTTATCCTTTGAGAACATCTCCTTGTCGTTCTTGTTATCGGGATATCTGAACTGATACCAGGAAGAGTCAACAAAAGTGTCCATCGTATCAGGGTCACGTCTTGCATCCCCGCCGCACTTGGGGCATTTGCAGTTCATGAATGATTCGCACTTTGCAAGAGGACTCTCGCCGTCGGGTGTGAATTCAACGTCGTAGGGGAGAAGAACAGGAAGCTGATCTTCGGGTACGGGTACAACGCCGCATGAAGGGCAGTGAATCATCGGAATAGGGGTTCCCCAGTATCTCTGACGGGAGATGAGCCAGTCACGGAGTCTGTAATTGATCTTCCATTCTCCCATGCCGATCTCAGCAAGCTTGGCAACGATGGCCTTCTGGGCATCATGCATCTCCATGCCGTCGAATTCATCGGAATTCGTAAGGTAACCCTTCTTCTCGCAATAGGGAAGCTCTGAATCCACACCCTTTTCAGGCTGGATTACGCGGATGATATCAAGGCCGTACTTATGTGCAAAATCAAAGTCTCTTTCATCGTGTGAAGGAACTGCCATGACTACGCCGGTACCGTATCCTGCAACAACATAATCTGCAGCCCAGATAGGAACTTTTCTGCCGTTCAAAGGATGGATGGCATAAGCTCCGGTAAATACGCCGGTCTTTTCGCGTGTCGTGGACATACGATCGATCTCGTTAACCTTTGCAGTTGCCTGACGGTATGCCTCAACGGCTTCGCGGCACTCATCGGTAGTAAGCTTAGCGCAGAGTTCGGACTCGGGTGCGATAACGACATATGTGATACCCATGAACGTATCGACTCTTGTGGTGAATACCTCAAGCTTCATGGGAGAACCGTCTTCATTTGTAAGGCGCTCACCGTTCTTCTCGACATAGAGAGCTACCTGTGCGCCTTCAGATCTGCCGATCCAGTTTTTCTGAAGCTTCTTAGTCTTTTCAGGCCAGTCGAGCTTCGGAAGATCGTCCAGAAGCTCCTGCGCATATTCGGTGATCTTGAAGAACCACTGTGTCATGTTCTTGCGGACTACTTCGGAGTGGCATCTTTCGCATGTGCCTTCAACGACCTGTTCATTTGCGAGGACGGTCTTGCATGAAGGGCACCAGTTGACCGGTGCGTTCTTACGGTATGCCAAACCTCTCTTGTAGAGCTCGATAAAGAACCACTGGTTCCATCTGTAGTAATCAGGCATGCATGTCTTGATCTCGAAATCCCAGTCTACCGTAGTGCCCATGGCCTTGAGCTGGCCTTCCATCGTATCAATGTTCTTGAGCGTGGAATCCTTAGGATGAATGCCTGTCTTAATTGCATAGTTCTCTGCGGGAAGTCCGAATGAATCGAATCCCATGGGGTGGAAAAGGTTATAGCCCTGCATGTGCTTGAACCTTGCCCAGGAGTCAGTCAGGGAGTAGTTATACCAGTGACCTAAGTGTAGGTTGGCACCGGAAGGATAGGAGAACATCTCAAGGCAATACAGTTTCTCGCCTTTTGCGTCCGGATCGTACTTGTAGAGGCCAGTTTCAGCCCATTTTGCCTGCCACTTCTTGTCTGTCTCATTTGAATAACTCATGTTAAAGACTCCTATTCTTTAAAAATGAACACCTAATTATACTCCGATGTTTTCAAAAATTACATATAAACTGCCGTAATATCGCCTCAAAATGAAATAAGATTGTCACTTAAAATAGGGCGGCCTGTGATTGATTTTTATTAGGTCTGATGTAATAATAAATTGAATTTTTACGGGTATACGTGCCGTTTGGCGTTTTCTATATAGAGGTGAACTATGGGTTTAGGCATGGAAATAGGTGTCGATCTCGGCACCAGCAGTGTTCTTGTTTATATCAGAGGTAAGGGTATCGTTCTCAAGGAACCCTCCGTTGTTGCAGTTAACAGCAAGACAGGTAAGGTTTTGGCAGTCGGTGAATCAGCTTCACTCATGCTCGGACGTACTCCCGGTATCGTTGAAGCGATCAGACCTCTCCGCGAAGGCGTTATTTCCGACTTCAGAGCAACTGAAGTTATGCTTAAGGCATTTATCGGAAGAGTATGTACAGGTCTTCGTGCTACATATTTTAAGCCTACCATCGTAGTCTGCGTACCGTCAGTCATTACTCCGGTTGAGCAGCAGGCAGTAGAGAATGCCTGCCGTCACGCAGGCGCAAAGGACGTTTTCCTTATCAGAGAACCTATTGCAGCTGCCATCGGTGCAGGTATCGATATCACAAAGGCATGCGGTTCAATGGTCGTTGATATCGGCGGCGGTACGACGGATATTTCGGTCATCTCTCTCTGCGAACCGGTTGTTGATGCATCTTTAAAGGTTGCAGGTGACAAGTTTGATGAAGCCATCATCAAGCACGTAAGAAAGAGACACAACATCCTCATCGGTGAGAAGACTGCTGAGAAGCTCAAGATCGAGATCGGCTGTGCTTATCCGAGAGATGAGGAGCTTACTTTGGACGTTCAGGGAAGAAACATCATCACGGGTCTTCCTTCTACAGTTACGGTATCTTCCACGGAGATGCTCGAAGCTCTGGAAGAGCCTATCACTCAGATCTTTGAAGCTGTTCACAACGTTCTCGAGAGAACACCTCCGGAACTCATGGCTGATATCTCACAAAGAGGTATCGTAATGACAGGCGGCGGCGCTATGCTCTATGGTCTTGACCACATGTTATCCAATAGGATCGGTATCGACGTTTATCTTGCACAGGACCCTGTATCGTGCGTGGTTATCGGAACGGGTAAAGCACTCGACATGATGGATAAGTTCGCTGCCCTGAGTGACAACTGATTGACGGAAACATTTACAAATGTTATATTATGCGCGTCGGAAGCAAATTCCGGCGCGCATTCGTTTAGATTAGATTTTTCCATTTCAAGATATCAGATCAATATCCCTTTGGCAGAATTACGCGAAAACAGGTTTATTGGGGAAATTCGAACGGATTTTTATATTTGAAAGGCGTTTATGGACGATTTTGACAATCTTAATTCCAAGACGGATTCTGACTTAAGACAGATAGCCGTTGCATTCGGAGATTTCACTCCCGAAGAAGCAGAATCAAAGACAAGAGATGAACTCATTATGGCGATCACTGGAGCCAAGGATATCGGTGACGTAACCGTTGTCGATCTTGCTGAAGATCCCGTTCCGGTAAGGCCGGTCGCTATTCCCGAGACCATGAAGAGTACAGAGAATACAAAGTCTCTCGATGAACTTATCGTTGATGTCGGAAGGACCGCAAGGTTTGAGACAAACGAACTGGCAGAGGCCATGTTAAAAGCTGAGAGAGCAGAGGAGAAAAAAGTGGCTAATAAAGAGTCTGTAGCTGAAGAAAAGCCTGCAGTGGATACTGAGGTGCCCACTGAAGAGAAGAAGGCTGAAAAGAAGGCTGAAAAGAAGGCCGAAAAGAAGGCCGAGAAAAAACCTGCCAGAAGCACTAAAAAGGGCAAGGCAAAGGCTGAAGAACCTTCTGTAGAAAAGCAGGAGGAACCCATTGTAGAAAAGCAGGAAGAAGCAGCTGTCAAAGAGCCTGCCGAGACTGCTGAAAAGAAAGAGAAAAAGCCTGCAGCAAAAACTAAAAAGGCCAAGGCCGGCAAGAAAAAGGAAGAGGCTCCTGCAGTTGAAGAAACAAAGCCTGCTGAACCTACACCCGTAGAAGCATTGATCTCCGAGGCGGAGAGTGTTTTAGCTGACACAAAGACCGGCGAGGAAAAAGCCGAAGAAGTCAAGCCTGAAGAGGCAAAGACCGCTGAGTCTAATCAGGGACAGGGCAAACACGGAAGATCAAAGAGAAGAAAGATCTCTTTCGGTCCCGGTCAGGATACAAAGACTGTAGAGACATCTGAAGAAACTCATGCAGAAAATGAAGAAGAAAATCCCGAGCTCAATCTTCCCGTAGAGATAGAGATCGAAGGCGTTCTTGCCATCAATAACAATGAAGGCAACAAAAACGATTTCTGCGGATTCGTACACAGACACAATTATCTTCCCGGTGAAGACGATGCTTATGTTCCGGGCCAGTTCATCAAGAGAATGGGCTTAAGACGCGGCGACTACATTAAGGGCTTTGCAAATCCCAAGCGCGGCAAGGACAGATATGCTCCGCTCAAGCGTGTTACGGAAGTTAACGGTATCCCGGTAACTGAGGGCGATTACGAGAACATCAGAAGACGTCCGAAGTTCGAGAGCCTTACTGCAATCTATCCTAACGAGAGACTTGATCTTGAGACTGCAAAAGAAGATATCTCAACAAGGATCATCGATCTTTTCTCGCCTATCGGTAAAGGCCAGAGAGGTATGATCGTATCGCCGCCGAAGGCAGGTAAGACGATCCTTCTCCAGAAGGTCGCAAATTCCATCACGGCAAATAATCCCAACTGCGAACTGATCGTACTCCTTATAGACGAGCGTCCTGAGGAAGTTACGGACATGCAGAGAAATATTCAGGGCGAAGTCGTTTATTCGACTTTCGACAAGCGCCCGGAAAACCATGTAAGAGTTACGGAACTCGTGCTTGAGAGGGCTATGAGGCTTGTTGAGCTCGGTAAGGATGTTGTTATCCTGCTTGACTCGATGACCAGACTTGCAAGAGCTTATAACCTTACGATCAACCCTACCGGCAGAACATTGTCGGGAGGTCTTGATCCGGGATCACTTTACGGACCTAAGAGGTTCTTCGGTGCTGCAAGAAACATTGAGAACGGCGGAAGCCTTACGATCCTTGCCACTGCGCTTATCGAGACGGGCTCCCGTATGGACGAAGTCATTTTCGAGGAATTCAAGGGAACGGGCAACATGGAAGTTACCCTGGACAGAAAACTCGCCGACAGACGAGTTTTCCCTGCGATCGCAGTCGACAAGTCAGGTACGAGAAGAGAAGAACTCCTGCTCAAGCCCGAAGAACTCGATGCAGTCTGGCTCATCAGAAGAAGGATCGCGGAAGCGGATACGATCACGGCGACCAACGCTGTCATCAGTTTTATGGAGAAAACGACGAGCAACATGTCTTTCGTTCTTTCTGTAAAGAAATCTTTTGCAACCGATTGACAACCGCCGGTGATTCAAGTAATATAGCAAGGCTAACACGAAGAATCCGGTATGACATACGTGATATCAAGGTTACGCGTCATATCTTTGATTGAGAGGTGAAAGGTAACATGAAAGAAGGAATTCATCCTAAGACGCAGGTCGTTACAGTTAAGTGCGCATGCGGCAACACATTCGAGACTCTTTCCACAAAGAGTGATCTGAGAGTTGATATCTGCTCTAACTGCCACCCGTTCTATACAGGCAAGCAGAAGCTCGTTGATACAGGCGGACGTGTTGATAAGTTCAAGAAGAGAATGGAAAAGGCTTAATTCTTTTCGCTTGATTGAAGTTTTAAAGGTTGTCTCGATGAGGCAACCTTTTTTATCTTCCACATTCCTTTAATTTGCCTTTACTCTGTAACATCACTGAAAGTTATAAATGATATAATCACTTCAAAATGGAAAATTATGTTTATTCGGGGGACATATATGTCAGAAAATAATGACAACATGAAGTTGATCACCGAAGATCAGATAAAGGAGATCACGCCTGAACAGTCAGTTCAGGATATAGATCTGGCACCGGAATCGCATCCGTCTTCGCCTGCGAAAGTGTCGAAAAGAAAGAATAAGGCATGTAACGTGCCTCTGAAGAAGACTACCATTGGCGGTCAGGCATTAATCGAAGGCGTCATGATGGTAGGTCCTTCCAGAACTGCTATGGCAGTCAGGAAGGGTGACGGCACCATTCATGTTGAGGAGATCAAGCAGAGCGAGAGAACCACTTATTTCGAGAAAGTTCCTTTTGTCAGAGGCTGCATAAGATTTTATAAGATGCTCGTAACAGGTACCGGCGCGCTCATGAGGGCAGCTGACATTTCCGAGGAAGGAAAGCCTGAAGCAAATAAAGATGGCCAGAAGAAGTCACGTCTTGATGAGTTCGCCGAAAGACATTTCAATCTCATGATGACAATTTCCGCCATTATCGGAATTTGTCTTTCTGTAGGACTTTTCATTCTTGCCCCGAGACTTATCATTGAGATAGTTACGAAGTTCATTCCTGATCACATCAGGGAGATCACATGGGTTCCGATCTCGCTTAACATAGCGGAAGGTATCTTAAGACTGATCATATTCCTTTTGTATCTTGTTTTTGCTTCCAGCCTCAAGGATATCAAGAGAGTTTGGCGTTATCACGGCGCTGAGCACAAAACCATCGCCTGTTATGAAGCAGGTCTTCCGCTGACTGTCGAGAACGTTCTGAAGCAGACAAGATTCCATCCCCGCTGCGGAACATCATTCATGTTCAACGTTCTTGCGATATCGATCATCATCTATACGGTTATTGGCCTTTTCACGGGCGCACAGCCCATGTGGGTGAATCTTGTGATCAGAGTCGCTGCCATTCCGATCATCTGCTCCATCTCATATGAGATACTGAGATTTGTCGGACGTCACGATAAGAATCCTTTCTGCAAGCTTATGGCTAAGCCCGGTCTCTGGCTCCAGAAGTTCACTACACAAGAGCCTGACGGACCTATAGTCGAGGTAGCAATCGCTTCCATGCAGGCAGTTATTCCGGAGAATAAGGAAGATGACGTCTGGTAAAGACGAACTGCTGAATCTCCTGAAGGAATCCGGCGATGACGAGGCTGTTCTTGACTTAAGGATCCTGAGAGAAGAATTTGAAGACAAGGCTTTGGAAGAAGCTGTTAAGAGGCGCGCTTCAGGCGAGCCTCTTGCTTATATTCTGGGGTACCGGCATTTCTATAAAGAATGTTACAAGGTCGTATCCGGTGTGCTCATTCCCAGAGCGGATACCGAGATAGTTGTCGAATCGGCTTTGAAGTTTCTCGGAATTAATGACATGGCGACCGGTGATCTTCTGAACATTTCTTCATATGGTAAAGACTTGAAGAATATCAGATTTGCAGACATCTGTACGGGAACCGGATGTATCGGAATATCTCTGGCAAATGAGATCTCCAGGCATGGCGGTTCGTCTTCCGGAGTCCTAATAGATATCAGTGATACGGCGTTGGAAACAGCTTCAGCGAATGCTGTTTCCCAGGCTTTAAATCCTGAAAATATAGTTGTTAAAAAACATGACATCTTAAGTGATGTTCCTGAACTCGGCCATCTTGATCTGATCGTGTCCAACCCGCCATACATTTCGGATGAAGAGATGGAATCTCTGGACATTGGTGTAAAAGACTATGAACCTGATCTGGCCCTGAGGGCAGGGAATGACGGTCTGGATTTTTATGCGCCATTGGTTAACTGCGCAGGAAAGCTGCTTAAAGACGGCGGGGCTCTTATCGTTGAGCACGGTTATGCGCAGGGAGAACGGGTGAGGGATTTTTTCGCGCAGGGCGGACTGAAAAACTGCATGACTATAAAAGATTACGGTTCAAATCCGAGGGTAACGATCGGGTTTAAATGATTTTTGTACGCTGAACCCCGCATAAATAAAGGCTTTCCGGCCTTCGCAAAATTTTATTGAAAAATTTCGATTTTTCTTGTAACGAATTTGGGATTTCTCCGTCTAACAGGTGAGATCACAAAAGAAAGGTGAAATGATACGTGGATAAGAAAACCGCAGAAAAGCTTTACGAAGCCTTTTATATGAAGGTTTTCTCATACGTAATGACACTCGCCAAGGATCGCAATGATGCCGAAGAGATTACCCAGGAGACTTTTTTCAGGGCGATATCAACTGATAAGAGCTTCAAGGGCGACAGCGACAGCTTCACGTGGCTTTGTGCTATCGCAAAGAACATCTTCATAGATGAGAAAAGGCGTTATGCAAGACAGGATGACGAACTGAGCGAAGAGCTTCCGGATACGAATAAGGGAATTGAGGAGAAGCTTTCGGACAGGGATACATCCCTTAAGATCCATACGATACTCCATAAGCTGGAGGAACCGTATAAAGAGGTTTTCCAGCTGAGGGTCTTCGGTGAGTTGTCGTTTATGGAGATCGGTTCTATCTTCGGAAAGACCGAGACCTGGGCCCGGGTCACGTATCACAGAGCCAGATTAAAGATCAAGGAAAGGATGGATGAATATGAAATATAATTGTGATTTGATCTCGGATCTTCTTCCGTTATATAAAGACGATATCTGCAGTGAAACTACTAAAAAGATCGTTGAAGAACATATAGCTGAATGCCCGGACTGTAAGAAGATCCTTAACAGTCTGAATGACGTTACCATAGATGAAAAAATAGTAAAGGAAAAAGAACAGGTAATTGATTCCCAGGCTAAGTTCTTTAAGAGAAAGAGTGCTTTGGCAGGCAGTATCATCGCATTGATCTTTGCGATACCGATCCTCGTATGCCTCATTGTAAATCTCGCAACAGGAGCAGGACTTACATGGTTCTTTATCGTTCTTGCGGGAATCCTTGTTGCAGCATCGCTAATTGTGGTTCCGCTCATGGTTCCGGAGAACAAGATGATCACGACGATGGGATCGTTTACGGCAAGCGTTATGCTGCTCCTTGGAATCATCTGCATCTACTCACACGGCAATTGGTTCCCCGTCGCAGCTTCTGCAACGCTCTTCGGATTAACGTTGTGTTTCGCGCCGTTTATCGTCTACAGAAGACCTGTTAACGCTTATGTTAAGAATTTCAAAGGTCTTGCAATAATGTGCGCATACACTGCAGCATTCGTTTTGATGATGCTCTGCATCGGACTTCTTGTGGGAATGAAAGAATTCTTCCCGATGGCATTCGCAGTTGCAATGCCGCTCGTAGCAATGTGCTGGGCAGTCTTCGCGATCGTCAGATATCTTCGTTTTAATGCTGCAGTTAAGACAGGTCTCTCAATTACTGCAATCGGCATTTTGTCCGGTATTCTTGATCTGCTTGCAAATACTGCAGCTGTGTCAGAGAGCGCCACAGGAGTTGTTGTTTCATCATATTCCTCACTGCCTATTATGCTTTCTATCGGCGGTGTCGGAATCTTAATAGCCGGAATCGGTTTCTTAGTCGGAAAGTTTAAAGGAGGAAAAAAGTAATGAAAGCAAGTAAATTAGCAGCAGGAGCAATGGCTCTTATCGTACCTTCGGTATTTTGTCTTACAGGTTGCTCTTTTGACATATTCAACACACTAAACTACAAGTATGACAATGCAGACAAGTACGAAGCAGGCGACCGTGAGATCGATGATACTATAACAAAACTCAACATCGATTATCTGTCAGGCAACGTAAAGGTCATGGGAACTGACGAAGATTCAGTATCAGTCAGGGAAACAATAAACAAATCAGTTGATGAAGATCACAAGGTTCATACCTGGGTAGACGGTGATACGCTTTATGTCAGATACTGCGCTTCGAAGGACATGATCAGCTTCAACGGTATCGAGAAGAGCCTTGAGATCACATTGCCCGGCGATCAGGAATTAGATGATTTCATCATCGATGTATCATCAGGCGAGATCGACTTGAACGGTTTTACGACCAACAAGTTAAATGCCCACGCTTCATCAGGTAATACGAAGATTGATTGTTCTGCAAAGGATGCTGAGGTCAAGGTATCCTCCGGTAATATCAGTCTTACCCAGACCGGGAACAGTGATTCCGTGAAGGTAAAGGCTTCATCCGGTAATATCGTCATCAACCACGAAGGCAACAGCTCTTCATTCGATATCGATTCATCTTCCGGCAAGATTACCATTAATCAGACAGGAACACTTGATAACGTTAATATCCATTCTTCATCCGGCGGTGTTAATGCAACTTTCGGTACTGTTAATACTCTTAATGTTGAAGTAAGTTCAGGCCCGATCGTGATCAATGCTGATGAAGTTAAGGACCTCAAAACAAAGGCATCGAGCGGTCATTCTGATATCAGTCTTGATAAAGCTCCTGAGACATCCGATATTTCGTGCAGTTCCGGCGGAATCGACGTTAGCATTCCCGAAGAATCTGACCTTACGATCCATGCGCATATATCCAGCGGCGAATTCAATTCAGATCTTCCTTTTGCAAAGGACGGTAAGGAATACATCATTGGAAACGGCACTTATGAGATGAATATTAATTGTTCATCAGGCGATGTTTGCGTACACAATATCTGAGATCAATCAGTCAAAACAAAGGCCTGTCGGATGTGACAGGCCTTTTCGTTTGCTTGGCAATAAACTGATCAGTTAGTTTCGAGATACTGCGATACGCAGATGTGTCTGCCGTCAATGTCTTCGAAGACGAACTGACGGTTGGTACCCTGTTTTTGAGCGGCTTTTGCTTCGGGAAGATCTTCGATGATCTTAATACCGTTTCCCGCTATCTCGTTATGGAGAAGTAAGGGCTCGGAGCAGTATATGTACATGTCATATTTGATGCCGAATTCTCTCGCGGGCTTTGTAACCGGGCCTTCGCTTTTTACCAAAACTATGGCAATGTTGTCACGCATAAGCTTTATGTGAGGCATTGCCTCATCGTCAAGATGAACTGCCTTGAAACCGAGCTTGTCTTCATAAAAGATCGCTGTCCTGTAAATGTCATTACAGGCGAAGACTGCAGCCTGGCTGTTCATGAGGAGGAGCCTTCCGTTCCCGTTATCTTCACCTTCTTTTACTTCGGAAGGTGCGCTTGCGCCGCTGTTAAACTGATAACCCAAGAGAGGTGTTCCGAAACGCTTTTCATGTTCTTCGAGAGAGTTCAGCATCTCGCTTCTTTTTGTTATTTCTTCACCGGACATTGTCTCGGGGATCTCGCTCAGATACTCGACCTTTTCAAGATATTCGAGAAGGTTCATGAGTCTTACATGGAGAGGGATGATATCTGAAGTGGCAGGGATCTCGCATGCTCTTCCATGGATGAACATCATTCCCTGTTCGACGGCTTCTGCCGGAAGCCCTGCGTAAAGGTGCATGAGGAGATTCATCTCATCAGCGGTTTTTTCGTGAGTTCCGCCCTTGGATATAGAGTTTTCGATCATGTCAAAAACAAGATTCATATCGTGCAGCGGGTATTCTTTGTTAAGCATAAGACTCTCCTGTGATTCACTGATTAGTCTATTTTATCAGTTTGAAACCGCTTGGCAATAAAGATAGAATATGCAAAGCAAATACCGGAGGAGGCAGTATGTCTCAGTTTAAAAAGACCAATGCTATGAGGATCCTTGACAAAGCAGGGATCGATTATACATATCAGGAATACGAGTACGATGAGAATGACCTTGACGGTCATCACGTCGCTGAGTTTCTTGGAGTCCCTTATGAGGAAGTTTTCAAGACACTGACAGCCGTATCGGACAAGGGTGAATATCTTGTGTTCTGCATCTGCGTTGATGATGAGGTTGATCTTAAGAAAGCCGCTAAGCTTGCCGGATGTAAGAGCGTTAACATGATCCATGTAAAAGACCTTTTGAACGTAACGGGATACATCAGGGGCGGATGCTCTCCCATCGGAATGAAGAAACAGTACAGGACCTTCATTGACGAGATGATCGAACTCGTTGATGACGTCTGTGTCAGTGCAGGACAACGGGGCGTTCAGTTAAGACTTAAGTCTGTTGACCTGATTTCATTTACAAATGCCGTAGTCGGCGATTTTGCTATGCGCCCTTAAAATGATAGAATTACTTCGAAATTAATGGCAGACAGGAAGTGTTAACAGTGCTTGAAGCTAAGACATTTACGTTAAATGACATAAAGAAAGGCGCCCGTATCTACTTTATCGGTATCGGCGGAATATCGATGAACGGTCTTGCAAGACTTGCGAAGCATGCGGGTTTTGTTGTCGGAGGTTCTGATAACCATCCTTCAGAGAGAACTGCAATATTGGAGGAACAGGGAATCGTAATCTACAACAGCCAGATTGCTGCGAACATCGATGACTTTAAGCCTGATTATCTTGTTAAGACAGCTGCTATCCTTCCTCATAATGAAGAGGTAAAGAGAGCTTCGGAACTCGGACTCCAGATCTTTGACAGAGCTGAATTCCTCGGAGCTTTTACGAGAACATATAAAAACGTCATCAATGTTTCCGGAACCCACGGAAAGACTACCACCACTTCGATGATATCCATGATGATGATCGAAGCAGGACTGGATCCGACTGTCCATCTCGGTGCCGATCTTGACATCTTTAACGGTACTGTTAGGGCAGGTTCTGAGGACCTTCTCGTATCCGAGGCTTGTGAGTTCAACAGGTCTTTCTTAAACTTTTCATCTACGACAGCTGTTATCACGAATATCGATCACGACCACGTCGATTGTTATCCGACGATCGAAGACGTAATAGATGTTTTCGCTCGCTTTGTAAGATTTGTCGATGATGACGGATATGTGGTCGTTTCAGGTCATGACAGGAATATCGCAAGAGCACTTGCAGAAGCGAAAGAATATTTCGATGAGACGGGACGCAGATTCCCTCAGGTCGTTACCTGTGCCACAGATGATGAAGTGTGCGAAGCGACCGGAAAAAAGGCTGATTTCAGAGCCGGTAATATCTCGTTTATTAACGGACTTCCCGAATTCGACATAGTCATAAAAGATGAGGCTTCAATTAAAGTAAGCCTTAATATCCCCGGAAGCCATAACATATCAAATGCGCTTAATGCGGCTGCGGCTGCTTACTTTAACGGAGCTTCTCCCGACGCGATCAGGGACGCACTTAACAGTTTTAACGGCGCTGACGGAAGATATACGGTAAAGGGCAAGTATAAAGGCTGTGACGTCGTCGTGGACTACGCGCATCATCCGACTGCGGCAAGAGCTACGATCGAAGCAGCTTCGAACATGCCTCACAACGATATTCTCGTTGTTTTCCAGCCATTGACCTTCAACCGTACGAAAATGCTTTTCGAAGATTATGTTACAAGTCTTTTGCCTTGTAAGAAGATCCTGTTTGCAGAGATATTCTCTGACAGGGAGATCAATACTCACGAGATCTCGAGCAGGGACATTTCGGATGAGATAAATAAGCGCGGCGGAGATGCCGAATTTTACGAAGACAGGGAAGAATTGAAGAAGCGGATCGACGAGCTCATTAAGCCCGGAGACATCATTCTCATTCTGGGACCGGAGGATATCAGGACATTGGGCGATGAGCTGTGCCCTTAAGTTAAGATGAAGAAGAGTTCAGATAGTCAGGCAGAAGAAAAGATAGCACCGCAATACGGATTCCGTAAGACGCGGCCAGTAAAGATCCCAAAGGCAGCATGGTTTGTTTTGGGACTGTCACTTATCATGGCTGCTCTGCTCTTTGCTCTTTACGGTCTGTCTTTTAAAGGTTCTGCCGAAGCGTCCAAAACACTCATCATATATTCGGACGGAAGCAGCATACCGCTTGTATCTTTGAGAAACAGTCTCGCGGCAGCTGACTTTAATTATGTACTGATCGAACCTGACAAACGCAGTTCAAAACCTGATTATGTCCATGAGCTCCCTGAAGGGTACAAGAATAAAAAAGTAGTCGTTTGCGCGATCGGAAGTGCCGCATTCAAGGTAATGGATGATCTTTTGGGAACAGACAAAGGGAATATCGAAGGATACGTCCTGATCGATCCTGAATATCCCGGCAACGTATCCCTTGAAGGCTACTCGAGCGATAATCCCTCGGTGCCCTGTGCGATATTCGGCTTTGATAACAAAGCTAAGACCCTGGTTGACCTTAACGGTTCACAGATGATATTCGAGAAGATATCCGGCGTTGATACGATGTACGGACATCCTGCTCAAAGAGGGAAGTTATTCACATCCAAAGTCTACATTTCTCCAAACCAGATGAGATATCTTTCACTGTCACAGACCAAACTGGGATTATCCGGGCTTTTAGCTTCACCTTCATTCCAAAGCGAGCTTTCCCAATATCTCGGGACCACATACGGAAGAGGATATTCGTCTTCAAGGATCCTTCTGTGGATGACCGGCGTTTTATTCGCGATGTTTATGTCTGTTGCCGCACTTGCACTGTTCCTGTTCATGATTCCCGTAACAGTGCCTGATAAGGGCGCAAGGGAACTTAAGGGACGCGACAGCCTGGGCGCCATTATCTTCCTGGGTCTTTCCGGATGGATCGCTCTTACCGGAGCGGTAATGACGTTTATCCCTCAGGTCAGTGAATTCGCAGGTTATGTAGCGCTTTATTCTCCTATAGCGATCATTGCTTTTATGGCGCTTGCCCAGATAAAGCTGCTTCTGTCGAATAAGGTCAAGTACGCCAGAAAAGACTACGGACTTACACTCTTCTTTATTTCCGTCATTACGGGGATCGTGGAGCTCATGATAATCGCTGCATCTTCGCTTAATCTCACAAAGGTCGAGAGCATCGTGAAAAACGATGCCAATCCCGTAGGCGCTCTGATCGTATTTGTGGTTATGAGCATTTCTGCGGTAGCACTGATCCTTGCGGACAAGAAGTCCAGATTCTCGGGGCAGGGCGCATCGGCATATTTCGGAAGCCCGGTATATTATTTTGAAGCGCTGCTTCCTTCAGGAGTGCTTCTTGTTATGGGACTTATCCATGAGAACGGAGATCTTGTCAGCGCTTCACTGGCGGGCATTGCTTTGGGCGTGATCCCTTTCTGCTGTGTTCTGCCCATCAAGCGCATCTCGGACTTTTACGAGATCACGGGACTTATTTTCGGTATTGTAGCGGGGCTCATCGTATTTATTGCAGGCTGACGTCCGGCGAAAACATCTCTATATAATAAAATTATTGTTGACTTTGACTTGCACGTGGTGTTATTATACGCGGGTGACCGCATGCGACGGGCTTATTTAAATGCGCTTTTTTAGGCGCTGCCTAGGGAATAAAGCAGCGAGACTGGAAGAACAGGAGGAAAGAATATGTACGCAGTTATCAAGACAGGCGGCAAGCAGTACAAGGTTTCCGTAGACGATGAGATCTTCGTTGAGAAGCTTGAAGGTGAGGCTGGCAGCCAGGTTACTTTCGATGAAGTACTTGCAGTATCTGATGACAACGGTATCGCAGCTGGCGATGTTAAGGCTACAGTTACCGGTGAGATCGTTAAGCAGGGCAGAAACAAGAAGGTTATCGTCTCTAAGTACAAGGCTAAGAAGGGCTACAGAAGAAAGAACGGCCACAGACAGCCTTACACACGTGTACTTATCAAGGCTATCAACGTTTAATCAAGGGCTTAAGGCTTTATGATTTCCGTTATCGTTAACAGGGAAGGTAACCTTATCCGTGCGATATATGCGAACGGACATGCAGGTTACGACGAGCCCGGCAGAGACATCATATGCAGCGGAGTATCGACACTCCTTTTCACTGCGGCAAGTGCCCTGGAAGATATTTGCGGTTATGACAGCGAATCTTTTTTCAGGATCAGCGGTGAAGGTACAGAAGACGTCAACTTAAGGATAACGGTTCCCGATATGGGAGACGATGAGACTAAGAACAGGGCCCAGGTAATCATGAGGACCGTCGAGTTAGGTCTTATCGGGATAGCTAGAGATTATAACGACAGTAAGAAGAAGTACGTAGAGATTATTAATTCAAGAACACCGGAGGTGTAATTATGATTAAGTTTAATTTACAGCTCTTCGCACATAAGAAGGGAATGGGTTCCACCAAGAACGGCCGTGAGTCCCAGTCCAAGAGATTAGGAGCGAAGAAAGGTGACGGACAGTCAGT
>JAEEGL015886715.1_pt1 | contig 91947 bp, 67 predicted proteins | sample 9134231 | NCBI WGS metagenome assembly JAEEGL01 (sample SAMN16246548, study PRJNA631951) | gut metagenome | biome: gut microbiome; feature: rumen; material: fiber-attached | host: Bos | place: Iran: Karaj | collected 2018-10 | reverse complement strand
GGCTGTTAATCTGGTATTTTTCATTTTTTTTCCCTTTAGATTACTTTTTCTGCTTTTATTTTTTATTACTACTTTATATTTGTCAACAATTTTTTCTATCTTTTTGGGTGTTTTTTTACAAAAAAAAACGTACTTTACTTTTGTATGCTTGTTCGATTATAATCTTATTTACAATAAAAGGAGCAGCAATTGAAAAAATATTTTGTAATTTACATTTTGTTTTATTGTCTAGTTCTGTTTTCGTGTGATTTTGGTACTTCGGTAAATCATAGCCAGAATAATAATAATAATCAGTCTGATATTGATGATGAAATTACAGAAAATTTTCTGGAAAATGAATATCTTTTTGAAGAAAATGAAAATAATGAAGTACTTTTGATTGTAACCGATGAAAAATTCTGGACATCACAAGGCTGTACTGTCTGGAAACTACTGGAAGAAAAACCTGCTATTGCAGAGCTGCCTTTTGAAGTAAACATAAAAAAGACATCAGGTACTGCCGAAGCAGGCTATGGAATTATTTTTGGTGTTACAGAATCAAATAATTTTACCAATATGTTAGTTTTTTTAATAAACATTAATGGCGAATATGCTATAGGGGAATTAAAAGAAAATGTTTTTTACTATTTGCAATACTGGACTTATTCTGAACAGCTTATTCAAGGGTATGATGAAATCAACAGTTTAAAAATAGTCTTGCAAAATAAAAAACACTATGCACTTTACATAAATAATTCTCTTATCAACTATATTTACAGTCCAGGTTATTCTGGACATTTGCAGGGAAAAAACGGATTAATTGCCGTTATTTCACCAAAAGACAGACTTCCAGATGAATCTGTTAATGTTGTTTATACCATAGAATAAATGCTCTATTATCGACTTGCTCTTTTTGTTTTATTTTCGCTTATTTTAATAATTCAAGATATTAAATATCTTCTTTTACCTGATATTTATATTCTTTTATTATCATTAAGTTTAATAACGTTTGACATATTTTTGAACAAATCTTTTATTTTATCTGGCATCAAAGGTTTTGTAAGCTGCGGATTATTTTTTTTATTTATTTATTTCATATCATCTAAAAAACTTGGCTTCGGCGATGTTAAATATTCTGCTGTAATCGGATATTTTCTAGGATTACCAAACTGGATCTTTGCTGTAATCTTTGCCTGCTTAAGTGCAATTGTTTTCTATTACATTGGAGTAAAAAAACAAAGCTGGACAAAAGAAACAAAAATTCCTTTTGGACCTTTTTTAGCAGCCGGTAGTATTTTTACATCTATATGGAGTATGAAATGAAAAAAATATTTCTACAAATTTTATTTTTTTTATTATCAGTTAAGATTATTTTTGCACAGGCTAAACCTCAGACAATTCCGAAACTTGAATTTAATAATCAAAAAATTACTGATGCTTTAATGGTTTTATCAGATTTAGCCCAATGTACCATTATTCCTGATGAAAGTGTTTCCGGTTATGTAACTTATTATTTTGATGACGGTCCATTTGAAAAGTCTCTTAAGGATTTTTTATCAGCATATGATTTATATTATTCAAAGGATAATGATGTTTATCATGTGTCGAAAGTTTTCATTTCAGAAAACGAAAACGGATTATTAACAATAGATGCAGAAGAAGTTGATTTAACTTTTCTAATAAAAACGATTTCAAAAAAAATCAGCAAGACAATTATGTATGACAGTCTGCCGAAAGGGAATATTTCAATTCATGCACATGACGTTGATTTAACAGCAGCTTTGGAAATGCTGATACGGAAAAACTGGGACTACGAAGTTATTGCAGAAAACAATTATCATTACATTCAAAAAGCTGTCATGCCGCAGACAAATGCCGGCCGTTATTCAAAAGTATCGGTTACGCAAAATAATGAACTGTTTAATCTGGATGCTCCAAGAGTAAGCTTTACAGATTTACTTAAGAAGCTTTTTGAAACAGCAGGTAAAGAACATTTAATTTTAATGAAATCAAGTCCTATTCTGGAAAATATTTCTTATAAGAATAAAACCTTTGAGCAGCTTCTTAAGCTAATTTTAGATTCTGCAGCAGCAGATTATGTTTTAAAAGATGATGTTTATTATATTTTTGAGACGCAGAAAAATAATGTCGTAAAGAAACTGCAGAACACAGAAATTATAAATGTTAAAAACATAAGTGTTCAAAAACTGATTTCACTTATTCCTGCAAATTTTGAAAGTTCATCATTACTAAAGCTTGATAAAAACTCTAATACAGTTTATTTAACAGGAACAGCTGAAGAAATCTCACAAATTAAAAGTTTAATAGAAAAGATTGATGTTCCTGTAGAAGGAAAGTCGTACCAGAAGTTTGATATTCATTTTAAGAACGCTATAGATATCATACAATTAATTCCACAAGATTTATTACGAGAATCAACAATTATTCCTGAAACAAATTCTTTTATCTCTCTTGTCTCTTCTGAAGAGGCTGTAAAAATCAATTCATACTTAAAGTTAATCGATAAAGCAAATACAGGAATACCTGTAAAGCTAAAGTACTTGAAAAATGATGTACTTTTGAAAAATCTTCCTCCTGCAATCAGTAAAGATGATCTGATTATTTCACAGGAAGAATCGTTAGTATTTTTTGTTGGTCCTGAAAAAAAATTTAATGCCTTTCTGGACTTGTTAAAAATAATTGATATTCCAAAACCGCAGATCAGATATGACTTACTAATCATTCAGTATCAGAAAGGAAAGAACGAAAACTTTTCTAAATCATTAACGGTTCAACCAGTTTCTGACAATCAGTCTTCAGGTTTTGCTGTAACAGGAATGCTTTCAAATTTAGTAAACATCAGTTTTGATGTTGTTTCAAAATTCGGATATCAGTTTGCAGTAAACTTAAGTAATGAAATTGAAGAAAATCGTGCTAAAGTTTTAGCAGACACTACTCTTAATGCACTTTCAGGTACTGATGTCAAATTTCAAAACACAAATACTTACAGATATAACGAAGGTGTATTAGAAGACAGTTCAAACATTATCGTAAAAACCAGCACAAAAGAAATTACTTCCGGTCTGCAGCTAACTATTAACGGCTGGGTTTCTGGAGACGGCATGATTACAATGAAAGTAAATGCAGAAGTTTCAAAACAGGGTAACGTTACAAGTACTAAAAATAATCTTCCGCCAACTTCTGAAAAAATAGTTACCAGTGAAATCAGGACAAAATCAGGAGAACCTATAATAATCGGCGGTTTATTACAGACAGAAATAACAAACAGCAATAAAAAAATTCCTTTGCTTGGAAGTATTCCAGTTATTGGTAAATTATTTCAGGACAAAAACGTTATAGAAGAAACTTCAGAAATGGCAATTTACATTGTTCCTCATGCATATAACAAAGAAAATGAAGAACTGAGTGAAAGCCAGAATATTGAAAAATATTATAAAGAATATTTACAGGAAAAAAGTTGATCTATGGAAACTGCAGAAAAGTATCAGTCATTAAACAGTTATCAGGATATTTCCACCATAGAAGGCCAGTATTCAAATGAATACATTTCTGTAAATGAAGCAATTATCCTTGAAAAAAAATCATCTTCAGTTTTAATCGGTATAACAGAAAACACTACTGAAGAAACAAAAAATTATCTGAAAAAATTTCATTATCCACAACAGGTTAATTTTATTAATATTCAAAGAAAAGAACTTGTTTCATTTATTGGAAACAGCACAAATTATTATTCTTCTAATTCCGATAATAAATTAAACTCTGATTTCAGCTTAGATTCAATAGAACAAGATGCTCCTGTTGTTAATATTATTAATGCAATAATAATTGAAGCAATTAATTATAAAGCATCTGATATTCATATAGAAACCAAAAATCAGGAAGTTGTCATCCGATATAGAATTGACGGACTGTTATCAACCGTAAAAATACTTTCACTAGAACTGTTTCCTATCTTATCCAGCAGAATAAAAATAATGGCAAAATTAAACATAATGGAACAAAGACTTCCACAAGATGGAAAAATGTCAGTAACCATAGGGAATAAAAACATAGATATTCGTGTATCTATAATTCCAGTTCCTGGCGGAGAAGCAATTGCCTTACGCCTGTTTAATCTGAATAATGAAGTCTTATCTTTAGATGAATTAGGCTATTCGGAAAAAAGCAGAAAGATATTATCAAATGCAGTAAAATTTTCTTATGGTTTAATTTTAGTTACAGGACCAACTGGAAGCGGGAAAACTACGACTTTGCATTCTTTACTAAAACAATTACCGCTAAATGAAATGGAAGTAATCGCATTAGAAGATCCTATAGAACAGGAAATACCGGAAATAACTCAGATACAGATAAATGAACAGATTGGTCTTACTTTTGAAAGCTTGCTTCGAAGGGTATTAAGGCATGATCCTGATGTAATAATGGTTGGAGAAATTCGAGATGCTGCTACGGCTGAGTTAGCTGTAAGAGCCGCTTTAACAGGACACTTAATTCTGGCAACACTGCATACAAACGACAGTATTTCAGCAATATCCAGATTATATGACATGGGAATTAAACCGTATTTATTAAGCAGCGTACTGAGATGCGTTGAAGCCCAGAGATTAATCAGAAAGCTATGTCCATTTTGTTCAGAAAAAATCAGCTTCACTAAAGAAATACTTGGCTTATGTAAAAAATACTCTATAAAACCTGAATGCATAAAAAAAGCCTGTGGCTGTAAAAAATGTTTAGAAACCGGATACCTTGGAAGAACGGTCATAGCCGAACAGTTTTTAAATTCTTTTCAACTTGAAGAAATGATTTCTCAAAAAAAAACTTTTTCAGAAATAAAAAATTATTTAAAAAACGATGGAATGGTCAGCATGATAAAAGATGCCTTGATTAAAGTGACAACTGGAATTACTACACTCGATGAAATAAAAAGGGAGCTTAGCATAAGTGATGAGTGTATATAGATGTACTGTATGTAATTCTCAGGGAAAAAAAATTGAAATGCTTAGGGAAGCTCTTAATGAAGAATATTTAATCTCATCATTTTCAAGTTCAAATGATTTTTTAATAGATTATGTCATTGTTGAAAACAGCAGAAGCCGGCAAATTAAAAAAAGATTTTCCAATAAAGCTGTTATTGAATTTACAGATATAATCTGTGCACTATTGGATTCAAAACTTTCAATACAAGACTCAATGTTTATGATTAAAGATATAACGAGTGATAAAAATGTAAGGATTCTTTCTGAAGAAATATATTCAGAACTTGTACATGGAAACACTTTATACTCAGCATTAAATTTATTTCCTTCAACTTTTTCTTTTCTTTACAGAGGCATGGTAAGGCTAAGTGAATCAACAGGAGCTCCATCTGTAATCTTTAAACAGCTGTCGATGTATCAGCATAAAAACGAAGAAATCAAGACAAAACTGAAAAACATTTTTGCTTATCCTGCTTTAGTTTTAACGCTTGTGTTTTTAGGTTGTTTTGGACTCTTTATTTTTTTTATTCCAAAGATGTCAGAAATTTTAATGCAGTTTAATAATGACAGTGCAATAAAAGTTGTTGATAAACTGGATAATCTAAAAATTTATTTCTCTGTTTTTATGGCAACTGTTTTTATTTTACTTACTGTTTTTATAACTATAAAATTATTAAGAAAAAAGAATTATTCATTTGCATTACTTATAGACAGATTAATTCTTAGAATTCCAGTTTTATCGAATTTAATAAAATCAAAACAGATTCTTGATTTTAGTTTTGCAATGGAATTATTAACTGATGCCGGTAAAACTTTAACAGAATCTTTACAGGAAGCTGCCTTAAGTGTAACAAATGTGTATTTTAAAGAAGCAATTCATACTGTTTCTAAAGAGCTTGAAAAAGGCACAGCTTTATCACAGGCCTTTTTAACAACAGGTGTCTTTCATCCTTATTTCATTACATGGATTAAAATAGGAGAAAAATCCGGTAAAGTTGAAGATGTTTTTTCACAGATAAGAAAATATTATCATTCTTCGATGGAAAAACTGACTAAAAGTATTCTTACCCTGATTGAACCTGGTTTAATCATATTTTCCGGTTTAATAATTATTCTTATTATTATTAATTATATTCTGCCACTATTTACTGTTTATGGAGATGTATTATGAAAAAACGAAACGAAGACGGCTGGACGTTTATGGAAACTATTATTGTAATTGCCATCATTCTGATTTTAACGACAACTGCAGGTTATTCAAGCATTAAATACATCGGAAAAGCACGTGTTGTTACGGCAAAAACACAGATTGATTCTTTTGTTATTGCATTGGAATCTTATTTTATTGATTGCGGAACCTATCCGACAGTGGAGCAGGGGCTGGATGCATTAGTGAATAAACCGGGTGACGTCAACATTTCGTCAAAATGGAACGGCCCGTATCTATACAAAAGTGTTCCAAAAGATCCATGGGGCAATGCTTACGAATATATGAACCCGGGATTTAACAACATGCCGTACTCAATCCGTTGTTTTGGTGCTGACGGCTTTGAAGGAGGTGAAAATGAAAATAAAGACATTACTTCTTGGGAATAATAGAGGTTTTGCTTACTTAAAAACATTAATCGTTATTTTATGCATTTTAATCTGTTTTGCACCAGTAACAAAATTAATTTTGGGCATTAATAATTCATTGAACACAATAATTACGCAGGTTAATAACATCATCGAAGAAATCAATATTATTGAATATAAAGGAATATATGAAGAATAATAACTCAGGTTTTTCTTTAATCGAAACAATAATCTCAATGTTTATCTCTTTATTAATCTCTACATCTTTATGCCTATTTTTTACAAATTTATTCAGAAATTTCACTCGGGTTTATAATGAAATGAATTTTACAAAAGAAAAATTAATTAAGGATAAATATATAAGAAACTGGACAGAATCAATTGAAATACCTTACTGGGATAATCCAGATGAATATTTAAACTTTACCATTAATCAATTAAAACAGGATGATCTTTTTAATGCAGAAGTAAAGGAAATTAAAGTTTTAAAAGACACTGATAATTATAAATGCGGAATATCAGTAACATATTCATTAAGTAATTCAGAAGAGCAGACTTCTGTTGTACAATTCAATTCTATATCTCTGGTGAAAAAATGAAAAATAAATTTCAATATGGTCAAGGTGAATTATTCTCATTTTTTCTGTTATTGTTTTTTACTTCGGTAATTCTCGGAATATATTATTGTTTTTCTGTATTCAGAAACATGACTTTAAAAACAATTAAAGAATACCAGACCAGAATTAAATCTGAGAAAATAATATCCGCTTTTGAAAAAGATTTCCAGGTAATGACTTCATCAAAAAGTGATTCAAAAGTTTCTGAACAAATAATGTATTTATGTGAAAAATATTCTGAATACAATATAAATATAAGTGATGTTTCTTCAGGAATAAACTTAAATACGCTAAGTAAAAAATTCTTATCTGACAGAAAACTTCAGGAATTACTTTTTAATGATGAAGAAAGTTTTAAAAAAGTCCTTCAGATACAGGAAAAGAATAAATATCTAGAATCAAAGAAATTAATTTCATTATATCTAACAGACTTTGGAAAAAAGAATATAACTTATTATGGCTGGATAAATAATTCTTTCACGGATGCTCATCTTTCAAAACATGTAAAAGGAAACAGTGAATATGTAATCAACAGTCAGTCGTCATTGAACATATATTTTACGGATTCAGAAATAATCAGATATTTTATTGCATATCCTGAATTTAATATTATAGAACCAAATGAAAAGTGCAAAAAACTTATAAATGAAATCGAAATAAATTCCAATATTGATAAGGAAAAAATTAAAAAGATACTTGGTGTAAATGAAAATAATAAAATATTGAATCTATTAGGAGTTAAAACACAGTTCTTTCAGATTCTGCTTGAAATTGATAATGCGAAAATTTCTTTAATCATCTGTGCGCTTCCTGGTAATGATAAAGAAATAGAAAAATACAGGATAATAAAAAGAGAAATTAATTTATGAAAAATAAAGTATCAATAAAAGATTTTGTTTCCCCGGTTCATTACTCTGTCTTTATTCTTCAGCTTCCAAAATTAAAACCGACTGAACTAAAAAAGGCAGCACAGTATAAAATTAAAAACTTATATCCGGGGAATATTAATGACATAGAAATATTTGTTAAAAAGAATGGAACAAAAAAGAATTCATACATCATTCTTGCTGTTGAAAAAAACTATGTTCCAGAAAAAGCTTTATTGCCTTTTATTTATCTGCTTAATATACAGAATAAAAAAAATCAATCATCAGTTTTTGTTTGTGACGAATATATAGAGGCAGTTCAGTTTGAAGGTAAAGCTCTTAAAACATATTCTTCAGTTTTATTGAATGAAGAAAAATCAACAGAAGAACAGATGAATGACTTATTAAATAATCAGAATAATTATGAACTAATTGATTTACGCAATGATAATACAATTTTAATTGATACAGATATCTGTTCTGTTTCACATATGTTTAAAGAAAACCGTTTTAGTAAACTGTTTTATTGCGTCATATTTTTTATTATGATGATTTTTGTTTTTGCCGGAATCCAACTGCTTACAATAAGAAAAAATAATACAGATAAAAATCAAATTGAAATACAGAAAAAATTAATTGAAGAAAAAAACAGAATTGCAAAAGAAAAAACACTTCTTTTAAACACGTTGAAAAATGATTATTTATTAAAACAAAAGCATTACACCAGCTGCTTTGAAATCCTATACTTAATAACAGAAAACCTTACGCTAGATACAAAAATCATTCAGCTTGACATTACAGGAAATAATTTCAGGCTTGAAGCATTATCAAACGATGCGCTCAACAATCTTAAAAGCTTTGAAAAATCCACGTTGTTTAAATCCTGTTATATCCAGCAGGTAAAGACATTGATGAAGAAGGAATCATTCATTCTGACAGGAAAAATAATTGAATCACATGAATCACCTGATGAATCTATATCACTCGATGAACAAATATCGTGGTACAAAGAAGCATTAGATTTAATTAATATAAAAAATCAGCTTTTAATGAATGCTTCTGTTTCAAGTATCGGGGAATACATAAAGAAAAAATTAATTTCAAATAATTGCTCAATTACGAGTTTTCAATATATTAAAAACCAGACTGATAATGAATTTGAATTTGCTTTTACTACCGAGTCAAAAAATCTTTTTTCATTAATTGCTTTGTTATCAGATAAGGTTCAACTTTTTTCATTATCAAAAATTAATATCAGGACTGGACTTAATGATGGAACACAAGTCATACTGAGGATTGATATTGGAGCAGATGAAAAGGGCAATAATGAATATACACAACAGATGACTAAAAATATCGAAATTGATTCTGATAAGATTAATCAGGTTTCTAGTTTTTTTAATTTAACGAAAAAGCAGATTTATAATATGAATCAATCTAATAATTCTAACAGAGAGAAAAATGTAGATATATATGATGCTCCGCGTAATTTGATTTTTGTCAGTAAAACCGCTGATTCAAAAATTTATATTAAAAACACATCGACAGATAAATTAATAAAGCTCGAGCAAAACAAAAATTCTGATACAGGTTTTTATTACGATGATAATGAAGAATTAATCATTATTCTAGAAAATAAAAAATACAGGATGAAGAAATGAAAAAACTAATTTTTTTGACTTTATGTTTAATAATTTTTTTATCAGCTTGTGCAACTAAAAAGCTCGAAAAAAACAATTATAAGGCCGATGAGCCTTATATGCTCGGAATGGTTTATGACTATGACAATAAACCTGTCGAGAATGCCAGAATTTACGTAAATGAAGAACATATTTCTTCGACAGATATTCAGGGACGCTTTATTTTAAACTATAAGCTTTCTGAACAAAATGATTATTCATTAAAAATTGAAAAAGTAGGCTTTGAATCAGTAGAAACTGCATTTTTATTTGATCCAGTTAACGTATTGTACATCAGAATGATTAATACTCAGCAATTACTGCGTTTGGCAGAAGATGCCATGAATGCTCATAATTACACTGAATCAGAAATATTACTGAAACGGGCTTTAGCATTAAGCCCAGAACGCGATGACATTAAATACTTATTAAGCATTGCTTTATACAAGCAGAATAAATTACAAGAAGCGAAAGATGCTTTAGCACAAATCAAATCACAGGGCATTTCTGAAATTTATGTAGAAAAACTGAAAGTGATGATTGGGAAATGAGAGTATTAAACTAAGGAATTCTAGCGCCTCTATCTGAACAAATCCCACACTTCCGACTGTTCCTGCCCTATGCACCAGAAACCTATCTGTGAAATTCCCTCTTTTCTGTACAATGCTGCTTTTTCCTTTACGCTCTCACAGTCTTCATAAAAAACCGTTACATTCACAGTCTGCTCATACTTAAAATTCGGGATTGAATCTGTTCTTTGAAAAATGTCTTCTGAAAAATTTTTTTCTTTTATCAGTTTTTGAAGCGTTACATATCTGTATGCTGTTGCAGGATTCACATCCGCCCAGGCTCTGCCATAAAAAGGAATACCCATAATCAGCTGTTTTTTTGAGAGAACGGTTTTTGCATAATCCAGTATTTTTTTGCACCACTCTACTGATGCAACTGGGCCAGGTTTTGAGGTCGACCAGTGTTCATCATAAGCCATGATTAATATTTTATCAGCGATTGCAGATATTTTTTCATAATCATAGATTTCATTTTTTTTCATTCTGGCAGGAACTGCTACAGAAAAAATTTTACCTTTAAGCTTGTGTTTCAATTCTGTCAAAAAACTGATGTAATGTTCTGCATCCGCCAGTGATACAAGTTCAAAATCAATCTGCACTCCATCAAAAGCCACTGCAGCATCTGCAATATCATTTATCAGCTTGTGTCTTACATTATATTCAGGACTGATACAAAAATGTGTTAGTGCTTTTCCATTGTCTGCTACAACCATGTGAATTCTTTTACCATCTGTTTTTCCAGTCTGTTTTAATTTTGTCACATCCGGCACATCACACAAAGAACCAAAGGTACTTAAGCCTGCTCCAAAATATCCTATATCCGTTACAGGACAGTTTTCCGGAAGCCTGTCATTTTGACTTGCATATAAATATCCCCAGATTTCATCAAATTGTAATTTATCCAGTTCTTCCTGATTTTCAGAAAGTTCGTATGTTTCAAGAATGGCATAATCTGTTTTTTCTTCGACCGATTCTTTTACTGTTGTACAACCTGAAAAAAATAACACTAAAACTGATGTAAAAACAAAAAAAACACTTCTCATAAAATATTTATCGGCATTCTTTTTGCAAATTCACTCTATTCATGATAAAATATTAGTGATGTTTAAAACTATCACAGTTGGAGGACACATGAAAAAATTAATCACTTTACTTCTGGTTCTGGTATTTGCGTTACCTTTAATGGCTCAGGCAGCAACAGGACCTGAATATCAGACAAAAGCCATAAACGCTTATGAAAAGGCTTTGCCTAAATTTTACAAAAGCATAGTCAATAAAATGGAATTCAGTTTAGGCTGGAAAGATGGTGCTGAGCCTGCTTCATGGAAAGAAGAAGGACTTAAAAAAGCAAAAGAAATAATGATTCCATGGGAAGACAATACCGACTTTAACATGGAAATAATAGCAGAAGAAAAACGCGACGGTTACACTGCTAAAAAAGTTGTTTTCAATTTGACCGAAGACAGCCGCGTTTTAGGTTTACTTCTTGTACCGAATCAGAAAAAAAAGGACATCGGTAAAAAACTTTTGCCGGCTGCCCTTATGCTTCACGACCATGGCGGAAAATTCACCATCGGAAAAGAAAAAATGGTAATGACCTTCGGTGAAGATGAAACAAGTCAAAAACGTCTTTCAGAAAGTAAAACCTGGGCTTCCATGTACTTTAAAAACAAATTCCCGGGTGATGAGCTTGCAAAACGCGGTTATGTTGTTCTCTGTGTTGATGCCCTTGGCTGGGGAGACCGGAGTGTAAAAGGCTGGAAAGGCGACTCACAGCAGTCTTTAGCCTGCAATTTCATGAACATGGGAACGAGCTACGCAGCTTACATTGCTCTCGAAGATATCCGCAGTGCAAAATTTCTTGCCAGCCTTCCTGAAGTAGATAAAACAAAAGTTGCCGCTGTTGGTTTTAGTTTTGGAGCCTTCCGTGCATGGCAGCTTGCCGCCCTTACCGATGACATTACTGCCTGTATTGCTGAATGCTGGATGGCAACAATGAAAGGCTGTGTTACCCCGGACAACAACCAGATGAAAGGACAAAGTGCCTTTACAATGCTCCATCCGTTTATTGCAAAATATCTTGACTACCCTGATGTAGCAGGTCTTGCCGCTCCAAAGCCAATGAGAATTGAAGACGGAGATCAGGATCACCTTTTCCCTCGTGAATCTGCTCAGGAAGCTTTTGACAAAATCGGAAAGATCTATGCAGCAAATAATGCACAGGATAAATATACTTACAAATTCTGGACTGGCAAAGGACACTGCTTTGAACCTGATATGCAGGAAGAAGCTTATGGCTGGCTCGACAAACAGTTTGGAAGATAAACAGGAATAAGCATGAACGATAAAATAGATTTTATTCTTTCGCGCAGAAGCTGCAGAAGTTTTTCTTCGAAAAAAGTTTCTGACAATGATGTGAGAACACTCCTTGACTGTGCTCTTAATGCACCATCAGGAATGAACCGTCAGTCCTGGAGTTTTGTAGCTTTAACTGACAGAACAAAAATTCAAAAACTCTCACAGGCAGTTGCAAAAGCTTTAGGTCGTGGAAGCGATTACAATTTTTATAATCCTGATGTATTTATCATTACAACCAATGACAAAGAAAGTGCTTTCCGGCAGGTAGACAATGCCTGTGCAATACAGAATATCTATCTGGCTGCAGAAGCTTTACAGCTTGGATGTGTGTGGATTAATCAGTTAAATGACTGTTATGACGACAAAGCTGTACGGGCACTTCTAACAGAATTCGGTATTCCAGAAAACCACGGCGTATACGGATGTGCTGCAATCGGTTATCCGGCTGAAGATTTTTCACCACGTGAAAAAAACATTACTGCAAGTGCCAGAATTATTAACTGAAATTAATTTTTTTAACCAGAAGGAAGAACAGATTTTTCGCAGCAGATTTTGCAGATTTTCTGTTCTTCCTTTTTTTTGTCATTTTCTGCACACATAGTTTTTTATAATTGACAGAAAACCGCATTTTTAGCATAATAATTTATGGCATATTATTTCAACGAACCTTCACATACTTTTGGTGAATACTTATTAGTCCCTGGATACACATCAAGTGAATGTATTCCGGCAAACGTCAATCTGGAAACACCAGTCGTTAAATTCCGTTCTGGTGAAAAATCCCCTCTTACAATGAATATTCCTCTTGTTTCAGCGGTAATGCAATCAGTTTCTGATGATAAAATGGCAATTGCACTGGCAAAAGAAGGCGGAATTTCCTTTATTTATGGTTCACAGACAATAGAGAATCAGGCTGCAATGGTAAACCGCGTTAAAACCTACAAGGCAGGCTTTGTTACATCTGATTCAAACATCCGCCCTGATGCAAGTTTACGCGAAGTTATCGCCCTCAAAGAAAAAACTGGACATTCAACCATCGCTGTTACAGAAGACGGAACAGGAAACGGAAAGCTGGTCGGAATAATCACAAGCCGTGACTTCCGTGCAAATGTAGTTGACCTTGATTCAAAAGTTTCAGAATACATGACCAAAAGCCCGGATTTAATCACAGGACTTGACGGCATCAGTCTTTCAGAAGCTAATGACCTTATCTGGAAACACAAAATCAACACACTTCCAATTGTTGATAAAAACGGAAACTTAAAATACATGGTTTTCAGAAAAGATTATGCAAGTCACGAAAAACATCCCCTTGAACTTCTGGATTCAAACCACCGGTATATAGTTGGTGCCGGTATTAACACACGCGATTATATGGACAGAGTCCCTGCCCTCCTGAAAGCCGGAGTTGATGTTATGACTCTGGATTCATCAGAAGGCTTTACTGAATGGCAGCGTCGTGCTCTTAAAGATATTCATTCAACATTCGGAGAAAATGTTTATGTTGGAGCTGGAAACGTAGTTGATGCAGAAGGTTTCCGCTTCCTTGCCGAAGCTGGTGCAGATTTTGTAAAAATCGGTATTGGCGGCGGTTCCATCTGTATTACACGTGAACAAAAAGGTATTGGGCGCGGTCAGGCAACCGCAACAATTGAAGTTGCAAAAGCCCGCGATGAATATTTTAAAGAAACCGGCATCTATATACCAATCTGTTCTGACGGCGGCATTGTGCACGATTATCACATGACTCTTGCTTTAGCCATGGGAGCAGATTTCTGTATGCTCGGCCGATACTTTGCCCGCTTTGACGAAAGTCCGACAAATAAACTCATCGTTAACGGCAATTATGTAAAAGAATACTGGGGCGAAGGCTCAAATCGTGCCAGAAACTGGCAGAGATATGACATGGGAGGTGCATCAAAACTTTCTTTTGAAGAAGGTGTTGATTCTTATGTTCCTTATGCCGGAAGCCTTCACGATAATGTTACAATGAGCATGAGCAAAATCCGTCATACAATGTGTAACTGCGGTGCTTTGACAATCAGTGAACTTCAGCAAAAAGCAAAGATTACTCTTGTTTCACAGGCCTCAATTTCTGAAGGAAGCGCCCACGACGTTATTGTAAAATCTACCACATTGAATCAAGGATAAAAGAACTCCGAAAAAACAACTCATTTTAGAAAATGCGATGAGCAAAAAAAACGTTCTGCATCACGCATAAAAAGACGTACGAAATAATAGTTAAAAAATCTACGTCAATTTTTGTGTGAAACTCACAGAACGTTTTTTTTACAGATATATCATTTTACATTAGTAAATCTGCATATTCCTTCAAAGCCCCGTCAATTTGACCGGAAAGAACTTTTTTTGTAAGGACTTTTCCCAGCTGAACCCCTTCCTGATCAAAACTGTTTACATTCCATAAAAAGCCCTGGAACATTATTTTATTTTCAAAATGTGCTAACAGAGTTCCAAGAGTTTCAGGAGTAAGTTTTTGTGCAGAAATGACAGAACAAGGTCTTCCGCCTTCAAAACATTTATTCGGATCTGTATCAGTTTTACCACAGGCAAAAGCCACAATCTGAGCAGCAAGATTTGCACATAATTTTTTCTGACTTGTAGAACCATCTACAGTTATATCTTTTCCACACTGACTTTCCTTAAAACCGACAAACTGGAGCGGAACAATATTTGTTCCCTGATGCAAAAGCTGATAAAAAGAATGCTGACCGTTTGTACCAGGTTCTCCAAACAAAACAGGACCTGTTTCATAATCGATTTTGCCGCCAAAACGGTTTACATGCTTTCCATTGCTTTCCATATCAGCCTGCTGAAGATGGGCAGGAAAACGGCTTAGGGCCTGACTGTACGGAAGCACAGCAGTACCCGGGTATCCCTGAACATTACGTTCATAAACACCGATAAGGGCATCGAGCATTGACGGATTTTTGAAAATATCTTTTTCCAGTGCAGTTAAGTCAGCTTCATGCATACCCTTTAAGAAACGTGAAAAAACATCTCCGCCAAAAGCCAGAGAAAGAACTGCCCCGCCAACTGCTGAACTTGAAGAATAACGGCCGCCGATATAATCATCAATATAAAACGAGGTCAGATAATCAGGATTATTTGCCAGCGGGCTTGTCTGACTTGTAACAGCAATCATGTGCTTACCTGGATTGCATCCGGCATCTTTTATGAAACTTTTTACAAACAGTTCATTTGCTAAAGTTTCCTGTGTTGTACCGGATTTAGACACAAGAATAAATATCGTATGAGAAACATCCACTTCATTCATAACAGCACAGGCATCATCAGGGTCTACATTACTGATAAACCTGGCTTTCATTTTTAATGTATTCTCTGTTCCTGCCCAGTTTTCTAAAGCAAGATACATAGCTCTTGGGCCCAGGTCACTTCCGCCAATTCCAATCTGAACCACCGTAGTAAATTTTTCACCATTTTCATTCACGATTTTTCCAGAATGTACTTTCGAAGCAAAATCTGACATAGCTTTAATCTGACTTGAATATAATTCAAATTCAGACTTTACGCTGCCATCAAGAGCGTTTCCTGTAACTCCACGAGTAAGCTGATGCAATACTTTCCGTTTTTCGCCGGTATTTATTATTTCACCTTTTAAAAGCAAATCATATTTTTCTATAAGTTGTGCTTCATCAGCTAATTTTTGCATTACAGTCAAAATCTGTTCATTTACTTCTTTTGCAGCAAAATTATATTTCATGCCGGATGCCATCGGAATGCAATATTTTTGAACACGTTTTGCAGCATCCTTACCTGTAAGCACTTCAGGCAGCTTCACATTATCCTTAAGTACAAGCAATTTTTTAAAATTTTCCAAAGCATCCAGATTATTCCATTTAATTTCCATATTTTTAAGGGCCTCCTTATCAGTCAATTTCTATATCATGAATACGTTCTTTCAGTTTTTTCAGGAATTGTTCTCCAGTTACCCCTTCTCTAAGACAGCTGAAAACACAATTATCACTTCCAGCAAGAGTTCCGATAACTTCATCAAATCCCAGAGTATCGATGCAACCGGCAACAACTGTAGCATAACCAGTGTTGGTTTTTATAACAACAATGTTTCCCGAAGTTTCAATCGTTAAATATCCGGCAAGAAAATCCTGAATTATAGCTTCTTCGGTATCTTCTCTTGTACCGTCATCGGTCAGCGCATAAAGATATCCGTTATGACCGTCAGATACTTTTCCTACCTTAAGAACTTTTAGATCCCGAGAAAGTGTTGCCTGCGTTACTTCAAAACCCTCTTTCTGCAGCAGGCACAAAAGCGTATCCTGAGAATCTATTCTGTTATTTTTTATTATTTTACGAATCGTTTTTAGACGAGTAACCCGCTCTTTCAAAATAAGCACCTTTTATACAATTTTCTGTATATTTATACATTTTAATTCAATATAATTTTTTTGTCAAAGGAAACTTATTTTTATAGACTTAATATTTATCTGCTTCATTCCAGCAGATTTATTATACAGAATTGATTTTATAATTGAACAAAGCCTTTTTTTCCGTTAAAATAAATAATATAGAAATTTTTTTGAAAATTTAACTGGAGTTTACATCATGGCAAAATATCCTTTTGCAGAAATTGAATCTAAATGGCAAAACTATTGGGATAAAAACAAAACTTTCAAAGTAACAGAAGATCCTGAATTTGATAAGGCTCACCGCCGCTATGTTTTAGACATGTTTCCTTATCCGTCTGGAGCAGGGCTCCATGTAGGTCACCCGGAAGGTTACACAGCAACAGACATTTACTGCCGCTACCTCCGCATGAACGGATATAATGTCCTGCATCCTATGGGCTTCGATTCTTTTGGCCTGCCAGCTGAAAACTACGCAATTAAGACTGGAACTCACCCTTCCATTACAACAAATAAAAACATCGAAACTTTTACCCGCCAGATAAAATCGCTTGGTTTCAGTTATGACTGGGACAGGGTTATTTCCACTTGTGAGCCTGAATATTACAAATGGACACAATGGATTTTTCTGCAGCTTTACAAAAAAGGACTTGCCTATGAAGCTGAAACTCCTATCAACTGGTGTCCAAGCTGTCTTACCGGCTTAGCTAACGAAGAAGTAAAAGAAGGAAAATGCGACCGCTGCGGTTCACAGGTTACTCACAAAACTATCCGCCAGTGGATTTTAAAAATTACAGCCTATGCTGACCGTTTACTCGAAGATCTGGACAGCCTTGACTGGCCGGAAAGCGTAAAGCTGATGCAAAGAAACTGGATTGGAAAATCTGAAGGAGCAGAAGTAACTTTTACAATCGCTGATAAAAACGGAAATCCTACAGCAGATACCCTTACCGTTTACACTACCCGCTGCGATACCTTATTTGGGGCAACATATATGGTTGTTTCTCCGGAACACAAACTGGTTCCAAAACTCACTACTCCGGAACAAAAAACTGCAGTTGAAGCTTATATTGAAGAAGCTGCTAAAAAAAGTGATCTTGAACGTACAGATCTTGCAAAAGACAAAACAGGTGTTTTCAGCGGCAGTTACGCAATTAATCCGGTAAACGGGGACAGAATTCCAATCTGGATTGCAGACTATGTTCTTATATCTTATGGAACTGGAGCTATCATGGCCGTTCCTGCACATGATGACCGTGACTGGGAATTTGCAAAAAAATTTAATCTTCCGATTATTGAAGTTTTGAAAAGTGAAGTTGATGTGCAAAAACAAGCCTGGACTCAGGATGGAATCCACGTAAACTCACAGTTTCTTGATGGTCTTAATAAAGCAGATGCCATTAAAAAAATGCTTGAATTCCTGGCAGAAAAAAAAGTCGGCAAAAAAGCCATCAATTACAAACTACGTGACTGGGTTTATTCACGTCAAAGATACTGGGGTGAACCAATTCCGCTGATTCATTGTGAAAAATGTGGTTGTGTGCCAGTTCCAGAAAATGAACTTCCTGTAAAACTGCCTGATGTAAAATCATATCAGCCGACAGGAACAGGTGAAAGCCCGCTTGCTGCAATAGATTCCTGGGTAAACTGTACTTGTCCGCAATGTGGAGGAAAGGCTAAACGCGAAACCAATACAATGCCACAGTGGGGCGGTTCCTGCTGGTATTATCTGCGTTATCTGGATGCAAAAAATCCTGATAAATTTGCTGATGAAAGTGCCATTAAATACTGGATGCCGGTAGATTTATATGTAGGAGGAGCTGAACACGCTGTCTTACACCTTTTGTATGCAAGATTCTGGCACAAAGTTTTATATGATTTAGGAATTGTTAATACAAAGGAACCATTTCAGCGCCTTGTGAACCAGGGATTAATTACTTCTTTTGCATATCAAAGAAAAAACAAAACACTTGTTCCTACTGATGAAGTCGAAGAAAAAGACGGAGCCTACTTCGAAAAGGCAACCGGCGAAAAACTTGAACAGGTTATTGCAAAAATGAGTAAGTCACTCAAAAACGTAATCAATCCTGATGATGTTATAAAAGAATATGGAGCAGATTCAGTACGAATGTATGAAATGTTCATGGGCCCGCTTGAAGTTTCAAAACCATGGAACACAAACGGACTTGTCGGCATTAACAGGTTTCTGGAAAAAGTATGGGCAATATCTGAAAAAGAAATGTGTGATACAGAAGTCACCGGAAATCTTCGAAAAAGTCTGCACAGAACTATAAAGAAAGTTACAGAAGATACTGCAAATCTTGCTTTTAACACCGCCATCAGCCAGATGATGATTTTCATAAATGATGTTGCAAAACTGGATAAAATTCCAAAAACACTCTGGTCTGATTTTGTCAAACTCTTATCCTGCTATGCTCCGCATATTTGTGAAGAAATGTGGCAAAAACTCGGAAACAACAATACAATTGCTTATGAAAAATGGCCGCAATACAACGAAGATTACTGTAAAGACGATACAATCCGGATTATGGTTTCTATCAATGGAAAAATGCGCGACAGTTTCGAAGCCGCTCCTGATACAGCAAACGATAAACTTGAAGAAATGGCAAAGGCTACAGAAGGGGCAAAACGATTTACCGAAGGTAAAGAGATTGTAAAAACAATAGTTGTACCAAAAAAACTGGTAAACATTGTAGTTAAAGGTTAAAGGAAGAATCTATGGATTTTATCGATTTACGAAACGACTCTGTTACCTGGCCTACCAGCGAAATGCGGGATGCAATGAAAAATGCCGTTGTCGGAGATGATGTCTATCAGGATGATCCGACAGTCAGGGAGCTGGAAGCCTATGCAGCAAGTCTTGTCGGAAAAGAAGCTGCTCTTTTTGTTCCAACAAGAACTTTTGGGAATGAGCTTGCTCTCTTTTCTCATTGTAAACAGGGGCTCGAAGTAGTAATCGATGATAAAAGCCATATAGTTCAGCACGAACGTGGAGCTCCATCTATAATTGCAGGAGTACAACTCAGAACTGTTACCGAAACAGATTCCGGGCTTTTACCTCAATATTTCGAAGATAAAATCCGTAAAACTCAGGATATACATGAACCGCAGACTGGACTAATTGTCATAGAAAATCCCCGTTCAAACGGAAGGGTACTTTCAATTGAGTACATGGAAGAAATGCAGTACATTTCATCACGACATCATGTTCCGATACATTTGGATGGTGCCCGCCTTTTTAATGCCGCAGCTTTTTTAAATGTTCAGCCGGGAGAAATCACAAAATTTGTTGATTCTGTAGTCTTCTGTCTGGACAAGGGCTTATGTGCTCCATGCGGTTCCATTCTTGCCGGAAGCGGAAGCTTTATTGAAGAAGCCCGCAATAAACGCAAACTGATGGGAGGCGGAATGCATCAGACTGGATTTTTAGCAGCACCTGGACTTGTAGCCCTGAAAGAAATGCGCTCTCAACTGATAAATGACCACGAAACAGCCCAGTACCTTGCAGATGAACTGGCAGGCTTTGATCAGATAGAAATTGACCCTACTTCTGTTGATATAAACATGGTCTTTTTTCATTTTCAGGGAAACTCAATAGACCCTGAAGCCTATACCTCGTTCTTTAAGGAACAAAAAATTCTGGTAAGTGAACCTGATTCTGATGGTACAATCCGTATGATTACTCACCACTGGATAACAAAAGCTGATATTGATAAAGTAATCAGCACCATGGGAAAATTTCTGCGCTAAAAACTCATAAAGCCTGTTGCAACTCTTTTTCGTTCAGCCATTCATAGATGAACTCGAGCATATACTGCTGAATATTTAAGAACCACTTTTTTTGAAATTCACAGGCCTTTACACCAATATAACGAAAATGCCAGCATTCCCATACATAGCCGGTAACAATTTCATAATCCTGCGGAAATGACAAAGAAAAACCAAAATCGGCAGCATGAGAATAAATCCATTTTCCCTGCCTGGTTTCTGCAAATGCATCATCAATGGTACCAAAATCTATGGCAACTCCAAGCTGATGCTGACTTGAACCAGGTCTGGCAGAAACTCTTTCTGCTTCTTTTTCACCCATTTCCTTTACATAGCGTTCAAAAAGTTTTTCCTGATAATCATAAGAACGATAACAACTGGAAACTAAGATTTTAATTCCGTCTTTTAAAGCTGCACCAGCCATTTCACGAAGTGCCAGTTCCACCGGACGACGCAACTTAAGATCTTTACGGTTTAAGGCATAAAAATCATTCGGTTCAAGATCAATCAAATCTTCCGGTTCATAATCAGGAAAAAGGAAATGCCGTTTATCAACAAGTGTTAAAAGATAATCAGTATCTGCTTCTAAAACATCAGATAAATCAGCAAGAAATTCCTGTTTATTGGAAAGAATGTTCTCCTGTATTTTACCGCACTCACCTTTTTTATCAGGAAAAACCTGATAATCAGGTCCGAATATTTTTTCAAGGAGTTTTTCATCTTCAGTTTTACAGGAAACTAAATTAATCATGGTACAAAAAAATACAACAAGGAAAATTAAAAAGCGTAATTTTTTCATCAGTTTACTTCCGTTACAGAGTGAATTATATTAAAAGTATCAGTAAAACCTGTAGAATCTATGGAATGCCGTGCATCCGAAGAAGGGCGCATAATATAAAGCTTATTACCTAAATCTTCTGCTTCGTTATGAACTCCCATAATAACACTTAAGCCGCTGGAATCAATTTTTGTACACTCAGACAAATCAATCACAAGATTTGTCTGTTTAATTAAATCATATACCTTATTCTGTAATTCAGTAAAAGTATTTGATGTAATAACTCCGCTTATTTCAAGGAGTATATAGTTTGCACCGCTTTTTTCTATAATACCGATATGATCCATATTTATCTCCGTTTATTTTGCAAGACATTTGATGCCAACAATTGTAACATCATCTTCCTGTTCCTTTGAAGTAAATTTTAAAAGTTCATCAAACAGGAACTGAGTTATTTTTTGTGCAGGGTAATTCAAATTTTCAATAAGTGCCTGTGAAATTCTTGCCTTACCAAAAGGTTCATTTCTGAGCGAGGTTGAATCAACAAGTCCGTCTGTACAGGCCAGAAGCATATCCCCGGGATTCAGTTTAACCCGTTTAACATGAATAAGTTTTTCTACTGATTTTACAAATCCTAAAACACGACCTTCACCTTGAATTTCAATAACATTGTTATAAGCCTGATTATACATGAATAATGCAGGAACCCCGCAGTTTATGTAATAAACAGTGTTATCAGCAAAATCCATCAAACAAAAAAGACCGGCAAAAAAAGTTCCGCGTGGCAGATTATATCTGATAAATTCATTTACCTTTTGAACAAGTACTTTAAAATCTCTGGTTTCGCCAAGGAAGGTTCTAACAATGGATTTAAGAATAACCATAGACATACTGGCATTAATACCCTTTCCGCTGAGGTCCCCTAAAACCATAATGTAGCGTTCATCAGTAAGCCGGATAAAATCAACGAATTCACCACCAAGGGAATGGGCAGATTTTGAAAGGTAACCGACATCGACTTTAGGATTATCAATATGATCAATATTTTCCTGAATAGACTGAATAATTTGTCCTGACATGGAAAGTTCCCGGTTAACAGTTCCGACAACAGATTCATTTGCAATATTTTTCAAATAATAACCGACAACAAAGAAATATGAATACAATTCCTGGAAAACATTGTAGTCATAATCAGTATAAGCATTACCGAATTTCTTCGGCCCCAGGAAGATAACACCAATAACCTTACGACCTTCTTTTATAACTATCATTGCATCTGCATAATTTGCATCAAGAACTTTTAAGATATCATTGCGAACACTTGAAAGAGCATGGGATTTAGCAAGCTGACTGCGAAGCACTACAGGATGATTTGCATTGAGGATTGTATCAAAAAACGGAGAGTCCAGCCGGATTCGGGTATTCTTTTCATGTGTAGAATAAACCGTACACAAAACATTTTCTTCAAGTTCAATAAGAATATCAAAAGTTGTTGAATCAAGATTTTGTGAAAGAATTTTGGCAAGCTGCTCAGAAATTTCTGTTGAAGTTCCTTCATAATTCAATTTTGCTAGGTCAGATTCAAGGGTTGTTGCATAATCAATTTCATGATGCCGGAGTTTTTTATTAAGGAATTTTGTAAAATAATAACTGAATAAAATTATTCCGGCAATGCATAGCAAAAAGAATATAACAAACAAAGTAGGATTAGAATCTCTTAAAGGGAACAGAAGCATCAGGGCAAGACCAATGGCAATCGATGGCAGTACATATGAATATGTAATCCGAAGAATCATTTCCATGATGTATTTGAAATCATAAAGCAAAGTACTTTTTGTTGCCTGATAAATTGTAACAATAAACACAATAAGTGCAATCGGAAAAAGCGTATTAAACATCGGCATGATATATACCGAAGCAAGTTGCAAAAGCTGCCAGAGAACTAAAAAGGTTACCAGTGCAAGTGCAAAAATAAATACCTGCTGCCGCTGAATTTTATTTTTAATTGAATCCAGACGCATAAACATTGAAAGCATTGCAAGCAGCGGAACAATAAAAATATAAAAGGAGGTAAAAATTGATGACCAGGTTAAGGTGCCAAGTCCAGTTTCTTTTCCATAAAATTCAAAACCTGTTTCCGGCGAAATAACAATTTCATTTCGCTGAGCCATCAATATCCAGATGGCAAGCCCCAAAAGAACAACTGAATAAATCTTATGGTAAAATTTTGTTTTTCTTCCAGGAAACTGAAAGCAAAAAACTGAAAACCGTACAACAAAAAATGCATAACAGAAAAGCACAATCATCCCGATTATCTGTGTAAGCTGAGCATTAACATAAAAGCCTAAAATAATATCAAGTGCAGTTAAAAAACTGATAAGTCCCCCGAGCATTGTCATTTTAACAATCTGCCTGGTCCAGGTATCCTTAATATTATTGTCATAAAAAACAGCTAAAAATGAAAAAATTATTCCAATCAAAACATCAATTATTACAAAAATCATATTTTTACCTCTCAACCTTGGCAACAAGCATTGTTACGTCATCACGAAGTTTTTTGCCGCCTGAGTATTCAAGTACAAGATCTGCAATATCATCAATAAAATGACTGGCAGATTTTGAAGCACTGTTCTGTATTGTTTCCATGTACAGCTCGGTATCTCCAAGCTCAACCCCATTTGCATCCATAACTTCAGAAACACCGTCAGAGGCCATAAGGATAAGATCCCCACGATAAAGTTTCTGTTCTGCAACTTCTATATCATCCAGATCGATAATACCAATAATAGAACAATTTGATGAAAGCGGTTTTATTTTGTATCCGGCTGGTGTCTGCGTAACCACAATCGGATCTGACATGGAAGCATTAATGTACCTGATGGTCATTTTCTGAGTATCCACTATACCGATAAACAAAACTGTATATTTATCCTGAAGATGCATTCCCTTGATAGCCCGGTCTATAGCACGTACAGTTCCTGCAAGATCTTCTTTATTCTGCATAATTTTTACAGTATTCATAACAAGTCCCATAACCAGAGCTGCAGCAAGTCCTTTTCCAGAAACATCGCCTAGCATCAGAAGTGTCTTATGTTCATCAATAGGGAGGACCGTATAATAGTCACCGGAAACATTTACCAGAGGCCTGAAGTATGCTGCCAGATCCAGTTTTTCAACCTGCGGCATTTCTTTTGGCAAAAATGATCGCTGGGTTTCTGCAAGAAGTGACCATTCCTTAGAAAGCTCGGCAATTTCTGTAAGGTCAGCAATTGTCTTGGCTCTTTCCTCATAGTGATTGTATTCATCAACAAGACGCTGATAGATTACAGGATCAAAAAGTCGTGTTATACGACTGAATACATATAAATGAAGATTATCATGTGCAAGAAAGAAACCGCGGGCATCTGAAAGCTTTGAAACAATTCCCATATCACTGTCAATAAAATGTATTCCTGAAGTCCAGCCTTTAGAATAATTCAAATCAAGTTTATCAAGATTGGCATCGGAACAGGTCATACGGTTTGGACTATTGTAAATAACATAGTTATTGGAACGGTCAATATACAAAACCGAACAGTCCCCTTTAAACTCAAGAATATTCTGTATTGCTTCTACAAGATCATCCGTAGTGTAGCAGAAACGAAGTTTATCTATAAATTCAGAAAGAATTAAGGTTTCTTTACTTCTTAAAGCTTTTTTTTCAATAATTGCTGTAGATGTAGAAATTATTTTTCTTGTACTGATAAATAAAAGAAAAAACACGATTATCCCAAAAAGGAAAGGAATTAATTTACTTGAAGAATCCACACTGTTTTTTGAAAGCAGACAAAGAACCAGTATAAAAAAGACAATTCCAGTAAAAATATTAACGCCTAATGTTACAAGACGTCTTCGAGCTTTGTACATAGTTACCTCTTGGTAATAAAAATTGCCCTTATATTATATCACAATGTCTGATTTATATCAAAGAAAAAAAACGGCGACATTATTATTTACAAGTTACTCCGGCGACATAACAAAAGGTAATTCGTAGGCGATTTTACCCAGGAAATCCCTGTCGGGTAATTCTTTTGAATATGCAGATTCTATACTGAAAGAAAATCCATTTTCTATTCTACTCTAAGGTACAGGAGAGCAGTTTCCATAGTACCTTTTGTAATTGTATATTCAGTATTTGCCGTAACAGGGACAGTAATTGTAAAAGGCACATAGTTCTCTGTTCCGCTTTTTACGGTTTCAACGCCATTTATTTTTACACCGGTTGAAGTACTTGAGTAAACACCAATTACAATTGTTGCAGTACCTGTGGCTCTCGGAATAAAAGAACAAGTACCCTTTGAATCAAGTTTTAAGCCTTTGGTATACTGAACTCCATCATATGTAATAGGATTTGGAATAGATTTCGTATTACCGCCAAGCGTAAAGAATCCAGGAGTACTTTGTACAGCCTGTCCTGTAGCATAATTTAAGGTATACCCAGTAGAGCCATTGGAATTGTAAACAGTAATATTCCGTTTTGCAATAATATTTATACCGTTGTAATTTATCTTTAATACAATATTAACACTTTCTGCTTTTATTCCACGAACAACACAACTTGATCCACCAGCAGTTATAGTAGCAACTGAAATATTTTCTGAATACCACTCATAATCAGGAGTTCCTGTAATATTTGACAAAGTTGTTGTAATAGTAGTTGTTCTGCCCTTATAAACAGAAGTTGCACCACCAAATGTAACATAAGGAACTGTTGAAGAATATTCTACACGAACACCATAAAGGTTTGCTGTTTTATCTGGTGAACTGCAATATACATACATTTTTGCAGCAGGACCTTTGTAAGCATATTTTAAGGCACTTAGTTCTGAAGAACCTGGAACTTCGTATACAATAAGTTCTTCAGAAGCAGTTGCCAGGGTAAACTCACTTCCAGCATCACTTCCAGATGACATTCCATAAATTGTGATTATGGCATCTCCCGTTACATCAAATGAGGCATATTTATCTGAAGTACTACCCGATTTATTAAACTGTACGCATTTAGAGAAAGTATAGCCTTCACACTGACGTTCAGTCTTTGTAGTAAATCGATATCCGTTAGAGAAATACAGTTGTGCAGGAGCAGTTCCAATCGTTACAGGCGTATTCTGGCTGTCAGTTTGATCTTCACCTGTATAATCATCGCCACGCCAAATCCATCCGTTTGCAGATGATTTAACTGTATATGTTTTTGTTGCAGATTTTGTGCCGCAGTTTGCTGTTACTGTTACAGTTCCTGCTTTCTTTGCAGTAAGGACAGTCTGATCTCCTGATGTGTTACTAAGCGTTGCATAATTTGTATTTGATACAGACCATATTACTGAAGCATAGGCATTTTCTGGTAAATGAGCAGCTGTTAAATAAACTCTGTCACCAATCATCAGTTCCGTAGCATTTACATCAGTAGTAATTGCAACGGATGTAACTGCAGGATTTGTTATTTCAATCGTCTTAGAAAGTGTAACACCTTTCACAGCAGCATAAACTGTTACATAACCAGACTGCACGTTTCCTGCAGTAATCTCCACTTCTTTTCCTGTAGAAGCATTTAAGGTACCATTACTTGTGCATGTCCATTGAACATCACTTTCCAGAATAGCAGAGCCTGAATTAAGTGTTAAAGTTGCGGTGCCTCCATCTCGTTCAATAGAGTCAGCAGAAGAAACAAGGTCTATAACAGAAACTGTACAGCTTTCAGATACAAGGTCTCCGACAGAACAGGTAACAGTTACATCTCCGTATCCACCCCAGATATTAGTTACTGCTGGATTTACCTGAGAATATAAATTGTATCCGGTGAGCGTTGAATCTGCTTCGGATGTCCAGGTTAAAGTTTCATCTGACGGAATTACTGTTGCCGTTATTTCTGGATTTCCGCTCCAGTAATAGAAAATATTTTTTGAAGCAGACAAACTTAAGCTTACAACACGAAGTTCCATTTCATCGAATGCTGATTCTTCATAGCCTGTGAGAGCCGCTTTTACAGTATATATACCGGCAGAAGAACCTGTGTAAGTATATGTTGAACCAGATGCTTTATAAACATCATCAACATACCACTTAACTGCTTCCCCTTCACTTCCTGTAACAGATGCAGTAAAGGTCGCACTTGTACCCTTTTTGATTTTTTGAGTACCTGATATATCTACAAATTTTGGAGGCGTTACAACTGAAATAGTTTTTGTTACCGTTGCACTGCCAGAAGTTGCAGTTACCGTTACTGTACCGCTTCCGTTTCTGCTGCCTGAAAGAGTTACCTGAGTTCCTGTCAATGCACTCAGTGTTGCAAGGCTGTTGCCGGATGTAATCGTCCAGTTAATTGCAGTACCATCATCTGGAGTTACATTTGCCTGAAGAACCGCGGAACCTGTAGAATAAATAGAATCTTCAGATGATGTAATGGTTATGGTCTTGTCTTTACAGATTATGATTTGTTCAGCACTTACATTGCCACAGGTTGCGGTAACAGTAACCGTGCCTGCTTTTTTTGCACTCACTGTTGCTGTAGTTCCAGAAGGCACAAGAGTTGCAATGGTTTCATCACTGATTGTCCAGACTGGAACTGCAGAAGGATTTACGGTTGCAGTAATTAGAGCATTATCTCCGCCTTTATATATTGTTGAAAGAGTTGATGACAAACTGATGCTTCTTACACTAAGTGTTACAGCTGCAGCTGCTTCTCCCCAAAGTGCATTAATTGTAACTGTTCCAGCCTTTTTACCAGTAATCATCGCAGTGGCATTAAGAACACCACTTGAAACTACAGTTGCAATACTTGTATCTGATGAAGTCCATACTACATTTTCACTGGCAGAAGAAGGAATACAGTTTGCAGAAATTGTTGTTGTATCATTTATTCCAATGTTATCAGAAGCAGGTACAAGTTCAAGAGATTGTACATACACTGTATTTTCATAATCAGTTCCATCGCAGGTTGCAGTAATTTTTACAACACCGGCAGCAATACCTGTAAGCACAGTATTTTTTCCAGTAGTCCTGCTTAGATTACCGTATGCAGAACCTGAAGTAATTGACCACACAGTCGAAGATGCAAGGCTTTCCGGTTCTATATCTGCCGTAAAGGTAGCTCTTCCGCCGACAGCAATCTTTGATTTATCAACAGTGATACTTACAGTTTTAACAGTAACAGTGCATTGTGCCTGTACAGAGCCCCAGGAAACAGTAATAACTGCAGTTCCAGCCCTCTTACCTGTTGCGGTAACTGATGAACCTGAACCGCTGATTTGAACAACAGAATTATCTGATGAAGTCCATGTAAAATTTTGATTTACATCTGATGGTAAAACAGTTGCAGTTAATGTTGTAGTTCCATTAACATCGATAAATGGACTTGCAGCTTCTACACTGATATCTTCTATAATAAATTCCTGGACTGATGTTTCCGTTCCGCTTGATGCAGTTACCGTTACCCTGCCGCCTGCAAGACCTGTAAGAGTTACATCAGTTCCGGTTGTAGGTACAATAGATGCACAAGGTTCATTATTCCAGCTCCATATAACAGAATCCGGCAAATCTGCTGGAAGTACCTGTGCATAGATTCCTGTTGTTCCGCCTTTTTCAACTGTAGTTCGGTCTGCTGTAATTGTTAAAGATTTTACGGCAATATTTATTGTGTTTGATACAGTTCCGCTCGTTGCCTTTACTTTTACATATCCTCCAGAAACCGGATTCATGCTTGTAAGGGTTGCTGTATTTCCGTCTGAGGCAAGACTTGCCAGGGCTGAGTTTTCTACAATAGCCCAGGTTACATTTGAAAAATCAGAGGTTGATGCCGTCAAATGAGCTTGCCCATTCTTTCCTATAACCAGAACATCAGAATCTATATTTACAGCCTTTGAGGCGATGTTCAATGTATGAATTGCAGAAATAGCATTAGCCCCTGTTCCTGTGGAAGCCGTTACTGTAACAGAACCTTCATTCTTACCCAGAATATTAATTACATCACCGGATGAAGAAGTTGAAGCACCATCAAAATCTGCATAAGACGGATTACTTACAGTCCAGGTTATTACATCGTTTTCATCAGGAACAACAGTTGCAGAAACACCTATTGTTTTATCAGTTCCAACACTTGTACTGCCACGAATATTTATTGTTTTTACAGTTATTTCATCACTTAAGGCTTCCAGTCTTCCAGAAGAAGTCTGTGTATATGCTTTAAGTTTTACTTTACCTCCAGCCTTTCCAGTTACTGTAACAGTATTTCCAGAATATGAACTTATATCTGCATAGTCGGCACCATATTCAAATTCCCAGTTTACATCACCGGCAAATTCTACAGGCAAAACAGATGCAGTTAACTGAGCTGTTCCGTCTTTCTTTAAGAATGTTTTTTCGGTATTCAGCGTAATTGATTTAACAACAACAGTCACTTCATCACTAAAGTTTCCGGCACTTGCCTTGAGTGTAACATAGCCGGCAGAGGTTCCTGTAAGGATTACAGAAGAGCCTGTTAATGCACTCAATGAACCTGATGAACTTCCGCTTAGAATCTGCCAGGTTACAGAATTTGTTTCAGGAATTGTAACAGCATTAAGCTGCGTTGTTCTGCCAGTTCCAATTTGTGAGTACACAGCTTCTGCAGTAATGCTCTGAACAGTAATAACAACTGAAGCATTAAGATCACCGCAGGATGCCGTAACTGTAACATACCCACCGGAAACACCAGTAAGAACAGCATGAGTATTATCAGTTTCATTTAGTTCGGCACAACCAAAGCCATCTGTTATATTAAAATAAATTTCAGCTTCATTTTCAAAGGGCTCAAGTTCTGCACTGAGATGGACTGTACCGCCGACACCTGTTAAAGTTTTATCAGCATTTAATGTAAGCTGACTTACCTTTATGGTTATCTGTTCTGAATAAGTTTCATACGTAGCTTTTACAGTAACGTATCCGCCTGAAATTCCTGTAAGATTTACAAGTGCACCAGTTGTTTTATCTAAAGAAGCAAATGCATTACCAGAAACAATTTGCCAACTTATATTTTCAGTATTAACAGATGCAGTTTGAGGCAGGACTGATGCAAAAATACTTACACTCTGTCCAGGACGAATATTATCAATTCCATTTTGAACTTGAAGTGAAAGTTCCTTTACAGTTATTTCTTTTTCAAAGGAGATATCCCCATATTTTGCAATTACTCTTGCAACCCCGCCGGAAACACCTGTCATTGTTACGGTCTTTCCATTTGCTGCATTTAAGGCAGCTGAGTTTTCACCTGAGATAAGTTCCCAGGTAATGGCATTTTCATCCTCAGGTTCAGGAAGAATTGCTGCTGTAAGGGTTGTTGTTTCATTTTTACCAATTACAGTTTTTGAAGCATCAACAGAAATAGATTTTACACTAATATCAATTGAATCACTGAAAATTCCAGAACTTGCAGTTACAGTTACATTTCCTCCAGAAACAGCCGTTAGCGTTGCTGTTAATCCTGCCGGCTCAAGAACTGCTACAGATGAATCGGATATACTCCACTCGATATTTGTTGTTTCAGAAATCGGGAGAATTGTTGCAGTTATTGCAATTTCGTTTCCCGGATTTATCGCTGTTTTTGATGTTTTAACGCTTATGGTCTTTACAATGATAGTTTCTTCCTGACTTACATTGCCGGCAGTTGCTTTTATCCGGATTATGCCCGGTTCATTACAGCTGAGTACAGCGCTTTCAGTATTATCATCAAACGCAATTTCAGCATAATCACTACCTGATACAATTTCCCATGAAACTTTATCAGTTGTATTAACAGGCAGTAATGCACTTGTGAACAAAAGCTCTGTTCCCGGAGCAACACCTGAAGAATAATCAGTATCACACATAACAGCAATATCTGTTGCAGGATACGGATGATAAATCACAAAATCTGTAAGTTTTCCTGCTGATGCAAGATCAGAGGAAATATTTACGATTGTATAATTTGAAAGAATATACTCTGCATTTTCATCGTCAGAATCATAAAAAAATATTTTTATCCAGTAAGTGCCAACAGGAACTTCATCCTTCTGATAAACAACATAAGTTTCATTGGTTGCTTCATCAAAAAGAACAGGTAATTCTTCAAGTTCAAAATCTTCAATTTCAAGTTCCCAGTCTTCTATATCAAATAGAGCACCTTTTACTTTTACACATATATTTTCTGGATCTGTAAAATTTTGACGTGCTTCTAAAAAACCAGTACCAGAACCGCGGTCCGAAAGAGACAGAACAAAACTTAATCTGACAGGATTATCCGGTCCATTATTTACTGTTATTTCAACATTTTTTAAACTGCCTGAAAAGGTTGAATCCCCTATTTTTCCAGAAAGTTTAAAATCATAAGTTCCGGCAGAAACTTCAAGGTATGCATCATTTAACTCCGCATAAGTATCCCAAAAATCAACAGGTTTACTGTCCTTATACAAAACTATGTCCGTAAGCTCTGTAACATCAGCTGCTTGACTTATAGACCGGGAAAAAGATTTTTCAGAACAGGAAGCACCTATGGTTATATAGGAAATTCCGGAATTATTATGTACACTATTTTTACAGCTAAAAGTCAAAATAAGGAAGAAAAAGATACTAAAAATTTTTGCAGCCTGTTTCATTTTTTCCTCCTTTATTCCTTGATAATTATAAATGTTGTAAAATACTGATTAATATCATCCTGCTTTTCAGCCCGAACAGAAATAACATGAGTACCTGCCTTCAGCTGCTGCGTATCAAGTTCATAAGTTTTTCCCAAAGCCTTAAAGTCACCGTCTAATTGCCATGTATAGCTCTTAAATCCGTCAGAAGCAGTAAATTTCATTTTTTGTCCGTTTTCCTGATATGTAATTTCTATATCACTGGTATCATCAAGAACAACAGATATTCCTTCAATTACGCCTTCTTCATCAGAAGTTTCGTTCTGAGGATTTTCTGTAACAACAGGATAAGAAACTTCAGCAGAATAATCATTGTTTTTTGATTTATCTTCTGTTGCATTAAAATACTCTTCTAAAGTCAAGATAGTCTGCTCATCAATTCCATTGTCACTGTATTTGTACGTTCCGTAACTGAGTGTACCCTGACCTTCTTCAGTTTGCTCATATATATAATATGAACGGTTCAGAATTGTACGGCGTCCATTGTATTCCAGTGCATAAACATCATCGAGAATCGTTCCTGAATAAGGTTTATTGTTTTCAGGGGTTAAAGCAGTTTCAGCTTCCTGCGCCGAAGATTTTTTTACACAACCATAAGATTTCCAGCCGACATTCATATTCCCGCCGGAATCTTTCTTTATATAAAGCGGCAGAATTGAATAATCCCATTGAGCACCCATCTTGCTGTAATAATTTTCATTAAGCTTAACATCGATTAATGCAGTCTGGTCATAGTATTCTCTGTAAGCTGCATTCGAAGAAGCATATGCAAAGTATGGTACATTGTCTTTTTTATCAGTTGTAAGCTCTGAATCAAACAGCACAATTCCTTTTCCAATACCATCGAAATTTTCGTAAATACTTCCTGTCATAGCCTGAAAAAGTTTTGCATTTCCATAATTTAACAAGGTCTTTACATAACATTTTTCAAGTAAAACTGTATCAGCAGTGCCGTACACTAAATCCGTATTACCTTCAATAAAACATGAATATAACCAGGTTTTAATATTAAATTTTGCCGTACCATAAACTGAACTGAAACCACAGTTTCCGGCTGCAAAAAAACCGCCGTTGTTTGCTACCATAATCGCCAGAGATTTTTCAGCATTTCCATTCTGAAGATTCTGCCGGTTTTCTATTTTTATATTTTTAAGAACAAGATTTTTTCGGAGTTTTGTATAAAATACCGCTGCACAATCTTCATCCGGGTTTTCTAATTCATTGTTATTATAGTAAACAACAGTATCAAAACCATATTGGGAAGTTCCCTGACCTTCAATCGTTACATTAGCCCTTAAATCGGCATAAATAATTTCATGATACTCACCAGGGGCAACCTTGATAACATAATCCTGTGAAGCGAAGCCGTTTGCTATTGAACGCAAAGCACCGCCAATTGTTCTGAAGTTTTGCCGGGTGGTTTTTATAGAATTATTTACAGTCAGAACTGTATCTAGCGAGGTTTCATATTTTGTTTTAAATCCCCATTCATAATGTTCACCGATACCCGTAAAAGGTTCTTCGCCCCTGTAACCTCTGATAGCACCAGTAGGAATTTTTATGAAGTATTTTGTAGAAGGCTGCAGGGTTTCGTAATGTGGTGAAAAATAAAGAACATTATCTTTTACATAAACCATCTGATTTCCGACATAACACTCTATCCCGCTTTTAGGCCATACAGTCTGATGTTCATCGTTGAAATTTATTTCATCAACTACATTTCCGTCTTCATCACAAATCAGAATATAACCATTTTCATCAAGTTCTATATTTTCATCCGGATCAAAGGTTATGAAAAATTCACCGTCTGTAAAAACGTAATCAGCATCAATTTCAGGATAAATCGGCAGCGAACTGATAGTCCTGAAATTACCTTCGCCGAACTGAGTATAATCATACGGATTGTCCGGGTCATCATAATTTCCATTATAAGATTCGATTATTTCAAACAAAAGTGTACCATAGGCACCGCTTCCATCCGTTGCTTTTGCTGTAACTTCAACATAACATATGCCGCCGAAATCCTCATCCGGAATATATTCTAATGCTGTAAAGTTCCCGTCCTGATCTATATATGCAGCATCTTCCTTATCGACTGACCAGAAAACATTTTTATTATCTGCATTTGAAGGAAAAATTTCTGTATAACAATAGGCACTCTCTCCCGGTTCCAGTTCCATAATATCATTCATAGAAAAAACTTCAATTCTACTTACCAGAACAGAGTGTTTACATGAGAAAAATAAAAATACGCATAGCAATAATACTATTTTAAGAACAGCATTAAAAGAGAACTTGAATCTCATAACTACACCTCTATAGCGCAATTATTATATCACAAAAAGGCAAAAAATAGTTAAAAAATGCTAAAAAAAACATAAATTTTTCATCTGTTTATACGGAAGAAAAAAAAGGAGATTTTCTAAAAAAATCAGTTTAACTGCACATAAGTTTTTCCAGTTCCGCCTTCTTCAGGGCGGGCAAAATGAAATTCACTCACGCAGGAAGTTTGAGAAAGCATTTTGTGTACAGCTTCCTGCAAGGCTCCGGTTCCTTTTCCATGGACTATCGAAAAAGACTTAAAACTGTTTAGGACACATAAATCAATCTGACGCTCCAGTGCCTTAAGGGCATCTTCTACCCGCATACCTAAAAGTCGCAGTTCAAAAACAGGTTTGTCCGAAAGCTTTCCCCGGAACTGAACCCTGTCATCCGGCAGCCCCAAAACAAGATTATCTGTGTCCTTTACAATTTCAACTGTAACAAGCGGTTCTGTTTTTTTAGATTCAGGAGCCGGAACCAAAGCAGTTTCCTTAACCGCCATCTTCAAACTTCCGAACTGTACATTCCAGTAACCTTTTTTTGCCCTGTCAATTAAAACCCCTTTCTGTCTGGAAGCACCCGCAAAAACTTCCATTCCAGACTTCCAGTTGATTTTTTCAGAATTTTCTTTTTCAGAAGTACTTGAACCAATTAAGGACTCAGCCGCTGCCAGCTCTTCTTCTTCGGAACTTAAGGCTGTTTTTTCTTCCTGAACTTTTGCTTCAAGTGCAGAGATAGTTTCTTTTACTTTGATTGTTTTTTCCCGGGTTACTTCCCCTTCCCGTAATTCGCGCACCAGATTTTCAAGCATACGGCGGTTTTCATCAATAAAAATCCTGCTTTTTTTGTATCCCTGTTCCCGAAGTTCCATTTCTTTTTGTCTTAGTTTTAAATCTTTCAAATCTACTTTCCGCCATTTTTCAGAAATAATCTTTTCTTTTTTACGGGCTTCTTTTTCAAGCAGATTTAATTCTTCATATTTTTCCGTCAATGTTTTTATCAAAACTGACACATCCGCATTTTCATTTTTCATGTACTTTCTTGCGTTCTCAACTATTCTGCAATCCAGTCCGCTTTGTTTTGCAATATCAAGCGCATGACTTTCACCCGGCAACCCCATTATTATTCTGTAAGTCGGTGTAAGTGTCCGGGAATCAATTTCGACACTTGCATTAATACAGTTTTCATGGGTATAGGCATAATTTTTCAGAATTCCGTGATGAGTCGTAACTATGACGAATGCTTTTCTTTCCAAAAGACGGTCTAATACAGCCATTGCCAGAGCTCCGCCTTCTAACGGATCTGTGCCGCTTCCAAGTTCATCAAGTAACACCAGAGATTTTTCTGAAGCAAATTTACATGAGAGTGCTATTTTTTTCATATGTCCTGAAAAAGTTGAAAGTGATTCATCAATCGACTGTGTATCCCCGATGTCAGCAAAAATTTTTTCAAAGACAGGAAGCACAGAATATTCATTTACCGGGACAGGAAACCCGGCCTGGTTCATCAGGGAAAGCAAAGCAATGGTTTTTAGCGTTACTGTTTTTCCACCAGTATTCGGACCGGTGATTATAAGTATTCTGCACTTATCTGGAAAGCACACGTCAACAGGAACTGCATTCTGTCCTAGAAGCGGATGGCGTGCCTGCTTTAAATCTATAATCTTTGTATCGTTTTTTTCAGAAAGAGTTGATGTCTGAATAAAAGCACATCTATTTTCAATTGCATAAGAAGCACAGGCGTGAGTCATATCCAGAATCATCATCAGTTTATGCGCATGTTCAAAACCTGATGTAAAGTCCTTTAACCTTGAACAAACTTCTTTAATAATCCGGCGTATTTCAACTTCAAGCGCATATTCAGCCTGAATTAAATCATTATTACGCAGAACAACGTCCTCAGGCTCAATAAAAACAGTCTGCCCGGTCTGACTCATCTCGTGAACAATTCCTGAAAAATTATTTTTGTACTGGACTTTCACTGCAAGCACCTGCCGATCTCCCCTCAACACAGGAACTGATGACTGCAGTTTTTCACGTAAGGCTGAATCAGACAGATAATTTTTCATCAGTTTTTCAATATCTTTTTGAATCTTAACAATTTTGCTTTTCAGTTCCCTGATTGACGGCAAATCCTTTAACTGCCCGTTTTGGTCAATGACAGAAAAAATTATTTTTTCACATTTCGTTAAATCATCAAGCTGTTCTGAAATCTCCCTAAGATTTAACAGCTGAAGAGAAGCCTGCTGCTTCCTTTGATATTCGCTTTCTTCACTTACCGAAAGATTTTTTTTTGCAATGATTACACTTTTTACAAATTGTCCAAGAGCAAATAATTTGTCCAGTTCAAGAACATTTCCCTGAATTTTTACCTGCTGAAAAATCGGTTTAACAGTTTCAAAGGATGCAAAAGGTACAGGACGACCTGCCCTTAAAAAATCAGTATATTCTTTTGCCAGAGATTTTAAATATTCTGCTTCAGATACTTTTTCTATTGAAAAAGGTTTTCGCGTTAATAACTCAAGTTTACCTTCATTCGTAAGGCAAAAATTTGCAATTGAATCACGTATACGAAAAAAATCAAGCTCTTCAAGAATTTGATTTGTCATTGTTACAGTATACAAAACTATCAGATTTTATCAATGGAAGCGATTATACTTTCATATGTACAAACAAAAAATAACTGCTCAAAGTAGTAAATTTTTTTTAAGCATGATATAATCGGTTCCATGTTATTAGCAATTGATGTAGGCAACACAAATGTCGTTGCGGCCCTTTTTGAAAATGATGAAATTATCCACGAATGGAGAATTAAAACTGAACGCGAAAGAACCGGGGATGAATACCTGGCCCTGCTTACCATACTGTTAAAAAGTGATAACTTTTCTACTGATAAAATAACAGACGGCATACTCTCGTCTGTTGTACCAGCCCTGGTTGGTCCTTTTATCAGTGTATTTGAAAGAATTATCGGGAAAAAACCTGTTTTAGTTGGACCTGATATTTATCCGGTCTTGCCGGTTACGATTCCTCAAAGTGCATATTACGAAATTGGAACTGATTTAGTCTGCAATGCAACTGCCGCCTTTACATTATGGAAATGTGCCTGCATCATCATCGATTTTGGCACAGCCCTTACCTTTACAACTGTTGACGAAACAGGAAAAATTGCCGGAGTAGCCATTGCCCCGGGATTAAAGACTGCCGTAAAATCTCTTTTTGACGGAACTGCACAATTACCGGAAGTTTCCCTTGTAGCTCCAAAGGATTCTCTGGGCTTAAATACGATACAGTCAATTCAATCAGGAATTGTTCTGGGATATAAAGCCCTTGTTGAAGGTTTGATAGCAAGAATCAAGGACGATCTTTGTAAAAAAACCGGTACAGCACAGGAAAAAATCAAAGTTATTGCCACAGGCGGCTTGAACAGTGTATTAAAACCAATAACCGATGTATTTCAGGTAGTTGATAAAAAACTCACCCTTCGCGGGTTAAAAATAATCGCAGACTGTGTAAAAAAATAACGAAAAAACAGATTCCGTTTCTTGTATATCTATCAGCCAATTAGCAGTGTTTATTTGAAGAAAAATTAAGTGCGCACAATGCGACAAAGATTCTTTATTCCTTTGCCGGCTTTTAATTTTTATGTTTCCGCTAATTGACCGATACTATAAAATGTCTTAGCCCCTATTGAAGTGTATCCAGTGTTTTTGTATAGCGTCCGCCAGTATAAGTTGTTACATAGAATGTATACGGACTTTCACTACATGTCATCAAATACCTGGCATCATCTCCAATATCATAGACAGAAACATCAATATCCTTTCCGGCTGCTGTAAGTTTTGCTGTACCCAAAACCTTAGATGGCACAGGCTCCGATTCTGGTGCAAATCCTGTAGCACGAAGATTTGTCAGAGTACCTGCCCAGCTTGCTGCCTTTTCAGGATCTATTGCTTTTTCTCCGGCTGGAGAAATCAGGTTCCAGGCTCCGTTTTCTCCGGATTTATCGATTGCAAAAGTTTTTCCGTCTTTTGTACATTCAATCTTTGCAATATCCGATGCATTCAGGGCATAAATTGTCTTATTTCTTAAATCTTCTACAGTTTTTCCAAAAACAGGCCCCAGAGTGCCGGAAGCCATAAGAACTTCTTTAGAACCATCCAGTGTAATGTAAGTTTGTGAGCCGGCAGAAGATGATTTTCCTACACGTAGTGTACGCAATTCCTTTCCGTCCTTGTAGGCCTTTACAAGAAGAGCCGATGCATCATCCAGTCCGTATCTTTCATCATCACCAGTGTGGCTTACAGTTCCGAGTGATTTAACTTCGCGAATTTCAGTAACAATTGAATCAATCTGATCAATATCAGCAGGATAATTTTTTTCACTTACAAACCAGTCTTTACCAGTCTTTTTCACCGAAATAATTGATGAATCACTTAGACGTTCAATTGTTACGCTGTCTACATCACTTTCGAGTTTAAATTCTTTTACATCAGAATTGCCAGAGAATATCAACTGACAGGCAAAAATTATTGCAAACACAGCTATAGCTGAAAGCAGAATTATTTTTCGTATTTTCATTTTTGCTTTTCCCCCACAAAACTTTATTTATTTGTCATTTCACGACTATCATTTGCGTTGTACTTCATTCGGATTCTCTTACGACGTGCAACACGAAGCCGCCATACAATCAGACCGGCAATTGCAACAAAAAGTGGAAGCCCATACTGATTAAAGATTGTAGCAAAATTCATTGCACCTTTTTTTGCTTTTTTCAAAGTATCAAGGGCAAGACCTTTTGTACGCATTTCGCATAAATCACCATTGCCGTTCATGTAGTCAATTGCGTTTCGTACAAACATTGCAACAGGCTGACTTCCGTTTTCATCGATAACCTGGTAGGTTGTTATTCTGGAAGAGCCTGTAATAAAGAGTTTTCCCTTTTGAACAGCAGTATCAATATGAGTATTTGCATCAACATTTCTGTCTTTTGCAATTTTTGCAGCAGCTTTTTCTTCTGCTGTTGCACTACGGTTTTCAGTATTTTCTTCCTCAACTTCAGGCGCTTTATCAAAAGCACTTTCAAAATAACCTTCGAGAACAACAGCAAGATTTTCTTTTTTCATCGATTCTTTTTCTGGAATGGACATCTGAAGAGGATTCATTGTAATTCTATTTGCCATAAGCCAAGATTCGTTAGATGACTGTGCAAGAACAGTAGAGGTAACTTTGCCTTTCAGGTTTTCAGGAATAGACACATCAATAGAACTGTTTTGAAGCATGATTACATATCCCAGATTTTTTGTAATCGGATGCTTTTTATTCATGCCGTCCTTTTGAAGGATAGGAGCAAAATAAAGCGGAACTTTTCCATATCCCCTGTCCATCTGCTCGTAACAGTTTTTATCGAGAACATAATTTTTTCCAGGTGTAACACCATATTTTTCCAGAAGTTTTTCCAGTCCTGTATTAATCGGATAATACTGAGGCTGCTGATAATATGCCTGCTGACCTTGTGGAGTCTGTTCTTCATACGGGTCCAGGAAAAGCATAACATTTCCACCCTTCATAAGAAACTGATCTATTTTGTAAAGTTCAATTTCACTGATAGTTTCACGCGGTCCGTTAATTATTATGGAATTGATTGAAGCAGGAATATCTTCATCTTTAAGATTTATTTCACGCATTTCATAACGGTCTTCAGCAAGCATTCTTAAACGGCCTGCTCCCTGCTGATCGTCATTGATGTTCTGCTCTCCATGTCCGGTAATATATCCGACAACTAAAGATTTAGACACAAGGCTCTGCAGTGATTCTGTAATAGAATCTTCAAGACTATCAAGTCCTGCAATTCCAAAGTTCCCGAAAAAACCCCGTGAAAGCTGCAGAGGAACAATCCTGAAATTTTCTGCATACTGCAAAATCATACCGATAACACCCTCGCCTGTTCCACTTGGGCTTGCAGGATCTTTCCAGGTAATTCTCTGAATTCCGTAAGTATCAGCAAGTTCTGCTATCTGTTCAGATGTCGGATCGATTTTTTCATATTCAATTCTATTGTGATTCTTTCTGTTTACCTTGTTATACGCATCATTCACAAGCGAATCAACTTTATTAAAACCATTGATATTGAAGGCAGAAAGTTTTTCAGATTTATACAAAGTCATCTTTACTTTGCCAGTAAGACCGGAAAGTGTATTTGCTGTAGCAATCATACGGCTCATGGTTGAAGTAATTTTGTATTCAAGTCCATCTGAAGACTGAAGACCGTCAAGCAGTTCAATAGTGTCAGCATAAGTCAGGGCAATTCCCATGAAAGCCTGTTTAAAACCAACTTCATTATCCTTAACTTCCTGAATCTGAATCTGACGTAAACCGTAGTTTCTGGCTATTTCCTGATTTTCAGGTTTTTCCATATCAAAAAACTCATAGGTAAAGTTTTTATTGGCTTTGCCTTTGTATTCACCTAAAAGATCCCGGACATACTGCTCTACCGAATTGTAAGGGGCCGGAAGTTTTGCAGTAAAGAACACTTTTGCACTTAAAGGTTCTTCCAGTGTTTTTACAACCTGAACTGATGCCTTTGAAAGACTGTAAGAACGAGGCCCAGTTAAATCCAGACGGAAAAAGGAACGGGAAGCAACAAGATTTATTAAAACCAAAAGAATAACGAATAAAACAAAATCACTCTTTTCACTTTTTACCCATTTAACAAATTTTTTAAACATTTTATGCAGCCCTCCTTGATGTTACAGAATTCACAGTCATTGAAAAGAATAAAACTGTAAGGCTTATAAAATAGAGTAAATCACGCGAGTCCAGGATTCCGCGGGAAATGGAACTGAAATGCTGTCCGGCAGAAAAGAACTGAAAAACAGAAACAAGTCCTGCAGGTAAAAGTACCATAAACACATCCAGAATCCAGCCAAGGAACAGACAGATTATAATTCCGACAAACAGGGCAATAATCTGATTTTTTGTAATTGAGGAACTGAAAATGCCGATTGCCGTAAAGGCAGCAGCAAGGAAAACAGCACCGATATATCCGCCGATAATAGGCCCAAAATCCGGGTTACCAAAAATTGACGCGGTAATTACATACATCAGGGATGGAACCAAAAGACAGCAGCTCTGACACCATGTGCTTAAAAATTTTCCAAGCACGACATCCATTCCTGTAACAGGAAGCGTCATAAGGGTTTCAAAGCTTCCGCTTCGTGTTTCTTCAGAAAAACTTCGCATTGTAATTGCCGGAATTAAAAAGGCAAAGAAAACAGGAAGCAGTCCGAAAAAACCGCGAAGGTCTGCACGGTTATTCAAAAAGAATGTAGAAAAGAAAAATATACCGGTTAAAATAAGGAAAGCACTTGTCACGATATAAGCAATCGGACTTGAAAAGTAAGCAGCCATTTCTCTGTTGAAAATAACTTTAACTGGAGAAGCGGTTTTATTGTTCTTCATTATTGTTCACCCCCAATTGTCAGTGTGCGGAATACATCTTCAATAGAGTTGCGTTCAAGAACCATTTCATAAAGAATCCAGCCTTTCTGAGCAGAAAGATTGAACAACATTGGTCTGAGCTCTGTATCACCTGAAACCGAAATATCCGCCGCACAGCATTTTGCAGAATCAAAGCCGTCAATTTTTTCCGGCTGCATTTCTACAACACCAGCAACTCCGTTTAAGCTTTTGCAAACTGATGCAAATTCTTCATAGTTACAGCCTGCAACAGAAACATGCAGCAGGTTAGATGAACCATATCTTGTTCTCAGTTCATTTGTAGGACAGTCCGCAGCAAGTTTTCCTTTTGAAATAATAATGACTCTGTCGCAAAGCATTTCTACTTCACTGAGAATATGTGTTGAAATTATTACAGTTCTGGTTTTACCGATTTCTTTAATAAGTGAGCGAACATCACCAATCTGATTCGGGTCAAGACCGCTTGTAGGCTCATCAAGAATAAGTATTTCAGGATCATTCATCAGGGCATGAGCCAGTCCTACACGCTGTCTGTATCCGCGTGACAATTCTGAAATATTTTTGTGCATGACTTCACTAAGCCCACAGACATTACAAAGCTGAGGAACTTTTTCTTCAGGATTTACTCCCTGCATCTTTGCAATATATTCCAGATAATCCGCTACAATCATGTCACTGTAAAGAGGAGCAGATTCCGGCATATAACCGATTTTTCGTTTAGATAAACGTGGATCTTCTAAGATATTCTGCCCGTCAACTTTTATTGTTCCGGCAGTCGCATCAATATAACCGGTAATCATACGCATTGTAGTAGTTTTACCGGCACCATTTGGTCCAAGAAGGCCTACGATTTCACCTGTCTTAATTGAAAAACTGATATCATCAACAGCGCGAAAAGTTCCGAAGGCTTTAGACACATTTTGAACTTCTATCATGAGTCCTCCCTTTTTTTAAACAATTTTTTTGAAAAAACGCCAAAGGCAAATTTTTATAAAAACCTATTTATATTATACTTCTAATTACATAAAACATCAAATACCATACAGAAGTTACAGAATTACTTTATCAATTTGCAAAAATCTGCAAAACCGAATATTATGTAACTAATATACGAGGAGAATATTAACTATGAAAATTGCACTTATCAACGAAAACAGTCAGGCTGCAAAAAACGAACTTATATGTAGCACTCTAAAAAAAGTTGTTGAACCAATGGGACACACTGTCGTAAATTACGGAATGTATTCACAGGAAGATAAAGCAAGTTTAACATATGTTCAAAACGGCATTCTTGCAGCAACCCTTTTGAACTCAGGGGCAGCAGACTTCGTTATCACAGGCTGCGGAACTGGAGAAGGTGCCATGCTTGCCCTGAATTCTTTTCCGGGAGTTTTATGTGGTCACATTGTTGACCCTGCTGATGCCTGGATGTTCAGCCAGATTAATGCAGGCAACGCCATTGCCCTTCCCTTTGCAAAAGGTTTTGGCTGGGGTGGCGAAGTAACACTCGAATACATCTTTGAAAAACTTTTCAAGGATGCTCCTGGCGGCGGATATCCAAGAGAACGTGTTGTTCCAGAACAACGCAACAAAAAAATCCTGGATGAAGTAAAAAAAGTAACTCATCGGGATATGTCAGATATACTTGACGGACTTCTTGCTTACGATAAGGAACTTGTCCGCGGTGCCTTTGCCGGTGAAAATTTCCAGAAACTGTTTTTTGCCGATTGTAAAGATGCAAAACTTTCAGAAAAGGTGAAAGCTATCATCAGGGGATAAAAAACTCTTACGTGCAAAGCGTATCAGACATTACATCAGGCTGCACATCAGAATTTCCAGTTCATTTTTTCTTTTTTACAGATACGCTGGATGGTGAATTTTCCCATTGTAACGGCAACAGGAAGACCTCCCGGAGGCTGAAGCCATTGTCCCGTCAAATAGCAGTTTTCAAGCCCCGGAATTTTTCCTGTATGCATCAGGTTTCTGGTACCTTTACCAATGTGGAAGGCCATCCAGGCTCCGTGATAAGACCCGCAGTATTCTTCAAAGGTCATAGGAGTTACACAGTCCAGCAGGATCATCTTCCCTTTCAGTTCCGGAAAGCGTTCAACTATGCGTTCTTCTGCCATAGTGGTAAGCCTAGTTTTTTCTGCCTGATACATTGCCTTATTTCTATGGATTGATTTCCAGAACTCATAATCATCATCTCCCTGACTGATCAGAACATGGATGATGGATTTTCCTGGTTCTGCAAAATCTTTCTCGTAAAAATAAGTTGCCATTGCAAGATCATCATAATATGTACATCCAGCCCTGTAAGGTTTTGTCTGTAAAACCAGCGAATAAGGATAATCTGTCATTTCATCATCCACACCAAAAAACATCATCACACAGCTTTGAGTTTCATAAACTTTCGGATTGCGGTATCTTTTAAGAAATTTTTTGTCTGAAAAACGGTTGTGCAAAAGAATAGAATGTGTCTGATAGGCATCTGCAGCACTGATAATGTAATCGGCTGAATCAGAAAATGCAGTACCGTCTTTTGCTATTCCTTCAATCGAAGTAGCTATGTTTTTTTCTGTATTGATATGGGTAACCTGCATTCCGTTTTTTACAACGCCTCCAAGACTGATGTATTTATCAGTCATACGTTTTGTCAGTTTCCAGCTACCACCTTCAGGAATACCGCCGTTTCCCTTTGTAAATGTTCCAAGAGTAAACATAAATGCCGCGATACTGTAATTCTTAGGCATGCAGGTTCTAAAAACTGTATTCAGCTGATGATTTTTGAATCTTCTGGCATAAGCTTGACAGGAAACTCCGCCATATAACAAAAGAGCCTTCAGCATTCCGCGCATTGACCACAACTGAATTAAGAGCTGCTTTAAGTTCATCATGTTTACAGGAACTTCAGAAGGTACATTCATTTTTTGAATTGCTTTGACATTTTTTATGAAAGACTTTACCGCCCTCTTATCTTCCGGAGCAATTTCCAGAAATTCTTTTTCCAGCCTTTCTATATCACGCCATAAATATACAGATTTACCGTCTATTTCATATACATCAAAATATTCTTTTAAAAATACATTAACTTTGCTTCCATCCAGATATTCAAGAGCACCTACATTATCCCAGATTTTTCTAAGACCTGAGCCTTCCTGGGTTCCTGTCATCCAGTGGATACATCCGTCAATATGAAAACCTTTTCTGTTCCAGCCAGTACACAATCCGCCTGTCTGCGTGTGTCTTTCGTACATAACAGTCTGAAAGCCCTGCTGCTGTGCATAAATGCCTGCAGAAAGGCCTGCAATACCAGAACCGATTATAATAATTTTTCGTATCATTTAAATATAATTTTATCACATATTATTCAATTTTTCAACTTTTTTATTTTTCTTGCAAAATCATTTTTCCTATGTTAAATTTTTCTATATTAAAATGTTTTTTTCAGGAGGAGTTATGAAAAAAAATAATTTTCTGGTTTTTCTCTGTAGTTCCCTTTGCATCCTGCTATGTTTAATATTTGTTTCCTGCGACAGCCTGTATGAAACCTTTCTTTTAGGTCAGGCTGCGATTCCAGTAAATGTTTCTGCAAAATTACTGCCAGATAATACAGTTTTGTTAAGCTGGGATTATAATGCCCGATACAGAAATTTCTATATTTATTCTTCAGCTGATGACGCTGAATTCCAACGTTTAGCTTACACAGAAACTAAGTATTACAATGATAAAAAAATAAAACCTGGTGTAAAATATTCATACTATATTATTGCAGATATGGAGCATTATACTGACAGTAAAGCTTCTGACGTAGTTTCAATAGACATACCTGCTTTCTCTTCCTCTGATACCTATCTTGCTGCTCCACAAAATCTTACTGCCCAGAACGGAAAAACCAGCAAAACCATTGTATTATCCTGGGAACCGGTTCCTGGGGCCACCTGCTATGAAATATATTTTTCTAAAGACAATTTTTATACTCGCAACAAGTTTCAAACAAAATCCCCTGTCACAGAAACCACTTATACTTTGACAGGAGTTGCAGAATGTGCAGATTATTATTTTTTCGTACGTGCAGTAGATTCGAACGGAATTGCCGGAAACCTGAGCGAACGCTCAAACATGATTTCAACACCAGAAATCACACATTCCACCTTTAGCACTGCATATGAACTGAAAAAAAACACCTTTGAATATTTTTACAATAATTATTACAGCAAAACAGATAACTCAAAAACAATTGTAAAAATCAAAACTGATATGTCAGGTAATGCAGATTTACTGTACAATTCCTTCAATTACACACACAATATAAAGGCCTGTTATTCTGTCAGTAATGAAAAAATTCCAGATGAAAGCTTTTCTATTGAAGATAATATAATACACATAAACGGAATGTCTCCTGAAGAAGAGCTGTATCTTATCTTTGAAATTGATTATTCTTCGGTGTTATTTTTCATTTATCAGCTATAAGGAATTAAAAGAATGAAAAAAATATTTATCTTTACATCTGTTTTTATAATCTCTCTGTTTTTTATTTCATGTGATCCTGTTATTATTACGCCCGCTTCTGTAACCGCTCCAAAAAATCTGAGCATTCAAGAAATAAACAGCGACACTTTAACTATAAAATGGGATCCAGTAGAAAATGCATCATTATATTTAATCTATGAGTCATTTGATAAGATAGATTTCTATGCAATTGATAGCACCAGACAAGAATCATACACAATACGAGACCTGCAGCCTGGAAAAACCTATTATTACAAAGTAGAATCAGTTTTTCAAAATAAATATGAATATGAAAGCCACATTTCATCTTCCCTTTACAGTAAGGATTCGGCAATTCTCACTGTAAAAATGCCTTTCGCCGAAAATTATGAATTGCCTTCAGCCGAATATCTGCTGGTCTCTCTTATTCCCAATGGAACTGAATGCCCTCCTGTATCACTTAACTGGAAGTCTGTAGACTCTGCTTCCTTTTACAAAGTTTTCAGAAAAGAATATGATGAAAAAGATTATACGGAACTTGCATCAGATATTCAAAGCAATACCTGGTCTGATACTAACATACAAAACGGGAAGACTTATTTTTATGCAGTTCAGGCTCTGGATAATTCAGGAAAAAAATCCGAATTACAATTTTCAACTTCAATAAGTGTAGCTTTAACAGATAACATTTCCTTTTCGACTGCATTTCTTTTGAACTATGGCGATACCGTTGCTTTCAATAATAATCTGGAAACCGATAATTCATATTTTTCTTTTAATGCCTCAGGCTCAGGAAAAGCTGAACTAAGTTTAGATTCAACATCCGTGTATAAAATTTCCTTATATCTCGACAAGGGAACAGAAACTCCAGAGTTTATAAATAGTGGAATAATCAGCAAAAGCAGTCCTTATATTTTTACAAATCTGACAGCTTCTAAAAAATATTTTTTACAAATCTGCTGTTTAAACTACCACAGTAAAACAAAAGAATTCATCAATATTACACTTGAATGATAATTGACCACAAAGTGTTTGTAACATAAAATGAAATAATGAATCTAGTTTCTGTAAAAAATCTGAATGTAAGTTATGGCACATTTGTTGCAGTAAAAAATGTTTCGCTCGAAATAAATTCCGGAGATTATCTTTGTATTGTAGGTGCAAATGGTTCTGGAAAAACGACTCTGGTAAAAGCAATTCTGGGACTTATAAAACCACAAAGCGGCTCTATCGAAAAATCCATAAAGGCTTTCGGATATCTTCCGCAGCAGACTTCAATCCAGCGGGATTTTCCAGCTTCTGTAATGGAAGTAGTTTTATCCGGCTTTCAAAAAAAACACGACAAACAAAAAGCCCTGGAGCAGATGCAAAAACTTGGTATAGAAGAGCTGGCAAAAAAAAGTTTTTCCGAATTGTCAGGCGGTCAGCAGCAAAGAGTTCTTCTGGCCAGGGCTTTATGTGCCGCAGATAAAATCCTGGTTCTGGATGAACCTGTCACAGGTCTTGATCCGCTAGTAACTGATGAACTTTATACATTAATCAGAAAACTTAACAGAGAAACGCGGATTGCAGTTCTGATGATTTCACATGACATCCACAGGGCTGTTCAGAATGCAACACATATTTTACACATGAACAATACTGAACTTTTTTTTGGGACGGCAGAGGAATATCAGAAAACAACGCTTTACACAGAAATGTCATCTGTCGAAACCTGCAGCACACACCTTTGTACGCACTGCGGAACAAACTGTACGTCCAGCCATATTAAGTTTCATTCAATTAACGAGGGTATAAAATGATATTTCAGTATGCCTTTATGATTCGTGCTATAATTGCAGGTTCCCTTGTTTCTTTATGTTCTGCACTTCTGGGTGTCAGTTTAGTTTTAAAACGCTATTCCATGATAGGCGACGGACTTAGCCATGTCGGCTTTGGTTCTCTGGCCATTGCCATGGCATTAAATCTTGCACCTCTTGCTGTTTCAATTCCAGTCTGTATAATCGCTGCATTTTTTCTGCTCCGGCTTTCCGGTGATACCTCAATTAAAGGCGATGCTGCCATTGCCCTTTTATCTTCCAGTGCGCTTGCTTTAGGAATTCTAATTACATCTTTAACTTCAGGACTGAATACTGATATAACTTCTTACATGTTCGGTTCAATTCTTGCAATGAGTAAAACTGATGTCTGGATTGCCATTTCTCTTGCCGCATTTGTTTTAATTATGTATTTTATTTTTTACCGTCAGATTTTTTCAGTAACCTTTGACGAAACTTTTGCAAAAGCCAGCGGTTTGAATGCTGATTTTTACAATACCCTTATTGCCTTACTGACCGCTTTAACCATAGTTGTTGGAATGAGACTCATGGGTGCCCTGATGATTTCCAGTCTGATAATTTTTCCGTCTTTAACCTCAATGCGTGTTTTTAAAAGCTTTAAGGCCGTAACTATAAGCAGTGCAATCCTTTCACTGATTTGTTTTTTTGCAGGAATTATTATTTCCTTTTATTGCTCAACCCCTGCAGGTGCAACAATTGTAACTGTTAATCTATCTGCCTTTATAATTTTTTCAATTATTGAACGGATAAAGAAAACCAATAAATAATTAAAAGGATTTAAATACCATGTATGATAAAAACTTAGCCGCCGAATTTCCGCCGATGGGCTGGAACAGTTATGATTATTACAATGTCAGTGTAAACGAAGCACAAATAAGGGCAAATGCCTATTACATGGCAAAAAATTTAAAACAGTCGGGATATGAATATATTGTAGTTGATATCCAGTGGTCAGATCCGGACGCTGGCCGTGATGTGAAAAAATATCAGTACATACCCTTTCAAAAATTTTGTGTGGATGAATATTCCAGACAAATTCCTGCCCCATCAAGATTTCCAAGCTCTGCAAACAACAGCGGGTTTGCTCCATTAGCAGAATACATACATTCACTGGGATTAAAATTCGGCATTCACATTATGCGTGGCATTCCCCGCTTCTGCTGTCATGAGCACCGCAAAATCCTGACACACGATGGTGCTTTTGTTACCGCAGACCAGATAGCAAATCCGTATTCAATAAGCAAATGGAATCCTGACATGTATGGACTGAACACTGACTCAAAATATGCTCAGGATTATTATGATTCTTTGTTTGAACTCTATGCTTCATGGAAAGTAGATTTTGTAAAAGTCGATGATATCTGCAACACAAACATGTACCCCCACGAACCGTATTCAGCAGAAAAAGAAATTGAACTGATTTACAATGCAATAAAAAACTGCGGTCGTCCTATGGTTTTAAGTCTTTCACCGGGTCCTGCCATAGTCGAAAAAGCCTTTCACTTAAAACGTTACGCAAATATGTGGCGCATAACGGATGATTTCTGGGATTCCTGGGATCTCCTGAAAAACATGTTCTATCGCTGTGAACTCTGGCAGACTCATAGTGAAGCCGGCAGCTGGCCTGACTGCGATATGCTTCCAGTTGGAATAATTGGGCATGGTTTTGAAGATGAACGGAAATCCCGCTTTTCTTTTGATGAACAAAAAACCATGCTGACGCTGTGGTGTATATTCCGTTCTCCGCTTATGATAGGAAGCGATTTACCACTGTTGGATTCAAAAACCCTTAAACTTTTAACAAACAAAGATATTCTTTCCCTTTTAAAACTAAAAACACAGGCCCGTCTTGTATTCAAAAGTGAAGAAAAACAAATCTGGGTAAACGGTAATTATATTGCTATATTTAATATCAGTGATAAAAAAATCCATACAGATTTTTCTGACATCAGCGCTATTCTGGAAAAAAACAATATTTCAGAAAGTGCTGTCATATACGATATGTGGAAACAAAAAGAAAGCGGCATAGCTTCCAGCTTTTCCATGGAACTTAACAGACACTGCACAATTTGTCTGAAACTTTTATAGCACATTACTGTTAAAATATAGCATTTTTTTGTTTGCAAAAATCATATAATTCACTGTATAATAATAATATGAAAATTATTGTGGCTTCTAGTTCTGCAACAAGTTTTAATCAGGCTTGTCTTGAAATTTTTACAAAAATTTCCCAAATAAATTCACCTGCGGGCTTAATTTATTTTTGTCCCCAGTCCTGCTTTGCCGAGTTTACCAGGCAGCTTACCCTGAAATATCCGCATGCTAAATCCATAGGAGCAACAAGCACTCACCTGCACTGCGGAGTTAAATCAAATTCTGCTTTATTTTCTGTTGCCGCTTTTTCTGATGACTATGAATTCTCAGGCGGAATCCTCGATGACATACGCCGCTATCCGAAAAAACACATTCCTGAAATAGAAGCACACATAAAGGAACTTTCTTCCGCCGAAAATACAATATGCCTTGAATTCATAACACAAGGTTCAGCAAGTGAAGAACTTGTTCTTGCAGCTCTCGAAGAAGCCTGTTCAAAATATGATGTTCCAGTTGCAGGCGGTACTGCTGACTGCCGCGATGACATTAAACCCAAAATCACCAGTGTTGCAGTAGACGGAAACATCACAACTAATCAGGCTGCTTATATGTGCATACATAATAAAACTGGAAAAATTACTATTATTCAGGAAACTGCTTTTAAACAGGAGCCTCAAAGTTTTGTAATAACTTCTGCTGATGTTGAAAGACGTATAGTCCTGGATTTAAACGGAAGACACGCAGCCCATGTACTTGCTGAATATTTTAATTGTCCTGTCGAAAAACTCAACGACAAAATGATTCGATACCAGATAGGACACACCACAAGTAAAGGAATATTTTTATCAGGTTTTGATAAAATTGTAGATGGAAAAAGTATAAAACTTGGCACCCGGGTATACAGTAATACAACAATTCATATTTATAAATTTGATGATATAGAAGCGTGCACAAAAAAAACAATTGCACAAATCAAGGACAACATTCCTAATCCTGCACTGGTTCTGCTTATTCATTGCAAAAAACGTGCAGGCATTTATGCACGCGGTCTTTATCTTGATGAAAAAGATCCGCAGTATGCAAAAACAGACTTTCTGCTGGATTTTAATAAAATGTATGCCACAGCTTTTCCCTGTGTTACAGGCTTTACCGCACGCGGAGAACAATTAGGTTTAAGGCAGACAAATCTTTCTTTAATTACTATAGCATTTGAATAACAGGCGGATAAAATGGAAAAAGGCGTTGTTTTTACAAATCAAAACTGTATCGGTTGTAATAGATGTGTTTCAGTATGTCCGGTTCCCACCGCAAACAGGGCAATCCGCAAAAATGGCAAAGGCATAGTGCTTGTTATCCCTGAAAACTGCATTCACTGCGGAAACTGTATAAATATTTGCCAGCACAATGCACGTGAATATTCTGATGATACAGATACTTTTATCAGGGATTTAAAAAACGGTGAAAGTATCTCTGTTGCGGTTTCTCCTGAGTTTTTTACAAACTATGGTGAAAAAGCTTCAAAAATTCTTGGTTACCTTCAGGCTCTTGGTGTTAGAGAATTTTTTAACACAAGTTTAGGCGCAGATATTGCCAGCTGGGCTTATGCAAATTATATCAACGCGAATCCTGATAAAGCCATGTATTCCACACAATGTACAGCCATCGTAAACTATATAGAACGCTACAGGCCGGAACTTTTGTCAAAACTGATGCCTATCCACTCGCCTCTTATCTGCCTTGCAATCTACATAAAAAAATATCTTAAAAACAATGACCGAATTGCTTTTATCAGTCCCTGCATAGCGAAAAAAGATGAAATGGAATGTGCAGGTTCTGAGAATCTCGTTCAATATAATGTTACCTTTAAGCATCTTGTGCAAAAACTGAAACTTGCAAACATCGACCGCTATCCGGGTGTTACAATCAGCAATGCTTCTTCAATCGGAAATCTTTTCCAAACTCGTGACGGATTCAGGACAAACATTTCAAACTATCTACAGTATCGCGGAAACATTCTGCAGCTGACTAACATAAAAAAACTTCAGGAAGATGACAGTTCTCTTTCAAATATTTTTAACAGTGACATTCCACTTATCGTTGATGCAATGCAATGTGATCAGGGCTGTCTTATGGGAACAGGAACTGAAAAAAAAATCGATGCTATCAGAAATTCAATGCAGCTGCATAATAAAATTATAAAAAAAATTGAAGACACGGATGCACCAATTCCGGAAAAACCTGATTTTACTCCACAACAAATCAGACTCGAAAGACTAAACAAAAAATTTTTTAACATGAATCTCGAAGATTTTTACAGAACTTTTACAGATAGATATCAGCAGCCCTTTGAAATTCCAGAAGATATCTATGATGAAATTTTTAACGTTATGCACAAACATTCAGAGGCATCAAGAAATATTAACTGTCAGTCCTGTGGATATTCAACCTGTAAAAAAATGGCTTTTGCCATTGCAAGCGGATACAATTCAATTAACAACTGCATCCAGTATGAAAACACAGAGAATATGCTCCTTTACACCACAGACAGTCTTACAGGACTGCCTAATAAACTTCAGCTTCAGTCCGATTTAAAAGAAATGGCTTCAGACCTGACAATTGCCAATTATGCTTATGTTCAATTCTGCATAAAAAATATTCAGGTTTACTACAATATATACGGTTATGATACTACAAATAAAATTGTAGCATATACAGCGAATTTCGCAAAAAGTCTTCTTAAAGAAGGAGAAAGTCTTTACTGTGTTGGCGACATAGACTTTATTGCAATTCTTCATAAATCGTCGTTAAACTCTTTTATTTCAACAATGAACGATTCTGTACGGCCTGAACTCAATAATACAGGTGAAACCGCAGTTATCACAATCTGCAGCGGAACTTATCAAAGTGAAGATCCTCAGGAAGAATCTGAATCAATAATAAAAAAACTGTTTACAGCTTTTTCTTTTGCAAAGGAAGCAAAAGACACAAACAGAAAAGACTTTGAAGAAAACATTATGGTAACAAATGTTTCAGCAGTTACCATGACAAAACAAATTGAAGAGGCTTTATTTAACCGGGAATTTTTTGTTATGTATCAGCCTAAAGTTGATATAAAAACAAAAGTTCTTCAGGGGGCAGAAGCTTTAATTCGCTGGAAGCACAACGGCACAATTGTTTCACCCGGTAACTTTATTCCGCTAAGCGAATCAACAGGATTTGTGCGCCGTCTGGATTTTTATGTACTCAACAAGGTTTGTTCCACAATGAAAAAATGGCAGGCAGAAAACATAGGTCCTCTAGTTCCTATTTCTGTAAATTTTTCCAAAAAGCATTTTGAACGAAAAGAATCGAATCTGCTCGAGCGTATTATAAATGTTGTAGACAGTTTTCAGATAGACCACAAACTGATAGACATAGAACTTACAGAAACGGTTTATTCAGGTGCCAGCGAAGATTTAAATAAAATGATCCGCGGACTAAAAGAAGCTAACTTTTCCTCATCGATTGATGATTTTGGAGCCGGTTATTCTTCCCTGAATCTTTTACAAAACCTTGAATTTAATGTTTTAAAACTTGATAAATCTTTAGTGGATACACTTCTGATTAGTCCAAGAGCCAACACTGTTGTTGCAAGCGTAATCGGTATGGCAAAAAATCTGGGAATGACTATTGTAGCAGAAGGGGTTGAAAATGCAGAAACCTCTTTGTTACTGGAAAATCTAAACTGTGATTTAATTCAGGGATTCTTTTTTGACAAACCCTTAAGTGAAGATGATTTCCGTCTTCGATTAATAAACAAGCATTACTCTTAAAACACAAAATAATAATGCGGTTGAAAATAGACCGTTATTTTTGTATATTAAGATTATGTTACAACTTAATGATATTACCTGGGACACTCCAGAAGGAATCCATATTCTTAAAGGCATAAGCCTTTCCATTCCTGATGACAAACTTGTAGTAATCACCGGACCAAATGGTTCTGGAAAAACTACACTTGCTAAAATAATCGCTGGTCTTGAAATGCCAAAATCTGGTTCAATAATACTGAATGGAACTGATATTACTGCATGTAATGTTACAGAGCGGGCAAACCTCGGAATAAGTTACGCTTTTCAGCAGCCAATCCGCTTTAAAGGCATTACTGTCCGGGATATGCTTTCGCTGGCTTCAAAAAAACCGATGACAGAGTTTCAGATGTGCCAGATTTTAGAGAAGGTCGGGCTTTGTGCAAAAGATTATTTAAACCGTGAAATAAATGCCAGTCTTTCTGGTGGCGAAATCAAACGCATAGAGATAGCAACTGTTTTTACCAGAAATACAATGCTGACGGTTTTTGATGAACCTGAAGCCGGCATTGATTTATGGAGTTTTACAAATTTAATTAATGTTTTCAAACAGCTTAGAGAAAATCTAAACGGCTCTCTTGTAATAATTTCGCATCAGGAAAGAATTATTGATATCGCAGATGAAATAATTGTTATAGCAGATGGAAAAATGCAGAAATCAGGAACAAAATCAACCTTACTTGATAGTCTGAATTTAAGCATAAACGGATGCAACAAATGTCCAAAGGGACGCGAGGTTTTTTAACATGAATAATGATACTACAAAAATAGATGATGAAATTCTTAACAACATTCTCAAAGCGGTATCTGACTGGAAAGGCAGTTTTTCCGGAGCACACAATATACGGGTAAACTGTAAATCCATTTCCAGAGCAGAATCTGAAAATATAAAAATAACTCCACTGCCAGAAGGCAAAGGTCTTGAAATACATGTTGCACCAGGAACAAAAAATGAACAGGTCTCAATTCCAGCATGTATTACGCACGAAAATGTTGATGACTTAGTTTACAATGATTTTTACATTGGCGAAAATGCTGATGTAATAATTATCGCTGGCTGCGGAATTCATACCCAGACCGGAGAGCCAGCACGCCACAACGGAATCCACAGATTTTTTCTCGGCAAAAACAGCCATGTATTATATCAGGAAAAACACATAGGACTGGGACAACAATTCGGACAGCGGACGATTGATCCAATAACAGAGTTTACGCTTGAAGAAGGAGCCTTTCTGGAAATTAATTCAAGTCAGATTGGTGGAGTTGATTCCACACAAAGACGCACCAAAGGAACTCTTGCAAAAAGTGCAAAACTGATAATCAAAGAAAACATACTGACCGAAGGAGAACAATCTGCCGTAACAGATTTTTATGTCGAAATGAACGGCGAAGATTCAAGTGTAAACCTCATTTCACGTTCAGTTGCTCGTGGAAACTCACATCAAAGTTATACTTCCAACATTATTGGAAACACAAAGTGTCACGGACATTCTGAATGTGACGCGATACTTGCTGATAACGGAATTGTTTCTGCTGCTCCAAAACTTGTTGCAGCCTGTCAGGATGCCGAACTTATACACGAAGCCGCAATCGGAAAAATTGCAGGTGAACAGATTCTTAAATTAAGGACACTGGGACTTACAGAAGAAGAAGCCGAAGAAAAGATAATTTCAGGATTTTTAAAATAACTATTTTTCAGAGTGTAGTTTTACTTTTCCAGAAAGAATTGGTTCACAAAAAGCCTTGAGTTTATTGTAACTGTCATCACTTAAAATGTGTTCAATTGCACAACCTTCTTTTTCTGCTGTTTCTTCTTCAACACCCAGAAGTTGAAACAATTGTGTAAGAAAAACATGCCTGTCGTACATTGCTTCAGCAATCTTAAGCCCACTTTCTGTAAGTGAAAGGTATTTTTTTTCATCCATTACAAGAAAGCCTTCTCTTTGTAAAATATCAACAGCATTGCATACACTAGGTCTGGAATACCGCATGTAATTTGCAACATCAGCAGATTTAACTTTTCCTTTATGCTTTTGTAAAATGAGAATAGTTTCAAGATAATCTTCGCCAGATTTATGTATTGCCATATTTAAACAATAATAGAAACGTCTTTTTTTTTCAAGAAAAATATGCTAAAATAAATTTATGTCAGTATCAGTTTATTCATTATTAAAAACACTAGCAGAAAAACAAAATTCGCCTTCAATAAATTTTAACGAATTCGCTGAATATATGCGTCGTTATGCCCAGCATCATTTGGATGAATCCCCTGAACTTCTGGTTTATACACAAAATCCAAAAGATGCACTCGAAAAAGAAATCAACAGATTATCCGTTGAACACAAGGCTTATATAGTTTCGCCTGATACAGATAAAAAATCCATTGTAATTGTTTCATATTTTATTGAACGCTTTTCTGCAAGATACAAAGATATAGAAAATAATATTTCCATTCCTTTTCCATGTGAATCTGATTTACCGAAACATATTCCAATCGACATTTACGAGAAAAAAAAAGCAACCGAGTTTTTAATAGAGCTTTTTCAAAAACCTGAAACAAAAGACAGTGCCTTATGGGGAATTGAATTTCAGCATGAAATTCCGGTTTTAATGCTGCCTTCCTCCTTATCTGTTTTAAAACTACTTGAACTTTCCATCAGCAAAATTCGTCAGATGCTCAAAAAAGAGGAGTATCACGATTATTACTTAAAAAAAATCCGCATTTCAAATCCAGGAAAGGAAATACAGGCTAAAAACTTTTTTACCCTTGTAACAACTAAACCGGAAGAATGCCTTGAATCCTTAAAAACCACAGGCGACTATTTTTACTTTTGGAATCAACTCTGTTATTTTATCCGTCAGGATTACAACAAAGTTAAAGATTACACCCCGGAAGATATGTGCCTTTTACAATCGGTTTCAGTTACAGAAATTGCAATATCTTTTTTCAAAAATAAAACCCAGGTAGATCAAAAGCGCACAAATGCCCTTGCTACATTAGAGCAGGTAATGAATAAACCGCCTTATTATTTTAATAAAGAAGCAATTGCCCGCTTTGTAGACTCTAAAGGCATTCCGCTTTTAGGACAATATTCAGAACAGGATTTATCAGACTTTTTACATACAGCCACAACAGCCCTTGATAAAAATAACCTGCCGCCAATGCTGGTCTTCAAAACTGAAAATGACATTACCTACTTTATATATAAAAACAAGGTGCTTCCATTAGTAGTCAGACTTTGTGCAGACGCAAGAGATGTTGCCAGAGATACTCTGACAAAAGACTGGTTTGAAGAATTAAAAAATTTTGAAACCGTTCCAGCCATGAAAGATCAAAATGCTTTTAACAAATGTCTTGAGCAGGTTGTAAGAAAAAACTCCCCTATTCTGTATGCTATTCTTAATTCAACCTTTTTATCACTTGTACATTATGAAGCCAGAAATGCAAACGATCCAGCCATAACACAGTTAAATCTTTTTTCCAATGGGAAACTTCAGTCGTACAGCGATTTACTGATGCTTTCACGTCAGGAAATTTTAACGGATGCAAAAATTCTTTTACCGTTCTGGTATTCAATTCCGCTTATAAGCTGGTTTGCAAAACTTCTTTTGAAAAAACCTGTCAGAAAAGAAAAGAAAAATAAAATTAAACAGAGTCAGGACGAAACGGTTATCATGCTTAAAGATGGTGAAGCAGACGATGCAAATCAACCATTTACAGCACGGACAAAAGATACAACCAGAAAAGAAGAATTTATTGCCGCTGCAAAAAATGTTGAACAGATTCTTGTTCCTGCCGATTCTTCACTTGAACGTGAACTTGCCGCCTATGCACATCAGTGGAATCCTTTAATTGATAAAATAGCCCGGGCAGATTTAACGGAGGATATAAACTCTTTAATCCGGGATTATACCAGAAAAATATTGCGTACTACAAAAAGCTCCAATTTTACAGCTGAAAGAATTAAAGAACTTGCAGAAACTTTATGCAGAACTCCAAATTTGCAAAAAATAAAAGAACAGGAACAGCTTATTATGTATGTTTCACTGTATATGGTAAAACTTGTAAAGAACATGTAATTAAAGCCTTTATTCGGCAACACTATTCATATATTAAGTATTTTCAGTAAAAAAAATTAAAATTTCTTATTTTTTTCATTTTTCCTTCGCAGAATTTTACACTTAAAAACTAATAAATAAGTGTACTTAAAATTAAGGTACAAGATAAAACACTTATAGTTCTTTAATAGAACCTGTGTAAAAGGAGTTAAAAATGAAAAACCTAAATTCATTGATGCTTGAAGGAAATGTAGTTCGAGAACCAGTTTTTAAAACTACACCAAACGGACACAATCTGTGTAATTTTACTATTGCAACAGATCGTTATTACAAAAAAGATGATTCCTTTGCAACCGAAACATCTTTTTTTGAAATTGAAGGCTGGGGTTCATTAGCAGATGCAGCCAGAAAGAACATCACAAAAGGTCGTGGTGTTCGTGTTGTCGGTCGGCTAAAACAAAACCGCTGGAAAAGTGCAGACGGAAAAACTTTTTCTAAAATCACTGTTGTTGCAGAACACATTGAATACAAACCTGTTTTTAATTCTGAACAAAACGATAAAAACAGAACAGATGCAAAAAATGGATTTCAAAACAGTTATGCCGATTCAGAAATTGATTCACAGTCTATTGAAGAATTAGAAAATAAAGAGGTTGAAGCAGTTTTTTAACTCATAGTTCAACAGCTTTTAATCAATGGTATTATTAAATAATTCCAGACTGATATTAATTAATAAAGTGGATTTAAAAATGTTTATAATTATAAAAAGTTGTATTTAATAATGTAAACAGAATATATATCAGTCTGGCATTAAATAATAATTTTTATTTTACTTGTTTTTCAGAAAAATTCAGGGGCTTAGTTTCTTTTAGTTTTTCTTCTCCCCTTAGAAGATGACTGAAAACCTGATTTTGTCTGAGATTTGTTCCTTGAGGAATTGTGCTTTGAACGCGAATTTTTATTTCTGTTTTGATAGAGATTCGTTCCGCGTTCTTCGGCACTTTTCCAGGCTTCAATTTTTTCTGGGTCGTAAAAACCGTCTTTCCAGTTGAAACGAGAAGTTTCCGGAAGAAACTCACCTTTGTATAAAGAGCGGAAAATAATTTTGGTTTCGCTTTTGTTTACACTGATGTGAGAAAAATCGAGCAGAAAATGTGTAAAGCCCAGAGCTTGCAAAGTGGAATATTTATCGATAATCGAGAAAGGCTTAGCCGGGAAAACATAAGACCCGTTTGGAGTGGAGAGTGTTGTGAATTCCAGACCTTCCTTATCTGTGAATGTCGAAAAATTGTAACTTTGCGGTAACTTGAAACGCATTCTGAAAAGAGCCGGCCAGGAAAGAAGTGGTATTAACACCTGCTTTCTGTGGTTCTTTTCGAATGTGTTTTCAAGGTTTTCACAGGAATCTTCAGCACTCATAATAAAGGCTTCGATATCCTGATTTTCAAGCCATGAAACTGCCCAGCGGTTAAATGTATATAAATAAGGACCTGCAATAATTCCAGGCTTTGCTTTTGGGGCATTTTCTGCAAAAGCCGTTTTCAGAATCTGTATATGAGCCGGATTATTAACAACGAAATTTGTATAACCGTCACGAACAAGTTCTGTTATTGCATCATCAAGTTTCCCGGCCTCTGCTTCTGGAACATAAGGATCAAGTGAAATGAAAACACATTTTTTTGAAACCGGCAGCTTTTCCTTTTTTTCTACAAGAGCTTTTGAAGTTTCAGAATTTAATTCCAGAATAAACCTGACAGGAGATTCTGAAAGCAAAAAGTGCATATCCCGAATTGTAGAAACCTGCACATATATTCCGTCCGGAAAAAAACTTAAATCGTCTTTTTTTATCTGGGTAAGATCTAAAACAGGCAAAATCTGTGCACCAGGCTGTTGGCGGAATCTGCTTAAATCATTTGGCAAAACATGCGGATACCGTTTTGACATTGATTTTGTCTGAAGCAGGTACACTTCATCACCTTTAGAAAAACCTTCCGGAATATCAATCATATTATCACGGGTGTATTTTATTTTGTGACTTACCCGTCCGGTATCATCTTTTTTATGAAGCCTGATACTATCACCTGCCTCCGGTTCATAATTGCCGCCTGTAAGACTCGCAAAAATTCTCCGGTTAACTTCCTGATTTTTTTCACCTGATAACTTTGCGGTATCTGTCTCAGTTTTTACAGTATTTTTTTCTGAAATATCCTTTACAAGTTCTGTCTGAATCCGGTCTATTTTTCCAAGATATATGCCTGTTCCTCCTGGCTGTTTAGGATTCAGCAGATTATCTGCATCAAAATTTCCGTTTTTATCCGCCAGATACCAGTATTGAGTTTTGGCACGGGCAAAATCCGTTGAAAGCATTCTTTTTCCGGTAGCAATGGCACCTTTTTTGTCCTCCTGCCAGTGATCCATAACATAACGGTAGGCCCGGGTAACACTTCCAACATATTCTGCACTTTTCATGCGTCCTTCAATTTTAAAAGAATTAACACCTGCCTTGATTAAGTCTGGAATTTTTTCAATTAATTGTAAATCCAGAGGAGAAAAATAATATCCGGTTGTATCACCTGAATCTGTAGTGGCATTGTAAAATCTTCGGCATGCCTGTGTACATTGACCACGGTTTGCTGATTTTCCGCCTAAATAACTGGAAAAAAGACACAAGCCAGATTCGCTGACACATAAAGCCCCGTGAACAAAGGTTTCCAGTTCTACAGAAGTGTTTTCCCGAATTTTTTTTATTTCATCAAATCCCAGTTCACGCGCCAGAACAACGCGTTTAACGCCTTCTTTTGCCAGAAGATTTGCTGCATAAGAAGAAGCAACATTCATTTGAGTTGAAGCATGAATACGAAGATTCGGGAAAAATTCCTGTATCATTCTTACCACACCAAAATCCTGAACGATTAAACCGTCTGGCCCTATTTTATCCAGATAGTTTAAAAAGCGGTATAACCTTTCGAGTTCTTTTTCTTCGATAACTGTATTTACAGTAACAAAAATTTTTTTCCCAAGTTTATGAACAGACTGAACAGCAGCTTCAAACTGATTCCAGGCAAAGTTGGTGGAACGCATTCGGGCATTAAAACTTCGTAAGCCCATGTAAACTGCATCAGCACCTTCATTTATTGCAGCATCGAGTGCTTCAGGATTTCCTGCAGGAGCGAGTAATTCAGCCATTATTGTTCCTCTGCGGTATCTTTAGATGCAGTGTTTGCACCTAGTTCAACACAATGTTCATGCGCATTGATTATATCATAAAATTCCTTTGATTCCATTGTTTCAACTTCTACAAGTCTGTTTGCAATGTATTCCAGTAAATCCTTTTTTTGCGAAAGCAAAGAAACAACATGATTGTAACGCTCAGCCATTATGCGCTCAATTTCTTCATCAATGTATTTTTGTGTATCCTCAGAAAATTCGCGGACTAAGACAGGCTCTCCGCCCCTGTTTCCTAAAACACCTTTTCCAAGTGTCATATTTTTGAAACGGTCTGACATACCATAATCAACAATCATGCTTTTGATTATTTCTGTAGCCCGGGCAATATCATTTGAAGCGCCTGTAGAAATATCATTCAGGATAACCTGTTCTGCGGCCCGTCCACCAAGCATAGAATCAACTTCGTTCAGCATATCAGTTTTTGTCAGGGCAAATTTTTCTTCTTCATTTTCACGGAACTGAGTGAACCCGCCGACTCCATGGCTTCTTGGAACTACTGTTATTTTATTTACAGGTTCATGACCTGGAGTAAAGGCAGCAACAAGAGCATGTCCGGTTTCATGTACAGATGTTAGCCGCATCTGTTTTTTGTTTTCTTTCCGGCTTTTCTTTTTTAAACCGATAGATACTTTATCAATTGCATCATTGAAATCTTCCATGGAAACAAGTTTGCGTCCTTTACGAACAGCAAGCAAAGCTGCTTCATTTACAACATTTGCTAAATCTGCTCCTGCAAAACCAATTGTACCATGTGCTACTGACTCAAAAGAAACATCATTATCAAGTTTTACTTTTTTTGCATGAATCTTTAGGATTTCTTCACGCCCTTTTAAATCTGGTTTTTCAACAGGCACCTGACGGTCAAAGCGTCCAGGTCTGAGCAATGCAGGATCCAGAATATCTGCACGGTTTGTTGCTGCAAGTATTATTAGCCCGTTTTCATTATCAAAACCGTCCATTTCTACCAGAAGCTGATTCAGGGTTTGTTCCCGTTCATCATTACCGCCAAGATTATTTGCACGACTTTTTCCAATTGCATCAAGCTCATCAATAAAAATGATGCACGGAGCTTTTTCCCTAGCCTGCCGGAACAAATCACGGACACGACTGGCACCAACTCCGACAAACATTTCTACAAAGTCGGAACCTGAAATACGGAAAAAAGGAACCCCGGCTTCGCCTGCAACAGCCCGGGCCAAAAGTGTCTTTCCTGTTCCCGGAGGGCCCACCAGCAGAACTCCCTTTGGAATTTTTCCACCAATATCGGTGTATTTCTTTGGTTCTTTCAAAAAGTCTACAACTTCCACAAGTTCTTCTTTTGCCTCATCTACACCTGCTACATCAGAAAATCTTGCCTGAACCTTGCCTTCATCTACAGCTTTATGTCGGGAAGCACCTGCTCCAAATATTGAGCCCATCCCGCCCATGCCTGAACCTATCCTCTTGAACATAAGGCGCCACATAATAAAGATAAAGCCGAACGGAATAATCCAGCTGAAAATAAAATCCAAAATATAGTTGCGCTGCTTAGGAACCATTTTGTATTCAAAGCCAGTCTGTTTTTCTGTCTGTTCGTCAAGTACATTCAAAAAATTCTGGGATAAAAGTCCATAGGTTCTGTCTGCCTTTTTTGCCTGAATTGTTTTTTCCTTAAAAACCTTAAAGGGAGATAGACCTTCTATAGCACTTTCATCAAAATTATAGCCTGCCGGATAACCGACAAAATATGATTCACTTAAGTCTACACGAACGTAGCGGCCTTCTTTGATGTTTTCAGTAAATTTTGAAAGCGGAATTGTATCTGTCTGGCTGAACGAACCAGAAAGATTCAAAAATATGATTAAGATTGCTGCAATCAAAAGCCCAATCCAGAGAATTCTCGATTTCTTCTGTTTGTTATCATCATCATCTTTTTTGTCGCCGTTGTCTTCAGGGACAAGTTTGAAAAAATCAAATGGATCCTGATCATTATTGTTTTTGTTGTTTTTATTGTTTTTATCACTCATATAAAAAATATACTAAAAAAACAAACTGTTATCAATGATTTTAAAATATAGAAATAAATTAATATGCCGGGGTTCCGTTCATGATAAGATTATACCAGTTTCCAACACCAGAAGCTTTGGCCCCCTTTACAGAACTTTTCAGTTTATAATACAGTGGATTTGCTTCAATTCCTGCTGTGGTTTTTGGAAACCAGATTGAAAGACCTGAAGCACCGGCTTCAAAGCGGGGAAAAAGAGAGCCTGCAAAAGAGTCCAGCACAACCTCATTAACTTTTTCCATTAATAAATTAGCCCGACTTGTCAGTGTACTTGAAAGAGCCGCTTCTCTTGTCCGTAACGCCAAATCGTAAATATCGACATAGGGACAAGAAATAAGTTGATTTTTAAAACCATATGCCCCATCCTGATTAGAAGAATACTTTGTTTTGGTTAAAAATAAAAAATCAGGTTCCGTATAATAAAGAAAGTTTTCCTGCTGCTGCTGTTCATTAATCTTAAAGCCCCAGGTCAATTTATAAAAAGAATCCCAGTGTTTATAGGCTTCTTTTGCAAAAGAGTCGACTGCCGTTTTTAAAGATGAAAACTTTCCCATTTCAAAAACTGTACAAATCTGAATATCTTGCCGGTTAACTGTTGTAGAACTAATTTTTTTATAAAAATCAGGATTATCTATAGTATAGTCCCGGTAAGATTCCATTATAAAAAGAGCATATTCTTCAACTTCAATATTTTTATGCCAGGAAGGTGTAAAATAGCGGATTAAATCTTTGTAATAGTAGCCGGCCCCTCCTTGAGTTGTTGGAGTTGCAACAACATATTTTGGACACCACTTGCATTCAGATATTTCATATAAAAACTCGTAATTCCCCATATAGCAGATATCAAATGCCATTATATCCACATAATGTTTTTCTCCTAAAACCGAGGATAATTCAGAAGGCGTTATCCAGTCATTTAAAGCTTCACTTCCCTGATTAACTATAAAAGAGTAAGAAGGACTTGAGGTTGAAGCAGACACAGAATAAAACGGCTCATCTGCTCCAGTATTAGTCAATGGTTCATAAACATATTCAGCTTCTGAATTATCACAGCCGGAACCATGAGAACCTAAGAAAAGCACATATTTGTCTGCCGGATAGTTTTCTTTACAGTAGGATATAAAACCTGCCAGGTTTTTTGCATTGGCAGAATTATCCGGTTCATCACTGAAGTTTTCATTGCCGTATAGTCTTGTGTATTTTTTTTCTTCGAGCCTGTACATTCTGCAGCCGTAAAACTTTTCGCCAAAAGGAGATGTACCGAATATATCAGTTGCTTCAGATCTGTCAATGTAGACTATAACATTACAGCCACCGGCATATCCGTTTTTTAGCTGACTGGCATTACTTAATAAAGAATTTTCAAGATTATTATCTGCTCCTAAATACACCATAACTGTCCAGCTGGTGTTTTTTTCATAATCAAGCTGACAGGACAAGAAAAGTACTAAAACAAAAAATAGCAGCGGTAATCTTTTCATAGTTAAGTAGTCTAACACTAAATTTGCATTTTCACAATTAAGAAATCCTTAATTCTAATTGCTTATATTCTGAACTAAATCCAGCAAAAGGGGTTTGGTAAGCGAAAAATCAAAATCATCCTCAAGCGGAGATTTTTTTTCTGCCGCATCCGTTTCTTTTTCAGAAATGACTACAAAAACTTCATCGCCTGCATTTATTCTGTCATAAAAGCCTTTTCTGGAAAACACACCCTGACTCAGGTTTTCTTCGACCTTTGTTACTTTTACAGTGCCGTAAATATCCTGCGGATTACACATTAAACCAACTCCTGAATCCTGTGTATAAAGCCGTCCGCCTTTGACTACTGTTAAAATCTGCTCTGATTTTAAACCGTCATAATAACCGGAATCCAAAAGAACAACAGAATCCTTTCTGTCCAGAATTTTTCCCCGTATAGGGAAATCCTCTTTTATTTTTTCAGCCACTTTAAGTAAAACATTTGCAAAGCGGTCGTTTCCTGTTCTGTATACCTTAAAACTTTTTGCTTCGTTGCCTGTGCGACCGGAATAAAGTTTCAGTTCAACAACCAGTTCCCTCTCACTCTCTTCTGCTGAAATAAGGGCAAAATAATCATCGCCGGAATTTCGTGCATAGCGAAAAGCCTGTGTATAACCGGAAACATATTCAGGATTATCTTTTATGGCAAAATACGGGATTGAAGTAAAATGATCCTTTAGTGCAAGGCTTACAATATATTCAAGTTCAGGATGTAAAAGCTGCGGATTCTGTGAAAAACAATAGAGCCCCAGCTTAACACGATTTTTGTTCAGTGTTAAGGTATTTTTTCCCCAGCGGTTTTCAAGGCTTGTTCTTAATAGACTTGTGTAGGATTCTACTGCTTCTTTTACTTCCCTGCTTTTATCCGTCTGAAAAATAAATTTCATCTGAGCTAAATAAGATTCATACAGATTATTTTTTAAAAGAAGTTCAGCATATTTTTTGCGGACCTCTGTATCAAATGGAGAAATTCTAAGGGCTCTCCGGTATTCATAAAGAGCTGCATCAGTATAAAATAGTTCAGCATTGTTTTCGGCTTTTTTTACATGATACTCTGCCCAGTTTTTTCGTCTTAAATCTTCTGGAGCAATTTTTTCAAGTACAAGTTTTTCCATTCCGGAACGCATAACTTCATCTGTCGGAAATATCTGCAATCCGGATACGTAGGCTTCTATTGCAGGCTCAACTTTTCCCTGTGCCTCAAGGGAAACAGCCTTCATATACCAGCAATATCCTAGATTTCGGTTTTTACTCAGACGTTCATCACATAAAGCTGCAACTTCATCGAATCTGCCGGTGTTATATAAAATAATGCTTAATAATTCCCAGCCCTTTTCGTAAGACGGATCAAGCTTTATGGAAGCCCTGACCTTACCTTCTGCGGAATCCAGATTTCCGTCCAGCATGTCAAGATATGCTGCAAAATAAAAAACTTCAGGACTTCCGGAATAATACTCCATTGCAAGTTCTATGTAATTTTTTGTTTCTTCAGTTTTTCCAAGGTCGTGACTTATAAGGGCAAGCGAAAGAAGAGCCTTTTTGTTTGTGTTCTGTCTTAAAAGTGCATCTTCATACCATTGTTCAGCCTGATTTACTTTTCCTGCAAAAAGTTCAATTTCTGCAAGTCCGAATCTTGCATCCACATTATTAGGATATTTTTCTAGAACACTTAAAAAAACTGATCGTGCATCAGAAAACTTTTGTAAACCGATATAGCAGAATCCTTTAAGGTTTTCATATTCAGGATTATTCTTTACATAGATTTCTGCTTTGGCAATATAATTCAGTGCCAGATTATATTCTTCCGTAGCATAAGAACACTCTGCAAGGGAAAACCATGCATCAGCATAGGCAGGATTTTCTGAAACGGCATTCTGCAACTGTTCTATAGCATTATAGTATTCTTCTCTTTCCTGATAATACCTGCCCCTTTCGTAAAACCATGATGCACGCGAAACACCTTGAGCAAAAACAGTTAATGAAAAAAATAACAAAACTAAAATAAGTAATAGTGTTTTTTTCAAGCTTCCTGCTCTCCTGTCTGTTTTATAATTTTTACAATATTGATTTTATGTCCTTCCATGTCCTGCACTATAAAATCGTATCCGTCAGAAGAAGCCTTTTCGTATTTTACAGGTATCTTTCCGAACAAATCAAAAACAAAACCACCAAGTGTATCAAATTCCTCATTTGAAAAAGCAGTTCCTATGGTTTCATTTAAGTCATCAAGATTTACGCGTGCATCACACAGCCAGATATTGTCTCCAATTGCAATAATATCTTCACGTTCATTATCAAACTCATCCTGAATATCGCCGACAATTTCTTCAATAATATCTTCCATGCAGACAATTCCAGAGATTCCTCCGTATTCATCAATTGCAATTGCAATATGTACATGACGTCTTTTAAATTCACGCAAAAGACTGTTAATTTTTTTTGACTCAGGAACATAAAAAGGTTTTCTGATTATTTTTTCCAGATTTACTTTTTCTTTACGTGAAAAAACTTTTATCAAGTCTTTTACATAAAGTACTCCCACAACATTATCAATTGATTCGGTATAAACAGGAAAACGCGAATGTCCGCTTTCTGCAATTTTTTCCAGCAACTCTTCTTCAGGTGTATCAAGCGAAAGAAAATCTACATCAATTCTGGGTATCATTACCTCTTTCACAGAAGTTTCAGACAAGTCCTCAACTCCCTGAATCATGTCTTTTTTTTCTTCATTAGCAAGCTGCTGCTCTTTAAGTTCATCCTGCTCTGTACTTGAACTGTGAGATTCTTCAGCTTTATGTTTTCCAAGCAGTTTAGTTATCAGCCCCATTTACTATCCTTTTTTATAAAAATATCTATATGTATTATTCCCAGTTTTCTTTTATTTTTTCAAGAAGGTTTTCCTGAAGTTTAAGCATTTCCCCCTGAGGTTCACAGCCGTTTTCAATATGTTCTTCTCCATGATCCATTCCGCTTAAATGCAGAACTCCATGAATCAAAAGCCGCTGCAATTCATGTATCTGACCTGTTCCAAAATATTTTGCATTTACCGGCAAGGTTTCAAGGCTTATTACTATATCTCCGGCATAAAAGGTTTGCTTCAGTTCCTGAGTTTCAATTCCCGGAAAACCTGAGTCGTCTGCTTCAAATGACAAAATATCGGTTGGTGCATCAATATTTCTGTACTGCCGGTTAAGCTCCTGAATATATGCATCAGTACAAAAAAACACAGAAAGCTCCCAGTCCTTTTTTTCCAGACTGTCAAGAATTTTTTTTACAAATGGTTCTATCTTTGAAAGCCATACTGGTTCTGATACATTTTCTTCTAAAGATACATAAACAGCATTACTCATTTTCGGTACCCTTTTTCTGATCAGTATCCTCAGATTCTTTTTGATTCGGATAAGCAATTCGAGAGTGATAATAACCTGTTAAAATAGGAACAAAAGTGTTTTCAATTTTTTCAAGATCCAGAAAAGTTAACTGTGCATTATTTAACTGCCCGCTTTCATATTTTGCATTTATCAGTGTGTGTACAAATTTTTCAATACTTTGCGCCGTAGGCTTTTTCAAAGAATGACAGGCGGCTTCTACTGTATCCGCAAGCATCACAACAGCAGCTTCTTTTGTCTGTGGTTTAGTGCCGATATATGAATACTCTTCAGGTGAAACATTTGGATTTTCTTCAAGAGCCTTGTTATAAAAATACTGAATTATGCTGGTTCCGTGGTGCTGATCAATGATGTCGATTACTTCTTTTGGAAAATGCATCTGCGTAACTTTTTCAACCCCTTTTTTAACATGCCGGCGAATAACTGAAACAGAAAGGCTCGGGTTTAGTTCCACCAGAGGGTTTACTCCATCACTCTGATTTTCTGTAAAGTATTCAGGCTGATCCATTTTTCCAATATCGTGATAATAAGACGCAACCCTGGCAAGAAGCGGATTAGCACCAATTTCTGCACAGGCTGTTTCCGAAAGAGTAGCAACCATCATCGAGTGATTATATGTACCAGAGGCTTCAAGCAAAAGTTTACGCATTATTGAATTATTTACATCAGACAAATCCATAAGTCTGAATACTGAAGCTGTATTCATCAGGCTTTCAAGCGGAGTTAAAAGACCTAATGCAAAAACTCCGGAAACTATTCCATTTATCAATAGACCTAATACAACTGCAAAATTGAAAATTTCAGAAGCATTAAAAATAACCCGGGTTAAAATTGAAAAGGCAATATTCAGTACAGAAAGAATAAAGGCTGCAAAAATAAAATCAATTCTTTTGTCCATTTTACGGACAATTCTTGAAGCCCCAAGTCCTGTTGCCAGCGCAAAAATACACGGAGCAACTTCAAAAGCTGCTGCCTGTAAAATAGCAAGGGAACAAATCAAAGTAAAGCAGATTGCTTCCTTTTGACCAGCCAGAACAGCAATCAGCATGACACATAACGAAGACGGAATGATTACAGAAATATTAAAGGCATCTTCAAACGATGGAATCCGCTGGCAAAAAACTGCGACCGCATAGACTAAAGCAAAAAGTACAGAAATAAATATAAGTTCTTTAATCTTTATTTTTTTTCCAAGAAAAGTTTCCGAAAACAGAAAAGCACTTATTCCCAGCAGGATTATAAAAAACAGCAAATTATCTGCATAAGAACGATAGTCAATATAACTCGGCGTTTCAGCCATTTTTACAAGTTTATCGTAATCGTGCTGTGTAATCGGAAAACCTTTTCGTGTAACCTTTTCACCCTTTTCAACAGTAATAGGATTTTCTGGAGTAGAAAGCAGCGTTTTTTCTGCTATGATTGTTTTATCAGCAATTTGCCCAATTTCATATTCGGAGATTGAATATGAAAGAACAGTTTTGTTACTGGCAACATCAAAAAAAGAAATAACAGCTATGACAATAAAAAGCACGATAGAAACAATAAGCTGCGGAAATTTTTTTTTGTCGATAAAACCTAAAATATATTTTTTTTCTGTATTATCATCTTTCTGCATTTTCATAAGCCTGTATTATTTTTTTTACAAGCGGGTTTCTTACAACGTCGCTTCCTTTCAACCGGTGAATTGCAATTTCATCGATATCCTTTAATATATCCAGTGCTTCAATAAGCCCGGATGTTACATTTCTGCGTAAATCAGTCTGGGTAACATCCCCTGTAATGAAAGCCCTGCTGCCTTCCCCTAAACGGGTCAAAAACATTTTCATCTGTTCACAAGTTGTATTCTGTGCTTCATCAAGAATTACAATACAGTCCGAAAGTGTCCGGCCACGCATATAAGCAAGGGGGGCTATTTCTATTATCCCCGATTCTGATAATTTTCGCAAGGTTTCAAAAGGCAGCAGACTTTCCATAGCATCGTACAGTGGTCTTAAATACGGATGCAGTTTTTGTTCAATTTCTCCAGGCAAAAATCCAAGGTTCTCACCGGCTTCCACAACAGGTCTGGTTAAAACAAGCTTCTTGCATTTTTTTGAAAACAAAAAACTTAAAGCCTGAGCAACTGCCAGAAAAGTTTTTCCGCTTCCCGCAGGACCAGTTGCAAAAACCATATCGTAGTTTTTCATTGACTGAATATAAGAAGCCTGATTCAGGGATTTTGGATAAACTGATTTTTTCCCTCCAGGAATTTGAATGACATTTTCCTTCAGGGATTTTTCTTTCTCAGAACAATTCTGTTTTCCATCTGTCTGAATTAAAATTGAATTCACAAAATCGCTGCACACATGTTCGCTTTGTTTTGCTTCATCCAGCATTTTCTTAAATATATAAAGCACTTTATCAGTTTTTTCTTTTTCACTCTCTGCTGTTTTTTCAGAAAAAGTTACAGAAACTTCATTTCCCCGAACATATACAGTAAGATTAAGGGCTGCTTCTATCAGTTTCAGATTATCATCATTAGTGCCGCATATTTTCGAAAGAAGTTCACTTTGTTCTACTACAAATGTTAATTCTTTTTCCATCCGTTTAGTCCTCAGCATTTAGTTTCCAGACAGTTGTATCTTTTGATTCATCATATTCATGTACAATAGATGCTTTAAGTGAACTCATAGGCCTCCACAAAACTTTCAGAGTGAACGACGGATCAAAATTATATTTATATGGTTGTGTTGATGTAATCAGTTTTGGTGAAATTGATAAAGTCAAAGATAAATCCCAGTCATGCAGGTTATGCTCTGCAGAAAGAGAAAGACTCTTAAGTTTGAAGCCTGAGGCTTTACGGGCCTGTGTATCCCAGAACGAAAAAGAATCCCACAAATCTTTTATAATGTTTTCTTCACCTGGAACTTTTTTTGAATAATCAAACAAGTTCTGGACATATCTGAATATAACATCATTTCTGCTGGTAGAACTAAAACTGATATCAAGGAATTTATAAATCGAAAACTTGAACGACGGTGAAATTGAAAAATAACTGTTAGTCGGTCTGATTAAATCTGCTGACAAAGATGTTGACAGATTTGGTGTAAATGTTAAGCGGTTTTTCCAGAGCCGGAAAGTTTTTGAAGGAACACTATAAGAAAGGCTTACGGAATATGGTAAAAATTCTTTTTTATCTTTAATTGTCCAGCCGGTTTCTTCCAGAGAATAACCATAAGTATACTGCTGTGAATAGTTTAGTGATAAATTTCCATATGAAAGTCCTAAAGTAAATGCAGTCGGATGAGAATTTTCATCATCATCAAACCAGCTTTTTACAAACGGGGATTCTTCCTCATTTTCATTCGTATATGTAAAACTCTGATTCAATGAGAGTTTGCTGTTGAACAGTTTTAATGAAGAGCTTTGTGAGAAGGGTTCCCACTTCCAGGTTTCTTTTTCCTCATTTCCAGTTGTCACCGTTGATGAACGTAATGTAGTTCTGGCATTGAATGTAAAATTCGGAAAGGTTGCTGTAAACTGTCCGGCATAAGACTGATTTTGAGGCGGCAGATTTGCCTGAAAACTGATTTTCTGTGAATAATTAGTTTTTTCATTTATTCCGAATGTTGCAGAAAGATTATGAGCCGACCAGGTATCTTTATCCCAGGCATATTTTTCATAAATCCATTCAGGAGTATCTTTCGTATAATCAAAATTTGTACTGTCAAATTTGGTACGCAAAAGTTTTAAGGTTGCATTCCACGAAAAAGATGTATCGGAAAACATTCCTGTAGAAAAAGGTTTATAACTTAAGGAATTAGTGTTTTGCAATTCAAGTTTTCTTGCAGCATAATCATTTATAATAATTGTACTTTTGCTGGAAGTGCCGACATACCCCTTATCGTTTTCTTTTAAGGTAGGATGCTTCTGATCAAAAGCAGAAAATCTTACATTATTTGTCAAAGAAAATTTCCCCGAACCAAATGATAAACTGCTTTTCAAATCCAAAGGAACAGATACAGAATAAAATGTAGAAATAAAATTCTGTAAATCTATATCTGCACTGCTGGCAACATCATCACCATTATAACTTATAAGTGAAGAAAAAACCGGAGCAACGGAATAAGTTAAAGAATATTTGAGGCTCTGATTTGTTCCTGCAGCAGTACTAACAGAAGGAGATGCAACATTTATATCTGGAAATAATTTTTCCGGAACAGGAAATGATCTATCTTCCTGTGTTTCGGTCTGCACAGTTTCTTCTGAGTTTTCTGTAATTAATTCTGTCTTCTGTTCTGGTTCTGTCTGTTCCAGGACTTCGTTTAGCTCTGATTGCTCTGTCTGCTGTTCCTGTTCCTTAAGGCGCTTTTTCTGTTCTTCTTCTTTTTTTATTTTTTCTGATTTTTGTTTTTCTGTCATGAGGTCTTCTGGAACATCAAAACTGATTGCGGTTCTTGAATCTGTTTTTGTTGAAGCTCTGGCTGTTTTCGGAAAAGAAAACAGAGTTCCGGAAATATTCAGCGTAGTCTTAAAAGGAACTATCTGTGACGGATAATAAAATTTTCTTGCAGGACTGTATCCATATAAAAAAGAAATCTTACTGCCTGATGCATCTGGATAAAGTTTTTTAAATGCATCCTGAGTCATCTGTTTTGAATAAAAAGTCATTGATGAAGTAATTCCTGAAAAGGACAAAGACGAAACAAAAGGATTTAAAAAATTTATTGGCGGCTTAAAGGAACCATTTAATGCCCAGGTATATGATGAAGTTTCAGAACTGGTTGAAGTATCATCGGAATTGTTGGAAAGATTCATTAGATAATTAATCCAGTCCATCGATTCACTTCTTTCACTGATAAAATCTGAATGAAAATATGCATCAGAATAAAATGGCAAAGAAAGAGAAAAACTTCCCAGTGTATGAGAAAAATTCATCTTAAAATCAAGTTCATACCGGAATGGAATTTCTTTTCCAAACAGATAGGATTTATCCCAAAGGATTTCAGAATCAAAAAACGGTACATACGAAGATCCGTTTTGTGTAGACAAATATTTTAAAGAACGGCTGAATCCTATTGCCGTAGTAAACTCTAAATCTGTAATATATTTATTTGGTTTAAGCTTTCCCTGCACACCTGCCATACCGCCTAAACTTGTATACCAGTCGGCCAGGATTTTCAGATACTTGTCGCTTTCTGTATCGTTTTCTTCAAGGTTATGCATAAAAAGACCTTCACGAATCTGTTTTTTAAGTGAAGTTGTTTTCATAAAATCAAAAATACTGTCTTCACCAGATTTTGTCTCAAGCCCTTTTCTTCCAATTATGTAATAGGTATTCTGCATGTAATAGCCTTTTCGACCATCATAACCAAAAGCAGGATTAAAAATCATTTCGTCTTTCGGGTAATAAAAAAACGGAAGGTATAAAACTGGAATTTGCCCGATATATAGCAGTGCATTAAAAAAAGCAAATTCATTTCCCGGTAAAAGCCAGATTCTGGATGCCCGTATTTTCCAGTGAGGTTCCGGGTCTTCACAAAATGTTAAGGCACCGTTTTTAAAGGCGATAGTCCCGGAATCATCACGCCCGAACATATCTGAAGCTACTATCAGGGTAGAACCAGACGGCAGATTAATGGCATCTGTCTGTTCCTGAACAACACGTCCCTGGTCAAAGATTCCTTCCTGAGTTTCTACATTAAACAAAACCGAGGTGGCTTTAAGGGTTTCCCCCAGTTTATTTCCATCCATTTTACTTAAGACAACATTACCTTCTGCATAAAGCATCTGCCGGTCGCGGTCAAAATTTATCTGCTCGGCATTTATAACTGTTTTAGAATTCGCATTGCTTACAGAAAGCTGAACGTCACCTTCAAGTTTTATTATTACAGAACCTGTAACTGTATCTTTGTTGTATTCTGTTCTCTGTGCCTTTTCAATTTTTACAGTTACCGGTTCTTTCTGTTTTTTTTCTGTACTATCCTCTGATTTTTTTTGTGCTGCAAGAGGGGCAATCCCCGTTATGAAAATAAAAATCATAAAAATGAGAATTAAAAATTTTTTTTGCAAAATGTTTTTAAGGCAATTTCTTTTTAACCTGCACTTAAAATCATTACAGAAAAAATCAGCTTTCATCCTTACAGTTTTTTCTCCCTGTCCAGCATTTCTTTTATAAACACTCCGGTATAAGATTCCTTGATTTCTGCAACTTCTTCTGGAGTTCCTGTTGCTATAACCTGTCCGCCTCCTGCTCCGCCTTCAGGTCCCATATCTATTATATTATCAGCCTGGCAGATTACATCAAGATTATGCTCAATCATCACAACAGTATTTCCCTGCCCCACCAGTTTCTGTATTACTTCCATAAGCTGTTTTACATCTGCAAAATGAAGTCCTGTTGTCGGCTCATCTAAAATATATAAAGTTTTTCCAGTAGATTTTCTGGACAATTCATTTGCCAGCTTAACACGCTGAGCTTCTCCACCCGAAAGCGTAAGGGCACTTTGTCCCAGTTTTATGTACCCAAGCCCAACATCCACCATGGTTTGTAGTTTATCTTTAATATGATGATTATTTTCGAAAAATTTACAGGCTTCTTCAATTGACATATCAAGCACATCAAAAATGCTCTTCCCTTTATAAAGCACTTCCAGTGTTTCCTGATTAAACCTCTTTCCATGACAAACATCACAGGTTATATAAACATCACTTAAAAAATTCATTTCAATCGTGATTGTTCCGTTTCCCTGACAGCTTTCACAGCGTCCGCCTTTTACATTGAAACTGAAGCGACCTGCCTTGTATCCCCGTGCTTTTGCTTCCGGAAGCTCTGCAAATAAATTTCTGATGGCATCAAAAACTCCTACATAAGTTGCAGGATTGCTTCGAGGCGTTCTGCCAATTGCACTCTGATCTATATTGATTACTTTGTCGATATTTTCCAGGCCTTCGATTGACTTGTATTTTCCTTCCTGCATTTTCGATTTCATTATGCGGTTTGAAATTGCAGGAAACAGAACATCACTCATAAGTGTAGATTTTCCGCTTCCTGAAACTCCAGTGATACAGGTAAATTCTCCAAGCGGAATCTTTATATTTACATTTTTAAGGTTATGCTCTGAAACCCCTTTAAGACTGATAAATTTTCCATTGCCTGTCCGCCTTTTTTTTGGAATATCCATTTTTAACGTTCCGGCAAGATATTGACCGGTCAGGCTTTTCTTTACTTTTGCAACCTCTTCCGGAGTTCCACAGGCAACAATATTTCCACCGTGTATTCCCGCGCCAGGTCCTAAATCCACAATATAATCTGCAGTGCGTAAAGTCTGTTCATCATGTTCAACAACAATCAGAGTATTTCCTAAATCCCGCAGATACAAAAGCGTATCAATAAGTTTTTGATTATCCCGCTGATGAAGTCCGATAGATGGTTCATCAAGAATGTAAAGAACCCCCTGAAGACTCGAACCAATTTGTGTTGCAAGCCGGATTCGCTGGGCTTCTCCTCCTGAAAGAGTTGCAGCTTGTCTTTCCAGCGTTAAATAATCCAGTCCTACATTTTTTAAAAAACTTAAACGGCTTTTTATTTCTTTTAAAATCTGCTGTGCTATTTTCTTTTCATTTTCAGTAAATTTAAGTTTTTCAAAAAATGTTATCGTGTCTTTTACAGAAAGCAGGGTTAAATCATGAATGTTTTTACCGCCTACAGTGACTCCCAGAACTTCTGGTCTAAGTCTTTTTCCATGACAGGTTTCACAGGTTTTATGCACCATAAGCTTTTCCATGTTTTCGCGCTGTGAATCAGAAAAAGTTTCCTGATAACGCCGCTTTATTTCTATCATGATGCCCTGCCATTCCTGAGTAAACTCCGAAATTCCTGAGCCATCCGCTCTTTTATACAGATAGTGTATTTTTTCAGGAGAACCATACATCAGTATTTCATACTGTTTTTTTGTAAGTTTATTGATTGGAGTATCCACAGAAAAATCATAGGCCTTTGCAAGAGCCGTAATTCTGGATTTATTCCAGTTTGATTCAAAATTGAAATACTGAATTGCACCTTCAGAAATTGACAGGGATTTATCCGGGATAACAAGGTCTTCTGAAAATTCCTGCTTTTCACCAATTCCCGTGCAGTCCGGACAGGCACCAAAAGGATTGTTGAATGAAAAAATTCTTGGCTGGAGTTCTGGTATGGAAATACCACATTCAGGACAGGCATTTTTCTGACTGAAAAAAAGTTCTTCTTTATCCCGCAGAATTACAACAATCCCGTCACTGAGTTTTAATGCAGTTTCTACAGAATCTGCCAGACGACTGCGTACATTCTCACTAACGATGATTCGGTCTATTATTATTTCAATTGTATGCTTTTTCTGTTTATCAAGTTTAATATTGTCTTCAAGATCTACAATAAGTCCATCAATCCGGGCTCTCACAAATCCGGACTTTTTTGCATCTTCAATAATCTTTACATGCTCACCTTTTTTTGCCTTTATAACCGGCGATAAAACCTGAATCCGTGTTCCTTCTGTAAAACTTAAAACAGTCGAAATAATCTGGTCTATACTCTGCTCATGAATTTCCCTGCCACACTGAGGGCAATGCGGGATTCCTGTTCTTGCATACAAAAGCCGGTAGTAATCATAAATCTCTGTAACAGTTCCAACTGTAGAACGCGGATTTTTATGGGTTGTTTTCTGTTCTATAGAAATTGCAGGGCTTAAGCCTTCTATGTAATCAAGATCTGGTTTATCCATGCGGCCTAAAAACTGACGGGCATAAGAAGAAAGACTTTCAACATAACGTCTTTGTCCTTCTGCAAAAATAGTATCAAAAGCTAAAGAACTTTTTCCTGAACCTGAAAGACCTGAAATTACAACAAGTTTATCCCGGGGAATCTCTACACTTACATTTTTCAGATTATGCTCACGAGCACCCTGAATTATCAATTTATCGTTCATTCTCTATTTATCCTTGATTACAACATACCCCAGAGAAAGCAGCTGACTGAACACAGTTGTAAGATAAGCATTTGTTCCATACGAAGCAGCATAAGCAGCAACATAATACTGTCCGTCTTCTACATCATCATAAGAAGCTGAATCAGAATATTTATAATCATCATCCAGCTCTTCCGGCTCATCTTCAATTCCATCCTCATCAAAAAAATCAAAGTCCTTTTCTTTAGACCCTGCATTTCTCCACGGAATAATTATATTATTTTTTTCATCAGTTTTTGGTTCCGTGTCACCAACATAAAATCCAGCCTGATACGGATTATTTACATCACCTTCTGTAAATAAACGAATAGTTATCGTTCTGTCATGTTTACTGTCGCCAAGTGAATAATAATCAGAACGCATCTGATTCGCTTTGGAATTCCAGGAATAACACTTTAACTGTTTATATCCCAGGTCGATTGCCTTTAATGCTCCGCTTGATGAATACTCGGTATTTGCAGAACTGATAGAAGATCTTTCACTATTCATGGCTATTACGCTGTTATAAACTTTGTAATAGACAATTGTTCCGTTGAAATTGATATAAGAATTATCTGAATTAGATTGTGAAAGGTACGAGGATTCAAAAGATTCGGCAGTTGTAAATTTAAATACCCGGGACAAAGGATCATCTTCGCCTGTAACATTTCCAGAACCATAGGGCGGATGAAGCATATTACCTTCGTATACATCCAGACCACATGTACACAAAGGTAATGTAACAGATATAAAAATAATTACAGCACAAATGCGGAAAAACGTTTTTTCCATAAAAGCAAAAAAAACTTATTCCGTCTTTCCTTCTGCTTTCAAAGCAAGAATTCTGGATTTAGCAAGTTTTGCATAAGAATCATCTGGATCTTTATCTACAAGTGATTCATAAGCAGCAACAGCTTCAGTATATTTTTCAAGACTTTCATTAACACGACCTGCACTGAACTTTGCACGGTTTACAAGCGGAAAATCTTTGTAGGAAGTAACAGTCTCAAAGAACTTTGCAGCACCTTCAAGGTCATCCAGTTCTTCACAGCAAATTGCAGCATTATAATATGAAAGAGCTGCTGTATATGCTTTTTTATTTGCTTCTGCTGCAGCAATATAAGATTTTTTTGCGGCATCCCAATTATTTTTCTGGAATTCCAAATCAGCTGCAAACATATAGGCACGAGCCCCTACACCATTTGATTTATTTTTTTCAGCCAGAGCAAGAGCATTTTCCAGGATTTCATTTTCCTTTACAGTAAGTTCTTCTCCTTCCAAAGATTCACGTGCAGTCTTGAAAGAATAAGTAATATCATCAAGCTGTGCATAACCTTTCTGTGCATTTTTTCGGGATACAGTATTAATTACGCCAATTGCAACAGCTGCAATAATCAGAACAATAATTATACACAAAAAGATTTTTCCATATTTTGTAAGAAAATTCCCTAATTTATCAGAGAATGATTTTTTTTCTGTTTCTTTTTCGTTAGCCATTTTTTTCTCCTGTATAGCTTATATTTTGCGGATTCCCAGTTCGTTCATAAGACGCGAAACATAGGTACGCTGAATTCCTAAAATTTTTCCAGCTTCTGTCTGATTCCAGCCTGCCTGAACCAGAATTTTTGTGACATAAGCTTTTTTAAAACGGAATAATGCCGTTTTTAAAGTTTTATCTTTCTCATCCATAAAAGACTGATCTATACTTTCTGAATGTGAAACTTCTTTTGCAGTACTGTGTAAATGCAAATCTTCTGATGTAATAAAAGGAGGTTTTCCCAGAACACAGGCTCTTTCTACACAGTTCTCCAGTTCACGAACATTTCCCGGCCAGTAATAGGAATACAGCGTTTCCATTGCACCGTCAGTAAAGCCTGTGAACTCTTTTTTTGTTTCTGCACAATATTTACGGCAGAAAAACATTGCAAGCGGCTGAATGTCTTCTTTTCTGTCACGCAGCGGCGGCACATTGATTGGCAAAACATTCAGACGATAATATAAATCACTGCGGAATTTTCCTTCCGAAACCATCTGTTCCAGATCGCGGTTAGTTGCAGCGATAATTCTTACATCAACACTGATTGTTTCACTTGAACCGACTTTTTCAAAAGCTCTTGACTGAATAACACGTAAAAGTTTCACCTGTAAATCCAGAGGCAATTCCCCGATTTCATCAAGAAACAAAGTGCCTCCGTCTGCCATTTCAAAGCGGCCTTTTCTGTCTGTCTGGGCATCAGTATAGGCACCCTTTACATGTCCAAATAATTCGCTTTCAAGCAGAGCCGGTGAAAGAGCTGCACAGTTTACCCGGATAAACGGCTTTTTTGCCCTTGCACTTTTTAAGTGAATCTGTTCAGCAAAAAGTTCCTTACCTACACCGCTTTCGCCAAGAATCAAGACTGATGAATTTGTCTGAGCTACCTTATCCATCACCTCAACAAGATCTTTTATTTTAGGACTGTTTACTACGAATTCATGATATTCAGAACCAGAAGCAATGGTGTCACGCAAAACCCTGATTTCGTTTCGTGCCCTGAGATATGTATCAGCATTCTGATAGGCAATGGAAGCCTGATTGCTTAATAACTCAATTATTTCTAAATCACTGTTAGTGAATGCATTTTTGCCTTTTTTGTTTAAAAGTTCAATAACTCCTATACAGTTCCCATGTACGCGCATTGGAACAGCAATCATGTTTAGAGTAACATAGTCAGTTTTATTTTGAACTCCTGAAAAAAAGCGGGAATCGTTCTGAACATCATCAATTACAAGACTTTTATTATTACGGGCAACCCAGCCTGCAATACTGTTTTCTGATACAGGTATGCCTGCAGCTTCTACACCTTTTGGTCCAAGGGCAACCTCAAACTTCAGTGTAGAATCTTCATTATGCACAAGCAGTAAGGATGATGACTCACATTCAACAAGTCGCATTGCTGATTCAAGAATATAAACCAGCAATGCATTAACATCTGAATAGCTTGAACTAATGAGCGCATTTATTTCAATGAGTGTGTTTAATTTGTCAACATCGATATTTTTCGACGGCATATCCGACACTCACTTTAGTGCATATTAGTTGTTTTTGTTTTTCAGCATATCGCCCAGTGTGTAAGCTCCGTCATCATCGCTTCCATTTTGTGACATATACTGAGAAATCTCATCACGCTGCTGCTTTTTCTTGAATTCTTTTACAGAGAAAGCTGCTTTCTGCTTAGATGGATTTACATCAACAACATATACATTAATTTTATCTCCGACTTTATATTTCTTAATTGTTTCTTCGTATGGTTCATCGCGGTTTTCGGACAAATTAGCTTTATTAACCAGTCCTTCAATACCACCGTCTGCCCGAACAAATACACCAAAGTCTGTTATTGAAACAACTTCACCTTCAAAAGTAGATCCAACTGGATGATCTGCAACAAACTTAACCCAAGGATCTTCTGTAAGCTGCTTGATTCCCAGACGGATTTTATGCTGTTCAGGTTCGTTTTCTATAACTATTACTTCGTATTCTTTACCTACTTCCAGTTCACTACCCGGATGCTTAACTTTCTTTGTCCATGAAATATCATCTGCGTGAAGGAAGCCGTCAATACCTTCTTCAAGTTCTATGAAAGCACCTGCATTGGCAAGTTTAACAACCTTTCGTGTTAATTTTGTTCCTACAGGATATTTTTCTGCAATTGAATCCCAAGGATTTTCTGTAACCTGTTTAAGACCAAGAGATACACGACCAGCCTGAATGTCATAACCCAATACCATGCATTCAACTTCCTGACCAATCTGAACCATATCACCCGGTTTACTGATTTTCTTAACCCAACTGAATTCACTGATATGAGCAAGACCTTCAATACCTTCTTCAAGTTCGATAAATGCACCGAATTCAGTAAGTTTTGTTACTTTTCCTTTTACAATATCATTTACGTGATACTTATCTTCAAAATGAAGCCAAGGATCTTCTGTGAAGTGCTTCAGGGAAAGATTAATGCGTTTTTCTGCAGGATCAAGGCGGATAACCTTAAGTTCGATTTCCTGTCCTTTTTTTACAAAATCCTTCGGACGTGTAACATGACCCCAGCTCATATCATTGATATGAAGAAGTCCGTCAAAACCACCAAGATCAATAAAAGCACCAAAACTTGTGAAACTTTTTACTGTTCCTTTTACAGTCTGTCCAATCTGAATTGAGTTAAAGAATGCATCACGATTTGTTTCAATAGATTCTTCAAGATATTTGCGACGGTTAACAACAACATTTGCTTTATTATCTGAATAAAGACGTTCTATATAGAATTTACTCTTTGTTCCGAGTAATTTTTCAGGCTTATCAACTTTCTGGCTGTCTGACTGACTGATAGGAAGGAAAGCTTTTGTTCCGCTTCCGAGCTCAACCTCAAAACCGCCTTTAACAATTTTGTCAATTGTTCCTTCAACAGGAATCTTATCCTGTGCAGCCTGACGCAGTTTTTTCCAGAGTGATTTCACATCAGCTTTTTGCTTGGAAACAATTACTTCGCCATGCTTGCTCTCTTTAGAAATAAGAACAACCTGTACAACATCCCCTACTTTTGGGAGTTCTGTAAATTCTGATGCCGGAATTTTTCCTTCTGATTTGCAGCCGACATCAACAAACACCTGATCAGGTGTAACCTGGATTACAGTACCATCAACAAGCTGTCCCTCTTCACGAGTTTCAAGGCCTTCAAGGTACTCCTGCAATTGTGTCTGGATATTCTCATTATTGTCCAGAGATTCCATTTCCACTTCCGTCTTAGCCATAGGTAACCTACTTAAAATTTGAATTTTTCTCTTAATTATCTCACAAACCTGTTCAATGGTCAAGTCAGATGTATCAATGTAAACAGCATCATCCGCTTTTTTTAAGGCGCCCTCTGCTTTATTTCTGTCCTGGCGATCTCTCTCAATTATCGCCTGCTTTACTTCTTCGAGCGTCAGGCCTGAACAGCCCTGATTGAACCTGCGCTGAGCCTGTACATCAATTGAAGCATCCAGATAGATTTTCAGTTCTGCTTTCGGAAAAACAACAGTCGTCATATCCCGGCCTTCACAGACAATGTCCATTCTTGAAGTCAAAAGGCGCATTTTTTCGTTCACAAGGTGACGTACCGGAACAATGGAAGATACAGCAGAAACACAACTGTCCACAGAATCACTGTGAAGCATGGACTCCACATCCTTTCCGTTCAAAATAAAGTGCGAAGTTTTTGCATCATATTCCAGCGAAAGCGTTTTTGCAAAAGAAAGAATTTCATCAGCCTTAGAGCGGATTGATTCTGCGGCTTCACCTGCTTCAATTAATTTTTTTTCCAGACAGGCTAAAGTAACCGCCCGGTAAAAACTTCCTGAATTTAAAAATACATAATTAAACTCTTTTGCTATGAGGCTTGCTATTGTGCTTTTTCCAGTTCCCGCTGGACCGTCGATTGCTACTGTCATTTCACATTCCTTCAATCTATAATTATTATTTGTTTTTAAAAATCCGTTTCAAAAACTGATACAATGAATTATCCCAGATATTCCAGTCATGTCCTGTAGAAAGAACATAGTACAAATGTTTTACCCTGTTATTTTCCAGAACTACGTGATAGCTTTCAGGAAAACCTCCTACAAGATTATCATACTTTCCGGCTGTAAGCATTAAAAAAGTATTATCTGAAAATTTTTCAGGAAACTTCAAAGTATCTTCTGAAAAGAGACCGGGCTCTGAACCAAAAAAATTTGAGTACGGCAAAATTCCTGGAGCCGGCGTAAAGGAACCGATATAACCAAACAGTTCCGGATATGTAAAACCGATGTGCAGGGCTACCCGTCCGCCTTGTGAAAGACCTGCAATAGCTGTATTTTCCCTGCCTGTTTTTATACGGTAATTTTTTTGAACAAAGGGCATTACATTTTTGACCATATCATCTATAAAGTTGTTAAATGCCAGATAATTTGAAAGCTGAAATTCAGGAACAGGACAACGGTCATCATGTACAGCACGGCAGTTAGGCATTACAAGAATCATTTCTGAAGCAGTTTTATCCGACAGCATATTTCCTAAAATTACATCTGCCTTTCCGTCTTCGTACCACATTCTTTCATCCTGTCCAAGTCCATGAAACAAATATAAAACCGGATAAGATTCACTTCCATTTTCTTCATAGCCGGGAGGCAGAATAACAATTAAATTTCTGTCATTATCCGTTGTAGATGAGTAATATTGAACTTTTTTGACAATCCCATAATTCTTTTCAGCAACTTTTTCCATTACTGTTTGCGGCATAGCATAAAGCTCATCACCTGAATAAAGTTCTGCATTATAATTCGACATATCCATTATAGATTTTCTCCAGAATATTGTTATCAGATTTTAAACATTTATCAGTTCTAAAACTTCTGATTCGGTCAGTTCACGGAATTTTCCGCTTTCAAGTTCTGCAGTCAGTTTTATTTTTCCAATCCTGATGCGTGTAAGCCGTTTTATTCCTAAGCCAAAATGCTCAAACACACGCCGGATTTCTCGATTTTTGCCTTCAATCAAAGTAAAACGGGCCAGACAGGTATCAATTTTTTCTGCTTTCAGGGCTTTATAAAACACACCGTCCACCCTGATACCTTTTGCAAATTTTTGAATCAATTCTCCCGGAATTCCAACAGAGGTTTCTACTTCATATTCTTTTTCAGTTTGATTAGACGGATGACTCACTTTAGATGCAAACTCCCCGTCATTTGTAAAAATAATAAGACCATCAGAATACATATCAAGGCGCCCAACATTGTAAAGCCTTTCGGAAAAATAGGGAGTAAGCAAATCCAGAGCAGTTTCACGCCCTTTTTCATCAGAACTTGAACAGACATAGCCTGCCGGCTTATTTAATAGAATGTAGCGTTTTTTTGTCTGCAAAAAAATTTTCTCGCCGTCAACACAAACTTCATCAGTGCTTAAAACTTTCTGTCCAAGTGCTGTTACCGTCTGTCCATTTACGGTTACACGTCCCTGCTCGATTATTTTTTCTGATGCACGCCGGCTTGCAACCCCACACCGTGCCATAAACAGCTGTAAACGCATCTGCTCTGTATCTGAATTATCGGGCAAGTTCAAATCTTTCAACCTCGGTCTTTTCAAGCTGCGGTAAATCTGCAATAGAATTCAGCCTGAAAAATTTTAAGAACTCTTTTGTTGTACCAAACTGAACAGGTTTTCCAGGCACATCCTTTCTGCCAACCTCTTTTATGAGATTGCGCTCTGTAAGCATCCGGATCATATTATCAGCAGAAACACCGCGTATCTGTTCAATTTCAGAACGGGTTATCGGCTGTGAATAAGCAATTATCGAAAGAGTTTCCATTGCGGACTTAGAAAGTTTTCCGGCATTTTTTTTGCCATAGCGGTTTTTTAAATTTTCCCAGAGTTCTTTTTTTGGAACAATACACCAGCCCCCTGAAATTTTTTCCAGTTCAATGCCGTAAATACTTTCAGAATATCTCTCCTGAAGTTTTTGTATCAGTTCCGGAATATCATCTTCTGCAATTCCGGTAATTTTTGACAAAGCAGCAGCATCAAGGGGCTCTCCCTCCAGATAAAAAACAGCTTCCAGAAGGGCACAGGCTTTTTGTTTATCTTCTTCAGTTAAAACTGAAACAGCTTCTGTATTTTGATTCTGAACAGAATCAATCTGTTCTTGAGACACATTTTCTGTCTGAACTTTTTCTTCAGGATTTTTTTCTTCACTCATATCTATCAATCTACTCATTTAATTAAAAAAATTCTACTGTATATCTGTTTCTTCTTTTTTCATTCTGTCAAGTTTTTTGAAAAATAATAATACAAAAGGAATTGCAGTCAGTACACTTAAAATATCACTGACCATTTGTGCTGATTCAATTCCGGTTATGCCAAAAAGATGCGGCAGAATCAGTATTGCCGGAATAAAATAAACACCCTGCCGGTTACAGGAAAGAAAAGTTGCAGGCACAATATTCCCGGTACTCTGCATAAGCATATTTGTTCCGATTATTAAACAATGAAGCGGAAGCGCATAGCATTGAAATCGCAATGCTTTTGAACCAACCAGTATTACATCAGCATCATCACGGAAAAGTTTTATTATTTGAGGTGCATAAATAATTATAAAAAAAGCCAGCATAGACATGACGACGAAACCTGCTTCAACTGTGAAAAGATAAGCTTTTTTTACGCGATCATATTTTTTTGCGCCATAATTATAACCAGACACCGGAGTAAAGCCTTGTCCTATTCCAATCATAATGCCAGCGACCAGCATTACAATTCTTGTTGTTATCGACATACCGGCAATGGCAGCATCAGAATAAACAGCTGCACTTCGGTTCAATAAAACTGTTGCAATACTGGCAAGCCCCTGCCGGCACAAAGAAGGAAGCCCGTTTGAAACAACAGACCAGTAATCGCGGATTTTTCTGGAAACATTTTTTACAGAATAGCAGACTATACTTTTTTTCCGGATGTAAAACTGAATGAAAATACAGAAACTCACCGACTGACTGATAAGAGTTGCAACCGCAGCACCTGTTGTTCCGAATTTTAAAACAAAAATAAAAACCGGATCCAGAAGCATGTTCAAAAGTCCGCCGGTAGTAAGGGCAATCATGGAAAAAGCTGCTTTACCTTCTGAACGCAGTTCATTATTCATAACAAATTGAACAGTCATCAGCGGTGCACCAAGAAAAATAAATCTGGCATAGTTTCGTGCATACGGAAGTATAGTTTCTGTTGCACCAAGCAGACGCATAATCTGATTAATAAAAATTTGTCCGATAACTGCAACAATTGTTCCAAAAATAAGTGCAGCAGCAAAAGCAGATGAACCGATAATGTCTGCTTCTTTATTTTTTCTTTCGCCAAGTCGCCGCGAAATTAAACTTGCAGACCCCATACCCAGGGTAAAGCCAACAGCCTGAATGATTGCCATAACAGAAAACACGATACCTACAGCTGCACTGGCACTAGTTCCCAGCTGAGACACAAAAAAAGTATCCGCCAGATTATAGATAGCTGTAACCATCATACTCAAGATTGTTGGTCCAGACAGACGCATTATAAGATGAGACACAGGAACTGTAGTCATTTTTTCAAACTGTTCTTTATCATTCATAACTTTCTAACATATTATAGAAAAAATTCAGTATTGTCATTTAAATAACTGAGTATTTAAAATCGTTTTTTTATATTGATTGAAACAACTGCTTTTTTTCTGCTAAAATAAATACATGAATCTTTACGTTTTAAGACACGGACAAACCGAAATGAACAGCCGCGATTTAGTCGTTGGCATTACAGATGACAAACTTACAGAAGCAGGAATAGAACAGGCAAAGGAAGCTGCAAAGAAAATTGCAGACTTTAATGGAACTGATGCAGTTGATATTATTATCTGTTCCCCGCTCATTCGGGCAAAAGTTACAGCACAGACTGTACAGGAAGCTATACAGAAAAAAACAGGCAAAAAGCTTGACCTGATTATCGACGAACGACTGATTGAACAAAACTATGGAGAACTCGAAGGCACAAGCCGTTTCTCTGAAGAATTTGCCATTAGCCGCGGAGCCTATGCCTGCCGCACAGGAAAAACAGGAGAATCGATTCTGATGCTGGGGCAACGGGCTTATAATCTGATAGATGAAGTAAAAGAAAAATACGCTGGAAAAACGGTTTTATTTGTTACGCACGGAGGAATCTGTCGGGTAATCAGAAGTTATTTTTATGACATGACTCCTGAAGAATATCCAGCATGGCGGGCTTTAAACTGTCAGCTCGACAAGTACACGCTGTAATTATTATTCACGACAAAAACACATTTTATTTTCAGTAACCGGATGCATAAACTCAAGATAAAATGCATCCAGTTTCATATTTCCATCCGGCACACCTGAAGCATCAGTTCCATATAGCGAGTCATTCTGTATCGGGGCGTTTAAGCCATGACAACTTGAACTGGCAATTCTAAGCTGATGTGTTCTTCCTGTTTTTGGAATAAACTCTACTATTGTCGGATTCTCCTGATTTATTATCCGGAATTCCGTTATTCCTGTTTTACCGTTAATTTCGTCATAGATTTGATACGGACGGTTATCTGCATCGAGACGGGATTTAATTGTTATAATTCCCGCAACTACATTCTGTACCTGGTCAACTTGTGTTACTTCAACACAATCGCCTGGATTTATCTTATGTTCAAGAACAGCCCTGTATTTTTTTTTCACACGCGAATGTTCAAACTGCTGCTGAAGATTTCTATGGGCGTTCTGAGTAAGCGCATAAACCATAATACCTGAAGTTTCCATATCAAGTCTGTGCACCGAAGGCTGCTCTATACTGGTGGGAAAAAAATAGCGGATTCTTCCTGTTACAGAATCCTGCATGGTTTCTCCTCGACCTGGTACACTAAGTAAGCCGGCAGGTTTATCTATCACAACAATATCTTTATCATGATACAAAACTTTCAGCCCAAGCATAAAAGGTAAAAGCGGCATACATTTTTCTACACAGGGTGAATAAAATTGTTTATGAATTTTAGTTCCACTGGAATTATTCTGTCCATAATAAAATTCTGCCAGGCTGACTGGTCTTAAATTATTTTTTAAAGCATAACCTAAAAGCTTTGGAGCACAGCATTCGGCAGCTCCTGTTGGCGGAAGTTTTCCATTCCAGAAATCAAAAATATTTTTGTAAATTATTTTTGGAACAGTTTTAAACCTGACAATTTTTTTTTGATTTTTTGGATTTATCCATTCAGCCGATTCTACAGTTATAAATTTTTCTATAACAGGAATTTCATACAAAGCAAAAATATCTTTCATAGATTTTTTTGAAATACTATGCCTCTGTTCTTTTAATTTCTGTATATCCTTTTCCGGTACCTGATTCTTTTCAAAATATTTTATTTTATCCGTAATTTCATGAAGCAATACATCTGTTGTTTTTATACAGTCCAGATATTTGTTTTCATCGAGTAAGGGCGGTACAAAGCCATCAATATTCCACACGGATTCAAACTGTCCGGAAAAGGCTTTTAGCACAATTTCACAACCATTATCATCCAGACATACAAGCACACCAAACATTTGTCCCTGAGGTCTGTCTGAAATATCAGCAAATGAAGAAGTTTTCTTTAAACTCTGTTTTTCTTTCTGAAAAAAATTTGTATTCACACACTGCTCTACTCCATACTTATCAAAAGCCTCTATCATTTTCAGACAATATTCTTTAGCTTTTTCTTCAGGCAGCGGATTAAAAAAATCTGTCATCTTTATAACCTTATAACTGTTGTTTCTTTTTCTTTATACAAAATTAACACACTCTGAACTTTCCCTGAAGATAAGAGTTCCCTTGAATCAATATCAATCTGAAATTCTTCATATTCACTGTGAGCATATTCCAGTCTGGTACTATGCATCACTGTGTTTAAAAGCAAAGCCTGATGATGTTTATCTTTATTATAATTATGTTTATACCAGACAGGAAACGCAGAACATTTTTTTTGTGTAACAAAATCAAGCCGCAGCAGTTCATACATAATCGCTGCATTTAACTTGTTCGTCATTTGTTTGGAAACCTGACTGATATATTCATTCATAAGTTCATAATAATATAGCGTGCTGTGGGCATCAGTATTTTTTTCCAGTTTTAAAAGTTCAGCAAAAAAATCAAAAACACCGCCTGTACCAGAAACCTGTTTAAAATCCGTTATGTTTGAATAGCTGCAAAGTGAATCAATTATATAATTCATCAGGTTTTTAAAATTCCCTGAATTATAATAAGCATCAAGAAGTTTTTCTATTTTTTTTAAAAAGCATAAATCTGAAAAACTCATCCAGGGAGTCTGTATTACTTCATAAGGACTACAGTTCAGATATTTGTATTCAGAAAATTCTTTTGCAATTTTTTCCATCTGTGTCCCTGAAAGAATTTTTAAAAAGCCCATTTGCAGCATATTGGCTTTTAGCGAAATTGTATAATCAAAAGATTTTTTAAACTCCGCCAGAGATTCATAAGGAAGCCCCGCAATTAAATCCAGATGAACATGTACAGCCGCTGGAATTTTTCTTACACGATCAGCAATCATAAATGTATCCGCCTTCCGCCCGACAGCCAGCAGAGTTTTTTCATGTATAGACTGAACTCCAATTTCAAACTGAACACAATGAGGTTTCATACCTTGAAGCAACAACAAAGCTTCATCACTTAATGCCTGTGCAGCAATTTCAAAATGCATGGTGGTAAGGCCGTTCCAGTTTTCAATTATGTATTTCCAGATTTTTAAATATCGCTTTTCATTTATATTAAAAGTTCGGTCTACAAATTTTACAAGCGGAACTTTAGCATCAAAAAATCTCTGGATATCTGAAAGCGTTCTTTCAAGGCTCATAAAGCGTACTCTTTTATCTACCGAAGAAAGACAATAAGCACATGAATACGGACAGCCCCGACTCGACTCATAATAAAATATTTTATTTTTTTCGTTTTCAATATCAGGATACGGAAAAGGTAAAAAATCAAGTTCACACAGAACCTGTCTTTCTCTGGAAAAAATAATTTCCTTTTCTTTTCTATAGCATATGCCGTCAGGAACAATCCAGGAATTTTCAAAATCAGTTTTAATAATTTCCAGAACAGTCTGTTCCCCTTCTCCGCACATTACATAATCCACTTCGCTTTCTTCAAGTAAAAACTCTTTTGCTCTGAAACTTACTTCAGGTCCTCCACATGCAATGATTATTTCTGGAAAGATTTTTTTTAATTCCCGGATAATTTTCAAAACAAGTTCAATATTCCAGATATAAACCGAAAACATAACGCGGCACTTTTTTTCATTGGAAGCTTTTATGCGGATATTTAAGTCAGATAAAATATCCAGAAAATTTTGATTAATCGTATACTCAACAAAACTGATATCTGCATTTTCAAGATTTTGTTTAACGTATTCACAGATAGAACGCACGGCAAGACAAGTATGATTATATCTGGAATTGATACCGGCTAAAATTGTTTTTGTCACGACCGCTCTCCAAAAACAGCTGGAAAAAGAATTACACTTTTATACTGTTCTTCACTCATTTTTGAAAAATAATCTTCAAAGACATGCAGAATGTCATCACAATTTTTTATAACGCCTATTCTGCTTTTCAGTTGATTCGCAAACATAAAGTTATCACAAAAATAATAAAAAAATCTCTGGCTTCTTGTCTGATAAAAATCCTCAGGCTGTGATTCTTTCATATATTCAAGAAATTTTTCTGCTACCAGATACAAATCTATTGAACACTTTTCACTCTGATTTTCTGTTTCATCTTTCTGATTTTCCAGCACTGAAAGCTGATTAAAAATCCAGGGTTTTTGCACTGCAGCACGGCTTATCATTACCCCATCACAAGCAGGACAATTTTTTTTCACTTGTAAAAAAGTATCCTCATCTTTCACATTGCCGTTTACAATGACTGTAATTCCTTTAGTTTTCAGGTGCTCTGCAAGTATTTGACAATACTGATACCTTGGGGGCCTGCAAAGTTTTTCTTTTCGTGTTCTCGGGTGAAGTGTAAGTTGAGTTACTCCACAGTCTGCAAGCATATCTGAAAAGTCCAGAAACTTTTTTTCAGTAAAATCTTCTTCACCTAATCTGTATTTTACACTTAGCCTTTTACAGGATGTATTGGCTTTTACAAGTTCATTTTTTACAACACTTAAAAGTTTTTTTATTTCATCAGGATTTTTTTTCATCCACGCTATTCCACAGCCAGTTCTGTAGATTTCTGGAGCACTGCAGCCCATATTGATATCAATTCCAATACCGCCAGACTGTATCACAATTTTGCTTGCTTCCCTAAAAGATTCAATTTCATTTCCTGTAAGCTGCCAGACAATTTTTTCCTTTTCAATATTGTTTAACAAATAAAATCTTTCATACATTCCTCCGGCAACTAAACTCGGACAATGTATCATTTCAGTATAGTATTCATCGCAAAAACCAAAATCACTGATAAGATGCCGCATACCTTCATGACTTAAAGTTGCCATTGGTCCAAAAATAAGTTTCATACATAAATTATAGAATAAACATAAAAAAAATGATATAATACATAAACTTATGGACAGAACTTTTACTCTTACTGTGACATGCCCTGATAAAACCGGGCTCATAGCTTCAATTACTAACTGCATCGCAAAATCCGGAGGAAATGTATTAAACATGGCCCAGCATACAGCAACCGATATCGGAATGTTTTTTTGCCGTGTAGACTTTAATCCGGAAGACAATCAGAATTTTACCGAAGATAAATTTCGTGCAGCCTTTAGCCGGGAAGCTGATAAATTTGACATGAAATGGCAGCTCTT
>JAEEGL014118474.1_pt1 | contig 91990 bp, 55 predicted proteins | sample 9134231 | NCBI WGS metagenome assembly JAEEGL01 (sample SAMN16246548, study PRJNA631951) | gut metagenome | biome: gut microbiome; feature: rumen; material: fiber-attached | host: Bos | place: Iran: Karaj | collected 2018-10 | reverse complement strand
TTCCTCGATGCGCTTGCGCTGTTCCTCGCTGTGAGGCTCGGCACCAATGGCCAGCACCTTCAGCTTGGTGTCGCGGCGCGGGTCTACGCCCTCCTGCTGCATCACTTCGTAGAGACGGGTCACGTAGCTGGGAATGGCGTGGATGGCCGTGGTTCCGAAGTCCTTGATGAACTTGATCTGGCGCAGCGAGTTGCCTGCTGCAGCGGGCACGGTGAGCATGCCCAACTTCTCGGCGCCGTACTGGAAGCCCAGTCCGCCGGTGAACATGCCGTAGCCAGATGAGTTCTGGAACACGTCGTCGGGACGCAGTCCCACCATCCACAGGTTGCGGGCCACCTGGTTGGCCCACTCGTCGAGGTCTTTCTGCGTGTGCAGGATAACGGTGGGATTGCCGGTGGTGCCGCTGCTGGAGTGCAGACGCACGCAGTCGCGCAGAGGCACGCAGCACATGCCGAAGGGATAGGTCTCACGCAGGTCCTGCTTCGTAGTGAAGGGCAGCTTGCGGACATCGTCCAGTGTCTTGATGTCGTCGGGCGTGAGGCCCATTTCCTTGAATTTCCTACGATAGAACTCGTTGTTCATGCAGTGGCGCACAGTCTTCTGAAGCCGCTCCAACTGGAGTGCCTCGATCTGCTCGCGACTCATGGTCTCGAATTCCTGATTAAAATAGGGTGAATTGTTCATAGTGTTATTTATAGTTTGCGATTATCAATCACGTGGGCGCTCTTTCCTTGTGAGCGCTCAATGGTGTTGGGGGCCTTCAGCTGCACCTTGGCCGAGATGCTGAGCACGCTCTTCAGCTTGGCGGCCAGCTTCTTCTCCAGTGCGGCCACGGCTGCGGGCGTGTCGAAGGTGCCGGTGAAGACCTCCTGGCGCAGCTCTACCTGAACCTGCAGCGTGTCGAGGTTGTTCACGCGGTCCACCACGAGCATGTAGCGCGGTGCAAACTCGGGCATCGACAGCACCACACTCTCCACCTGCGACGGGAACACGTTGATGCCGCGGATGATGAGCATGTCGTCCGAGCGTCCCTCAATGCGACCCATGCGCACATTGGTGCGTCCGCAATCGCACGTGCCGGGCAGCAGTGAGCAGAGGTCGCGTGTGCGGTAGCGTATCACGGGCATGCCTTCCTTCGTCAGTGTGGTGAACACCAGTTCACCGGTCTGTCCGGCGGGCAGGGGCTCCAAGGTGGTGGGGTTGATGATTTCGGGATAGAAATGGTCTTCGTTGATGTGACTGCCGTGCTGCATCTGGCACTCGTAGCTCACGCTTGGGCCCATTACCTCCGACAGACCGTAGATGTTGAAGCCTTTCAGCCCCAGGCGCTGCTCAATTTCCTTTCTCATCTGCTCTGTCCATGGCTCGGCACCGAATGCACCGATGCGCAGCTTGATCTGTTCCTTCGTGATGCCTATCTTCTCCATCGTCTCAGCCAGGTACAGGGCGTACGACGGTGTGCAGGCGATGCCAGTGATGCCCAGGTCACGTATCAGTTTTAAGTGCTTCTCGGTGTTGCCGGTTCCGGCAGGAATGACCGATGCTCCCAGGTGCTCCACACCGTAGTGGGCACCCAGACCGCCAGTGAACAGGCCGTAGCCGTAGGCCACGGAGAAGATGTCGTCGCGGCTGACACCGAACGCTGTGAGGCAGCGAGCCATGCACTCGCTCCACACACCAATATCTTTGCGCGTATAGCCCACGATGGTGGGGTTGCCGGTGGTGCCGCTCGATGCATGCACGCGGATGATCTCACTCTGCGGGGCTGCCTGAAGGCCGAAGGGATAGTTGTCGCGCAGGTCCTTCTTGGTGGTGAAGGGCAGCTTCGTGATGTCCTCAATGGTCTGAATGTCATCGGGACGGATGTCCAGCTCCTGCAGCTTATTGCGGTAGAAGGGCACGTTGTGATATACGTACTCCACGATTTTGTGCAGTCTCTTACCTTGCAGCGCGCTCATCTCGTCGCGGCTCATGCATTCTTTGTTCGGATTCCAAATCATAAGTTCTGTTTTGCTTTTTGTGTCAAACCGATTGCAAAATTACAAAATCTCTTTCATTCGGCAAAGAAAAACACCGAAAAAACTTACAAAATTACTGAGCCTCAGTTGCGTTGCAAGTGAGGCTTAGTTGTCACACAACTGAGGCTCAGTTACGTCGCAAGTGAGGCTCAGTTGAAAATCACGGGCATTTCCACCCGATATTTTTTGCCAGTTTGCTCGTTTTTTCTTACTTTTGCAGGACAAAACCAATCCGAGGTCGGCTGACCTAAAAAAACAATTTCTGACTATGATTAACAAGCAACTTCTGGAACCGGAGAGCATCGTCGTGATCGGCGGCTCGAACAATGTCCATAAACCAGGCGGTGCCGTGGTGCGCAACCTGATAGGCGGCGGATTCAAGGGTACACTGCGCATCGTGAACCCCAAGGAGGACGATGTGCAGGGCATCAGGGCCTTCCACGATGCCAAGGAACTGCCCCCCACCGACCTGGCCATCATGGTGGTGGCTGCAAAGTTCTGTCCGCAGTATGTGGAAATGCTGGCCGCCGAAAAACAGGTGCGGGCCTTCATCATCCTCTCGGCGGGCTTCGGCGAAGAGACCCATGAGGGTGCCTTGCTCGAACAGCAGATTCTCGACACCTGCGACCGCTACGGATGTGCACTCATCGGACCTAACTGCATCGGCCTGCTCACGCGCTGGCACCACTCGGTGTTCACCAAGCCCATCCCCCACCTCAACCCCAAGGGCGTCGACTTCATCTCCGGCAGCGGAGCCACAGCGGTGTTCATCCTGGAGAGTGCCGTCACCAAGGGACTGCCCTTCAACTCGGTGTGGTCGATAGGCAACGGCAAGCAGATTGGCATCGAGACCGTGCTGGAGTACATGGACGAGCACTTCGACCCAGAACGCGACTCGATGGTGAAGCTGCTTTATATCGAGAACATTGCCGACCCCGACAAGCTGCTCTATCATGCTACTTCTTTAATCAACAAAGGCTGTCGCATTGCTGCCATCAAGGCGGGCAGCAGCGAGAGCGGAAGCCGGGCGGCATCGAGCCACACAGGGGCCATTGCCTCAAGCGACTCGGCTGTCGAGGCCCTGTTCCGCAAGGCTGGCATCGTGCGCTGCTTCAGCCGTGAAGAGCTCACCACCGTGGGCTGCATCTTCACGCTCCCACGCTTCACGGGCAAGAACTTTGCCATCGTCACCCATGCCGGTGGGCCGGGCGTGATGCTCACCGATGCACTCTCAAAGGGCGGAATGCAGGTGCCGCCGCTCAACGGGCAAATGGCCGAAGAATTGAAGGCACAACTTTACCCCGGCAGCAGCGTGGCCAACCCCATCGACATTCTGGCCACGGGAACGCCCGAACACCTGGGCATTGCCATCGACTACTGCGAGAACAAGTTCGACAACATCGACGCCATCGCCGTCATCTTCGGCACACCGGGACTGGTGAAACTCTATGAGACCTACGACGTGCTGCACAAGAAGATTCAGGAGTGTCGCAAACCTATCTTCCCCATCCTGCCCAGCGTGAACACCGCTGGTCCTGAGGTGCAGGAGTTTCTGAAGCGGGGTCACGTGAACTTCAGCGACGAAGTGACGCTGGCCACGGCACTTACACAGATCATGAAGACCCCGGAACCGGCACCGCCCGAAGTGCAGCTTTACGGCATCGACATCCCAAGGCTGAACACCCTCATCAACAGCATACACGAAAACGGCTATCTGCCACCCGACATGGTGCGCCAGATGCTGGCCTGCGCAGGCATCTCGCTGGTGCCTGAACTGGTCTCAACGTCCAAGGAAGAGCTGGCCGCCTTTGCCGACCGTGTGGGCTTCCCCGTCGTGGCAAAGGTCGTAGGTCCCGTGCATAAGAGCGACGTGGGCGGTGTGGCACTCAATATCCGTTCTAAGGAGGTGCTCAGTGCCGAGTTCGACCGGATGATGCAGATTCCCGATGCCACCGCCGTGATGGTGCAGAAGATGATTCGCGGCACCGAACTCTTCATCGGTGCCAAGTACGAGGAGCGCTTCGGCCACGTCATCCTGTGCGGACTGGGCGGCATCTTCGTCGAGGTGCTGAAGGACGTGTCATCAGGTCTGGCTCCGCTGGCCTACGGTGAAGCCTACTCCATGATCCACTCGCTGCGCGGCTATAAAATAATAAAAGGTACGCGAGGGCAGAAAGGTGTCAACGAGCGCAAGTATGCCGAGACCATCGTCCGCCTCAGCACGCTCCTCCGCTTTGCCACAGAGATAAAGGAAATGGACATCAACCCCCTGCTCGCCGACGAAAACGACGTCATCGCCGTCGATGCACGAATACTGGTGGAAAAGTAAAAGAAAAGGTGGCAGAGAAATCTACCACCTTGCTTTTGCATCGTCGGGATGAGGCGACTCGAACGCCCGACCCCTACGTCCCGAACGTAGTGCGCTACCAACTGCGCTACATCCCGATTGCCGTTAAGCGGGTGCAAAGGTACATAGAAAATTTGAATTACGTGCAACTTTTATCTGAAAAATTTGCAGGAACAAGAAAAATTGCCTACCTTTGCAGCCGCATAACAAGGGTGCCTTAGCTCAGTTGGTAGAGCATCGGACTGAAAATCCGTGTGTCCCCGGTTCGATTCCTGGAGGCACCACATGTCAGGAAAACGCTAATCACGATTAAGTTGGTTAGCGTTTTTTCGGTAAACATACGGTTCGTAACTACTTGTCGATAACTACTAATAAAAAATGAAACGAATAAAACTGGTTCTCTCAGCCTTCCTTTTAGGCATGGCAATCTTGGCTTGTGCCCAGAAGAACTGCATCGTCGTTGAAAAAGGTAACGCACAGAGTCTGCTTTCTGCCATCGAAAAGGCCAATAAGCAGAATGCCGATTCTGCTTCAGGGCGTGTCTTCATCCTGATTCCCGACGGATACTATGACCTGGGAGAGAAAACACTGACGCTGATTGAGGGTCACAATATCTCACTGGTCGGCCAAAGCAAGGATGGAACCATTATCCGTAATGCTCCCGATGCCAAGAACGAGGGCATCGGCAAGACGGCAGTACTGCGCAACCACGCCACCGGACTCTATCTGCAAGACCTCACCCTGCGCAACGATTTGGACTATTACCACAGCGGTGCAGCCGGAAGAGCCGTCTGCCTGCAGGACCGTGGCACCCGCACCATTGGCAAGAACGTGCGCATGCTGTCCTATCAGGACACCTATTACAGTGACAACGACTCCTGCCAGCACTATTTCGAAGACTCGGAGATTCACGGAACAGTGGACTTCATCTGTGGAGCCGGAGATGTGTTCTTCAACCGTTGTTTGGTGGTGACCGAGCCGCGCAATGCTGACGGCAGTGGACGCGACGTCATCGCTGCGCCCAGAACGTCGGTGACAAACTGGGGATATGTGTTCGACCACTGCACCATCAGGGGCGTGAAGTCCGAGTTCCAGTATGGTCGCGGATGGCATACACAGCCTCGCATGGCCCTGCTCTATACCCGTCTGGAAACGCCTCAGCTGTTGAAAGAACCGCGATTTGACCCCAACGGCATGCGTACAGTGCAGAGCCTGTTCTATGAATACGGAACAACCGATGCTGACGGCAACCCCTATATGCCCAAGTCAAACGTCATCACGTTTACACTGAAAGATGAGAAACGGTCACATGAGACTGTCTTGACCGACGAGGAGGCTCGCCGCTTCCAGTTGAAGAACGTCTTCCCCGACTGGCGTCCTGAGAAGATGACGAAGAAACTGATGAAGAAGACTGCCCGCATGAAAGCCAAAGCGTTCCGGGAGTAGGAACTGCCGGAACGCTTTGAAGACGGGATAGCCTGATGAGGACAACCTATTGAACAGCTTTTAGGAACTGTTTGAGCACGTCACAGCGCGACACGTACCCACTGGTGCGGGTCGCGTTTTCCTTTTCAAAGGCTGCCAGTGCCTGCAAAGCCAAGTACTGGTGGCTTGTAGGATACACTACACTGACAAATGTTGCCTTCTCGTCGTCCCACTCTTCGCTTTGCCAGTTGTCAACAGGCAGGTAAGCCAAGGCAAAGAGTACCTTCTCCTTCAGTGCGAAATTGTCGATGGAACGGGCTGTTTTCAGCATCTCGTCGGCCTTTAGCAGCAGGTTGACCTCGTCTTCACGAGGCTCTTCCATGCAGCTTTTCCCGTAGCGGGTCAGATACCATGCGTCGCCAGCATAAGAGGCTTGGGCATAGCGTATGGCTAACTGATAGGCTCGCTCAGCCTGCAAGTCAGCCTTCAGCGTACTGAAGCCCTGCTCCAATTGTTGCATCTCTCGCACATAGTCCAGCTTTTGGTTACGACTTACACGGGCAGCACCGGGTTCCTGACGGGCCATGCTCAGACGCTGTCGGTTCATCCAAGGCTCCACCTGATAGCTTCGCTGGGCCATGAACGGTGCAATGTTCATGTGGTTGATGAAGTCAACGCTGACTTGCGAAAAATGTTTTTCAGCGTCAGCCCACTGGCACAGTCGCAGGTATTTCGTACCGATAAGCTCGTGCAGGAACTCAGCATCGTTGTGGATACGGGCCAGCAGCCACTTGTCGAGCGCGGTGCGGGGCTGCTGCTGTGTGTAGTTGAGATAGGATTCCAGCTGCGCCACGGGCATCGTGTCAATCCGCTGGAAGCAGTCTGTGCTGTAATCGCTGTTCCATCCGTAGCTGTCGTTGCGTGAAAACTGCTTCTCCTGGGTCATATAGAACACCTTCGGTTGTTCAGAGTAGACGGAAAGGAAGGCAGTGGCCACGTCGTGACAGCCTGCCCTGTCGTATTTTGGCACCAGTACTTGATGTACTAGACGGTCATACACCCGTGTGTAATGGTTCTCATAGCCCTGTTCCTGCTGCCGTTCTTCGCGTGCCTTGTCCTCTAACCATGTCAGTTCTGCAGCCAGTTCGCGGTCTAACGCTTCGCCTGGCTGCTGTTCACTGGCACTGATGAAGAGGCGCAGCACATGCACATTGTCCTTGATGCGGGGTGTGCCTTCCATCTGGGTGGCCTCTGTGATGGCGGTCATGGCCAGCTTCCTGTCACCAAAGAGGTATTGCAGCCACGCCTCCAGCGACTTCCAGAGAGCCGGGTTCTGGGTCTTCCCTTCTGTCACCACCAGCTTGGCCAGCTTGCAAAGGCGCATGGCCTCGGCCTTCTTCACGTCGTACACGTAGAGTTTCCCTGGGAAGTTACCCTCTACTTGGGCGTCGATGGCCTCCTGGGCATTGTTGGCAAAGTCCTGTAGCAGGAAAGGCATCGCAGGCGAGTTGGGATTGCGCTGATATTCGGCCTCAATGCTTTCGCAGGAACGCTTCTTATAATAATAGGTGTAAAGACTCTCTATGTCACCCTGCTCCATGAATATCTGCGTGGCTTCATCTGTACGTCCGACCTTCAACAAAGCACCGGCATAGATGTTGCGCATCATGTCGCGGTACACCGAATTGATGTACTTCGTGGCTGTCTTCTCCCAAAAAGTCACGTTTTCACCATGCCGCCCCATCATCATGTTGCAGCGCATGTAGAGCAGGGCATGCTGGGAGCGCAGACGTGTGCCCGTCTTTGATAGCGCATATTGGCGCACGCTGGACAATATCTGTTGACGGCGTGCCAGTTCCTGCTTGCTGGGATACTCCCAGGTCTCACGTGTCTTGGATGCCACTTCCAGGTATTTCTGTAGCTGGGTGATGTAGCTTTTCATCAGTGCATCTCCCTTTTTCTGTGCAATTTGAGCCATTTCATCGGCATCGAACCAGTACAGGTCCTGTTTTCCGGCATAGGCACGCCAGTTGTCCATGCATCGGGCATCAGTGCTCTGTTGCCAGTCTTGCTTTCCTACTGTGCTGAAGAGATAGTAGTTGTGGGTGCCGGGAATGGCACAGCCCAGCGCGTCGGTCGTCAAAACGGCCAGCAGACTAATGATGATAGATCGCTTCATAATGTTCAGGTGTGTATCTGTTAATGTTTTCTTTTTCCAAATGGTAAGTCAGGATAAGGCGTCGCAGGTCGTCGCGCTCAGCCTCAACGGCTCTCTTGGTGAGCATCACGTCAGCCGTGTCGGCCACATGCTCAATGTTCACGCCATGCAGCGTGCGTTGCCAGATGAACACGGGATAGGCGGCAGCCAAGGGCAGCGAATAGCTTTTCAGATGCCTGAGATAAGGCTGCACATCGCGGAAATCGAGGATGGGGTTGCGCTCGTTGAAGCGTTCGGGATCTCCCGTGTTGTAGAGCATCAGCACCCCGTAGTCGGCTGGTGGGGCGGGCATTGAGAGCTGATGCAGGCGGATGGTAGTGGAGAGAGCCAGTCCTTGTCTCTTAGCCTCGTCTCTCACTTCTTGCAGGAAGTGGTAGTAAGTTTCACGACTACGTGCCGTGTAGTCGCAGTCTATCTGTATCTCATGCACGTTGCTGACATCGTTGGTCTCGTTCATCTGCACAATGCGCCTTACAATACGGCTGGCCAGACTGTCGGTGGTGGTTCGCATGCAGTTTTCCATGATGAATACTGTGGGAACAATCTCGATGGAATCGGGCGTTTTTGTATCGAAATGCAGGGTGGCATTTGGCATGGGCTGTGCTGAGGCAGTGCTTCGAGGGGGAAGCACCACATCGAAGTAACGGCAGTAGATGCGGGTGACATTATGCTGTTGCAGGAATGCACGCTCGGTGGAGTCTAATGTGAAGACTGTTCGCCAGTAATAAACAGCATTACCGCTGTGTTCGAGTGTCTTGTCAGTCTTTTGGGAACAGGCTGCTACCAACAGGCACAGCGTAGCAATGATGAGCGTCCGCCTCATAGCAGTTCGGGCAGTTGGAAAAGCTTGGTGCCGTTCGAGCCCTTGATGAGGATGGTGAACCCCTTGGGTTGTTCAGCCTGTATGGCAGCCTTGGCCTCTTCCACGTCGTGCAGTTTGCGGTAGTTGCACGTTGTCTTTGCAAACTCTTCGCCTACAAGCCACACCTCATCAATGTTGAGAAGTGCGATGAAATCAACGATTTTCTGGTGCTCTTCGGCACTGGCTTCACCCAGTTCGCGCATATCGCCCAAGATAACCATCTTCTTCTCTGCCTCAACAAGTTTGAAGTTCTCAAGGGCTGCGGTCATGCTCGACGGGTTGGCGTTGTAGGCATCGACAATGAGACGATTCTTTTCCGTCTGCATGAGTTGTGAACGGTTGTTGGTGGGCTGGTAGCTTTCCAGAGCATGGCAAATCTGCTTGCGGTCTACGCCGAAGTTGATGCCCACGGCGACGGCGGCCAACAGGTTGTCAAGGTTGTAGGCACCGATGAGCTGTGTCCGCACCTTGTGCCATTTAGCCGACGTGCCTTCCTCCTCAATCTCCATGAGGGGCTTGCGCCAACGGAACTTGAGCAGCGGGTCGCAGGAAATGACTTCGCCGCTGATGCACTGATATTGCTTCTCTGGATCAGATGAATAAGGTGTGATCCAGAGTGTGTCGTCTTCTTGGATTTGTTCCACTAAGAACTCGTTGTCAGCATCGAGGAAGATGAGACCGTCGCCACGGGTGCGCAGGTAATCGTATAGTTCGGTCTTGGTCTTCACCACGCCCTCGAACGAACCAAAGCCCAGCAGATGGGCCCGTCCCACGTTAGTGATGAGGCCGCAAGTGGGTTCTGCCGTCTCGGCCAGTGTCTTGATGTCGCCCGGATGACTGGCACCCATTTCTATGATGGCAATCTCATGACTACAGTTCAGGCGGAGCAACGTCTTGGGCACACCAACGTCGTTGTTGAAATTTCCCTCTGTGGCCAGCACGTTATATTTTTCAGAGAGTACGGCCTTGACCAGTTCCTTTGTGGTAGTCTTGCCGTTGGTACCAGTGATAGCAATGACGGGAATCTGGAATTGGCGGCGATGCTCACGGGCGATGTCCTTAAACGTCTGCAGACAGTCATTCACCACGATGAAACGGTCGTTTTTGGCTACTTCCGGATTGTCTACGATGGCGTATGCGCATCCCTTCTCCAAGGCCGTCTGTGCAAACTGGTTACCGTCGAACGAGGCTCCTTTCAATGCCAGGAAGATACTGCCTTCAGGACAGTCACGGCTGTCGGTTGTGATGCAGGGGTGCTGCTTGTAGAGCTGATAAAGTTGTTTGATGTCCATAGAATATGTTGTTTTGTATATACTCTGTCTTAAAGCTCAACCACGCTGAGCGAGTAAGGTGGCAGGGTGATGTTGTCGCCCAGTTGTAAATTCGTGATATTCAGCTGCTGTTCCTCTGGTTTTCCGCTGAATCCTTCGCCACGGGCACCTGTAAGTGAAAGACCCTCGACGCTGAGCTTCACTGCCACGGGTAGCGCATTGACCAACTTCACAAAAGTCTTGCCCGTCTTGCTGTCGCGCACCACGCTGGCACCGAGGCGGTAGTTTAGTTCTGTATTCGATGTTACCAACGTCGAAGTCACATACCTGTCGCCGCCATAGTTACTGAACAGGCGCTGCACTTCGTAGGCTGGTGTGGTGCGAACGTCGGTGTTCGAGAAATAGATCATGTCGGGATTCCAGTTTGAGTGTCCGTCTTTGCTCAACATGGGTGCATAGCTGGTCATCTCGACCACGTCGCCGTTGCGCTCAATGTCGGTCAGATAGAGGGCCTCGGCCAGTGCTGTCTCCACGTTGGGACGCTTGGTACGGGTGCTGGCAGCCCATTCGCCCAGGTAGACCTTGGCTGCCGTGCGGTCGTAGTGGTCGTAGTAGTCACGGTGGTGCATGAACCAGCCCGTCGATTCATAGTAGTGCTCATCGGTCATGTACTGCAAATCGGGATGCTTCTTGGTGAATTCCCAGCCCTCCATATAGTCGGCACTCGGTGCATGGAAGGGTCCCACGGTACCACAAATCTTAATGTCGGGATATGTTGCACGGACAGCGCGGCAGAGCATTTCATAGCGCTCTTCAAACACTGTGGATATGATGTCCTCGTTGCCAAGACCCAGATATTTCAGATGGAAGGGTTCGGGATGGCCTGCCTCAGCACGCTTGCGGGCCCATTCCGATGTGGCCGGGTCGCCATTGGCCCATTCAATCAGATTGAGTATCTCCTGAACGTAGGCCGGCATTTCGTCCATGGGGATGCCACCCTGCTGTCCTCCGATACCCTCGGCATTGTTGGCTGAGTTCTGACAGGGCACACCAGCTGCCAGCACCGGCAGCGGCTCGGCACCGATGTCCTCACAGAACTGGAAGTACTCATAGAAGCCCAATCCGCGCGTCTGGTGGTAGTGCCAGATGTTAAAGTCGGGCTTGCGCTCTTGCAGTGAACCGATGGTGTGGTTCCAGTGGTAGATGTTTTCCAGACCCTGACCGTGACTCATGCAGCCTCCAGGGAAACGCACGAACTTGGGCTTGAGTCGTGCGATGGTTTCAGCCAGATCCTTGCGCAGTCCATTCTTACGGTTCATGAACGTTTCCTGCGGGAACAACGAGATCATGTCGACACCAACATGAGCGGCCTTTTGCGGAATGATGACCAAACGGGCCTTGGTGTCGGAGGCAGTGGCCGTGAGCACGGTGGAGAACTGCTGCCAGTCGCTGGCCTTGGTCTTCAGCTTGCTCTTGGCCAGCACGTTGCCGTTCTGCCCCACCAACTGAATCATGAAGTCCTGCTTCTGGCCGCCAGCAAAGACATACATGGAGAAATCATACTTCTTACCCTTTTCAACGACCATGCCGTCCCATCCTTCATTCCAAATGGTGTCGGGCCAAAGCAGGGCATAGTGGGGATTGTTGGGATGGAGCGGATGCTCGGTAGCAATCTCAATAGGCTTTGACGAATGCCAAGCGGTCGTGGCATTCCAACCGCCATGATCCTTCGGTGTGTATTCAAAGTCGCGGTTCTGCACCATCTCGGCATAAAGTCCGCCATCGGCAGCATAGCTGATGTCCTCAAAGAAGATGCCGATGAGCTTGTCGCTGATGGGCTTTTGCTGACTCATATCAACCCGCAAAGTAGCTGAAATGGGCGAATTCATCGAAGCAAAACGCTCTCCGTCGTCATGCATGCGCTCATTGCTGAGCTGCCAGTCCTGTCCCGACAGGCGGAAATGGTCCTCAATCTGCTGCAGCTCTCTGTCTGAAAGTTCAAAGCACTGCCCTTGCATCAGCTTTCCCTGAATGGTGGCTGTGTCGCGAATCCAGGCATCGTCGGAAATCTGACTGGCCACATCAGGTGCAAAGTCACGGAAGTTTGGCGTGGCCGACACAAAGCGCTTGCCCTTGTCCGACTTGTAATAGATGTCGAAGGTGCCGTCGGGATTCTCGAAGACAACGGGTTCCCGACAAGGACGTGTGGTCATAATGGGATAATCCTGCGGACGCCAGTTCACCAGGTCACGACTGTAGGCGGCAGCAAACAAGGGCGCATGGTCATTGACCTGGAACACCAGTCGCCATGTGCCGTCCTTGGCCCGGCAAACCGAAGGGCTGTACATTTTCTTCTCAGGCCCCCATGTGCCGTAGTCGCTGGAGCAAAGCCGCCCCATCTCCTGCCAGCCCTGCCCGTTCTGACGGGCTATGTGCAGTCCGCCCTGGGGGTTGGGCGAATAGATAAACACACTGTTTGAGTTCTCTTCGGCAGCCAACCCTACTGGAAAAGTCAGGCATAGTGCCACGATAAAAATACGGACAAACGACTTCATTGCTTATGGGTGTTGTTATTGGGTGACAAAGTTACACAATATTAATAATAATGGAGCCTTATTTATACAAAATGATAGTTAATGAAGGTAAAATAGATAAAAGATAGTTAATTTTTCGCCTTTTTCACCGTGTTACCACTGTAAAAAAACTGCATATTATAAATATTGTGTACTTTTGCACCAAGTCTAACAACTATTCGATAATCTAATGAAGAAATTTGTGCTTTTTTCCATTTGCGCTCTGGCCATTGCCAGTTGCTCAAAAGACAAGGATCTCTATGATGGCGACGAGGTGACCAAGTCGCAGATTCAAGAGAATGTGAGAAACATCCTGGGTGACGACTTCGACACAAGTCAGGGCTATGACATGCTGCAGACCGGTGAAGTAACCATTACGGCCAACATTGCCGATTTCACCGTGTCGGGCGTACAGGTTCTTACTGACAATCCCTTCGTCAACAAAGATGCCAAGGTGCTGGCCAAGGCTGCTGCCAACACGAATGGCAAGGTGTCGCTGACGTATGATGTTCCCAAGGGACTCGACACGCTTTATGCCGCTGTTGTCAACGACAAGGGCCACTACCGCGTGAAGCCTTTTGCAAAGGACGTTACGAATGTTGATTTCGGTTCATTGGCCAATGCCCGCCGTGCCACACGTGCTGCCGTTACTCCTACCATCATCAGTGACGGACGCAACTCTGACAACGTGAACATGATGCTGAAGGAGAACAAGTCGACGAACTGGAACTCGGCCGCTACGCGTGAAGACCAGTGGGAGAACTCCGGATGGTCAGACAAGTTCTACGACATTGAAGCTACTGTTGAGGACATTGCCGACTTCACCAACGACGAGCGCAACGAGCTTTACAAGGTCATCACGGGCATCATGCCCGAGAACACCGACAACTCGGAAAAGGTTTATCAGAGCGAGTATTCCATCAACACCGCCAATTACTTCTATGCCGACGGAACGCAGAAACCCATTACCATTACGCCGGTGCGCTGCGGTGCCGATCTGATGGGTTGGGAATCGCTCTACTACTATTATTACAACCCCGCAGAGATTGAGGGCAAGAGCGAAGAGGAGCGTGCTTTGTTCCTGAAGTCGTTGCCCAAGTTCAAACTGCTGGAGTGTGGCGATGCACTGGTCGGCCTTGACAAGGGCGACACGCCTGAAGCCCGTGTGGCCTACGCCAAGAAGAACTACACCAGCTGGCGCAACACCACCCGTCGCAGCCGCACCTACACGCTGGCCTACTTTGGCGACGGTGAACCTACGAAGGGAGCCACTGGCAGCTACGAGTTCCCTGCCGGCTATCGCATCGGTCTGATGTTCCGTGTAGACAGTGTGCCCGAGCATCCCACGCTCGTTTCGCAGACCAACTCTCCCGTGAAGAGCGCCGTGAACTTCTACGCTGACTCGCTGCTGAACAACGAGGCCAACCTCTATGCCAAGTGGTACTACGGTTGGAACAGCGCACTGCGCAAGACGATGGTTAACTATTTGGGTGAGAACAGGAGCCGTGCCGCCATCTTCAGTGCCAACGGCAAGGCATACATCGGCTTCGAGGACCTGGTCGACAAGGACTTCAACGATGTGGTGTTCGAGGTGAACGGCGGTGTGACGCTCTACGAGGACAGCATCAAGCTGGATGATCTAGTTTACACTTACGCCTTTGAAGACACTGAGATGGGTGACTTCGACCTGAACGACGTGGTCATCAAGGCCCAGCGTCAGGATGCCACCCATGTCAAGTTCAGTCTGGAGGCAACGGGTGCCCACGACGAGCTTTACATCAAGACGGAGGAAGAAAAACTGCAACTGCCCACCCTGACCAGTAAGGAGGTACACGCCCTGTTTGGCTTGAGCACAATCCAACAGTTTGTGAACACCGTGGAGAAGGAAGAGCATGTGGCTCCCGTCTCTGAGGTGGTGACCGTGCCTTCGACCTTCAGCTTTGCAAAGGAAGGTCGCTCCATCTATATCGAGAACAAGACCAAGGGCAACATTGTGAAACTGGCTGTGGCTGGTGAGGATCCTCACGGCATCATGCTTCCCTGGGACTGGAAGTATCCGCAGGAGAAAGTCTGCGTAAAGAATGCTTACTTAGAGTTCGGAAAGTGGGGTGCCAACCGCATTGATGCCACCGACTGGTACAAGTATCCTGAGGACGGATTGGTCTACACCAAATCGGTGTTCCAGCGTCATGAATAAAATGAATGATTAAAACACGCTGTTTTCCCCCTTTGCTGGCGAAGGTCAACAAAGGGGGAAACTTTTTGTTTTTGTCAAAATAATTCATAGAAAAAAGTGCTCTGCCAACAGGTACTTCTGGACGGAAGAAAGCGAAGAAAACGGCTCTTTCATGGTCAACTGCCCGACGTTTCGGAGGTAGCAGGCAGCTAAGCGCGTTTAAGTAAGCCTTAAGCGCGCTTAACCAAGGCTTAAACGCACTTAAGCTGAGACTCAATTGTGCTTTAACTAAGGCTCTTTTTCATCGAAACCAAGCCTCTGTTAGGGCATCAAACAGTTGTTTTCGGGGGACGAAAAAGCCTCTGAAACCTCAATCCGCTGATTGCCAACCACTTACAAAACCACTCATAATTCGCTCATTTGCGACCGACTGACCAGTTGCTGGATTCCGAGCGAATCTCAGAAGGGTCATTGTAAAGATTTTACATAAACTTCGTTTGTGATTTAAGTGCGTCTTCCGGCTCGATGGTTACGAGGCTTTCGTCACATTTGGTGCGGTCGAGTGCAAAGACATCGGCAAAGAAGTCGTAGACGGCCTGCCGCTTCGACGGGCCGAAGTCGTGGCGCTCCTGTGGCAGATGCACATTGCGAATCTGTGACTGGGCATCGTAGAAACCGTAGATGCGCTGCATGAACGGCATCTCCACTTCGGGCACGCTGGCCGTCCAGTCACCACCGTCGCTCACGATGAGCAGCGGTCGCGGTGCAATGAGGCAGGCCAGTTCCGGCTCACAGGTGCCCCCACCGGCCAACTGCACGGGCATGCCGCTTTCGCACGGGCAGCCGCCGTCGAAGTGGGATGCCACATGAACCACGGGTGCCGAGGCCATGATGCGATTGTCGAGCAGGCTGAGCAACACCGTGTGGGTGCCGCCGCCGCTTCCACCGCACACGCCAATGCGTTTGAGGTCTATGTCGGTACGCATAGAGAGCAACACTTCAAGCAGTTTCATGGAGCAGGCGGCCTGGAACACATGCGCCCTGCTGGTAGCATGATTGCCCACCTCGGCAGCCGACTGTCCCCAACCGTAGAGGTCGAAGTCGGCACACACGGCCCCCATACGTGCCAGCGTGGCCAGCCGGGTCTGTTCGTCTTCACGGTGACGTCCGGGCTGCCAGTGGCCGTCGGGACTGATAATCAGTGCATGACTGCCCTTTGTCGTGGGCGCATAGATGGTGCCGAAGAGATGCTGGCCCGGTGTCAGTTCCAGGCAAATGTTCTGGGTGGTATAGCCCTTGTGCTTCCTGACTTTGGAAAGCACCGGCTTCGCATCTTTCACGCATGAGTCCAGAAAAGCGTCGATGCCCAGCCGCTGTCTGACCTCGGTACGCAGTACCTCGCGCCTTTTCTCCCACTCTTCCTTATTATTATATAAGGTAGAAAGATGGTTCAGCATCTGCCGTCCCTCGTCCACATGACGCCTGGGATATTCGTAGGGGCTGATGCGGTAGAGACCGCCGTTGCGTGGCCACCAGTTCCAGTCAAAGTACTTGCAGATGTTGTCGAGTGTGGCTTCCAGCGAATAGGGCCTTACGCGGAAGTCAGCGTAAGGTAGGGTCAGTCCCGTGGTGTCCATGTCGAAGCGGAACTTCACGCCGAAGCGTTTTGCCACATCTTTCATCACGTCGCTCACCGGTCGGCGGTACTGCGTTTCATAGGTCTGGGCTTCTGCCCCTGGAATGCCTGCCAGCATCAGTAGCCAGAGGCAAAAAAATGTTATTTTCCTGTTCATACGGCTACAAAGGTACAAGGTTTTTGTTGCAATTAGATATTAAAATGTGTCGTTTAAACCATAGTTAAGAATTCTTTTGTTAATTTTCTTTTTATTTCACATGCATGGTCGTGGAGGCCTGTGATACAAAATGAAAAACAGATGAGACATTCGGTGAAAATGCTTATTATATTATATTGTACTTTCGCATGTTGAAATTTTAAAAACCATTTTTTTACTATCAACCTAATCAAAACAAATGATGAAACAACCAAGTCAACTACTCAAGCGTCTATCTGCGATGCTCATGATGTTGGTGCTGTTCGGTGTTGCTTCGTGGGCACAGAATGGCATTACCGTCAAGGGTAAAGTAACCGACGCCAGTGGAGAGGCCCTCATGGGTGCCTCTGTGGTCGTGAAGGGTAATTCGTCGTTGGGAACGATAAGTGACCTTGACGGTAACTTCACGCTGAAAGTTCCATCAGAGCAGACGACCATCGTCATCAGCTATGTTGGAATGAATTCAAAGGAGTTGAAGGTGGGCAAACAGCGCTCCTTCAATGTGACCTTGACCGACAACACCGAATTGTCGGAAGTTATTATCGTTGGCTACGGCCAGCAGAAGAAAGCCTCGGTGGTGGGTGCCATTACCCAGACCACGGGCGAAGTGCTGGAACGTTCCGCCGGTATACACGACATCGGAGCAGCCCTGACAGGTAACCTGCCCGGCGTGGTGACGATGGCCTCTAGCGGTCTGCCTGGTGAGGAAGAGCCGAAGATCATCATCCGTGGTGCATCGTCGTGGAACAACAGCAACCCGCTGGTGCTGGTCGACGGTATCGAACGCCCCATGTCGAGCGTCGACATCCAGTCGGTGGCCACCATCTCCGTGCTGAAGGATGCTTCCGCTACAGCCGTCTACGGTGTGAAGGGTGCCAACGGTGTCATCCTGATTACCACCAAACGTGGTCAGGAGGGCAAGGCTCAGATTCAGGTTTCGGGTAATGCCATCCTGAAGATGCCTTCCATGCTGCCTGACAAGTGCGACTCTTACGACGCCCTGATGTATCGCAACATGGCCATCGAGCACGAGCTGAACCTCCATCCCGAGAGCTTTGCCGACATGAAGCCGCAGTCGTTCATCAACAACTACCGCTACCGCGATGCCGGTGCAAAGGACGAGTATGGCAACCTGCTCACCGAGCGCTATCCCAATGTGGACTGGCAGCGTTACTTGTTTGAGGACTACACCATGTCTTACAGTGCCAACATGAACGTCAGTGGCGGTACCAAGTTTGTGAAGTACTTCGCAGGTATCGACTTCGTTTCTGAGGGTGACCTGTACAAAGAATTCGACAACGGCCGAAACTACACAGCTGGCTATGGCTACAACCGCGTGAGTGTACGCTCGAACCTGGACTTCAACATCACCAAGTCAACAGTGCTGAAAGTGAACATCGCCGGTATGAACGGCAAGTCGAAAGGTCCCTGGAACCAGCCCGACTGGAGCACATGGCAGGAGTCACAGCGCTGGAATGGTGTGTACAACATCAGCTCCGACGTGTTCATGCCACAGTACAGTGATGGTTCGTGGGGCTTCCTGCCTGGATCTACCAACGTGGACAACGGTGCATTAAGTCTGGCCACTGGTGGTCAGCAATTCGTCACCACAACCCGCATCACCACTGACTTTGTGCTGGAGCAGAACCTTGACTTCATCACCAAGGGTCTGAACTTCCGTGGCATGATTGCCTGGGACAACACCTTCCGCGAGGATCGGCGTGGTATCAACGACCTCTATAATAATCCGCAGGTCAAGTGGATTAACCCTGAGACCGGTGCTGCTGTCTACAAGCAACCATACGAAGACTATGACCGCTTTGACTACGTGCAGGGTTTGAAATGGAGTGTCGCTGACGGTGCTGTGAACAACGAACTTACCCAGCGCAACCTGAACTATCAGCTGCAGTTGAACTGGGCTCGCCAGTTCGGCAAGCATGATGTATCCGCCATGGGCGTGTTTGCCCGTCAGGAATATGCACAAGGCCGGGGCCTTCCCTTCTATCGTGAGGACTGGGTGTTCCGTGCCACCTATAATTATGCTGGCAGATACTTCCTGGAGTACAACGGTGCCTACAACGGCTCTGAGAAATTCTCGAAAGACAACCGCTTCGCCTTCTTCCATTCAGGTGCTATTGGCTGGATGGTCAGCGAAGAACCCTTTATGCGCTACCTGCGTGAGCATCACATCATCGACATGCTGAAGATTCGTGCCAGCTACGGTGAAATCGGTGACGACAACGTCCAGGGTTCACGTTTCCTCTATCGTACAGACTGGAGCTACAGTGGAGCTTCATCCATGGACGTCAATCTGGGTGATTCTCCATACACATGGTATAGAGAAGGTACTGTAGGCAACCCCAATGTGCATTGGGAGAAGGTGAAGAAGTTCAACCTCGGTATTGACTACAGCGTGCTTGGCGGTCTGTTGGCCGGTGCCGTGGAAATCTTCAAGGACAAGCGTAACGACATTCTGGTGAGCGGCGGACAGCGTGCCACACCGACCTACTTCGGACAGACAGCAGCCACAGCCAACCTCGGTAAAGCAGAGACCAACGGTTTTGAAATCGAACTTCGCTTCAACAAGGTATTTGCCAACAAGATGCGCTTATGGGCCAACCTGAGCATGACCCATGCAAAGAATGAGATTATTGTGAAGGACGACGCTCCGCTGCTGCCCGCCTACCGCAAGGAGGCCGGTTATGCCATCGGTCAGGAACATGCTTTCATCGACAAGGGCATGATGCAGACCTACGACGATCTCTATGGCTCTCCGAAGTTCGACTCGAAGGACAACCTGAAGTTGCCGGGTGACTATTACATCGTTGACTTCAACGGTGATGGTCTCATCGACAATGTGAACGACTACGTGCCTTACGGCTTTTCCAGTACGCCTCAGAACACCTATAACGCCACAATTGGCTTCGAGTACAAGGGCTTCTCTTGCTTTGCTCAGTTCTACGGTGTGACCAACGTGACCCGTGACGTGACGATGGTCAGCCTGGAGGATGTCATGGTGGCCAATGTCTACAAGCAGGGCACCTGGTGGAGCGAGAACCACACGGGAGCCGATGTCGTCACCCCGCGCTACAATGTGAAGATGGACGAAGGCGTCTATCACGGCACACAGTACAAGTGCGACGGCAGCTACATCCGTCTGAAGAATGTGGAGGTGGCCTACACCTTTACACAACCCTGGGTTCAGAAGTGTGGCATGAGGGATCTCAAGGTCTTCGTCAACGGCAACAACCTCTGGCTGTGGACCCGCATGCCTGACGACCGTGAGTCAAACTTCAGTGATACGGGTAATGCACGAAATGGTGCTTATCCTACCATGAAACGTATTAACTTCGGTATCAAAGTCAACCTTTAAATTATTGAAGAAAGATGAAAATGCATTTATATAAATATATGGTGATGGGTGCTGCAGCCTTGTCTCTCTCGTTGGGGACAGTATCCTGCACAGATTACCTTGATAAGGAACCCGACTCAAATGTGGGGGAAGGCGAAGCCTTTAAGAACTTCACCAACTTCCAGGGATTTATCGAGCAAATATACAACTGCATACCCAACAAAGAGTCCTGCTACTGGTGTACTACTTTCAACTGGGGCGAGGACGAGATCATGAATACGGGCATGGGCGACACCCATGTCACAGCTCATTTCGACCTGGGCGACTACCGTTGGTGGTACAACACTGAAGACAAGGGCGGCGTACAGTCCTTCCTGCACGGTAACACCGAGCATGTAGACATTGCCCGTGGATTTGACCCGGCTTCAACAGACAAATACTACCACTCTTTGGAGCATGCATGGTATTGCATCCGCAAGTGTAACCTCGGCCTGGAAAATATGGACAAGGCCGTTGACATGACCACTGAGGAGAAGAAATTCATTCAGGGACAGCTTTACTTCTTCCGTGCCTGGTGGCACCATCAGCTCATCGAGTGGTACGGAGGCATGCCTTACATCGACACTGTGCTGCCTGCCGACGAGGTGCTCACACTGCCGCGTCTCTCGTTTAGCGAGTGTGCTGCAAAATGTGCTGCTGACTATCGCAAGGCTGCCGACCTGCTGCCCAACGACTGGGACAACACTAACATTGGCCGCAAGACAGTCGGTAAGAACGACATTCGCATCACGAAGGTCTGCGCACTCGGCTACTTAGGCAAGGTGCTCCTCTGGGCTGCTTCACCGCTGAACATAGTGGGTGCTGAGACGGGTGCATTAGCCAATGGCGACACCTACAAGTATGATGCCGCAAAAGCCAAGGAGGCTGCCGACGCACTGGGCGAGGCTATTGCCAACATTGAAAGTGGAAAGACGCCTTACGGTCTGTGCGACTACATCTATGCTGAAGACGATGCCGAGCACCGGCCTAACTATGGTATTTACGACCACGTTGCAGGCAAGAACTCAAAGAACAACTATTCTGAGATTTTCCACATTTCAGGTCAAAGCTGGAAAGGTCCTGGCAGCATCGAGGCTGTCATGCGCGGTCCGCTCACCCCGCAGAACGGCTCTAACTGGAACTTTACCAAGCTGTGGGGTCCGAAGGTGAACAACCTTGTGGAGCACGATGCCGTCATCCACATGCCTTCAGCCAACTATGTGAACTATGCTTACGGCATGGCCAACGGCGAGCCCATCCTGCTGGCCGACGGTTCGCTGAACCCCAATTCGGGCTTCGATGCCAAGCATCCCTATCAGAACCGCGACCCGCGCTTCTATCACGACATCATTTTCGACGGCTTCCAGTTCCTGAACACCAAGCCTTCAGGCGATGATGCCGCAAGTGCCATTTACCAGTACATGGAAATGTTCACGGGTGGTAACATGGTGCCTACAGGCGTTCCTGCACGCAATGCCGACGGCAGCCGCACAGGTTACTTCTGCCAGAAGCTGGTGCCCCACCAGTGCAACAAGTTCGACGGTCTGTACAATTATGGAGCGGCGCTGTCCTGCTATCTGCCTTACATGCGTGTGGCCGACATCTATTTGCTCTATGCTGAGGCCGGTGCCGCTGCCCAGGGCGCAAGCTTCAAGTCCAATTGCCAGCGCACGGCTGAGGATGCCGTCAACGTGCTTCGCGACCGCGTGGGTGCCGGACATGTGGCAGCCCGCTTCGCAGCCGACCAGCGTCTGTTCATCGATGAGGTGCGCCGTGAGCGTGCCTGCGAGCTGGCCTTCGAGGGCTTCCGCTGGCAGGACCTGCAGCGCTGGCTGCTGCTCACCGAGTATCCTTACAACGTGAAGACACGTCAGGAGTTCAAGCGCGTAGATTCCAACTATGATTACACTACGCAGGATCCCCGCGACGCTGAGCTTACCGGCTTCGACCCGACCATCAAGGGACAGACCATCATCGTGGAACGTCAGCTTGGCGTGCGTCACTACCTGCTGCCGCTGAAGGAAGCTGAAGTCAATCTGTATCCTGAGTACAAGCAGAATCCCGGTTGGTAATTCTTTTAAAATTCAAAAATTAAAAGATTAAAAAATAAAGATTTATGAAACATAATAAATTTATCGTGCTATCAGCTCTCTTGGCAACGGCTGTCGTCATGCCTGCCACGGCGCAGATTGATGCCGACTCGGATTCTGCGCTCGTCAACGTGGCGTTCCGGAAGGTGGCCAAGCAAGATGTCCTGGGTGGCGTTTCAAGCCTGAACTACAGGGAACTGATGGACAAGAACTACAATACCTACAGCCTTGATAACATGCAGGGCTATGTGGCCGGCTTCAACGGTGCAGGCATGTGGGGTTATACTGACCAGCTCGTGCTGATCGACGGTGTGCCCCGTGAGGCCAACAACGTGTTGCCGTCTGAGATCGAGGACATTACCTTCCTGAAAGGTGCACAGGCAGTAGTGCTCTATGGCAGCCGTGCTGCCAAGGGCGTGGTGCTCATCACCACCAAGCGCGGTCAGGTGAACGATGGCCTGAGCGTGAAGGTCAATGCTAACACGGGTTGGAACGTTGCCAAGTCATTCCCCGAGTACCTCGGCTCAGCTGAGTACATGACTCTTTACAACGAGGCACGTGTCAACGACGGACTCGCTCCTGCCTATACCACTGACCAGATTTACAACTACGCCAGTGGTGCCAATCCTTACCGCTATCCCAACGTGGACATGTATTCTTCCGATTACGTGAGGAAAATCAACAACCGTTCGGATGCTACAGTCGAGATTGAAGGCGGCAACGAGCGCGCACGGTTCTACTCCAACCTGAGCTACTACCGTGTGGGCGATTTCCTGAACTTCGGTGAGGCCAAGAACAACTATACCGACCGTTTCAACGTGCGCGGTAATGTCGACATGACCATCAACAAGTTCATCAAGGCTTTCGTCAATGCCAATGCTACTTATTACAATCAGCATTCAGCCGTGTCGACACAGGATGGCGACTATTGGGCAAATGCAGCCAAGTGGCGCCCCAACCGCGTCAGCCCGCTGATTCCCACGTCTTATCTGGATCCCAACGCCACGCAGCCACAGAAGGTACTGTCGTCGTCGAACAACATCATCGACGGTATGTTCCTCGGTGCAGGTGCAACCAGCAGTGACTGGAGCAACATCATTGCCGACTATTACGCTGCCGGTAAGAGCACATGGACCAGCCGTCAGTTCCAGTTCGATGCCGGTGTCAATGTTGACCTTGGATCGATACTGCAGGGCTTGAGTTTCAACGCAATGATTGCCGTCGACTATGCTACGACCTACTCCACCGCTTATAATAATAAGTATGCCACCTACGAACCGGCATGGAGCAACTACAACGGTCCCGACTACATCGTAGCTCTTGACAACCACGACAAGGTGGACAAGAAGACTGGTGAGCAGGAGGTGAGCGGTTCGTCTGACAACCAGACCATTGCCTTCAATGCACACTTTGACTACAACCGTACTTTTGCCGACATTCACAACGTGAGTGCCATGGTCATCGTCAACGGTTATCAGCAGTCGAAATCGGAACAGTATCACAAGATCAGCAATGCCAACCTTGGCGTGCAGCTGTCTTACAACCTGGCCCACAAGTACTATGCTGACATTGCCTTGGCTGCTCCCTGGTCAGCCCGTCTTCCTGAAGGCGACCGTGCAGGCTTCTCGCCCTCGTTCACGCTGGGCTGGAACATTGCCAAGGAGAGCTTCATGGAGAATAGCCCGTTCGACAACCTGACACTGAGTGCCAGCTACAGCAATCTGAAGACCGACCTGGGCATTGATGACTATTACATGTACCTTGGTTCGTACAAGACTGGTGGCTGGTGGGACTGGAACGGTCTGACAGGTCACTCCGGTGTCCAGTCGAAGCGTGGTGCCAATCCCGACCTGGCTTACATCAAGCGTCAGGAATTCTCGGCCTCACTGCATGGCGAACTGCTACAGCGTTCGCTGAGCTTCGATGCTTCGTTCTTTACCAGCTCGCTCAAGGGCGGTGTGATCTCTTCTGAGAATCAGGCTCCGAGCTACTTCCAGTCATGGCATGTGACGAACGACGACGGCACAGCAGGCAGCAAATTCTACTCCTACCTGAACTATAATGAAGACCGTCGCACAGGCTTCGACTTTGCAGTGAAGTACAAGAAGAACTTCGGTGAGTTTGGCTTCGAGGGCGGTGCCAACCTGACTTATTACACCACAAAGGCCACCAAGCGTCACGATACGGCTTACGCAGACCTTTATCAGCACCGTCAGGGCAAAGCCATGGATGCACTTTGGGGCTATGAGTGCCTGGGCTTCTTCACTGACAACGACTTCGTGTACGATGCAGCAGGCAATATCACTGGCTATGCTGCTGGCGTTCCCGAACAGAAACTCGGTAGTACTGTACGTCCGGGCGACCTGAAGTACAAGGATCAGAACAGTGACGGCGTGATCGACGAGAAGGACCAGGTAGACCTGGGTAAGGGCGGCTGGTACGGCGCACCCACGACCCTTGGCATCAACCTCACCTTCAAGTACAAGAACTTCTCGCTGTTCGTACTGGGTGTGGGCGGCTTTGGCGGACATGCCTTCAAGAGCAACAGCTACTGGTGGATTGCCGGTGACAGCAAGTACTCATCGGTGGTTCGCGACCGTTGGACGCCTGCTACGGCCAACACGGCCAGCTATCCCCGTCTGACCACTTACAGCGGTAGCAACAACAACACCAACTCTGACTTCTGGATTTATTCCACTTCGCGTTTCGACCTGGCTAAGGTTCAGCTGACCTACGACTTCCCGAAGAACATCATCGGCGAGGGAATTGTCAAGGGACTTTCAGTCTATGCCAGCGGCAACAGCCTGCTGACCATCGCCAAGGAGCGCGAGTTGCTGGAAATGAACGTGGGCGAGGCTCCTCAGGCCCGTTTCTACAACCTTGGTGTGAAAGTAACGTTCTAATCAAGCATTTGAAAACAGAAAATTGAAAATTATGAATACCAAGATGATTAAGCATACGTTCATCGCCAGTTTTGTCGGTTGTGCTATTGGTACAACCCTGACCTCCTGCGATGACCTTTTTGAGCCGGCACTGGATAACAACCACGACATCACGGAGATGTATTCAGACCCGACGTTTGCCCGTGGCATCATGGACAACGCCTACGTTCTGCTTCCCTATCAGGAGAGTTCCGTGTCGGACGTGGCAACAGATGATGCCGTGTCAAACGACAATGACAATAGCTACCGGAAAATGGCAACGGGCAGCTGGTCGTCCAGTAATAACCCCGTCAGCCAGTGGGATGGCCGCTATCATGCCATTCAGTACCTGAACATCTTCCTGGAGAATGCCGACAAGGTGCAGTGGGACTATTCTTCAGTTGCTCTTAACGAGATGCACAAGGACAACTACAAGGGCAATGCCTACGCCCTGCGTGCCATCCAGTTGTTCTACCTGCTGCGTGCTCACTGCGGTCTGGTCGACGGTACCCTGGTGGGTGTGCCCATCCACACAAGTTCTGAAGACGGTGGCTCCGACTTCAATAGGCCCCGTGATGGCTTTAAGGAGTGCATCGACCAGATCATGGCCGATCTGGACGAGGCTCTGAAGTACCTGCCCAAGCAGTACGGTGAAGTGAAGGAAGACAACATTCCTGCCAAGTACAAAGATCTGAAAGGAACGGAAGACGACTACAGCCGTGCCTTCGGTAAGCTGCAGCGTGGTAAGATTGACGGCCGCATGATTGCCGCCATCAAGGCTCAGGTGGCCCTCTTCGCTGCTTCGCCTGCCTACCAGTCTGCCAACGCTATGAGTTGGGAAGATGCAGCCAGGTATGCAGCTGCCAGCCTCGACAATGTGGGCGGTATTGCAGGCATGGATCCCAACGGTTGGGTTTGGTTCAATGATGTTGCCATGATTGAAGGCTTCAAGTTTGATAACCCCGACCCCGCTGAAATCTGCTGGCGTGGCAACGTGGGCGATGCTGCAAGCTTAGAGGAAGACAACTATCCTCCTTCACTGCAGGGCAAGGGCCGCATCAACCCCACACAGAACCTGGTCGATGCCTTCCCCATGGCCAATGGCTATCCCATCACTGATGCAGCCTCTGGCTATGATCCTGCCGATCCCTATGCGAACCGTGACCCACGCTTGAAGGCTTACGTTGTGGTCAATGGCGATGCCATCGGTGCCGAAAACAAAATCATCAATACGGCTGCCGACAACACGGAAACGACCGACGGTCTCAACAGAGAGAACGGACTGTCCACCCGTACAGGCTTCTACGTTCGCAAGTTGCTCCGTAACGACCTCAACCTGTCTTTGAGCAACCACGCCAAGCGTCACTTCGGTGCCCGCATCCGCTACACTGAGATTTTCCTTGACTATGCCGAGGCTGCCAACGAGGCTCAGGGTCCCACAGCCAATGTGGGCGGTGCCACCTATTCGGCCTACGATGTCATCAAGGCACTCCACAACCGTGCCGGTGTGGGCAATGACTACTTGGAGAGCATCAAGAACGACAAGGACAAGATGCGTGAGCTCATCCGCAATGAGCGCCGTCTGGAACTCTGCTTCGAGAACCACCGTTTCTGGGATCTGCGCCGCTGGCAGGAGCCTCTTGACATAACCGCCAAGGGTGTCAGCATCACGACCGACAAGACTACGGGTGCCCTCGTTCACAGCTACATCGACGTTGAGGACCGCAAATATGACAACACGTACATGGACTATTGTCCTATTCCCAACGGTGAACTCCGTAAGTGGACTAATTTGCGCCAGAACGACGGTTGGAAATAAAAATGCACTGTAACATAATAAAAGAACAAGACGATTATGAAAAGTAACATATTGAAATTCATCTGTGGTGTTGGAGTGGTCTGCTGCTTCTGGGCGTGCAAGAACGGAGACAACGACTTCCCTGACTACGAAGGCGGTACTACGGTCTATTTCGCTCATCAATATCCGGTACGCACCATTGTGCTGGGCGACGATGAGTACGACACCACGCTCGACAAGCAACACAAGTGCGAGATCAAGGCTACCTTCGGTGGCTCCTATAATGGCTCGAACGGTACAGTTAGCGTAGCTGTCGACGAGACCCTCGTCAACAACCTGTATTTTGCCGACGGCGTGACGCCTGTCAAGGCCATGCCAACCGCTTATTATAGCCTCTCGACGACTGACCTGGCATTCAAGGGCACGTTTTACGGAACGACCGAAGTGTCTCTGACCGAAGCATTCTTCGCCGATCCCGATGCCATAAAGAATACCTACGTCATTCCTCTGGTCATGACAGGTCAGAGCGGGTTCGACCATATTCTCACTGGCAAGCCCATTGGCGACACGCCGGGTTCGCGCTGCAATCCTGCTGCCTGGGACGTTCAGCCCATGGACTATGTGCTCTACTGCGTGAAGTACCAGAACAAGTACTCAGGCTGGTGGCTGACTAACCACACCATGTCAACCGACAGCATTGAGAAGGCCAAGCAGGTGCAAATCACGACCCAAACACTCAACAGCTCTGTCTACACTGTGGAGTATCAGGACGGCGGCACCATCTACAAGGCTGACCTGCTCCTCACGTTCAATGGCGACAACTGCACCATTTCGTCTCTGACCCCCGGTGTGACGGCTACAGGTAATGGTGTTTTCGGTGACAACACCGAGAAGAAGGCCTGGGGCAACAAGGACCGCGACGGTATGGAGCTGCACTACACTGTTACCTTCGATGCCACCCACCAGTGGACCACCGACGAGAAGCTCGTTTGGATGCGCAGTGGCGTGGTCTTCGAAGAGTTCGCTCCTGTTTATATCTAATGCAAAAAACTGGAAACAATGAAAAAGCAATATGTCATATTAGCACTTGTGGCCGCCATGGCGGCCTCATGTGCCGACGAATTCGACCAGAACTTCGAGGTTGGGCGTCCGTCAAATCTCGAACAATATGCCTATCTGAGTGAATACAAGCCTCTGAAGGAATATGTCGACTTTGCTGCAAATCCCAACTTCAAGCTGGGCCTTGGCGTCGATGCTGCCGACTATGTGAAGCAGGGCGTCCCCTATGTGGTGGCCAACACCAACTTCAACGAGGTGGTGGCAGGCAATGCCATGAAGATGGGTTCATGTGTGGACAACAACGGCAACATGACCTTTGGCGACGTCAACGAGTTTGCCAAGGCTGCCAAGGCTGCCAACATGAACATCTATGGTCACACCCTGGCCTGGCATGAGCAGCAGCCGGTGAAGTGGCTCAACACCCTGATTGCCGACCGCCCCGATCCCGACTACACGGGTGAACCCGTCGCAGTGGTCATCAAGGACAAGCGTCGTTGCATTCGCGTGAACTCCGACGACATGAAAGAAGCAGCCTGGGACACCCAGTTCTGGCTCTACTTCCCCGATGATCCCATTCCCTCGGGTGCTTCCTATGAATTCTCTATCGATCTGATGGCCAACAAGGCTGCTACCGCCGGTTCGCAGACCCATAAGGATCCAGGTGGATACATTCACTGGTCGGGCGTAGGTACACTTCCCTTCACCGAGGAATGGACAACCTTCACGTCATCCGGTACGTTCATGAGCGAAAGCACTGACGGCTATTCCATCGCCTTCAACCTCAACGACTTCGCAGAGGCCAACATCTACTACTTCGATAACATCAGCCTGAAAATCAATGGCAAGGAAGTAATCAAGAACGGTGACTGCGAAGGCAGCGATGTCAGCAGCTTCCGCACCAAGGAGATGCGCGGTGCTACCGTGGAATCTACCATTGTCGACGAGACGGAGGTCACCCGTTACGAGCAGCAGGCTGCCACCAAGGAGGTCGATGTGCCACGCAACTGTATCCTTGTCGAATCTGGTGACTTGGTAGAAGCCGCTTGGGACACGCAGTTCTGGCTCTACTTCCCCGATGACCCCATTGCCGAAGGTGACAAGTATGAGTTCTCAGCTGACGTCATGGCACAGTTCAAGGCTTCATCGGGTACGCAGACGCACGTTGAACCAGGCGCATACATTCACTGGGCCGGTGTGGGTACTGTACCTTTCGAAACAGAATGGACAACCTTCACGTCTTCTGGTACGTTCACGTCCGAGTGTAATGGAGGTATTTCCATCGCCTTCAACCTGAACGACTTTGCCGGTGCCAACAAGTACTACTTCGACAACATCAGCTTGAAGATCAATGGCAAGGAGGTGATTCAGAACGGTGACTGCGAAGACCCGACCAACACGGCCAGCTTCCGTACCAAGGAACAACGCGGCCAAACGGTTCCCTCGCGCATTGTAGACCACTATACCACAACTGTCAGCATGCAGCCAACCATTCCGCTTGAGCCTGAGGAGAAGCGCGACACGCTGATCATGGCCATGGAACAGTGGATCAAAGGCATCCTGGATGCTTGCCGCACCGATGATGGCGAACTCATGGTGACTGCATGGGATGCTGTCAACGAGCCACTGGCCGGTGCCGACCTCAATGGTGACGGAATCTTCGACCTGCAGCATGCTCCCGAAGCTGGCGATGAAACCAAGTTCTATTGGCAGGACTACCTGGGCGACACGCTCTATGTGCGTGAGGTTGTGAGACTGGCCCGCCAGTATGGCGGTGGCGACTCCATCAAGCTGTTTGTCAACGACTACAACCTGGAGTACGACTGGGATGCCAGCGGCAACAAGAAGCTGGAGAACCTCATCAAGTGGATTGCCATTTGGGAGGCCGACGGCAAGACAAAGCTCGACGGCATTGGCACTCAGATGCACATCTCCTGCTATGCTGATCCCACAGAGCAAGACAAACGTAAGCAACTCATCGAGAACTCGTTCCGTATGCTGGCTGCCACGGGCAAGCTCATCCGCATCTCTGAGCTCGACATGGGTATGATTGACGAGGATGGCAACGACGTGCTGACACCCGACATGACTGAGGAGCAGCACCACGCCATGGCCGACCTCTACACGTTCGTCATCCAGAAGTACCTTGAGATTATTCCTACAGCCCAGCAGTGGGGCATCTGCCAGTGGTGTGCCACCGACAGCCCCGCCAAGAGCGCATGGCGTCCCAACCAGCCCACTGGTCTCTGGGATGAGGACTACTATCGCAAGCATACCTATGCCGGCTTTGCCAATGGCTTCTCTGCTAAGTAATAAGATGTAGATTACTACAATTATTCAAAAGCACTTATCTACGCATCACGCCCGGATTCCAAAAAGGATTCCGGGCGTGATACATTATGTTGGTAAGACGTTGAAGCTATCAGAGTCTGCTCCAACCATCGACCTTTTCTGCTACAGACAATCTCTCAACGTTTCGATATCATTATCAGTAGTGGCCCAACTGGTAACAAAGCGGCAAATCATGTGCGTTTCGTCGTAAGGTCCCCAATGAGTAAACTGCACCAGTTTCTCCAGTCGTGCTACTTCAGCATTGGGCAGGATCACAAACTGCTGGTTGGTGGGCGAGTCGATGTAGAACGAATAGTCTTTCTGCTGCAGCAACGATTTCAGCTTGCAGGCCATGTCAATGGCATGACGGGAAATGCTGAGATAGAGACCGTCGGTAAACAAGGCATCAAACTGAACTCCAACAAGCCGTCCCTTGGCCAATAGGGCACCATGCTGCTTCACAATGCTTACAAACTGTCGCGGTGCTCCATGGCGGGGAAACACCACGGCCTCACCACACAGCGCACCCACCTTGGTTCCACCAATATAGAAGGCGTCGCACTGGCTGGCCAGAAAAGGAAGCGTAACCGTAGAGGAAGCGGCCAGTCCATAGCCCAAACGGGCTCCATCGACAAAGAATTTCAGGTCGTGTTCGCGGCATACCTGGGCTATGGCTTCAATCTCCCCGGCCTCATAGAGCGTTCCCAGTTCGGTGGGGAAAGAGATGTAGACCATGCCAGGCTGGGCCACATGGTCACGGCTGTCGTCAGCTTCAAACTCACACATGAACTGTCGCAGGTCTTCAGCATCGAGCTTGCCGGAGCAGGAAGGCAGGGTAATAACCTTATGGCCGCTGCGCTCAATGGCTCCAGACTCATGCACACCAATGTGACCTGTAGCACAGCAGACCACGCCTTCGTAGGAACGCAGCATGCCGTCAATCACGGTGGTATTGGTCTGCGTGCCGCCCACCAGCAGGAAGACATCAGCTTCCGGGTCTTGACAGGCTTCGCATATCTTCTCCTTGGCACGTTCCGAGTAGCAGTCGTAGCCATAGGTCAGCGTCTGCTCAGCATTGGTGTCAACCAAATGGCTGAGCACCAGCGGATGGGCACCGTTGTTATAGTCGCATTCAAAGGAAATCATAATGCCTCAAGCATTCGTTTCAGCACTACCGAACAGCTTATCTCGCGGTTGGCAGCCTCAGGAATAACGAGTGAGTTGGGCGACTCGATGACATCGTCGGTCACGATGAGGTTGCGGCGCACGGGCAGACAGTGCATGAACTTGCCGTTGTTTGTCCACGACATGTGCTCCGTGTCGACCGTCCATGAGCGGTCTTCACAGGTAATCTTGCCGTAGTCCTGCAGACAAGTCACACCAGGGTTCGACCAGTTCTTGGCATAGATGAAGTCAGCTCCCTCAAAAGCCTTCTTCTGGTCGTACTCCACACGGGCGTTGCCCACGAACTGTGGATCAAGCTCATAGCCCTTGGGATGGGTGATGACCAGGTCTACGTCGGGTGCAGCGTTCATCCACTGCGCAAACGAATTGGGAACGGCCTGTGGCAAAGCACGGCAATGAGGAGCCCAGGTCAGCACCACCTTGGGACGCTCCACGGTCTTGTGCTCCTCAATGGTGATCAAATCGGCAAACGCCTGCAGCGGATGTACGGTGGCCGTTTCCATGGCAAAGACCGGACGTCCGCTGTACTTGATGAACTGGTTCAGCACCGTCTCGGCGTAGTCATACTCGCGGTCGGTGAGTCCTGCAAAAGAGCGCACGCCGATGATGTCGCAATAGCAACCCATCACGGGAATGGCTTCGAGCAAATGCTCACTCTTGTCGCCGTCCATGATCACGCCGCGTTCGGTCTCCAGTTTCCAGGCTCCGGCGTTCACGTCGAGCACAATCACGTTCATACCCAGGTTCATGGCAGCCTTCTGCGTAGAGAGTCGGGTGCGCAGCGAGTTGTTGAAGAAAATCATCATGAGCGTCTTGTTCTTGCCCAGATGCTGGTACTTGTACCGTTCGTTCTTTATCTCAAATGCCTCGGCCATAGCCTTATCGAGCGGTCCGAGGTCTTTTGCATTAATAAATGTTCTCATATTTCTGTTTATTTAATATTTAATCGTCCAAAGATAAAATCGTGAGCTGAATGCCGATGAAGTCTCTGTTGTTGAACTTATCAACTGGAAGGTCGCGCGAATTAAAGCTGTTCAACAGACTGTGACGCCAGTAGAGTGTGATCTTTCCGCCGAAATCGTTGTCATCGTCACAAAAACTGAAGCCAATTCCTGGACTGATAGACAGTCCCATAGGGGTCATGACATTGTCGCTATAAAAACGCTTATAACGGTCAGACTGATAGATTCGCAAGCCTCCTTCAACCTCACAACCCAGCGTAATCACGCCCACATTTGCCACTCTGATAAGGTTCAGTGTCAACTCAACGGGCAGCACAATCTGGCCACCCATGGGACGTAACCCCTTGTCATCTCCATACTGGTTGGTGTAGAGCAGATAGTCAGAAAACGTCTTGTGTTCTATAAACTCTTTTGGTGGACGGGTGTCGAAGTAGCCACGGTAGCCCAAACCGATGCTGAGATTCATGTGATCACTGAACCTGCCCAAGTTGGCCAGAACAGCCAGACTGGCACTCAGTGCATCGCCCTTTAGTGCCAAGTCGCCGTCGATGGAGGCTCCCCAGTTCAGTGTTGGTGTGAGAATGTGTTTTGCATTCGCAGTATTTTCATACCGTTGTGCCCAGACAGTGGTAGCACTTGTGGCCATCACCATGCTCAGAACCAGTGAACACAGGTTTGTTTTCATCTTTTTCATGCTTCACGTATTTGTCCTTCGCCTTCAATCAGCCACTTATATGTGCATATTTCGTCGAGTGCCATGGGGCCGCGCGGACCGAGCTTCTGCGTCGAGATGCCAATCTCTGCACCCAGTCCGAACTGTGCTCCATCGGTAAACGAGGTAGGAGCGTTCCAATAGACGCATGCCGCATCGACATGAGCCTGGAAGCGGCGGGCCGTAGCTTCAGTGGCCGTAATGATGGACTCACTGTGACCTGAGCCGTAGCGGTCAATATGGTCAAGTGCTTCTTCAAGCGAACCCACGGTCTTCACGGCCATCTTGTAGTCCATGAACTCAGTGCCGAAGGACTCATCCGTGGCATGCTGGAGGAGTTGAGAATGGAGAGCGGAGAGCGCAGAATCTGCCACCGCACTGTATGCCTCCTCGTCACAGTAGAGCGTAACGGGCGGCGTGTGGGTGAGCAGCTGTTCGCAGAGTGCAGGCAGGTCGGCCAGACGGTCACGGTGAATGAGCAGGCAGTCGAGCGCGTTGCAAACCGAGACACGTCGTGTCTTAGCGTTCAGGACGATGGCCTTACCCATTTCCAGGTCGCCGTCTTTGTCAAAATAGGTGTTCACCACACCGGCTCCTGTCTCAATGACAGGCACTCGGGCGGTGTCTCTCACGAAGTCGATGAGCCTGCGGCCGCCACGCGGAATGCACACATCGACATAGCCCACCGCATTGAGCAGTTCGCCCGTAGCCTCATGGGTGGCTGGCAGCAGGGCCACGACGTCTTCGCTGACATTGTAGCGGCGCAGCACCTCATGGATGATCTCCACCTCTTCCCGGTTCGAACAGTCTGCATCCTTGCCGCCCTTCAGCACGCAGGCGTTGCCGCTCTTGAAGCAGAGCGAGAACACGTCGAATGTGACGTTGGGGCGTGCCTCATAGATGATGCCGATGACACCAAAGGGCACGCTGACACGACAGAGCCTCAAGCCGTTGGACAGCGTCTTCTGACGGGTGACATGCCCCAGGGGCGACGGCAGTGTGCTCACGCTGCGCATGTCGGCAGCTATGCCCTCAATGCGGCGGTCGGTCAGCTGCAGGCGGTCGTAGAGGGGATTGTCCTTCGCCATCTTCACCAGGTCTTCGGCGTTGGCCTTCAGGATGCGTTCCTTCTGGTTTAAGATGGCATCACTCACGGCACACAGGATGTCGTTGCGTTGCTGGTCGCTGAGCAGAGCCAGCTGTTTGCTGGCATGCTTAACTCTCTCAAATGTCTCTTTCAGTTGCATATCCTTGATTTTTACATTATTCTGACGTAACAAACTCCGTGTGCGGCGTGGTCTCAGGCCGCTCAATGAGGTCTACGAGGATGTTTTCGCGCATGCCGTTGGCAATGATCACGCGTATGCCAGCCTGCTGCAGGCGCTGGGCGGTGGCATACTTCGACTGCATGCCGCCGCGTCCCGCCGTGCTCTTCGAGGTCTGGATAAACGATGTCAGGTCCGTGCCAGGCTTCACCTGTCCGATAAGCTGTGAACCTGGGTCATCGGGGTGTCCTGTATAGATGCCGTCGATGTTCGACAGCAGCACCAGTGTGTCGGCCTTCATCATGCGGGCAATGAGGCCGGAAAGCTCGTCGTTGTCGGTAAACATCAGCTCAGTGACGCACACTGTGTCGTTCTCATTGACCACGGGCAGCACGCCGTTCTCCAGCATCACGGCCATACAGGCCCGCTGGTTCTCATATTGTTCGCCGGGCTCAAAGTTCTCCTTCATCGTGAGCACCTGCCCGATGCTGATGTTATACTCCCGGAAGAGGTCGTAGTACAACCCGATAAGCTTCACCTGTCCGAGTGCGGAGAACAGCTGTCGCTGCTCCACTGAGTCAAGTTCATGATCCACCTTCAGTTCGCCACGGCCACAGGCCACGGCACCACTGGTCACAAGAATCACCTCATAGCCCTGCTCCCGCAGCCAAGCAATCTGGTCCACAAGTGCCGACATACGTGTCACGTTCAGTTTCCGGTTGCCGTGCGTCAGCACGTTCGAACCCACTTTTATCACTATTCTCTGTTTCATGTGCTAAGTCCTCAGCTTCTGTTTTTTACTTTATCCCATTCATCAAATCTATCTTACAATCTGTCTCGAACTATTTGAAGAAATTCGGTTGCAAATTTACAACAATTTTCATAAACAGCGACCTTTTGCATTTAAAAAAACATAGAGAGGTATTATTGTTGCAACGGTTTTTCGATTTTGCGGACAAATAAAAATTGGGAAATAGAGTGGGAATAGGGATGTTTTGGGGGGAACTGTCAGCAAGGAAGTCGACGAAAAAGGACCGTTTCATCGACTAATGAGGCTTAGTTCCGAGGACAGAAGAGCGGAAAAGGCTGATAACTGAAGCCCCGATAGAATGCAGCTGAGGCTCGGTTGGGACGCGATTGAGGCTCAGTTGCAATGTAAGTAAGGCTTAGTCGTTTACCGTAATTATGCTTGGTTATCGAATAACTTTGATTATCAAATAGTTACGAAGTAGGCCGAAAACTTGGAAATTTTCGGCCTACTGAACGATTGATGAGTTGGAAGCGATTCTCAAGGATAGTTTTGTCACGAAAACAAGACAGTCCTTACTTCTTGCGTTTCGGCTTGCGACGGGCCCATCCTTCTTCACTGAAGTCGGGTTCTTCGCCCTTCAGTTCGAAGCCCTTCACCAGTTTCTTCCAGTCATCCTTACCAGCACGCCACTGGCCTCCATGTTCGATGAAATCGTTGTTTTTCTGCTTCTTGCGGTCTTTCTGACGCGATTGCTGGCGTTGCTGACCGTCATCGCCACGACGACTGGTGCGACCTGCACCGCCCTTGGGAGCAGGCTTGCTGCCATCTTCCTCGCTATTGCAGCGCACGGTGCGGCCATGAAAGCGAATGCCCGTGAGCTGGGTCATCACCTTGCGGGCGTCCTTTTCGGGCACCTCAAAATAGGAAATGGTGTCCAAGAGGTCAATGTGACCCACCTCCTGACGGCCACCCACGTAGCGGTTCAATGTCTTCATGAGTTCGCCGGGATAGAAGCCGTCGCGCTTGCCCAGGTTGATGAACAGACGGTGATAGCCCGCCTGCGCCTTGTTCATGCGCTTCTGGCGGTCGCTCTGATAGCCAGAATCACCGGTTTTTCCGCCCTTTCCCGACTTCGCAGGAACGGGCTTCTCAATCTCAGGTGCGTCGGCATAATAGGAAAGGAACTTACCGAACTCGAGTGAGACAATCTTCTTGATGATTTCCTCCTTGTCGATGTACTCAAAATAGCGGCTGATGTCCTGCATGAAGGGGGCTATCTCCTCGTCGTCCACATCGGTCTTCACAATCTCGTCCATCACCTTGTAGAGCTGCTTCTTGCAGATTTCCTCAGCGGCAGGGATGTCCTGCTCCACAAACTGCTTGCCAATGACCTTCTCAATATTGCGAATCTTGTGCTTCTCCTTCGAGTGGACAATGCTGATCGAGGTGCCCTTCTTTCCGGCACGGCCCGTACGTCCCGAACGGTGAGTGTAGTTCTCAATGTCGTCGGGCAGTCCGAAGTTGATAACGTGGGTCAGATCATCCACGTCCAGACCACGTGCAGCCACGTCGGTAGCCACAAGCAACTGCGTGAGATGCTGGCGGAACTTCTGCATCGTCAGGTCACGCTGCTGCTGAGAGAGGTCGCCGTGCAGGGCCTCAGCGTTGTAGCCGTCCTTGATGAGCTTGTCAGCAATGTCCTGTGTCTCAAGCTTTGTGCGGCAGAAGATGATGGCAAAGATGCGCGGATTGAAGTCCACGATGCGCTTCAGGGCCAGGTACTTGTCCTTTGCGTGTACCATATAATATATGTGGTTCACATTCTCGGCGCCCTCGTTGCGGCTGCCCACGACAATTTCCTTGGGTTCCTTCAGGTACTGCTGGGCCACACGCTCCACCTCACGGCTCATTGTGGCCGAGAACATCAAGGTGTTGTGCTCCTCGGGAAGGGCTTCGAAAATGGCATTGATGCTGTCGGAGAAGCCCATGTTCAGCATCTCGTCGGCTTCGTCGAGCACAATGTTGCGGACGTCGCCAAGCTTGGCCTTGCCACGGTTTACAAGGTCGAGCAGACGACCCGGGGTGGCCACAATAATCTGAACGCCCTCGCGCAGGGCACGCATCTGGGGCTCGATGGCAGCACCTCCATAGACAGCCTCGACGTGAATCCCGTCCATATATTTTGAAAAGTCGCGCAGGTCGTCGGCAATCTGCAGGCACAGCTCACGCGTAGGACTGAGCACCAACGCCTGTGTGTTGCGCCGACTGGTGTCAATGCGCTGCAGGAGCGGAATGCCGAAGGCCGCCGTCTTGCCAGTGCCGGTCTGTGCCAGTGCGACAGTGTCCTGCCTGCTGGCCAGCAGCTGGGGTATTACTTCCTCCTGTACAGGCATGGGCTGTACAAATCCCATTTCTTCAATGGCGCGGCGTATCTGTTCGCTCACGCCCAATTCTTCAAATGTCTTCATAATTCTTTAAACGTCGTTATCGGGAAGGAGATAGAAAATGCTCTCAGGTCCCATGTTGAAAAGCAGGTCGAGTACACTCAGGTTGGGCAGGAAGCCATGCCTGCGCTCGTAGACCTGGTAGTAGCGCCGCGCCTTGAAGTCGGCATCGGGCTGTGGATGTTTGGGATGAATGGTCTCACGAAAATCGATGAAATCGCCCGCTTTCTGATATTCAGAGGTAAAGGAAACGTGAGGCTGAATGTCGATGAGTTCGCACATTTTACTGCGAACGGCTTCATTGTAGTCGTGCAACAGCTCCCATCGCTCCGTGAAGAAGGGCCGCAGGTCGTCCTCATAATACTGGAAGAAAGGCGAGTCGCCATAGGCAGAAGTCAGTGCTTGCCAGTGCTGATGCCGCCAGTTACCGTGATCGGAAACCCGGATTAATTGGGAACCAAGAACTGAGGTCTCAACTGTTACCGGCACAGTCAGTGCCTGCACACCGTTGGCCGATGCAATGAGACAGCGGTTGCGGTAAGTCTGCTTCACGTAGGAGTCGTGGCACTCGATGAGCACCTCTGGATAGGCTACCAACTTCTGATACCACTGCACTGGGCCAAAATAGGTGGTCGAGAGCAGGGCTTTCATTTCGGAAGCAATAAGCGGTCGGAGCGATAACCCTTCCACGGAGCGTCTCCAGGACGGTGGGAAAAGACAATGAGCACAGCACGACCAATAATCCTTTCCTCGCTAATGGGACCCAGCAGCCGCGAGTCTAAGGGATTCTTTTCGTTCAGGGCCTGCATCCAGTAATAGTCGGCATCGGCACAGTTCTTCAGGCTGGGCACCTCTTCCAGGTGACCTTGATAGCGCACCGTGTCGCCAGGCAGAGCCCGGCAGCGTCCGAAGAGCACGCTGGTGTGGGTCGAATCGCGCGGATCTTCGTATGCCACAAGGTCGCCCCTTTCTACCGACTGACGGCACAGACGGCCATAGCTGAAGGGTCCACCACCACCACCTGTGCGCAAACCATAGCTCCAGCGGTTCACCAATACGCGGTCGCCTGCTGAAAACTCCGGCTCAAGTCCACTGCCTTCAACCTTATAGACGGTGAAGGCCAACGCGCGGAAAGCCATCATCAGCAGCAGCGAGACGGCTAGCACGAGCAGGAATTTCAGGGTGTTGCGCATATCAGGAGTAGTCAGAAACAGATTGAAGGGGCTAAAGGGGCCGCATACCAGCCCCTTTAGCTGTCATTATTTGATATTGTCCACACAGCGGAACAGGCGGCTCCAGCGAATGCCGGAAAGCCCACTTCGGTCGGGATCGCTCGACCACCAGATGAAAATGGGCTTGCCCACAATGTGGTCTTCGGGCACGAAGCCCCAGTAGCGGGAGTCGGCCGAGTTATGACGGTTGTCACCCATCATCCAGTAGTAGTCCAGTTTGAAGGTATAGCTGGTGGCTACTTCGCCATTGATCAGGATCTTGCCATCCTTGACCTGCAGGTCGTTCTTCTCATAGACACGGATGGGACGCTCGTAAACGGGCAGGTTTTCAAGCGTGAGGTCGATGGATTCGCCCTTTTTCGGAATCCAGATGGGGCCGTAGTTGTCGCGCGTCCAGTGCAGATTGCCGTTCAGCGGGTAGATGTCCCACTCCGAGGCTTCTGTGTTCAGCACCACGCTATCGGTCAGGTCTGGCATCTTCTGCATCTTTTCAACAGCCTCACGGGTCATCGGCATATAGCCCATCTGGTTCAGCTGAGCCAGGTCTTCCATCGTAATCTGCATGTCCAGCATCTCTTCGTCAGTCAGGTGGCGCTTCAGCTTCACCTTGTAAGTGAATTGAGCCTGGTCGGGAGTCTTGTTTTCCTTGCCGTCCAAGTAGATGATGCGATTCTTGATTTGTAGCGTCTGACCAGGCAGACCCACACAACGCTTCACATAGTTCTCACGGCGGTCAGTCGGACGTGAGTCGATTTCACCGAACTCCTGGAAGTTGCCTTCAATGTATTTGCGACCCAGCGTAGCCACCTCGTCGAACAGGCGGAGCCGCTGTTCGGCCGTAAGTGAGTCGGGGTTCGGGCGGTTGGGATACAACTGATAGCCGTAGCCGTAGCACAGCTGATAATAATCGTAGGCCTGGTAGCGCGGATCTGAGCAGATGGTGTCGCCTGCAGGGAAGTTGAACACCACAATATCGTTCAACTCAACGTTGCCAAATCCCTTTACACGGCGGTAGTCCCAGTGCGGCCATGAGATGTAGCTCTTGGTTCCGAACACGGGAAGTGTGTGCTGAGTGAGCGGCATAGTAAGCGGCGTTTCAGGAATACGGGGGCCATAGCTCACCTTTGATACAAAGAGGTAATCGCCCGTGAGAAGTGACTTTTCGAGCGACGAAGACGGAATGACGTAGTTCTGGAAGAAGAACAGGTTGATGAAATAGACGGCCACGAGGGCGAAGACAATTGCATCGACCCACGACATGACCACCCGAACGGGTGTTTCAGCCTCTTTCCACCATTGCCAGTTAATTTTCTTTGAAATATAGGCATCATAGATGAACGGCACAACCAGCAGTCCCCACCATGACTCTACCCAGTAAAGAAACAGCAGATAAAGCACCAGTACAATGATGAACTTGGCCCACTGCACTTTCATGTTCGGTTTTCTCTTGTCTCGTTTCATGCTTTCTCAGTTAGAATTTAAACATGTCGCTGATGGTGAGCAGACCCTGATGCTCATTCGTGTACTCAGCAGCCAGCACCGCACCAAGGGCAAATCCCTTGCGGGAATGGGCATCGTGGGTAATAGTGATCAGGTCAGCTTCAGAGTCGTAGCGCACCGAGTGAATGCCAGGTACCTCTCCGCGGCGTATGTGGTCAATGCGCAAGAACTGCGGGTCAGTTGTATCTTCCGCCCAACCCTTCTTGCGGTCGATTGCCTCTACAATCTCCTCGCCCAGCGTGATGGCTGTACCAGAGGGATGGTCGAGCTTATGCACGTGATGGGTTTCCTCCAGTTCCACGTCGTACTGGGGGAACTGATTCATGATTTTGGCCAAATAGCGATTCACGGCAGAGAAGATTGCCACGCCAATGGAGAAATTCGACGCCCAGAACAGAGTCTGACCGTTGGCGCAGGCTTGCTTCACGTCGTCGCCATGCTCCTTCATCCATCCTGTAGATCCACTGACCACCTTCACACCCTTGGCCCAGGCTTTCAGGTAATTGCCGTAGGCTGCCGTTGGATTTGTAAACTCGATAGCCACATCGGCAGAGGCAAACGCCTCGCTTTCAAAGTCCTGCTGGTTATCAATGTCGATGACACTCACAATTTCATGGCCACGGTCGCGGGCAATCTGCTCTATCATCTTGCCCATCTTTCCGTAGCCGATTAAAGCTATTTTCATTACGTTTTTTGTATTAATACGGTGCAAAGATACTCATTTTCAGGCTAACAAGGCCCTTTTTTACACTTTTTAGTGCTGATTGACGGCATTTTTATGTACCTTTGCGCCCATGAACTTCAACACCCACACGCTGCCTTCCGGGCTGCGAATCATTCATTTCCCGTCGCCTTCCCAGGTTGTTTACTGCGGTCTGGCTGTGCATGCCGGTACGCGGCATGAGGCTCCCGGACAGGAAGGCCTGGCTCATTTCTGCGAACATCTCACCTTCAAAGGCACACGTCGCCGGACATCCGTACAGATTATCAATGCGCTGGAAGGCGTGGGCGGTGAGCTCAATGCCTTCACAGGCAAGGAGGACACTGTGTTCTATGCAGCCACCACGCGCCAACACTTGCGTCGAACAGTCGACGTGCTGTGCGACATGGTGTTTGCAAGCGAGTATCCCGAACAGGAAATAGAGAAGGAGTGCGAAGTGGTGTGCGACGAGATTGAGAGCTATGAGGACACGCCTGCCGAACTGATTTTCGACGAGTTTGAGAACATCCTGTTCGAAGGTCACCCGTTGGGACACAATATCTTAGGCACAGCCGAGCGGGTACGCAGCTACCGCCAGAAGGACGCACGGCAGTTCACTGGTCAGTACTACCGTCCTGAAAACGCCGTATTCTTTGTCTCAGGCGACGTTGATTTCAAAAAGCTCACGGCTATTCTCGAGAAATGTGGAGTCTCTGAACGAACTGTACTTAGCCCAGGAACGACCACCACAGAATTTCCGCGCCAGGCAAGACAAAGCTTCATTGAAAAGCCTTTACAACCCGCCCTCATCCGTCGCAAGCGTTCTACGCATCAGGCCCACGTCATGATTGGCGCACGAACGTTTGCCGCAACCGATCCAAAGCGGTGGTCGCTCTATCTGCTGAACAATATTCTTGGTGGTCCGGGCATGAACTCCCGGCTGAATCTCTCGCTTCGCGAACGACGCGGACTGGTCTATACCGTTGAAAGCACCATGGCCACCTACAGCGACATGGGGCTGTGGGCCATCTACTTCGGATGCGACCAAAGCGACGTGACACGCTGCCGAAGGCTGGCCGAACGGGAACTGTGCCGATTAGCCGAACGCCCACTGAGCGAGTCACAGCTGCGCCAAGCCAAGCAACAATTGCGCGGACAGCTGGCCATTGCAGCCGACAACCGCGAACAGTTCACGCTCGACCTGGTGAAAAGCTACCTGCACGAAGGTCGCGTCCGAGATCTGGACAGTGTGCTGCGTCACGTCGATGCGCTCACAGCCACGCAATTGCAGCAAGTAGCCCAGGAGCTGTTTGACGTGCAGCAAACGACTACCTTGATTTATGAATAACCATGCCTAATTATCAAACAGATTAGGCTCCATGATGTTCCCACTGTAAGGATTGCGCCCGAAGTGACGATATGCCAGTTCGGTGACCATGCGGCCACGGGGCGTGCGCTTGATAAATCCCTCCATGATGAGGAAGGGTTCGTAGACTTCCTCGACCGTACCCGAATCTTCGCCGATGGCTGTTGCAATCGTTGTGATGCCCACCGGTCCGCCACGGAACTTATCGATGATGGTGAGCAGAATCTTGTTGTCGATCTCGTCGAGTCCGTACTGGTCAATGTTCAAGGCCGTCAGTGCAACCTCCGTAATCTTCGAATCAATGCGACCCGTGCCCTTCACTTGAGCAAAGTCGCGCACGCGGCGCAGCAGTGCATTGGCAATACGGGGCGTTCCGCGCGACCGCCGTGCAATTATCAGGGCGGCATCTTCGGTGATGGGCACGTCGAGAATGCCGCTGCTGCGCTCCACGATGGATGCCAGCGTCTCCGGGGCGTAGTATTCCAGGTGCATGTTGATGCCGAAACGGGCCCTGAGCGGAGCCGTGAGCAGACCGCTGCGAGTGGTGGCCCCCACCAGGGTGAAGGGATTAAGGTCTATCTGTATGGAACGGGCTGAGGGTCCTTTGTCGATCATGATGTCAATACGATAATCCTCCATGGCCGAGTACAGATACTCTTCCACAACCGGCGACAGACGGTGTATCTCGTCAATGAACAGCACATCGCGCGGCTCCAATGAGGTGAGTATGCCCGCCAAGTCGCCTGGCTTATCGAGCACGGGGCCACTGGTGAGCTTGAAACCCACGCCCAGCTCGTTGGCAATGATGTTCGACAGTGTGGTCTTTCCCAGTCCGGGAGGGCCGTGCAGCAGCGTGTGGTCAAGCGGTTCGCCACGATACTTGGCCGCCTCGACGAACACCTCCAGGTTCTCCACCACCTTTTTCTGGCCACTGAAGTCACGGAAGCTCAGCGGACGCAGCGCGTTCTCGAAGTCCTTTTCGCCCTGACCGTTGCCATAGCGTTCCTGCCTGATGTCAAAGTTTTCCTCCATATTTTAGGGTTTACGGGCGCAAAGTTAATCATTTATTTTTGAAATTCAAACTAAATGCTTACCTTTGCACGAAATTACTAACATTTTTATTCTCTATGAAAACGAATCTACTGACACTGGCATTGCTGGTAGCCAACATATCAATGGCCCAGCAACGCAAGGAAATCACATTGACAAACGACTGGCAGTTCTCACGCGACAAGCAGCAGTGGGAGAGCGTCTGCGTGCCCCATGACTGGGCCATCAGCGGGCCGTTCGACAAGAAATGGGACCTACAGGTGGTGGCCATCGAGCAGAACGGCGAGAAAGAGGCTACCGAGAAGAGCGGCCGCAGCGGCTCACTGCCCTGGATTGGCGAGGGCCATTACCGCCGCACCATTACAATACCTAATGACTTCAAGGGCCACGCCGAACTGCTGTTCGACGGTGCCATGGCCGAACCCACAGTGAGCGTCAACGGCCAGAAGGCCGGTTACTGGGCCTACGGCTATAACGCTTTCCGGGTGGACATCACCAATCACGTGAAGCCTGGGGCCAACCTTGTGGAAGTGGATCTTGTGAATGTGGAGGAAAGTTCGCGCTGGTATCCCGGGGCCGGACTCTACCGCCCCGTCACGCTGGTGCTCACGGGCGAGAACTTCCTGCACACCTGGGACACCTTTATCTATACGCAGGACATCAGCAACGGCAAGGCCACACTCTGCGTGCAGACTGCTGCCGACCAGCCCAGCGACGGGCTGCTGGCCGTAGAGGTGGAGTTGCGCGACCGTCAGGGCCACATTGTGGATCACCGCCACGTCGACGTGACCACACGCACGGCCCAGACACAGCTCACCGTGGAGAAACCGCAGCTGTGGACGCCCGAGACACCTTATTTATATAAGGCGCACGTGAAACTGATGCACAACGGGCAGCTCATCGACGAGCTGGTGCAGCCAGTGGGTGTGCGCACGGTCAGCGTGTCGAAAGAGGGCGGTTTCCAGTTGAACGGCCAGACCCGCAAACTGAAGGGTGTCTGCCTGCACCACGACCTGGGCCCGCTGGGTGCTGCCGTGAACAAGGCTGCGCTCATCCGTCAGGTCAAGACGCTGAAGGCCATGGGCTGCGATGCCATTCGCACGGCTCACAACATGCCGGCACAAATGCAGATGCAAGTGTGCGACTCACTGGGCATGATGGTCATGGCCGAGTCGTTCGACATGTGGATCTACCCCAAGTGCAAGAACGGCTATGCCCGTTTCTTCAAGGAATGGGGCGACCGCGACATGGAGACGCTGGTGCGGGCCCACCGCAACCACCCGTCGATCGTGATGTGGTCGATAGGCAACGAGATTCCCGAACAGGGCAGCAAGGACGGCCCCGCCATTGCACGCCGACTGCAGGACATCTGCCACCGGCTGGATCCCACGCGCCCCGTGACCCAGGGCATGGACCGTGCCGAGGAGGCACTGCGCAGCGGCTTTGCCCAAGTGATGGACGTGCCAGGCTTCAACTACCGCGTGCATAAATACGAAAAGAACCTCAGCCAACTGCCGAAGGGCTTCCTCTTAGGGTCTGAGACAGCCTCGACGGTGTCGTCGCGAGGCGTGTATAAGTTCCCGGTGAAGCCCGACGACAACTCACGCTACGCCTCCTGGTCCAAGGACTACGACCCCACGGCCATCAAGACAGCCGACGGCCAGTGCTCCGGCTACGACGTGGAGTACTGTTCGTGGTCCAACCTGCCCGACGACGACTGGCGCTGGCAGGACGACAGGGCCTGGGTCATCGGCGAGTTTGTCTGGACGGGCTACGACTATCTGGGCGAACCGTCGCCCTACGACGAATACTGGCCCTCGCGCAGCTCTTACTTCGGCATCTGCGACCTTGCAGGCCTGCCCAAGGACCGCTACTTCCTGTACCGGTCGAAGTGGAACACCGGTGAGCACACCATCCACCTGCTGCCCCACTGGTCGTGGGGTGCCACGAAGAATGAGCGCGGCAACCGCATCGGTCAGGTCACGCCCGTCTACTGCTACACTGACTATCCCGAGGCTGAGTTGTTCCTCAACGGAAAGAGCCAGGGCCGCATCAGGAAGTGGAACGGTGAGACCGGCGAATGGGACGAGCAAAAGAAACAGTGGAACAACGAGCACCGGCTGGACCGCTACCGCCTGCGCTGGAACGACGTGAACTACGAACCGGGCGAACTGCGCGTGGTGGTCTACGACGAGAAGGGTCAGAACCGTGGCGAGCAGGTACTCCGCACGGCTGGCAAGCCCACCCAGCTGCAGCTCGACACATGGACACAGCACGACGGCACAACGCCCCGGCTGAAGGCCGACGGCGAAGACCTGGCCTTCGTCACCGTTTCCCTACAGGACAAGGACGGCAACTTCGTGCCTACTGCCACCGACCAACTGCGCTTTGAGGTCACTGGAGCCGGCACGTTCCGTGCCTGCTGTAACGGCGATGCCACATCACTGGAGCCGTTCACCCAGCCCACCATGCGTCTCTTTGCAGGCCAGCTGGTAGTGGTGGTACAGGCCACCCACCAGTCCGGCATGCTCACGCTGAAGGTCACCGACGACCAGCTGGGCATCTCCCGTGAGGTCGCCATCCGTGTGGAATAGTCCAAGGAAGCACCGTTTTGTCAAAATAATTCATAGAAAAAAGCACTTTCCCGACAGGTACTTCTGGACGGAAGAAAGCACAAAAAGCAGCACTTTCATGGTCAGTGGCCTGCTGCCAAAGAGGCAGCAGGCCACTGACTGCATGGAAGTAAGGCGTAGACGCATCGAAACCTAGGCTTAACCGCGCTTAAACCAAGCCTCTTTTTCATCGAAACTAAGCCTCATTTAGGGCAAAAACGCCTGTTTTCGGGGTGCTAAAAAGCCACTGAAATCGCAATCCTTTGACTGTCAACCACTTGCAGAAACGCCCATAACTCGCTCATTTGCGACCGATTGATTACTTGGTGAATTCTGAGCGAATCTCAGAGTGGTCGTTGTAAAGATTTTTCATAACGTCACCTCGCCCTGCGTTCGACCTCTAATGTTCATTTTCTGATAAGAATAAAAGCAAGATTCTTTGTCATATTGTTTTTTTGCATTACCTTTGCAGCAATATAAAATACATTCTATTCATGCGACGAGTATTTGGAATTGGCGAAACGGTTCTTGACATCATCTTCAAGAACGAACAGCCCATAGGAGCCGTACCGGGCGGCTCGGTATTTAATGCGGTGATCTCAATAGGACGCACTGGCATCCCGGCAGCATTCATCAGTGAGACGGGCAACGACCGCGTGGGACAGCGCATCATCAGTTTTCTGCAAGAGAACGGGGTGGATGCAAGCAGCGTGAACATCTATGCCGACTCGAAGTCACCCCTCTCACTGGCCTTCCTGAACGAACAGAACGATGCAGAGTACATCTTCTACAAGGATCACCCGCACGACAGGCTGGACTTTGACTATCCCGACGTGCAGCCGGACGACGTGGTGCTCTTCGGTTCCTACTATGCCGTGAACCCCGTGATACGCCCACAGGTGGCAGGCTTCCTAGAGTTTGCCAGGCAGCGCGGGGCCATCCTTTACTACGACGTGAACTTCCGTGCTTCGCACAAGAACGAGGTGATGAAACTCACGCCCAACCTGATTGAGAACCTGGAAGTGGCCGACATCGTGCGCGGTTCGAGCGAAGACTTTGAGGTGCTCTACCGCAAGACAGATGCCGACACGGTGTACCGTTCGGAGATTTCGTTCTACACGAAGAAGTTCATCTATACCCGTGGTTCACAGCCCGTGGAGCTGCGGGCCGACGGCGGACTGGCCAAGCAGTACCCCGTGAAGCCCGGCACTGAGCCTGTGGTAAGCACCATCGGAGCTGGTGACAACTTCAACGCGGGGTTCGTCTATGGCCTTATAAAATATGGTGTCACGCGCAAGGACATCGAGCAAGGCATCAGCGAAGAACTGTGGGACAAGCTCATCGAGTCGGCCCAGCTGTTCTCAGCCAATGTCTGTGCCAGCCTGAACAACTCGGTGAGTCCGGAGTTCGGAGCCGAGATGAAGAAAGCACTCAATAACTAAAAACAATATCAGAACAATGAAAGAAATCACTCAGAACATTTTCTATGTGGGCGTCAACGACCGTAACAAGACGCTCTTCGAAGGGTTGTGGCCTCTGCCCAACGGCGTTTCGTACAACTCCTACCTCGTTGTGGACGAAAAGGTGGCTCTCATCGACACCGTCGAGGCCGACTTCTTCATGCCTTTCCTGCAGAACATCCGCGAAGTCATCGGTGAGCGGCCCATCGACTATGTGGTGGTCAACCACATGGAGCCCGACCACAGTGGTTCACTGGCACTGCTGCGACAGTTCTATCCTGACATCGAGGTGGTGGGCAACAAGAAGACGTTCGACATGATGCACGGCTTCTACCAGCTGGAAAGCGGCTTGAAAGAGGTGAAAAACGGCGATGCCATCAGCCTGGGACAGCACACGCTGCAGTTCGTGCTCACGCCCATGGTACACTGGCCCGAAACAATGATGACGCTGTGCGGACAGGTGCTCTTCTCGGGCGATGCCTTCGGCTGCTTCGGTGCGCTGAACGGTGCCTATGTCGATGAGCAGATGAACTGCGACGAGTTCTGGCTGGAAATGACCCGCTACTACTCGAACATCGTAGGAAAATACGGTACTCCCGTACAAATGGCACTAAAGAAACTCAACGGTGTGCCCGTGGACTATATCTGCTCAACCCACGGCCCAGTGTGGCATGAGCATGTGAAGAAGGTGATCGGTATCTACAACCGACTGAGCTTGTACGATGCCGAACCCGGACTGGTGATTTGCTACGGAACGATGTACGGCAACACTGAGCGTGCTGCCGAGGTGATTGCACGCGCAGCAGCACAGGCCGGACTGAAGAATATCGTGATGTACAACGTGTCGAAGACCCACCACAGCTACATCATCCGCGACGTGTTCCGCTACCGTGGCCTCATCGTGGGCGCACCTACTTACAACACGGGTCTGTATCACGAAATGAACGTGCTGCTCGACGAGCTGTCGCAGAAAGACATCAAGGGACGCCTGATGGGCTGGTTCGGCTCGTTTGCATGGGCTTCGAAGGCCGTGAGCGAGATAACGCGCTGGAACAACGAACGGCTGAAATACGAAGTCGTGGGTCAGCCCGTTGAAATCAAACAGGCACTGACCCCCGAGACTACGGCACAATGTGAACAGCTGGGTCGCGAAATGGCCCGCCGTTTACTGGGATGATAAAAGGCTGACCACGTCATCAAACGTGTCGGCTACCTGGATATAGGTTCGCCATTGCTTGCGGGTGACGCCACGCTGATGCAGATCGTCAAGGCAGGCAATGAGCGAGTTCCAGAAGCCTTTCATATTATAAAGGATGATGGGCTTGTGATGATAGCCCAACGTGGCAGCCGAAGCCACGGTAAACAGTTCGTCGAGCGTGCCTATACCGCCCGGCAGTACAATGAAGGCATCACTATGGTCGGCCATGAGCTGCTTGCGGTCGGTCAGGTCTTCGGTGGGAATATGTACATCGAGGTAAGGACTCAAACGTCCCATTTCCTCAATGATGCGCGGCACCACACCGATAACCTGGCCGCCCGCTTGCTTTGCTGCCTTGCTCACTGTGTGCATCAGACCTGCATCATGACCGCCAAAGACAATGGAATGACCCTGGCCGGCAGCCCACACTGCCAGCTCACGGGCCATGGAAAAGAAGTCGGGATCAATCTGCTGATTGGCCGAACAGAAAAAACACAGTTTCATGCTTGCTTGAGTCTTGCTTTTACTTCATGTCGAAGCCAATGCGCAGTCCGTCGTAGTTCTTCGACAGGTCGCCAATGGTCTGTGCGGTCTGGTTGCCGCTCAGCGTGGCCATGGTCTGCATGAGTGTCAGCAGTTTCTTTCCCTCAAAGAGGATACCGATGCCCGTAGAGTTGCGCTTGGCATAGCAGTTGACGTTGAGGAGCAGTCCGGAAAGCGTGATCTTATAGGTCGAAGCATCGAAAGTGTAGTTGCCCTGCCAGGACTTCCCGGCTATTGTTGCAGCAAAGGTGCCGTCCTGATTGAACGTAATCTTGGTGTTCGACGACTTGATGCCCACCGTACCATAATAACCCGACAACTTCTGTCTGATGGTCGAAGCAACAGCCTCACCGCCAGCCTGTGCCAACAGGTTCTGACTGGTAAAGGCACAGCCGGGCTGATAGTAGGTCCAAGTGCCAATCAGATTCTCCTTCGTCACCTTGTCAAGTCCAAGTACGCTCTGCAGCACGTTGCCCATTGTCTCAGCGTTGCCCACAGATGAAAGAATGCCACCCAGCACACCACCATCGGCAGCCGAGGAGCCAGAAGTGTTGGAACCAGTGGTCTGAGTGGGTGCAAATCCACAGCTTGCAGCCATCATTGCGGCAGCAGCCATTGCAAGAATTGTTGTACGTTTCATAAGTTTTTCTCGTTAAGTTTATGAATTTGTTGTCTCAGATATTCCTTGAATTCATCACATCCCTGCACTTCGATGTCCTGGTAAAGACCTAATACGAAGCGGCCAACACCTACAAACGAGCATACTGGCATTGCAACACGCCAATGGCTGTCGTCGAAAGGTTCGATATAACGCTCAGAACGAGGGTATTCCTCACGCAGGACTGAGGTCGACAGGCGACCCATGACCATCTCAACATTCCACTGCTGTTCTCCAGTGAACAGAAAGACGTCGGTGAACAGCTGTCTGTGCTGGTCTTCATGCTCCCAAATCACATCAAGCAGCACGACATCTTGCATGCGTGACAGCTTGAAAGTCTTGTTCATACCCGATGACGTTTCATGGGCACGTATCTCACGATTGCCGTTCAGAAAGAGGAAAGGTTCGACCAAACGGTCGCTCACCGTATTGCTGTGAGGCGAAGAATAGGCCACCAACCGCACCATGCGGTGCTGCTTGATCGCCTCATAGAGGGTGCTCACGTTGTGGGCCAGTTGCTGTTTCAACTCCACTGAGTCCAGTATGTTCAGGTCGTAGAGACGGTCCAGCTTCTGTTTGATGCGCTGCACTTGAATGGATTCGTCGCCTGTCTTGTCCAAGATCTGACGCAAGGTAATGGCCTCATCTTCGGTAAAATGGACGATTTCATCAAGTTTCCGGAAGAAAGGTGAGTCTTTCCTGACACGGTAGAAGGGCTTGTTATGCTCCACAATGAAGTCCGTCTGACGGAAAAACTCCAGATAGTAATAGAAGTTCCGACGCGAAATCTCGAGCCGTTCACAGATGTCCTGCACCGTATAGTTATGATTCTCCGTGAGCATCAGGAGCAGGTTGAGCTCACGTTCCAGTTTGTCATGACGCATGTGTCACTCAAGGATGTCTCAGTCTTCAAACTGCAGCGACAGCTGTCCGTCGCCCAACAGATTGTAGCTTTTGCGATGATAGGGTGTGATGCCGTGCTCACGTATGGCCTCCCGGTGCTTCTTCGTAGGATAGCCTTTGTTGCCCTGCCAGTCATACCAGGGATATTCCTGCGCCAGCTGCTTCATATAGTCGTCGCGGTAGGTCTTTGCCAGAATGCTGGCTGCGGCAATGGAAAGATACTTTCCGTCTCCCTTTACAATGCAAGTATGCGGAAGCTGAACACCGAAACCGGCTGGGTCATGGTAAGGCTTGAAGCGGTTTCCGTCGACAATGATGGCCTGGGGACGCACCGTCAGTTGGTCAAGAGCACGGTGCATGGCCAAAAAAGAAGCGTTCAGGATGTTGATCTCATCGATTTCCTCTGGCCCGACCACACCCACTGCCCAGCTCAGCGCGTCGCGTTCTATGACCTCACGCAACTGGTACCGACGCCGTTCGGTGAGCTGCTTTGAGTCGTTCAGCAGTTCATGATGATAGCCAGGAGGCAGTATCACGGCTGCCGCATAGACGGCACCCGCCAAACATCCGCGTCCGGCTTCGTCACATCCGGCCTCAACCAGACCCTCATAATAGTGGCTCTTCAACATCGTTCCTTCTTTTTTCTTCTTGCAAAGGTAGATATTTATTCGGTAACTGCCAAATAATCTCATTAAAAAGAAAGAATTTGAAAACTACGGGCGCTGAACGGCTCCTGTTTAGTTAAAAGATTCTAAAATCCCGCATTTTTAACACTCAAACCTTTGGTAGTGAACTTTTTGTGCACACTAAAAGCCTTATTTTGCACCCAGAAACGATTAATAACCCATTAAAAGCCAAGATTATGAACAACGAAATGACAATCACTACCCGTGAACAGAAAGTTGAAACCATGCTGAACATGGTCTTCTCAGTCCTGAACCAGCCGCTTCGGAAGCTCACACATTATTATAGTAAGGTGTTGGAACGCCGCCTGAGCAATCGGCAGACGCTGCATCTGCTGAATGCCCAGACGGCCTTTGTAATGACAGTGACTCCTGTCGATGCGCCATGGATGCTGCGCCTGCTGTGCGCCATCTGGCTGGTCAAAGCCCTGTTGTGGTGCAAGGAGGCCCTCTGAAACCTCAGAACATCCTGCTGACGCGGTGGATGCCTGCTACCAGTGCATCCACCTCTTCTTTTGTATTGTAGAGTGCAAACGATGCCCGAACAGTGCCGGTGATGCCCAGGCGGGTCATGAGCGGATGGGCACAATGATGTCCTGTACGCACGGCTATGCCCAAGCGGTCGAGCAGTGTGCCCATATCGAGGTGGTGGATGTCGCCCACCAGAAACGAAACAACGGCATCTTTCGGCTCTGCTTCTCCGAAAATCCTCATTCCTTCAATTTGCTTCAGTTGCTCAGTGCAGTAGCGGGTGAGTTCCTGCTCGTGTGCTTCTATGGCATCGAAGCCTACGGAAAGGAGGTAGTCTATGGCAGTGGCCAGGCCGTGAGTGGCCACATAGTCGGGCGTACCAGCCTCGAACTTCAGCGGCGGACGCTCAAAGGTGGTGCGCTCCCATGATACTTGATCAATCATTTCGCCACCGCCCTGATATGGCGGCAGACGGTCGAGCCATTCCTCCTTGCCATACAGCACACCGATGCCAGTAGGTCCATACATCTTGTGACCGCTGAAACAAAGGAAGTCGCAGTCCAACTGCTGCACATCGATCTTCATGTGAGGGGCACTCTGGGCGGCATCGATCAGCACTGGAATGCCACGCTCATGGGCTTTTCTGACAATTTCCCTGACGGGGTTTACCGTTCCCAGCACGTTGCTCACGTGGCACAGGCTCACCAGTTTGGTGCGCTCGGTGAGGTATGTGGCTGTGTCACAGCCACCTGCTGAACAGATCAGTTCGCCACGGTCGGTGATGGGCAGGTGCCGAACCACGATGCCACGCTTCTGCGCCTGCAACTGCCAGGGCACAATGTTTGAATGATGCTCCATGTCGGTAACCAGCACCTCGTCGCCCTCCTTCATCTGACTTTCACAGAAGGTCTGCGCCACCAGATTAATGGACTCTGTGGTGCCACGCGTAAAGACAATCTCCGTGGTGCTGCGGGCGTTGATGAAGCTACGCACCTTCTCACGGGCAGCCTCATGCAGGTCGGTGGCCTGCTGACTGAGGTAATGCACGCCACGATGCACATTGGCATTCACATTCAGGTATTCCTCACGCATGGCATCAAGCACGCAGAGCGGTTTCTGCGTGGTAGCCGCATTGTCTAAATAAATCAAAGGCTTCCCGTACACCTCACGAGAGAGTATCGGGAAGTCCTTTCTTATCGTTTCAATATCATACATATTCAAAAAATCTCCTATCGGCACAGTTTGCAGCCTTCACACTTGTTCAGCTCTCCCCGGAAGCGCTTGTCGATGAGATGATGCAGACGGTCACGCAACGGAGCCAGGCTAATCTGATCGACCACCTCGCGGATGAAAGCCACCTGCAGCAGCGTGCGGGCTTCTTTTTCAGGTATGCCGCGCTGCTGCATGTAGAAGAGGGCGGCATCGTTGAGCTGACCCACGGTAGAGCCGTGGGCACACTTCACGTCGTCGGCATAGATCTCAAGCATGGGCTGGGTGTACATGCGGGCCTCACGAGTGGAGGTCAGGTTCTGGTTGGTCATCTGCGAAGTGGTCTTCTGCGCTCCCTGCGCCACATACACACGTCCTGCAAAGGCTCCGGTGGCCTGATCGTCGAGCACATACTTATAGAGTTCATTGCTGGTGCAATGCTGTGCCTGATGGGTGATGAGCGTGTTGTTGTCCACATGCTGCTGCTTGTCGGCAATCACACAGCCGCCCAACTGGCACTCTGCGCCCTCACCGGCCAGCAGGAGGTCGAGCTTGTTGCGGGTGACACCATTGTGCAGGGTGATGACGTTATGACGCACACGACTGCTGCGTTCCTGCCTGACGTAGACATTGCTCAGACGCACATTCCTGGCATGGGTCTCTTCCAGGCAGTAGAGGTCGACCTTGGCATTCTCCCCGGCAAACACCTCGATGACCTGTGTGGTCAGGAAGTTGCGGTCGTCGGCAGCATGGTCGCAGAACAGCAGTGTGGCCTCAGCTCCCTCCTCAGCCACGATGAGCACGCGGCGGTTGACCATCAGGTCGACATCACTGCGCAGGATGTTTATCACCTGAATGGTCTTATCCATCACGGTGTGTCTGGGCAGGTAGATGAGCAGGCCGTCTTGTGCCAGCATGGTGTTGAGCTGGGTAATGGCATCATCGTCGATCCCAGCCTGCTGGTTATAATAGTCAGCCACACGATCGGCATGGGCAGCCAATGAACCCACAATAACCCCTTCGGGCAGCGAACTCTTGGGCAGTGCCTTCTCGTAGAAGCCATCGTTGACCATAAAATAGAGCAAGGTAGAGAGGTTGGGCACATCGCACTTGAAGGTCTGGAAGGGGTCTACGGGAATATGGAGCCGCTTCAGATTCAGTCCGTAATCGGGCTTCATGAGCTTCTCTATATCAGTATATTTATAGCGCTCCAGCTTTTGGCTCTGACTTGCGTCCCTGGCTACCTGGCCTCGGCTGGGGAAACCGCCCGCCTTGAAGCACTCGAAGGCAGCATCGCGCTGGGCGTTCATCACAGCCGCAGAGTGCTCGCAGATGAGCTCACGACACTCGCCGTACAAATCAATGTATTGCTGCTCGCTCATAGTGCCTCCTTAATCCAGTCGTAGCCCTTTTCCTGAATCTCCTGTGCCAGCTCCGGGCCGGCGGTCTTCACAATGCGGCCTTGATAGAGCACATGCACCACGTCGGGACGGATCATCTCCAGCAGGCGGTCGTAGTGGGTGATGACGATGCACGACGTTTCCGCAGTCTTCAGCATGTTCACGCCTTCGGCCACGATGCGCATGGCATCGACGTCGAGTCCTGAGTCCGTTTCGTCGAGGATGCTGAGCTTGGGTTCGAGCATGGCCATCTGGAAAATCTCGTTGCGCTTCTTCTCACCGCCGCTGAAGCCTTCGTTCACCGAGCGGTTGGCCAGCTTGTTGTCCAGCTGGACGATCTTCTGCTTCTCGCGCATCAGCTTCATGAAGTCGCTGGCTTTCAGCTCGGGCAGTCCCTCGTACTTGCGCTTCTCGTTGACGGCGGCCTTCAGGAACTGGGTCATGGGCACACCGGGAATCTCTATCGGGTACTGGAACGAGAGGAACAGTCCTTCATGGGCACGGTCTTCGGGTTTCATCTCCAGCAGGTTCTTGCCGTTGAACCAAGCCTCGCCCTCGGTCACCTCGTAGAGCGGATTGCCCACGAGCACAGCCGAAAGGGTGCTCTTTCCCGAACCGTTGGGGCCCATGATGGCATGCGTCTCACCGTCCTTGATGGTGAGGTCAACGCCTTTCAGTATCTCTTTGTCGCCTATGCGGGCGTGCAGATTTCTTACTTCTAACATTTTTGCGAATCGTTGTTATGACACTGCAAAGTTACAACTTTTGCCCCAATAACAAGCAATCGCATGTTCAGAAGCATCGATTTTAACATATTTAAGGGGAAACATTCACGAAGCTGGCCCCCACCCCATTTCAACTGAGGCTCACTTGGCTCTCAACTGAGGCTCAGTTGTGTCCTAACTAAGCCTCAGTTGCAACGTAACTAAGCCTCAGTTGTTCAGCGTAATTGAGGCTCAGTTGTCGGCACAACGAAGCCTCAGTTGTCATTCTGTTGAAATTCAGGGAGAAAATCGCCCGTATATAATAAAAATGTTGTATCTTTGCATACGAACAAAACTAAGACAACGACTTTGACTATGAGAAGGCTGACAACAGGAATCATCATGTTGGCATGTGTACTGACGGCATACGGACAGACCATGGTAAGCGGAACGGTGACAGACAGCAAGTCGGGCCGGCCGATACCCCATGTGAGCATAGCTGCCGAAGGAGAAGGAATACACACGGTGACCAACGAAGACGGGCACTTCACCCTGAAAACCGCCCAGCGGCCGCAAGTGCTGCATGTTTCGCACATAGGCTACCAAACACTGCGCCACAAACTCGGGAAAGACCTTTCGCAAGTACTCAAACTGGAAATGACACCCAGCAGCGTCCTGCTGGACGAGATTGTCGTGTCGGCCGACGATGCATTGGAGATAGTCAAGGCCGCCATGAGCCGCATCACAAAGAACTATCCGAAAGAACCCGAACTGATGCGCTGCTTCTATCGCGAAACGGCACGGCGCGGTTCGCGTTTCATCAGTGTGGCAGAGGCCGTCACCGATATGTACAAGACGGGCTACGGCTTTGGGCCTGACCATGATGCAGTAGCCATTCTGAAAGGGCGCCGCCTGATGAGCTTGAAGTCCAGCGACACCCTGGGTGTAAAGATACAAGGCGGCCCCGTAGCACCGCTGATGGTAGACATTGCCAAGAACCGCGACTACCTGCTGAACGACGAGATGCTTGCATTGTGTACGTTTCAACTGAAGCAGCCCGTGCTCATCGGCAACCGCCCGCACCATGTGGTCAGCGTGACTCCCCTGTACCAAACGCCCATTCCCATGATGGAAGGTCTGTTGTATATAGACCGGGAGACGCTGACCTTCAGCAGAGCCGAACTGCAGCTCGACATGAGCGACTGGCACAAGGCAGCAGACTACATGCTGGTGCATAAGCCCGTGGGCGTGCGGTTCCGGCCCAGGGAACTCAGTGTCACTGTGGTGTTTCAGACGGATGAACTCGGCATCAGTCACATGAGATACGTGCGCAGCCTCATGCGATTCCACTGCGACTGGAAGCGCAAGCTTTTCTCCTCGTCGTACACGGCGGTCAGCGAAATGGTTGTAACCAGTATCCTGGGCCATGGCTCAGAGGCCAAAAGGCCAAGAGGACGCTCATCCTTTGGTGTCAAAGACCGCTTCTATGACCATGTGGAGTATTTCGTCGACCCCGACTTCTGGGCAGACTACAACATCATAGAACCCACGGAAGACCTGGAGCACGCCATAGAAAAACTGTATCGGAAAGCGAAGCGTACAAACCCGTAAGCCCCGACACATCGCCTGAAAAGCGCCGTCGTCTTTTAACCTCGTTTTTTTCAACTAAAAAAATAGGTTAAAAGACGACGGCATTATTTGGTTATTGCGAACAGAAGCCATATCTTTGCACCATCGAACTAAATTATTCGTTGAAACAAACAATAAAAAACAGACGGCTTTATGAACAAACTGACCACGAAAGAAGAAGAGGTGATGGAGAAAATCTGGCAACTCGGTCCTTGCGCACCAAAGGACGTGCAGGCCACTTACGAAGAGCCGATACCGCACATCAACACCATCGCAACAGTGTTTCAGATTCTGGAGCGCAAGGGATTCCTGACGCATGAACCGAAGGGACGCGGCTACATCTACAACGCTGCCATTGCCAAGGAAGACTACGGGCGCACAAAGCTCGGCGGCTTCGTAGACCGCTACTTCAAGCATTCCTATATGGAACTGGTGTCATCGCTCGTTGCCGACGAAAAGGTGACGGAGCAGGAACTGACGGACTACCTCAAGGAACTAAGAGGCAAGAAGTGAAGGGATGGCAGCATTTATCATTTATATCATAAGATGGGGCGTGGCACTGACGCTTCTCTACTCACTCTTCGGACTGGTCATGAAGCGCGAGACACTTCACGGTGTGAACCGTGTGGTGCTGCTGGTCATACTGACAGCCAGCATGGTGCTGCCCTTGTGCCAGATAGAGGCTCCACGGGCAAACATTGTGACACAGAGCCGTGACAGGATTGAGCATCAGATTAACAGGAACCTCACCACCAGTCCCTCTACAAAGAGAGAGGGAAATATGAACCTCCAGAATAACAGACAAACAGAAGACACTCTGCTCTCCTTCCGAAGAGGGGTCAGGGGTGAAATCATTGTTTACATGACAGGGCTTATCCTCTGCTGGCTTCACTACCTTTGGCAATTTGCCTCACTGATGCTGCTCATCCATCGTGCCAAACGCATAGAACTGGAAGGACTGCCCAAGCATGTGCACGTACTGGTTCATCCTGACGTCAAGACTCCGTGCAGTTGGATGCATTGGATGATTCTGAATCCAGCCGATGTAAACACGCAGGCCATCATCAATCACGAACTCGCCCACATCCGGCTGGGGCACTCCTGGGACATGCTGCTCTGCGAACTGACCTGCCGCATGCTCTGGTGCCTGCCCTTTACGTGGATGCTACGACAAGACCTGCGCGACGTACACGAATATCAGGCCGACCGGTGCGTACTGGCCACAGGCATCAACGACGAACAATATCAGCTGTTATTAATACGTAAAGCCACTGGCACGGGACTGCAGCCTGTTGTCAACGCTTTGAACCAAAGTCCAATCAAACGAAGATTCAAAATGATGTACACAAAACCGTCCCGGCGATGGGTGGCCTTGAAAGCTGCCTATCTGCTGCCGCTGAGTGCCTTGGCGCTCATGGCCTTCGCCCGTCCGCAGACGATGGACGAGATTGAGAAAGCAATTGAGGATGTTCCTCTCCTGTCTTCCCATACAGGCAACTCCAGTTCAGGCTTATGCGAAATTCAGCAGCAAGAAGAAAGATTGGCATCCCCAATCCGCGAAGAACCGGCTAAACAGGAACTCCTGCCCGACTCCAACTTAGTAAAGGCCGACCTGAAAGAACAAGACACTGAGCTGAAAATTGCCATTGGCTACTTCAAAAAACTGGAAATGGAGGTTGTGCTCGACAGCGTGATGCAGGCTGTGGGAGCGCGGAAAATCAGGGAAGGCGTCTACGTGGGCAACTTCCAGCCCAACTTGAACAGCGACACCCTGCACATTGGCCATGTGACGTTCTTGGACAAGCAATCCCGACAGACTGCCGGCCTTGGCCTCAACATCGATGAAAACGACCCGTTGCTCTACACCATGACCCTGCAGGAAGGAACACGCAAGGACGAAACTGGCTACTACATCCGGCAGTTGACGCCTGCAAACACATCGGTCATGCACTACGAGCGGACGGCGGAACCCAGGCTGATGCCTGCCGACAAGCTGAAGAAAGACCTCGACAAAATGCGGGAACCCATCCTGATTGAGCAGTATCCGAAGGAAACACATGTCATCCTGTACTGGCATGTCGACGACCAGGATGCCCCAATCGATGTTGACCTCAGCAACTGGGCCATCGTCGACGTGGAGACGGGCGACCGCTATATGCTTCGCTCCATCGAGAACTTTGAGGGCAAGCACATGAGGGTGGACGTGAAGAACCGCAAGGAAAACATCTATCAGTTCCGCTTCATCTTCCCACCGCTTGACAAGAAAGTACGTAAGGTCTATGTGGGCAATGCCAAGAACCAGTACTTCAGTGAGGAAGAAATCCACGAACTGGCCAACATTTCACGCAAGCCTGTTCAAATCATCAAATAAAACACGCCAAGCTATGAAAAAGAACTTGATTATAATGGCTGCAGCAATGCTGACTGCCTGCCACACTCAACAGACGGCCACTGCCGACTATGACCTGCGCCCGGAAAACAAACAGCCCACGCTGGTGCGCCCTGCATGGCCCAACTATGATTTGCAAAACGATCGCTCGTTTGCAGCCTTCAGCAATGTGCAGGTAGCACCGGAAAACGAAGGGAAGCGTTTCCACTTACAGGAAGAAAGTGGTGAGATCACCTATGGCAGCTACACCGTCTATCGCTGCAAGGATGCCACATACGTGGCCTTCGACTGGTATGTGCCGAAAGAACAGGACTGGTGGTTCTTCTGCTGGAAGGAAGGGGCAGCGATAATCGACGCTGACACTGGTGACCGCTATATGATACGTCGTTTGGAGCATTTTCCGCTGAACCAGTGCTTCTGGATCTACGGACAGGGAGGAGAGACCATCCGCATTGTCTGTGTCTATCCACCCTTGCCCCAAAAGGTGAAGCGCATCCAGTTCTTTGAGCCCAGTACCGAGTCGCGTCGCTGGATGGATGGCAACGGTTCGCGCACCATGCCCTGTCCTCTCGCTAAACTACGCCCTGAGTACAAGCCTTTTAGGCACCATTCAGGGCAGGGACGCGTTATCTATTAATCATGAATAATTTAAGTAGTTGACTTTTCATACACCCATGGGACTGCTGGAGGCCGCTGTGAAGCGTTCTCCAGTTTTATTTCACCAATCACTACCCTACCGTTCCTTCCAATGAGACGCTGAGCAGCTTGCGTGCCTCAACGGCAAACTCCATAGGCAGCTTATTAAGCACATCCTTGGCATAGCCGTTGACAATGAGACCCACGGCCTGTTCGGTGGGTATGCCACGCTGATTGCAGTAGAAGAGCTGGTCTTCACTGATTTTCGAGGTGGTGGCCTCATGTTCAAAAATAGCCGTGGGATTCTTCACATCCATATAAGGGAAAGTGTGGGCACCACACTGACTGCCCAACAGGAGTGAGTCGCACGAAGAGTAGTTGCGGGCATTCTCGGCAGTGGAAGCAGCACGCACCAGTCCGCGATAGGAGTTCTGCGAGTGACCGGCAGAGATGCCCTTCGAGATGATGGTAGACCGCGTATTGCGGCCAATATGGATCATCTTCGTGCCTGTGTCGGCCTCTTGATAGTTGTTGGTGACGGCAACGGAATAGAATTCTGCCACACTGTTGTCGCCACGCAGGATGCAGGAAGGATACTTCCAAGTGATGGCACTGCCCGTCTCGACCTGTGTCCACGACAGCTTTGAGTCGGCGCCACGCAGGTCGCCACGCTTGGTTACAAGATTCAAGACACCACCCTTTCCGTTCTCATCGCCAGGATACCAGTTCTGCACTGTAGAATATTTCACCTCGGCACGGTCCTTCACGATAATCTCGACAATGGCGGCATGCAACTGGTTCTCGTCACGCATGGGGGCGGTGCAGCCCTCCAGATAACTGACATAGCTGTCGTCGTCGGCCACGATGAGCGTGCGTTCAAACTGTCCGGTGTTGCGGGCATTGATGCGGAAGTAGCTGCTCAGTTCCATTGGGCAGTGAACCCCCTTTGGGATATACACAAACGAACCATCGCTGAACACGGCAGAATTCAGGGCTGCAAAGAAATTGTCCTTGTAGGGCACCACAGTACCCAGATACTGACGCACCAGATCGCCGTGTTCCTTGACTGCCTCGCCAATGCTACAGAAGATAACGCCCTTCTCACGAAGCACATCCTTAAACGTGGTCTTCACCGAGACGGAGTCCATGATAGCATCGACGGCGGTATTGCCACTCAGTGCCAGACGCTCTTCAAGGGGTATGCCCAACTTGTCGAAGGTCTTCTCCAGTTCGGGGTCAATGGCAGAAGTAGCGTCGCTGCCTGCTGAACCGGAAGGCTTCTTGGCTGTGGGATCAGCGTAGTAGCTGATGGCCTGATAGTCAATGGGCGGCACATGGACGTGACCCCAACGGGGTTCCTGCTGCTCTTTCCAATAGTTGAAAGCCTTCAGCCGAAAGTCGAGCATCCACTGGGGCTCGCCTTTCTTAGCAGAGATGAGCCTGACGACATCTTCGTTCAGGCCCTTCTCTATGATCTCAGTATGTACATCGGTAGTGAATCCGAACTCGTATTTCTGTTCGGCTACCTGCTTGACAAACTCATTATCCATTACAGTTTCTGTTCTACCTCAATCTCAGTGAAGGTCTCAATCATGTCGCCCACCTGAATATCGTTGAAGTTAACGAGCGAGATACCGCACTCCAGACCCGTGGCCACTTCCTTGGCATCGTCCTTGTAGCGCTTCAAAGCATCGATATTGGCGGTGTGAACCACAATACCGTCGCGGATGACACGGGCCTTGTCCTTGTTGTGAACCTTACCTTCGGTCACAAGACCACCAGCTACAGTGCCCACCTTCGAGATCTTGAACACCTGCTTCACTTCGATCATACCGCTGACGATTTCCTTCTTCACCTTATCGAGCATGCCCTGCATGGTTGACTTCACCTCGTCGATGGCATCGTAGATGATGGAGTAAGTGTTGATTTCCACACCTTCACGCTCTGCCAACTTGCGGGCCTCGCTTGAAGGACGCACCTGGAAGCCCACGATGATGGCATCGGAAGCCGAAGCAAGCATGACATCGTTCTCGGAAATCTGACCCACGGCCTTCGAGATAACGTTGACCTGCACCTTTTCAGTCGATAGTTTGATGAACGAGTCGCTGAGAGCTTCGATGGAACCGTCGGTATCGCCCTTCACGATGATGTTCAGTTCGTGGAACTCGCCCAGTGCAATGCGGTGTGAGATTTCGTCGAGACCCACCGTCTTCGTGGTGCGGAGCGACTGTTCACGCTGCAGCTGTGTGCGCTTGTTGGCAATGTCGCGAGCCTCCTGTTCAGACTCCATCACATGGAACGAGTCACCGGCTGTGGGTGCTCCGTTCAGACCCAGGATGATAGCTGGCTCGGCAGGACCTGCACTCTCAATGCGCTGGTTGCGCTCGTTGAACATAGCCTTGATCTTACCCCATGCCGTTCCGGCAATAACCACGTCGCCGACACGCAAAGTTCCGTTTGAGACGAGCACCGTTGACACGTAGCCACGGCCCTTGTCGAGCGATGACTCAATGATGGAACCCGTAGCCTTGCGGTTGGGGTTGGCCTTGAGGTCGAGCATTTCGGCTTCGAGCAGCACCTTTTCGAGCAGCTCATCGACGCCGATGCCCTTCTTGGCTGAGATTTCCTGACACTGGTACTTACCACCCCACTCTTCGACAAGCAGGTTCATGTTGGCCAGATCCTCACGAATCTTGTCGGGATTGGCACCGGGCTTATCAATCTTGTTGATGGCAAACACCATGGGTACATTGGCTGCCTGTGCGTGGGCAATGGCCTCCTTGGTAGTAGGCATGACGCTATCGTCGGCTGCCACAATGATGATGGCAATGTCAGTGACCTGTGCACCACGGGCACGCATGGCCGTAAATGCCTCATGACCAGGGGTATCAAGGAAGGTAATCTGACGTCCGTCCTTCAGCTTTACTCTGTAGGCACCGATGTGCTGGGTGATGCCACCGGCCTCACCGGCAATCACGTTGGTGTTGCGGATATTGTCGAGCAACGATGTCTTACCATGGTCTACATGACCCATGACGGTGACAATCGGGGCGCGAGTGAGCAGATCGTTCTCGTCGTCAGCCTCCTCGGTGATGGCTTCCTGCACCTCAGCAGAAACATACTCGGTTGTGAAGCCGAACTCTTCGGCCACCAGGTTGATGGTCTCGGCATTGAGACGCTGATTGATTGACACCATAATGCCAATGGACATGCAGGTGCCGATGACCTTGACCACAGGCACGTTCATCATGGTGGCCAACTCTGAGACGGTCACGAACTCGGTGAGTTTGAGCACCTTGCTCTGTGCTGCCTCGGCAGCCATCTCCTCGCTCATACGCTCCTGGACGGCATCGCGCTTCTCCTTGCGGTACTTGGCACCCTTCTTGGTCTGCGTGGTCTTTGAGGTGAGACGGGCCAAGGTCTCCCTGACCTGACGTGCCACATCCTCCTCATTAGGCTCAATGGGCTTGGGTGTCTGCTTGTTCTTCTTTTTGTTCTTGCCGCCACCCTGCTGGTTCTGGTCGTTGAAGTTCTGGTTGCCACCCTTGTTCTTTTTCTTTCCATTGCCCTGCGACTGCTGACTCTGCTGCTTGGCAGCCTCCTCAATGTCGACCTTGCCGCCACGGATGCGCTCACGCTTACGCTTCTCTCCGTTCTGGGCAGCAACTTTCTCCTCACGCTGCTTGCGCTTCTCCTCCTTAGACTTCTTCTTGGGGCGCGTGCTCTGATTGATGGTGGAAAGGTCTATCTTGCCCAGCACGTTGACCTTGGGAGCCAGTTTAGCTTCGCTCTTCAAGGTGAAGATCTCAGTTGTACTGGCAGCTGGGGCAGCAGGCTGCGGGGCGGGTTCAGCCTTTTCGGGCTGAGGGGCAGGCTGCGCCACTGGCTTCGGCTCGGCGGGAGCCTGTGGCTTAGGAGCAGCGTCAACGGGTTCTTTCTTTTCCTGAACCGGGCTTACGGCAGCTGGCTTCGGTTCCTGGGTGGTCTCAGGCTTCTGAGGCTGTTCGGCTTTTTTCTCCGGAGCGGGGGTAGCAGCGGCATGTGCCGGTTTGCCCACGTTGCTGAGGTCGATCTTGCCTAAGGGGGTGAATTGCTGGCGCTGGGCCATCTTCTCCTCTGTCTTAGTCTTGACGACCACTTCGGGTTTCTTCTCCTTTTTCTTGGGGAAGAGGTTGGCGGCCTGCGTCTTCACGGCCTTGTCACTACTGAACTCGCCCACAAGTGCCTCATATTGCTGGTCACTGATCTTGGTGTTCGGTGTGACATCGTCGCGGATTTCGCCCAGACTGCGCTTGTTTTTCAGGAAATCAACTGCCGTTTGAAGTCCTATATTCAGTTCTGTTAATACTTTATTTAGTCTTATTCCCATATTTTTCGAGCCCCCTAAGTTAGGGGGTTGGGGGTCTGAACACCCCCGTTTAATTGATTACGCTTTTTCTTTACAATCCCTAATGTTTAGATTGGCTGGCTCGTTCAGACCCCCAACCCCCTAACTTAGGGGGCATAGAGACTTATTCGAACTCTGCCTTCAGCACTTCCAACAAGTGGTCTACGGTCTCTTCCTCAAGGTCAGCTTTTTCAATGAGCATCTCGCGAGGAGCATTGATCACGGCCTTGGCTGTGTCGAGACCGATGGCCTTGATGGCATCGATGACCCACTGGTCAATCTCATCAGAGAACTCGTCGAGATAGATGTCCTCATCGTCGTCGGCACCTTCGGGAACAACGCGGAACACGTCGATGGTGTGCTCGGTGAGCATGGAGGCAAGCTTGATGTTCATGCCGCCCTTACCAATGGCCAGACTGACCTCCTCGGGCTGCAAGTAGACCTCGGCCTTGTGGTTCTCTTCGTCGAGCGTAATGCTGGTAACCTTGGCCGGTGAGAGTGCACGCTGGATGAAGAGCTGCGTGTTGGAAGAGAAATTGATGACATCGATGTTCTCATTCTGCAGCTCACGCACAATGCCATGCACGCGCGAACCTTTTACACCTACGCAGGCACCTACGGGGTCGATGCGGTCGTCGAAACTCTCGACAGCCACCTTGGCGCGCTCACCCGGCATGCGGGCTACCTTGCGAATGGCTATCAGGCCATCGTTAATCTCAGGCACCTCGGCTTCGAGCAGTCGCTTCAGGAAGTCGGGACTGGTGCGCGAGAGGATGATGCGCGGATTGTTGTTCTCGTTCTGCACCTCCTTCACAATGGCACGAATGGTCTCACCCTTGCGGTAGCTGTCGGCAGGAATCTGCTCCTGCTTGGGCAGGTGGAGTTCGTTGCCCTCGTCGTCCATGAGGAGCACCTCGCGTTTCCACATCTGGTAGACCTCGCCCGAGACGATGGTGCCTACCTTGTCCTTGTACTTCTGATAGAGTGCGTCGTGGTCCAGCTCAAGGATTTTCGAAGCCAGTGTCTGGCGCAGGTTCAGGATGGCACGGCGTCCGAAGCGAGCGAAGTCAACAGGTTCACTCACTTCCTCGCCCACCTCATAGTCGGGCTCAATCTTCTGAGCCTCGGCCAGTGCGATCTCCTTGTTTTCGTCGGACACCTCACCGTCGGCAACCACAATGCGGTTACGGTGGATTTCGAAGTCACCCTTGTCGGGGTTTACAATCACATCGAAGTTCTCGTCGCTGCCGAACATCTTGGCCAGCACATTGCGGAAGCTCTCTTCGAGCACGCTCACCAACGTAGTGCGGTCGATGTTCTTGGTCTCCTTGAACTCCTGAAAGGTCTCAAACATAGAAGGACCTTTCGCGTCTTTCTTTATTGCCATATCTTTTTTTATTTAAAATTCAGTACATACTTGGTGCTCTTCACCTCGTCCATGGAGAACGTCTTGTCGACTTCGACCATCACAGGACGCTTCTTGCCTTCGAGAAGCTGTTTCTCCTTGACCGTGACAACAAACTGGCGGCCTTCCACGCTTTTGAGTACTCCGGTGAGTTTCTTGCCGTCGGCCTGAAGCACCTCGACCTCATCGCCAACGTGGTTCACATATTGCTGCTCCACCTTGAACGGCTGGCCGATGCCTGCTGAGCCCACTTCAAGCTCATAGTCGGCCAGTTCGTCGCCCATACTTTCTTGCAAGTAACGGCTCAACTCGGCGCAGTCTTCTATCCACACACCGTCGGCGTGGTCAATCTCGATGACGATGCGGTCGCCATCCATCACGATGTCTACCAGGAAGTAGTCGCCCTTCTTCAGCCACTCTTCCACCAATGTTTTGATTGTGTCCTTTGTAATCATTCGATGATTTGTAATTATAACAGAAATGAGGGACTCTTGTCAAGCCCCTCATTCCACTGAACGGGTGCAAAGGTACGACTTTTTTTTCAATCCCGCAAGCAAAACGCTGAAAAAGTGTTTCAGGACTGCTAAAATTACAGTGATTTGCAACTGAGCCTCAGCTGCAACATAGCTGAGGCTCAGTTATGACACAATGAAGGCTCAGTTGCGACACAACTGAGCCTTCATTGCAAAGGGGGTTCTAAGTGCTGATTATCAGGCAGATAGAAGAAACGGTTACTTGCCTAATCCAATCTTGCCCTTCCAGCTGAGATACCAGGAACTGGTGTTGTAGAGGTCCTTCTTGATCTCGCTCTTTATCTCTCCCACGTGGTCTATGCCACGACGGGCATAGATGCGGTCAGCTAGGAAAGATGGATCGTTGCGGCGCAGTGCCACACGCATGAGGTCGTAGTAACGATAGCCCTCGAAGGCAAACTCCAGGGCTCCCTCGGTCACGATGAGCTTCTCGATGGAGTCGATCTGAAGCTCAAGCGAGTCGGCAGTGGTGAACTCGGGGAACTGGTAGTACTGGTTGGCAGCACTGTTGCCAGAACCACGGCTGTGGATGCCCTGGGTGTTCTGGGTGTAGTTGGGGTCTTTGGCCAGCACATAGAGCGACGTGGGGAAGCTGAAGGTAGAGGCGATACGGGCAGAGTCGCTCTTAGAATAATAGGGCAGCACGTCGCGGGCAATGTTGCGGTCGCTCACTCCTTCCTGCAGAATCTCGAAGGCAAAGCGTGGGTATCCTGCACGGTTCAGGGCCTCGGCCATACGGAGGTAGACCATTTGGCGACGCCAGATGTGGACGTTGCGCGAGGTGTACTTCTCAATGTACTGATAGGTGAGGCGCTCGTTGGTGCTGGTGTTGAGCACATTGTCCTGAGTATACCACATGTCGGCCAGACGCAGGTCGCCAGTGAGATGGTCGTTCAGATCGCGCTGAGCATAGAGGGTGTCTTCATCTTCAGTCACAAAGCAATAGATCTGAGCCTCAGAGATGTCCTGCAGAGCCTTTGAAGGAACCAGGCTGGGGTGGTAGTCATTGTACTGGGTGCTGTTGAAGATGTTGCGCAGCTCACTGTAGTTACCATCTACACGGGCCGAGTCACCGGCTATCATGGTGATGAGTTCCGATCGGTTGCTATAGCTTTCGCCCACCCAAAGATAGCCATTGCCTATGCCAGTAGCTGGCTTGGTCCACGACGAGGGCAGTGAGTTGTCGGCCGTCCAGAGCAGCTGTTCGGTACCGGTGGTATAGGCAGAGTTGAGACCGTTGCGGGTAGAGATGTATTTGTAGTAGTACACCGCAGCCTTCCAGTAGTCTTCCTTCGACTGGGCAGCCCACAGTTGCAACTCGCCCAGCATGATGTAGAGCGGGAAGTAGAGCAGGCGGGTGTCGACATGGGCTATTTCGCCGTAAGCGGGATATTCGGTGGCGTAGGTGGGCACAAGCGGCTCGAGGTCGTCTATCAGGCGGAGGCACAAGTCTCTGATGCCCAGCATGGGATAGTTGTCTTCCTTGTCGGCATCCTGCTTGGTCAGGATGGGTTCGGTTAAGTAGCGTACCTGCCCGTAGATCTGTGCCAGCTGCAGATAAGCCCACGCACGGTATGCCTTCACAACTGCATACTCGCGACGGAAGATGTACTGGTCGCGGTTGTTCTTCAGAGCGGTGTCGGCATTGGCAATGAAGTAGTTGCAGTTGTTGATGATGGCGTAATAGTCGCGTGGCTGGTTGTAGATGTTGTCGTCGTCTATCTCGAACAAAGCCATCTGACGCAGGTCGGCCGAAGCAACATCGGTCACCTCGACCAGATCGGCGCGCACCTCGCCCAGGAGGATGGTGCGGTCGGCAATGGCCTGCATCTTGCTCATGATACCAACTACGGAATACATGGTGTCGACGGAATTGTTCAGATGGTCTTTGTCGGCAAAGAGCACGTGGTCGGAATCCTGCTCGAAGAAATCATCACAGGAAGTGAGGGCGAAGGCACTCACCAGTGCGGCAGCAATGCCGCAGCACACCCGACCGGCCTTCTGGAAATATTTTGTCTTGAAACTCGTCATAATCATTCAATATTAATTATTCATTAATCACTATTCACGGTTCATTAGCAAAGCGCATTACAGGCTGATCTTCACGCCAGCCACCAGTGAACGGCTCTGAGGCAACTGTCCGACATCGATGCCCTGACCCAGTACGGAACCCGTATAGGAGAACTCAGGATCGCTGCCCAGATAGCGGGTGATCGTGAACACGTTGTTGGCCTGAATCCAGAACTGCAAACCCTGGATGAACTGTGTGTTCAGGGGCAGGTTGTAGGAGAGCGTGACGGTCTTCAGGCGCAGATAGCTTCCGTCCTCAATCCAGCGGTCGCTGAAACGGCTGTTGCCCATGGGATCCTGGAAGTAGATGCGGGGCACGTCGGTCTCCTGACCCTCAATCTGCCAGCGCTGCAGCATACGGGTGGTCTGGTTCATGAAGCGCGAACCGCCCTCAAGCTGTGAACGCATGTAGTTGTAGACATCGTTGCCAAGAGAGTAGTTGAAACGCATGTCGAGCTTCAGGCGCTTCCAGCTGAGCGAGGTGAAGATGTTGCCGTAGATGTCGGGGTTGGGATCGCCGATGATGGTGCGGTCGTTTTCGTCAATACGGCCCTTGTAACTGGGATCGTCATAGAGATCGACGAAGCGCATGTCGCCTGCCTCAAAATAGTTCTTGGTGATACCGTTGTCGCCCAGGATATAGAGTCCTGCGTTGTCTGCATCGGCTGTGGTGGCAAAGACACCGTCGGTGCGATAGCCATAGAACAGGTTGGCAGGCTGACCCACACGGGTCAGGATAGTAGCACCGTAAGCCTCGGTCATGATTTCATTGGCACCGTCGGCCAGCTCGGTAATCTTGTTCTTGTAGTGGCCCATGCTGGCTCCCACCTGCCACTGCCAGTCCTTCAGGGCCAGCACCTTGGCGGTGAACGAAACGTCGAAGCCTTCGTTCTGCAGCTTACCTGCATTGCTCCAGTTCTGGTCAAGACCTGAGAGATAGCCCAGGGCCTGATAGGTCAGGAGGTTGTCGGTCTTGGAACGGAAGTAATTGAAGTTTACGGCCAAGCGGTTGTCGATGAAATGAGCTTCCAAGCCTACATTGAAGCGGCGTGTGGTCTCCCACTGGATCTCGTCGTTGCCAATGCCTGCGAATGACATACCCGAAGCGCGGTCACCACCCTGCAGGAATGTCTTGGCATGGAAGTAGCTACGAGCAGCGTTATAGTCGATATCGTCGTTACCGCTGACATCGAAGCCTGCTGTCAGGCGCAGATAGTTGATGCCCTTCACACCTGCCATCCAAGGTTCATTGGTCACCACCCATGATGCCTGCACACCCGGGAAGATGCCCCAACCTGCTTTCAACAGCTTCAGTCCGGCTTCCTTGCCGAAGCGCGAAGAACCGTCCATCGTCAGATTGGCCTGCACATAATAGCGGCTCATGTAGTTGTACTCGGCCTGGCCATACCATGTGATGCTGTTCCAGTTGTCGGTGTTGCCCACGGTAGCTGAGTTCAACAGGGATGAATTCATCTGCGGAGTCTTGTCGGAACCTGTGTTGTAACCCACCTGGTTGTTCAGTTTGAAGCTGTCCCACATAATACGCACACCACCAAACACGTTGATGCTGTGGGCATTGTAGCGGTTGTTCCACATCAAACGGGTGTCGCTCTGAACTGAACTCTGGCGAGAGAAGAGCGAACGGACCTCGTTTTCACGAATTGCTCCAACTGAAGCAACAAAGTAAGAAGGAATACCGTTTACGGGCACATAGTACTTCTCGTTGGTGTTTACCAGATTGTAGCTGAAGTGCTCCTGCAAGGACAGGTGGGAATTGAATGAGAACTTCGGCGTTACGGCAATGTTGAGCAGTGAGTTCTCAAAGCGGTTCTTGTTTTCAGCATCGCCATACTCGTTCAGAGCCGGGGGATTGGCCAACCGCCAGTTGTACTGGGTATACTGGCTTAACGCCTGGTCCAGATAAGATTCGGGGAGGACTTCCCACTTGCTGTCAGAGAACCGGCCCTGACCGAAGCTATAGGGGTTCAGGAACGGACTCTTAACGTAGGCCAGGAACGAGGGAGCCGTCGGTGTGCGCTCATCGTAACCTGACGGTGCACCGTCGTCGCGAAGATTGCGTGTCTGGTTGGTGAACGATGCGTCGAACTTCACATCCAGATTCGCTGTAACCGAGATGTCGGTATTGAAACGGATGTTCAGGCGATCCAGGTCGTTCTCCTTCAGGTTGCTCTGTGCCTTCGTGTAGCCTACCGACAGGTTGTAGTTGGCCACAGCGTCGCCACCTTCCACATTGATGCCGTAGTTCTGGGTCACTGCCGTACGATAGACGTAGTCCTTCCAGTCGGTCTCATTATGGTACAAATTATAATAATAGTAGCTTGGATTCTCGTTCAGGAACTGGAAGTCACTTAAGCGGGTTCCCGTGGACTTCAGCAGGTCTGAAGCATAGGAGCGGTACTGGCTGGCATTCATCACCGACAGATACTTGGGCTCGAGCGTGATGCCTGCCGAAGCCGAAGCCGTGATGCGGGTAGCCATTGAGTTGCTGCGCTTGGTCTTGATCAGAATCACACCATTAGCACCCTTGGCTCCATAGAGGGCCGTACCATTGCGCAGCACGGTGACGCTCTCGATATCGCTGGGGTTAATGTTGGAAAGAATGTCGTTGTACAGGCCATCATGAACCACAGGACGACTGTACTGCTGGTCAACAATCACATCATCAATGACAATCAGGGGTTGGGCATTGACGTTCAACGAGTTCAGACCACGCACGAACATTACACCACCCACGCCCGGTGTGCCGTTATGATTCAGCGTGTAGGCATAGGCACCTAGCTGTTTCTGGATTTCATCCTTGATATTCACGGCATTGGTGTACTTGAAGTCATTGGCTGTATAGTCACTGCGCACATTCATTTCCTTGCTGTAGTCGGCATCGAACATGGAGGAGTACAGACGTACATCGGCCTGCTGCTCATCACGTCCCAAACCCAGACGCACGGAATTGAAGTCGGGCAGGGTGACGTAAACCGAAGTGGCAAAGACAGGCAACTTCAGCTCGTAGGTGCCGTCATCTTCGGTCAGCACACTGTAGCCATCAAATTCCACAGCCTGCACAATGGCACCCGACAGGGGCTTATTGGTGCTGGCGTCGAGCACGCGACCTTTCACGGTGCGGGTCTCATACTGCTTCTTCTTGGGAGTAATCTTTCGCACGGTGGCTTCGGTCTCCTCGTCCATGTCCTCGTCGTCCTGAGCGACAACACTCAGCGGGAACGCCATCAGCAGGGTTAGTCCAAATAAGATATATCGTTTCATATCGTTCGTATCTTGTTTCTTAGGTTCGTTACTTCTGTCTTACTCTTTAGTAGCCTCATGGGGACGAAGCACTATGCAGTCGATGCGGAGCGTATTGGTGTAGTCATCGAAGGTGTAGTCAAAGCCATCAATAGCGCTCTGAATGCGCAGATAGACCTGACCACTCGACAAACCATACGTGCAGGTGGGGAACTTGAAGTTCTCGGCCAGCAGGAGCGTGTCCATGACGTGAGCACGGGTGTCAAAGAAGTCCAAATCCTTGGCGCCCTTGACATTCTTCTGCATCAGGTCTTCCTCGGTTGCCGAACGGACATCCGGACCGTGGCCGTCCTGCTCTTTATAAATCATAAAGGCATGGAACGTGCTGGGACGCTGGGTTATCAGATTCTCTGTGGTATCGATAGCCTCGGCGGGAACGGTGACAAGATAGATGTCATAGCCCACATTCGACAATACATCCGGAATATCAAAGGAAATGATTGGGTTGCCATTCTGGGCGTTGCGAGGGTTGATTTCCAGGTACTTGTTGTTTGACACATGTCCATAGAACGGATTGCCTTTCTGCACTGTTCTGACACCCAGTCTCTTATTGGTGGCCTTTTCGTCAATTACAGTGGAAGCATTTTCAGCTTCAACATAAATATCGCGCATGAAAGTCTGGCGCTTGTCGATGGCCCACTTTGAAGCCTTGAAAATCTCACCATTACTGCACAACACATTCTCAGTGATTGTAGTGTCAAGCACGTGGCCGCCTTCCATAGGCTTCATGTACTGGTAATAGGCCAAATTCTCATTTCCCCAGCGACGCTTGCGATATTCAGCTTCCACTGCGTTGGTCGACATGGCCGAGTCCTTCAGTGCCTCGTCGGTATTCCTCGTGCGGCTGAACACCGTGCCACAAGTGATGGCCAGTCGAGGCATGGCCCAAACCAGCGAGTCACGCTTACCTACCTGATCATTGTAGTTGAAGTAATTGGTGTACTCAGTCACCAAACTGTCCCAAACCTCGTTGGTGGGAGCCACCATCCAGTAAGTACTGTCTTCGTGGTTGATAGGAGCAATCAGATCAAACAGCTGGTTCTCCATGTCATACACTTCGTCAAGGTAGACAGTCTTGCCATCCACCACACCACCAGGAACGCTGAGCTTCTCATTCAAATAGTACTGGTAGTAGTGGGGACTGTAGAAGAAAGATGACAGACTGTCAATACTGCTGTCAGTCTTCAGATACTCAAAGATGTTGTGGATGTAGGGCAAAGGCTTTTCTAACGTGAAGAGCACGCCATTCTCATAAAGATCGTTGGTAGAAAGCAGCTTCTCGTCACCAAAGGACTGAGACGTCAGTACCACGTACTTGCCGTTCATCATCACGATAGAATCTTCAGTGGTAGGAGATACGGAATGGGTGTAACGGGCAATGTGGTTCTCCACAAACTGCACAATAGCCTCATTTACGGCATCACGCAGGGTGTCCTTCTTGCCAGTAAAACCGGAACTGTTGTAAAGTGCCTCGGTTGCCTCTGCCTCAGCCAGTGTGGAAGCCTTGTACTTCTGCATCTTGTAAAGGGCAATCCAGTTATCGGCCTGCTGCTGGGAGAAGTTGGAATTTGTAGGGGCAAACACCGTGAATACCTGACTGGATTTGAGCGAACGGTCGAAGCCAGTGGCCTGGGCAACACGAAGGAAGTTGCTCAACTCGTTATTCTGCTCAAGAGCCTGCCACAGTGTGCCTGCATTCATCTTGTCAGGCGCACCGGCTTCGTAGTGGTCGTCCCACTTGTCAGTGCAGGCCGTGAGAGCCACTGCAATGCTGCAAGTCGCAAGACAGCCTAAGAGGACATTCTTGATATTTTTCATAATCATAATCTTCAATGTTCAATAGTCAAATTTCAATGATTTAGAAGTCGTCTTCCTTTTGTTCGCCATCGCTCACGCCATAGACGCTCTTGGGTACCACTTCAATATAGTCAAGCATGCACTCGTCTCGGTTCTTCTTAATCTTGGTTGCCTTACGAATGCGCAAGTAGTAGTTCTTTCCTGGTACCATGTGCTCTTCGCAAATGACCTTACGGAACGTCTGTGCAATGTCACAGAAGTGGGTCTTGTTCTTCTGAGGATGCTTCACACCGTCAGTATGTCCGCAGCCACAGCCATAGGCACCACGATAGTAGCCCTTGTTCTTGAGTACTTTCTGGTCATTCGAAATCAGCTCAAGTGCTTCCTCATCACCATTGTTGGCCATTTCACGAACTTCTGAATAACGTTTCTCCTGCGGGTTGCCATTGGCATCCTCAATTTCGAAGGTGAAGGCCGTACCAAGAAGGGCGGCATTGTCCATCTGTACGTCCATGTCGACAGGGGTGTCTTCGGGCTTGGTAGGCACAGGGTCTTCACCCCAGTAGAACTGGGCGATGGTGCGGACACCTGCCATGGCTGCATAGCCCAGACGCACCTGATAGTCGCCTTCAACGGGCACTGGCGGCAGACGGAAACTAACATCGAAGTTACCCTGAGTAATCATCTCATCACCACTGTAGGACCAGTAGCCCTGGCGCGGGTGACGATAGACAAAGTAACCTGTACCACGCATGCTCACGCCATCAAGATAGCCGTCGGGATAATAATAGTTGTAACCAATGTCAGGGTCGTTATTGATGATGGCATCCACACGGCCACGGGTGTAGTCACCCTGCATGCGGTGGCCATTGGTGGTCAGCTCGGGGAAAAGTGACGACATGTCGAAACGCATACGACAGTTGTCTACCACGTCACGCGTCTGCAGGTCGAAAGCCACGATGTCGTCAATGTAGTAATAGTCGCCGTTCACACCGTGATTGTCATATTCGGTCTCCACGGTACGCGACACATGGCTGCCTTCAATCTGGTAGAACTTGTCATAGCGACGGTTCAGATAAATATCATTCTTCGTGGCATGACTATTCTTGGCCGCATTGGTTGCCGTAAATTTCTCCACCTTCAACAGGGTGAAAGGCAGCAGGGTGCCGTACCACTCAGTGGGGTTCATCTCGTCAATGAAGATTCCCAGGTCGTCGCGTACAGTCATTTCATCATAGGCATACTGAGCAAACTTACGGGTAACCACATGGTAGGCCATGAAGCGATAGAGCGGATTGCGCGTATCAGTAAGATGGTCGAAGTCCGTGTAGTCCTTGTCCTTATCAGACGGATAAGTCACATCGTAGATGCTCTTGGCCAACTGCCAAAGGGCGCGGATACTTGCCTCCATGCCATTGGCGGGATCGGGAATATTGTACTTCTTCATCAGAACGTCGTTAGGCACCATGTAGGCCGTGAATCCATAGAGCTTCTCCTCAGGAGCAATGGCCACCTCTTCAGGCTCAGCACCTGACCAGTAATGGTACTGGTATTTGGGCTGTTCGTAAGAGTTGTCCTTATAGGCCAGCATGATGTCATAGAGTCCCGTCAGTCTCAAAGCTTCTGAATAGATGCTCAGGTTAGGATTCTGACCCACCAGGTCAACAGCCGTACTGCTTGAGCTTTCAAGCACCATGTCAATGGGATGTACTACTCCGTTTTCCACTGAGTCATCCTGCAACTCACGGAAAATCTTGGCTTTCTTATTCAGAATAATCACAGTCTCATCGTCCATCAGGCTGTCCTTCACCTCGATGACGCGGCGGTTCATGTTCTGTACATTACCTTTCAGTTTAAAGGTGGTATAAATGCCACGGGTCAGATGGGTACGGGCAATCGTGTCACACTGACCGGGAGTCAGCTGTTCCACTGATGTGTAACCCTGACTCGTCAGGTAGGTGTTCACAGCTGTATCTGTGGGCAGGAAGCAAGTGTAGGAGCCATACGAAGAAAGCAGGTCCATAAGTCCGGCACGCTCTACAATGGCCGTAAACTGACTGTATTGAGAGCGGTTCTTCAAGTAGTCGCTCATCATCTCGCCCGTGAACGTAGCGTAGTGCTCGCTATCGGGCTCATCAGAGCACGACGTCAGCACGGGCGATGCCATGACCACCATGGCAAGCAATGCGAATATCTTGGTTTTCAGTTTCATAATTCTTAATGTCTTATCGTCGTTACAATTTACTCATTCTATGCATCAGTTGGCTGACGTCTTGATGGATCCGTCTTCACCACTGGGATAAGCAGGATTCTGGTTCTTGGCCAGAGGCTCACTCACCTTGGTCTCGTCGAGGTTGTAAGGCCAGAATATCTGACCAGGCCACGTCTTCGTTGACTTCATGCGGTTGCTCACCAGCGATGCATTCTCCAGACCCTTTTGCGATATGCAGCTTACCAAGTAATCGGCATTGCCATCACGCAGCGAACGGCGTACCAAGTCGAACCAACGCTTGCCCTCAAACATGAGCTCACGCTGACGTTCCTGAAGAACAAGCGTCTGCAACTTGGCCTTGGTGTTGTATTCACGATAGACCAACGTATCAGTCAAGTTGGTCTGGCATACCGAACGTTTGTTGACGGCATTCACAAGCGAGAATGCCTGCTGACGCAGGGTGTTGTTCACCGTGGCATCATTGGCATTGTCCATTTTTTCCACCAGGGCTTCAGCTTTCAACAGCATGATGTCAGACAAGCGGTAGATAATCCAGTTCGAATAGTTATTGTCCTTCGCATAGCCGCTGCTATAGGCAGCAACGGGTTTTGTGCTGTTCTGCACACTCACGAGGACTGTTCTTATCACGGACTTACCAATACTGAAGACCTTGTTGCCATGAGGATAAATATTCTCATAATAGCGTGTGTCGTACTTGCTCTTGAACACATCGAACTTCTCATCCTCAATATCACTGGAAACATAAGTCGATGGGCCTACATAGCCGCGCAAGTCGTTACCAGAACCAAAGCCATAGAAGGTATTCACAGCTCCGTTACGCAACATACCCGTATTACTCGAGTAAGTCAACTCCAAGATGCCTTCATCAGAGTTTCCGCTTCCGAAGATGGATGTGTAAGCATTGCCGAAGTAGTAGGAATTACGTCCTTCCCAATCAAGTACGAGCGGATAACCGTTCAGTCGATTGTCAGAATCCATGATGTAACCGGCATATTTCGTATCATAGAGCTTCTTCTTGTAGTCAATGACCAAGTCGGCATACTTCACGCAATTGTCATAGTCCTCCTTCCACAGGTACATCTCACACAGCATGGCATGGATAGCTGCCTGCGTGATGCGTGCTGTGTTGTAGAGTGCCTTCTCGCTATCGCTCTCAGGATAACGTGTCATGGCATCGTCCTGTACACGTTCCAAATCGCTAATCAGGCTGTCAAGCACAACATCAAAGCTGGTAGGAGCAATATCACGCTTCTTGGTGTCGTCGATATAGGCTTCCGTAGTGTAAGGAACGTTGCAGAACGTACGAATCAGGTAGAAGTAACACAGGGCGCGGATGGCTGTTGCCTCGGCAATGGTAGCCTTTAATTCAGTTTCAGAATAGGCAGGATCCTTGGCAGCCACCTGCGGTGCATAGAGCATCACGGTGTTACAACGGTTAATGACTCCGTAGAATTCATTCCAGGCAGTATAGGCATTGCTGGGATCGATATTCTCTTCCAACACACGTTCCAAGCTAACGTCCTTGTCGGTATTGGAACCAGTATAGACATTGTCTGAACGGAACTCACCCCAGACCATCATACGGCCAATCATATTGCTGGACTGCATGGCCGAATAGCAGCTCATGAGCACATTGTTGACGTCAGATTTCTCGTTCCAGAACTTCTCCAGCGTAATTCTGTCCTGTGGCTCCACTTCAAAGAAGTCTTCACAGCCTGTAAGGAGAAGTGCTGAGAACGGAGCAATCAGCAACACGGCTACCAGTCCTTTCACCTTATTATATATATTGTCCTTTTTCATAATCTTCAATTTTCAATCATCCATATTGAATCTCTCTTAGAATTCCACGGTCATACCCAAGGTGTAGGAACGTGAAGGAGGCGTCTGGCCAGAGTCGCAAGCAGGACCATAGCCACCGTAGTTCACCTCAGGGTCAACACCCGAATACTTGGTGATAACGAAAGGCTTGTTGGCACTCACGTAGAAGCTCAACTTGTTCAGGCCAATCCATGTAAGGTCTTTCTTCTTCAGTGCGTATGAAAGCTGAATGTAGCTCATGCGCAGGAAGTCGCCCTTCTCTACGAAACGATCACTGATTAACGTGTTATACTGGTTGTTGCCATACAGCGCACGCGGAATGCTGGTCTCATCGCCTTCCTTGCGCCAGCGATAGTTCACGGCTTGAGCCTGGTTGTTATTGGTCGACATGGCCTCAGAATCAAGGCGGGCAAGGTTCACAATCTTGTTGCCGATACGATAGGTGAACTGGGTCGAGAGACGCCAGTCTCCGTAGTTGAAACTGAATCCGAAACCACCAGTCAGCTTAGGCAGTGAAGAACCGAGGTAGACAATGTCGAGTGCATTGATGTTACCGTCGTGGTTCATGTCCTCATAGATGGCATCACCACCCTTGAACTCATAGTTACGTCCCGTCTGTCCAGTACCAGCATTGACGTAGGCGAACATCATCTTCTTGGGCTTGCCCTCATCGTCAACAATTACGCCACCGTCGGCATTGCGGGCCACAGGAGCTGTCATGGGTCGCTTGGTCCAGCCGCGTACATCGTAGAATTCCTGAGGCAGATCACCAGTCAGGAAAGCATCAACGAACTGCTTGTAAGTCGTGTACGTATTCTTGATGAGCGTGTTCGACTCCCACTGCGTCTCTAGGAAATCATAAGAACAGTTATAGACACCTTGAGACTTGAAACCGTAGATAGAACCGAACGGGTTGTGCAGTTGAATACGTGTGAGCACCTGGCGGTTCTCATTATTCACCGTAGTGTTATACGACTTTAAGGTGTTCTCGTCGAGTTCCAGGATTTCATTCTTGTTGTTACCGAAGTTCACGTTCATGTCCATCGAGAACTTGCCTGCCTTGATCAGGCGGTTGGTATCAATATGGAATTCCCAACCTATATTGCGCATCTTACCATTGTTCTTCACGCCCAGTGTGGTGAAACCGGAATTCGACGGAACACGGAAGTTTTGCAGAAGCATGTCGTCAACCGTGGAATGATAAGCCTCCACAGTCAGGCGCAGGCGGTCGTCAAGGAATCCTAAGTCGATACCTAAGTTGAAGTCAGTCTTGCTTTCGTATCTCATGTTCGACAGACGCAGTCCGTCGGGTTTCATCAGACCGTTCATGTCCAGATAGGCAGGAGCTCCCGAATAGACCACCGTATAGAGGAAGTCCTTGTTCGGCTGGTTACCCACATGTGCCCAGCTGGGACGAACAGAGAGCATTGAAAGCCACTTGTGACTCCACTTCATCCAAGGTTCGTCGATGACGTTCCAACGCAAGGAAACGGCAGGGAAGTAACCCCAGCGGTGGCCCGGTCCGAATCTGGTAGTACCGTCAGCACGCAGCGTGAAGTCAGCCACATAGCGTCCTTTATAAGCATAGTGTGCCGAGAAGGTGAAATACATATTGCGCCAATCACCATAGCTACTGCTCAGACCTGTGATGATAGCACCAGCATCAGGACTGGTAATACCACCCGAAGGCAGGCCCTTACCATCGGCCGACTGTCCGCTCGACGAACCGGTGTTCAACTCGAAACGTCCCATGGCCATGGCCGAATGATCCTTGTTAGTGAAGTGCGGAATCAGCGTCAGTGTATGCTTGGTCGTAAACGATACGCTCTTCGATGAACCTGAATAAGTTGTATTGATACCCTCATTCCATCTCACGGTCTTCAGTTCAGCGGGATAGAAGCGGTCCACATACTCATTGAAAATGTTCATGTAGACAGCACCGCGCCAGTTCAGCTGCCAGTGGTCTTCGTCCATTCCAAGGAGGTGGTAGTTCAGAATCAGCTCAGGCGACATGTTGTAGGCATCGCTCTTGTTATCAGCAAGGCGGGCACTGGCCACCGGATTCACGTAGACACGCTGGTCGTCCTTAAAGACTTCCGAACCACTCTGCAACATGGTGTAGTAGGCTTCGCTGTCCTGTCCCTGCAGGACTCCCGACGGATACTGTTCATAGATGCTCATGTTCGGCATTTTCTTCAGCGCCAGTGACAGCAGATTGTCACTGTTCATCTTCTTCTTCGTGTAGGTCATATTGAAGTTGGTCGACACACGGATGCGCTGGCTCACGTTGTAGTCCAGATTCACACGGGTTGAGAAGCGCTGCAGTTTCTGTTCGATGACCGAGTTGGTCTCATGGTCATAACCGCCCGAAATACGGAAAGTGGCCTTCTCACCACCACCCGACACGGTGATGTAATGGTTCTGAAGCAGACCCCACTGGGTCACGGCATCATACCAGTCAGTGTTGTTGTTGTACTGCTCATATTCCGAGAACGTCGGATCGTAGTTCAGCTCCCTGATGTTCGAGGCAGCGTCGCTCTGCTGCGGATTGAAGTAGCTCTCCTTGAGCAGCATCGTGTAGTCGTCACCGTTCAGCAAATCATAGCCCTTCGGCTGGTAGCGACCCGTAAGTTTCAGTGTGTAGGTAAGACGTGGTTTACCACGGGCACCACGCTTGGTGGTGATTTCAATAACACCTGAACCGCCTTGCGAACCGTAGATGGCCGTAGCGGCAGCATCCTTCAGCACGGTGATAGAAGCGATGTCCTCAGGGTTCACGTTCAGCAGCTCTGCAAACTTCTCGTTGTTGGCTGCATTGAAGTCAAAGCCTTCCGTATCGACATTCCAGGTGTTACCGTCAACCACAATCAGGGGGTTACCGTTGGTCATGCCTGAGATACTCGACGTACCACGCAGACGCATGGTTGAGCCGGCACCCAGGTCACCGCCCGTCACAATATCAAGACCGGCAATACGACCCTGCAGAGCCTCATCGACGGTGGTCATGCCCAGACCCTCGAATTCTTTCATTGAAATGGTCTGTGTGGCAAACGAGATTTCTCGTTCGGGAATGGGCAGTGCATTACCCTGCATACGTTTTTTCGATTTCACAGTCACCTCCTTCAGCATGGTGGCCGAGGCCATCATAATCTTAAAGGTGGTCTTGTTGATGGGCAAAGTCTGAGTCTTCAGGCCCACGTAGCTGAATCGGATCTTATCCTTCGGATTCTTCACCTTCATTGTGAAGTTACCGTTCAGATCGGTCACGGCACTCTCGATGATACGCCCCGTGGCGTCAATCTCGCACACGGTGGCACCCATCAGCGGGCCCATGTCGTCGCTCACGGTACCGTGAACCGACGTTATCTGTTGTGCCTGAGCTCCAAGGCTCAGCAGGCACAGCATGGTCATTATGATGAATCTGAGTTGTTTCATAGCACTTATTTGGTTGCAATTCCGTTAGCTTCCTTTAACTTGTTGATCTCTTCTTTCCAGGAGGTCATCTGATTCTTCGAGAAGAACATGGCTCCGTTGATTTGATGCACCACACCGTCAGACACGGTGAAGATGATCTTGTTCGGATCGGTGTCGCTGCCCGGGGTGACTCCCGACAAGGACTTTGTTCCTTCGTTCCAGTACTCACGGAACATGAGGTTGTAGAGGCCATCGCCCTTCTCCACGTTGAGTCGGCGCACCACGTTGCCGTTATCGTCAATACAGGTCTGCGGGTCACCGTTGGCATCCATGACGTACAATGGAGACACACTCAGGTTCGACTGGTCGGCACTGACAGTGAGTGAGAAGAATCGGCTGTTCTCCGGGTTCAATTTCGAAGTCTCATAAAGTCCGTTGGTGACACGATCACCATTTATGAACACCGAGTTATCCTGGATGTGATAGCGAACGAAATCATTGATGCGGTTGCGCAGGATAACACGTGCCTGATAGGCCAGTCCCTTCTGCTTTGCTTTCAGTGCCTTGTCCACGGAGTCTTTCTTTGTCTTGTCCAGGTCGGCATAGCCTTCAGGCACGGGCAGTGCCCAGTCAGCATCCTTAATGGCAGCCACGTCGCTCCACGTAGGAAGGTATTCACGGGCAATGAGATCCTGGATTACACTGTTCGTAGGCACGTAGACCGTGTAGTTATAACCTTCAAAGAGCGAGATGTTACGGTTGTCGCCCTTGTCGTTGTTACAATACTTCGTGTTGCTGCTCGAACCCATGGTTGTAGTCAACAGGGTGGTCGAGTCGCTCGTATTGAGCAGGTTGTAGAACTCCGAGAACTGGCTGTGCTCTTTCAGCACATTATAGCACGACTTGGTGGTGGCCATGGGGATGCCGCTCTCCAGTCTGTAGGACTTACCATTACCCGTTCCGTTGGTCTCCTTGGTCTGGTCGTAGATCTCCGTCACGGCAATGGGCAAATTGTTATTATATACAATGTCAGTGTCCTTCACCATGATGGGCTGGTTGTTCTCAATCTGGTAGCCGCCTTCCACTGTCATGGACGGAGTGCCCGCATTCTTGATGCGCAGCACACTACCGCCACGGGTCTTGTAGTATTCCTGCTCAGGCGACAAGGTACCAATGATGATAATCATGTTGACCAAGTCCTTCAGACGGTTGTTGATCACATTCTGTTCGGGATCGGAGGTGGGCGACTTCTTACGTGTCAGCTGACCTGTGGTGCGGTCGCGCTCCAGCTGGTAGCGTTCAGCCTTCACCTTATATGCCTTCTGGCTGGTCTTATCATCATAATAGAATCGGAAGAGGAGCTCGTTGGCCGTACCGTAGTTACACGGGTCGCGATAAGTCGTCATGGCATCGTTCGTGGGCAGCAGCAGGCTGTAGGTAGCCTCCATTGAGTTCAACAGCGGCTTGAAGTTCAGCACATCCTTCGGCGATGTTTCCACACTTCGGTTACCGATGTTGTCGCCAGTTGTACCAGAGTTGTCCAGCGTCCAGTTCATGATGCTCATGTTCTCATTCACCATGGCGGGTAAGAGCACCGATGCAAAGCTGCTGGGTGCAAATAGCTTGTTGGTCATGTAGACCACGCCGTTACAGCCAATGAAGCAGGAGTCCACGTCCTCAGGCTGGATACCCATGCGAACCTGGGCATCATCGACAATCATGTCGAACTTCGACGGGATAGTGTTCACAAATGCCTCGATCATGTTGTTGTTCAGCAATTCTACCAGCACACTCTGCGGCACGCTGTCCCACACCTTGTAACGCGTCTTCAGCGGGCTGTTGTTCCACCAGGCATCAAGCACATCGTTGGTAGGAGCCAGCATGGCGGCTGCATCGTAGTGCATGTCGCGGTCAGGGTCTTGGTACATGTACTGGTTCCATCCCGGGTCGTAGATGAGCGTAGCCTCGGCCTGTGTCACGCCGTTGGGATGATAGGAGTTCGACACACGTCCTTCCGAAATGTTGCTGAAGTAACGCAAGTTGAAAATCATCGAGTCCTCACGCAGGTAGTTGGTCTGATACAATCGGTTGTACTCCGACAGCAGTGTACTATTATAATAAGGTGCCGAGAAGCGGTCGATGAGCTGGGCCCAGTGGGTAGTGCTGGGATGCGAGCGCAGGATTTCAGCAATGTTCTGCACAGGCTCCACCACATCGGCTACCTTGTGGATGTAACCGTTCTTACAGGTGATGTTCTCATGGGTTACGCGCACACCATTAATCCACGACGAGTCCACCGAGTGGGCGCGGCCGTTGGTCAGCTTGTAGATATCTTCTTCAGTGAAGCCATTGCTGCGCATGAACTCAGGCAGGAAATGGATAATGGGTGCTGCTGTTGCATCCTTGAACATGTAGACGCTCTTGTTTTGATTACGGAACGTCTCCCAGTCACTGGTGTTAGGCATCTGTTCGGGCCGCATGATGGACACCGTGTCGTAGATGCTCGTAGCCGTGAGACGACGCATGTTCATGCCACGGCGCACAGGATCACCGCTGGCGTTCGAGAGCAGTTCAATCAGATAGGCATTGTTCAGCATCGACGTGTTGAGCAGCAGTTTCTTCTGTGCCAACGATAGCTGGTCATAGCTTTGAACACCCCACGAGTTGTTGCGGAACCACCGTTCGAAAGCTTCGTCGTCGGCAGCGAAGATGGTTTTCGATCCCGTGTGGTTCAGCACCTCGGTCTGTCCAAGGTCGTCCACCAGTCTCAGCAAGACTGTGTACTTCTGCCCGTCGGGGTCGTCGCTCAACCGCTCGTAGATAGAGTTGCCCAGCCAACTGGGCTGGCCAGTGAGCAGGTCGTCTTCGCACGACTGCAGCAAGGCTGAACCCATCAGCAGGCCGCAAACGGCCATAGCCAGCTTGCGTCCGTGTCTTACGATTAGTTTACGTTTCATAGTTTTGATTTTAATTATTGTTTTTGTTTTTTATGTATTTCACTTCGTTCTGGAGAGGCCGGAAGTCATCGGGAGTACGGATGTTAGTCTTTTTTCCACAATGATGGCTATTGTGTCTCTTGAGTCATAGTAGCTGTCATGTTGTTGGACGGCTGTTGTCCGTCTCGCTGGTTTTTCTTAGCCTCAGGTTCGGTGTTTCTCCATGAAATTTTAAAAACGAAGGAACCGGAGACGGGTCTTCCGTGACCCGCCCCCAGTCCCTTTTATCAGAGAATCAGGCGATTACGTCGTCTGTGCATGTAGTTCTTAGTTACGGATCTTCTTAACGATTACCACACCGTTGCTCAGCGTCTGGCGCATGATGCTCACACCCTTCTGCGGAGCCAGCGTGCGCACACCGTTCAGCGAGAAGAACTCGGTGCGTACCACAGGAGCCTCAGCGTCGATCAGGTCGATGCCCATGGCGTTGTCACTATTCTGCTTCTCGCTGTTATCTCCGTAGTAGATGAGCTTGAAGTTGTCGAATACCGACCACTCCTGAGTGGGACACTTCACACCGAAGGTCAGCTTGCCGTCGGTCACCTTGAGCACAACGCTGTTCTGGTACTTGCCAGCCTCGAAGTACTTCACGGCAGCCACCATGCTTGAAGGAATGTAGCCCACCGTATCGGTCTTGGTTGCATCCTCAGCGTTTGCAAGCGTCACAACGCCCTCACCGGGCACATACTTGGCATCGCCACCCTTCACGAGGTCGGGCAGTGAGTCAGCAGCCAGCTTCTCAGCCGATACGCCGGAGAAGATGCTCGACACAGCCACAGCAGCGGTGTCCTGAGCAGAGATGGCATAGAGGAAGGTGTTAGTTGGAGCACTGGGATCGGCCACGTATGTCTTGTAGTCGCTATACTGGGCGAAGCCGTTGCACTGAATCTCGTAAGTTCCGTTGGGAATGCCAACGAGGGTCTGATAGATGTCGAACGTAGTGTTCCAGAACTCGCAGGCAAGAGCAGCTCTCTGGTTAGCATCCACACCGAATGCACGGCAGGGATTAGCATTCCACTGTTCGTCGGTCCAGCCGCTGTTGCGCTTCCAGCCGTCGATGGTGTTCACCAAGATGTCCTCACCGTCATCGTTGAAGTCAGCCTTCTCGAACTTGGCGCTCTCAATGTAGCTTGTTGCGTCCACAGGATCGCTATCGGTAGCCTTGCTCATGTCGGCATCAGGTGCGCGACGGGCGGTCAGAGCGCCCTCGATCTTCTCAATCTCAGCGTCGATAGCCTCAACGGGCAGAGCAGCAGTACCAGCACCCAGCTTGGTCTGAACTGCGGTCAGCACCACCTCAGCGTTAGCAGCCCAAGCCTCTTCGCCAGCCTCAGCATTCTCGATAGCGGTCTGCAGGGTATTGTATGCTTCCTCCAGTTCGAGGTACTTGTTGTACTCATCGGTCATATTCTTCACCGTAGCCGTTGCCGACTCGAAGCTGATATCCTCACCATTGCTGATGCTGTCGTTGTAGAGATCCAGTTTTTGCTCATACTCCATGGTGATGATCTCAAGCAGCTCATCGCTGGCGTGAGCGGTAAGCACAGTGCTCAGAGCAGCAATGGCGTCCTTCAGCTCAGTTTCCTTCTGCTTGATCTCATACTCAAAGTTCTTGGCAGCGTAGAGTTCAGCCAGCACCTGGAACATGGCATCACCATCGGTACCGTCCACAGCAGCCTCAGCGGCAGCCAAAGCTGTCTCCAGCTTTCTCTTGGCCATGGCGCTTTCCACGGTCTCGAGTTTGGCGGTGCATTCTGCGATAGCAGCCTTCAGAGCCTCGTTCACCTTCTCAGCCTGGGTTCCCCAGTAGGTCAGCGTGAAGTTATCAAAGATCACCCAAGAGTCACCACCTTGGTTCGAGCTACCCTTTACGCCCAACTTCATGATGTCTTCAGCATTGGTCACAGCACCAAAGGCAGACTGTGTAAACATACCCTTGGCGAAAGCAGCAGCAGCGTCGGCCATGTTGTTGGGGAATACATATCTCACTTCATTGCCCTCAGCATCTGTACCAACGAAGGTGTTGTAGTCACCCGAATAAATATTCTCGCTCTCCAGAATAGGCTCGCTGAAGATGTTCACGAACGGAGTCATGTTGTCGTTCATGTAAATAAAGCAGGGCGATGACTTCACATATTCAGACTCTTGTGTCTGCCATGCATTCCAAGCGTTGTCACCACGCAGATAGCGATAGAATCCCTGAGCAGAAATTTCATATACACCAACAGCCATGTTGGGAACTTCCTGACGGATGTCAAACGAAGCATTGTTCCAAGCCTCACCGCAAGAGTTGTTCACCGCCACATTGCCACCAGCAGCAGCCGTACGGGTCCATCCATCCCAATTGCCCTTTGAGAAGTCGGGGTTGTTAAGCTTATAGGTAACGTCAGCACCAACCACGGGCTTTGCCTGCTTGGCAGCATCATAAAGTTCCTGCAGCTTGGCAATGGCTTCCTTCACTTCCTCGGTGCTCATTTCCATCTTCGACATTTCTCTCTGCAGACCCGAACGGCCAGAACCGAGATAAGCCTTCAGTGTCTTCACGGCCTCAGCGTCGTTGTCGGCATTCTTCTCCATGAATTCCTTCACCTTATCATAAAGGGTTTTCAGCTCACCCCATGCGCTGAGGTTCTCCTGCACAACAGCATAAGCGGCTTCGAGCTGAGCCATTGTGGCCATAGCCTCTTCGCGGTTGGTAGCTGTTGCAGCTGCAACCTGAGCATTGAATGCCTCAGCAACGGCTTTCGTTCCAAGGAATCCTTCTGCCTCGGTGTCAATGGTCTGATATCCACCCTTGGCCCAAGCCTGGTAAGCGTCAGCACCCTTACCGTAGTACTTCAGGCGGAATCTGTCGAAGGTTGTCCAGTCCGCATCGATGGTCTTTTCCTTTATGATACCAATGCGCAACTTGCTGTCATTGCCATCGAAGAAGAGCACATTCTGATAGTGTCCCTTGTCGAAATAGTTCTTTGCAGCCGTGGGGCTGTTGGGAACGTAGATACCGTTAGAGCTGGCTTCCTCGCTTGAGATGCTGTAAGTAGAACCATCCTTGAACGAGTTCATGATAGGCACCTTGAGCGTATCAACGTCAGTTCCTGCATAGAGGAAACCATTCTGCTCTGTGCCAGCAACATAGTTCTTGTAAGAATCATCGGTATTACCAGCACGGTAGAAGCCGTTCATGCGAAGCTCAAACACACCACCGGCAATGTCAAGTTCCTGATACATGTTGTAATTTGACTGATAGAACTCAGGAACCTCAGCCAACTTCTGAGTCTCAGCAGGATAGCCCCAACCAGCAGAACCTACAGCAAACGTCCAACCGTCAACAGAAGCACCCACGAAGTCGGGATTGACAATCAACTCAGTCACGTCAACGGGATTCTCGCCAGTGGCCTGACCCAACTGTGCCAGCACAGAATTCTTCAGAGCAGCCTCCAGATCGGCCTTGGCTTGCTGCAGCTGTTCAGCCGTAGCATCCACATTGTTGTAGACATTCTCATAGGGAGTCAGATCGAAGCCATTAGGAGCAGACTCGATGAGCTTGCGCAGCTCCTCAGAGGCATTGTAGACAGCAGCCAACTTTCCATATTCGCTCCACTCGGGAACTTCAAAGAACTGCCACTCCACTGCATTTACACCATCGTCGGCAGCCTGCGGATGAATGACCGTACCGGTTTCACCACCCTCAACACCAGGTGAATCGGGCACCACACCGAAGAACTTGCCTTCGGGCTTCAGTACAGAGTTTGCCTCAGAGACAGAGAAATGATAGGTCTTATCCTTGCCTTCGATGGCCTCAACCCATACCAAAGCAGCTTCGCCGTCACTGTTGTCGACGAACAGACCAGCAGGATAGCCCTGACCGGTCACCTTTCCGTCCTTTGCAAGGAAAGCGGTGTGCCACTTGTTCTTCGACTTCGGGTAGTCACGCAGATAGAGCTGCTTGTCGGCCAGCGTCTTACCGCTGGGCAGGGCGAAGTAGAGAAGCAGGGCGTCATCAGCCGAAACCGTGGCCTGGGTGCCCCAGGCGTTGCCCTCAAAATAGAACTTTTCGGTACCTACGTTGTACATCACGTAATAGGTACCAACCTGAAATTCGGCAGGCGTACGCTCAATGGTGCTGAGGTCGACAATAGGCGACGGCTCCACCGGCTTTTCACGCTCAAGCGTCAACACTGCGTTGGCATTGAGGCCGACAAGCCACAATGCGCTCAAAACGAGTAGTTTTTTGAACTTCATAAGCTTAAAAAATTAATAAAGTTAGTAAAATAAATAATAGGTTTTGCAAATACGTATTCGGGCTTTCACGCCCAAAAAAGGTGATATCGGGTGCAAATTTAAGCAAAATCTTTCATATTCGTATCATTTTCTATAGTTTTTTTTGCAGAACTATCTGTTAAAATCCGAAAATCCGTGTAATCTGTTGGCAAATTGACCAACTGATTACACGGATTACAGATTATTTGTAATTTGTTACGAATGTTACTTTTTTTATCGCACCACCACCTTGCTGATCTGACCGCCTTGCACCTTAATATATATACCGCGCGCGGGCGCGAGAACCTGACGGCCATCAAGGGTGTACCAGGTGGCGGAGGCGGTGGAGGCAGTGAGGGTGCGGATGCTGGTATCATCGGGCAGTCCGTGGACGGGCATGGTGAGACCTGTCCAGTCGCGCTGGATGACCAGCTCGGTGTGGTCGGCGAAGCAGGCTTCGTAGGCTCCCAGGGGCGGTTCCTCTCCGTCGGGCACTACCCACCACTCACCGTCTTTCAAATAGATGCAGCCGCCCTCGAGCGGATAGGCATCGAACTGGCCGATGAGACCACTGGCCCCGTATTTCTCGGTGAGCACCTTGTCGCCATAGACAATGAAGCTTGCCGCGAGGCTGTCGGTATGATACACGGCGGGATAGCCTGCCTCAACATGGTCGATGGGATTCATGCAGAAGGCCGTGAGATCGGGCGTGACACCAACCACCTCGTAAAGCAGAGTACCCGTCATGGGATAGATGCCGTTCTTCAGGCAGATGGTGCCCCAGCCGTCGGCCGACTGCACGGGGCGGGTGTAGACCTCGGTGGTGTAGGTGACCGTCTTGGTATAGGAGTGCTTCTTGTTGAAGTCAATCTGATGGACACGGTACACGTCGCCGCTCTGAGAGAGCGAGTCGACGAAGCTGCACAGCGAGGGGCCGTCGGCCACCTGTGCATCGCCTGCCACCTCCCAGGTGGTGCCGCCGTCGCGGCTGCGCTCCACCTGAACCGAGCGGCTGTACTCGCCGTTGTTGTCCTGCCACTGCACGAGGGCACAGCCCGACTGCGCGTCGGTAATCACCTCGATGCGTCCGGGAGCGTACTGGCGCGGCGTGGTGGGAATCTTTTCGTACTTGCCGTTGTAGCCCAGTCCGGCATCGATGGTGGCGTAGTATTCGCCTGCCTCGGTCAGCGTGCTGCCCTTGATGAGCCGCGAAGGATCGCGCTCACCGTTCCAGTAATAGTAGCGCTCAATGCAGTCGTTCTGGTTGAGCACAGGGCAGATGCGTTTCAGGGCAGCAGCGTTCTGTGCCTCGGTCACATTGCTGGCAAAGGCACCGTTGTTATTCCATGAGGCACCCCACACCCATTCCGAAATCCAAACGGGGCGGCCCGTGCTGTTGGTCCAGTTCCTGATGGTGCCAAAGTTGCTTTCGGGCCAGTAGCAGTGCAGGTCGATGATGTCGCAGCGCCAGCCACGAGCATCGATAGAGTCGATGAACCGCTTGATGTAGCCCGTGCCGTTGGTATAGTCACTGCCGTCCCACGACGAGGGCGAGCAAAGGCGCATGCCAGTGGCCATGAGGTCTTCCCAGTTGGAGAGCACCAGGTTCACGTCCTCGGTCTGTCCTTTCGGGTCGTCAGCAGTGTTCATGGGCTCGTTATTAGTCTTCATGTGGGGCGAGGTAGTGCAGGAGCCAAGCGACGAGGGCGACGGATAGTTCTCATAGATGTGGTGGGGCACGTTCTCCTGGTTGGGAGCCATGTCGCTGGTGCCACCCCAGGTATAGGTGCTGGTGACGTTGAGCAGATCGCAGGCTCCGGCATCACCACCGGCGGCAGCCAGCTGGGGCTTGCCAGTGTCATACCACTTGAAAATACGGTAGGACGTGATCTTCTGGTCAAGGATGTCAGGCAGCACCTTCAGCTCGTAGTCGGCATTGGCTGCAATGAAGCAGCGGCTGTAGCCGCGTCCGCCTGGGCGGGTGGAGAAGGTAACCATGTAGCCGCGCTTCAGCTTGAAGGAGCGGATGCGGTTGTTCAGCTTCTCGTCGGTGAGGGTGTTCATGAATCCGCCCGTGTTCTCCAATCCAAAGTCGTTGACAGCCTCGCCCATGAAGTTCTGCTCGCTATAGACGGTGAGCGGCTGGAAGTCGGGGGCATAGGGCATGATGATGGTGCCACGGTTGTAGAGCTTCACCTGACAGTTGCGGTCGGGGTTGGCCTTCTTGCCGTCTATCTGCACGTGGGCACCGATGAGTCGCAGGGCATCCTTGGGCTTCACCTTCTCCAGGATGAGCACGGCGTGCTCAGTGTTCACCAAGTTCACCACTCCCAGGTCGCCGAAAGGCTTGGCGTTCTTCAGGATGAGATTCTGGTCCTTGGTAATGACGAGGGTGTCATTCAGAGTCGACGACCGCTGGTAGTCAGTGTTGGCTGCCGTTGCCGTGGTCACGGCCAGGGTCATGAGCATTCCGGTAATGAGTAGTTTGCGCATTTTCTTCATATTCTCTCTGGGTTTTTAGTTTCTACTGGGGGCAAAGATACGAAGAAAAAGTGAAATCACCATTATTTTTCCGTCATTTCTTCGTCTCAGTCAGGAAAAAAACGGCCCATTTTCCGTTTGTTTTGCAACTGAGGCTCACTTGACTCGCAACTGAGGCTCAGTTGTGAGCTAACTGAGGCTCAGTTACGACATTACTGAGGCTCAGTTGCAAAGCCCTCATAAAAAAATCCCCGCCTGGCCAGGTGGGGAAGGGATGGAAGGAAGAAATACCGGCCAGACGGGGTACATGGACTTCAGGGGAAATTAGGGAAGTTAAAAGTCCATGTGGTCAAGCGAGTCGCTAAAATCGCGCGGCTCGTGGTTCTCCTGCGGGTCGCGATACTCGTCGCCCAGACGGGCGGCCAGCTTGTCGGCAAACTCGCTGTTGTCATGATGCGGACGGCGCTCGCCACGCTCGGGACGGGGACGACGCTCGCCACGCTCGGCTCCACGCTCAGGACGGGGACGACGCTCGCCACGCTCGGGACGCTCGCCACGCTCACGGCGGGCAGGACGCTCCACGTAGCCCTCGGGCTTCGGGATGAGCACACGGTGAGAGAGCTTGTACTTGCCCGTCTTCGGGTCAATCTCAAGCAGCTTCACGGTAATCTTGTCGCCCTCCTTGATGCCTGCTTCCTCAACAGTCTCAAGGCGCTTCCAGTCAATCTCAGAGATGTGCAGCAAACCGTCCTTGCCGGGCATGATCTCGACGAAGCAGCCGTAAGGCATGATTGAGCGCACGGTGCCCTCATAGACCTCGCCCACCTCGGGAATGGCCACGATAGCCTTGATCTTGGCCAGGGCTGCATCGATGCACTCCTTGTCGGGACCAGCCACCTGAACCTTGCCCACACCGTCCTCTTCGTCGATGGTAATGGTGGTTCTGGTGTCTTCCTGCATTTGCTGGATAATCTTGCCACCAGGGCCGATGACAGCTCCGATGAAGTCCTTCGGAATCTCGATCTGGACGATGCGAGGCACCTGGGGCTTGAAGTCGGCGCGAGGCTCAGCGATGGTGTCGGTCAGGCAGTTCAGGATGTGCTCACGACCGGCCTTGGCCTGCATAAGGGCCTTCTCAAGGATGTCGAACGACAGGCCGTCGCACTTGATGTCCATCTGGGTGGCGGTCAGACCGTCGCGTGTACCGGTGGTCTTGAAGTCCATGTCGCCCAGGTGGTCCTCGTCGCCGAGGATGTCAGAGAGCACTGCATACTTGTCTTCTCCGGGGTTCTTAATCAGACCCA